>Ga0209323_10000042_pt1 | contig 66388 bp, 84 predicted proteins | sample Rifsed19ft2_FD_184014 | JGI IMG/M metagenome (GOLD analysis project Ga0209323, IMG submission 184014) | Soil microbial communities from Rifle, Colorado, USA - sediment 19ft 2 (version 2) | ecosystem: Environmental > Terrestrial > Deep subsurface > Rock core/Sediment | place: Rifle, Colorado...
TCACCATCAGATTGAAATACCGCTTCTCCTATTGAATCCGGGGACTCCCCTCTAATATGCATCCTGATCACATCCAGGATCTCCTGAGTAGATTCATATTCACCTTTCCCATCCTTTACAAAATAACCATCTATCTGTTCTCGAATTGTCTTAGCTTGGGATATCAAAATCCCAATAGCTTGCAATATCCTTTTATCCTCTTCATCAATGAATTTCATTCTACCATCATCCAAGATCTTTCAATTGATTAAATCTTATCTTTGTCTCATTTTGTAGATTGCAATACTAGCCGGAATCTCTATCCATGGAAACATTCTATCTGCATTTAACTTTTTATCCAATTCTTCTCTAATAGCCTTATCTTTAACATTTCGAACCAACATATATTTAAGCATATGCTCATATCTCTTTCTTTCTATCCTTGCAATCATCTTATGTTCAAATTCAGAATTTTTAATATCTCCAAATTTTTGTCTGTAAAGAGAGAACAATGAATAAACAAAGCTACGTGTCACTTTTTCTGTTTCTACTAACGACTCCAATCTATTTGCAAATTCTAATAACTCTTCATATCCTTTAAATCTGTCAAAACGATCCCATGTTACTGTCTCATTAAATAATGATATCCTATTTTTTCCTAAAGTTTTCGATTTGTCTAGCATCTCATCGGCCATACATGTAGCCCTGTCAATAGGAAATTTTGGGCCATACATACATATTCCTGCTGATATATTGACATCTGTGTTCATACATGTATATTTTTTGAATCTGTCTCTTATTTCCTTAGATGATCTTATTATTACATCCCAAGGACCAATAATCAATATATCATCACCACCAGAATATCCAGTATATAAAATAGGAATTTTATTATCATTATCAATACATTGGTTGCATACTTTTTCAATTTTTCCTTCTCTTTCCTTTTCTCTATAAACTTTGATCACATTTTCTGAGAATGATAATTCAATGTATTCAACTTTTTCTCTACATTCTGGACATACATCATGAAGAACATAATATTCTTTCATTATTTCATTAATATATCCAGATATAAAAATATCTAATAATGAGCTCAACGTTGATATTCTAGAAATACTCGTATAACCTAGCCCAGTTTCAAAAAGTTTTTCAACATTGTCTACATTCATTTTGAGCATTCCTAATTTCTTGGTTCCTTTACTAATCTTTGCGATATGCTCAAAATCTAAAGGACCGTATTTATCATGATAAGGGATTGTATTCCCAAAAAATGAAAATCCAAACGATACATGAATGTTTTTTTCTTCCAATTTTCCAATTATATCATTATCCAAGAAATCAGTATTGTTCAATGAAAATACCTGGATTTTTGATGACTTCTCATGGATTTTTTCTATTTTCTCTAATAAATTTTCTTTTTTCAATATTAAATATCCAGTATTAAATTCGTAAATATCAAAATCTTTTATTGTTTCGTTTTGTATTGTTTCGTTTTTTATATCAGTTTCGTTTTGTATTGAATCAGTTATTGAGTCTTTAATAACTACTCTAACTATGAAGTCTGCTCTTGTAATCTTATCTCCTATATCTTCATCTTTATCACATTTTTCACATATATATTCATTTGATATAGAACCGCATATTTTGCATATATTCATGGGAATAGACTCTTCATCTTTGAATATTAAATCAAGTCGATCTAAATATTTTTGTTTATTCTTTTTTGTATTATTATAAATCATATTTTCTTTCAATATTGCAAAATTGTCCAAGTCCTTTCCGGATACATGTTGAAATGTCAACGAGAGAAAAAGTCTATCTCCGTATTTTTCAAAAATATATTTATTTATTTCTTCTTCGTATTCATCCAAAATATTTTTTGCTTTATCAGTATTTGGTGTAATTATTAGAAAATGTCCACCACCGCACCAGAGAATATTTGTTTCAGCAAGATCTAATCTATCAACTATGATTCTTGCCAAGTTTTCATTCAGGAGATTAGTATAAAATGATCTTCCTCTGAATCTCTTAGCCATTCCTCTTTTTAAAATTTGTGGTGATGATATATTATAAATGAATTCCTGAATACCTGATATTTCTCCTGACACAAGAGTAAAATATCTTATTTTGTCGTTTATAGAATTTTCACCTTTTTCTTGCACATATTGATATAGACATTGTGCAATTGCAGCAGTAGTCTTACTATGATCAAATAGAGATATGTCAGGATATGATTTATATACCGCAGATGGTATTAAAGATGTATATTTTCTCAATATATGACAGACAGTATCAACAGTTAAATATTCAATTGATACTTTCTTGATGTCATTATAAAACTCTTCCCATATCTTCTTGTAACTATATTCAAGATTATTCCATAATTTTCCTGCCACATCTTTCTTTGACTTCATAGGAAATGATAAATTTTTTAGTTCAAGTTTATTTACAGGATAAAAATGCTCGTCGGTATTATTTTTCTCATCAATCTTTAGTTTCGAAAAAATTGAAACAAGAGGATCAACTTTCGTGTCTCCAGTTCCATTTATTCTATCTTCTCTTTCTTTTGATGAAAAGATATCAGACTTTTTTATAATTTCTGCAAAAAATTTATCTTTAGAATTTAATGATAGACCAGCCTTTCCCATATGGGACAAAACCATATTTTCAACTTGAACATTAAGTCCAATGGTCTTAACAAAATTTTGACTCAACTTTTCATGTGAGATTCGATGATACTTTTTATACGATCTCTGCCAGAATTTACCTATATCATGCAATAATGCTGCCATTGAAATATCTTTCTGGTCATTAATAACGTTTTCATTATCTAAAAATTTCATTTTTCCTCAATATTTTAATCCTTGTTCTATTGGATTTTGATGATCATGCCTGTAAATTGTTTAAGAAATATTCATATATTTTAATCCTTGTTCTATTGGATTTTGATGATCGTGTCTATAAATTGTTTAAGAAATATTCATATATTTTAATCCTTATTCTAATGGAATCTCGAAACAAAGAGAAGATACACCAACATAGAAAATTTTAATCCTTATTCTAATGGAATCTTTTACCAAGATATGGTTTCATTGATTACCTTTACAATACGAATTGGGTATTTACTTTATTTATCCTTATTCTAATGGAATCTCGAAACAAAAAGAAGATACACCAACATAGAAAATAACTGATTTAATCCTTATTCTAATTGAAAATAAAAAAAGTTAAAAATTTCTATTTAATATTTTTCTTTATCTTGGGATAAATCTAGGCATATCCTTCCAGTAACATCTTCTACGAAACTACCATTTGTCAAATCCTCAACTCCTTGGAGATTGATAGTTCCAGTTGCTCCGTCAAGTTTTCCTGTAGAATCTGTAACTGAACCAGTTGCATCAAACTTCCCGTTTGATATATCGAAGATGCCAGTAACAGTCACAGTCAGTGTTCCATGATTAGTTGTGAACACAACCGTTCCTGTAAACGATGCAACAGTTCCAACGAAGCCTGTTATGACGAAATTACCTTCTGTAGTTCCATGCAAAAGTCCGCCTCCAATTATATCAGCTTGTGTCCTGCCACTGCCAAGATCTTGGCCAATTCCTTTAGCATTAATTATGTGGCAAGATGTCTTTTCATCTGTGTTTGGAATCGCTACTGCTATACCTGATGTCAATATTATTAATATCGACATTATATATACATATTTTGTTTTCATATTTTCTCCTGATTTCTATATTTGGAATCTTTCTATATTTGGATCAGTATGATGATACTTTCTTTTGTTTATTCTTATTCATTCCTTAATCCTAGTACTTTTTCCCATATGTCCGCATGCCTTTCTTCATCGCTCAAGATTTCTTCAAGCATCAATCTTGTAGTAAAATCTTCTTCTTCCTTAGCAAGTTTTATATGCTCTTTGTACTGCATTATTGCTTCAATTTCTTTATGCAGATCATCGTTGATCATATTTTTTAAATCTCCTCCTTCGAATATTGGAGACACGTTCTTTGTAGGTACTCCTCCAAGGTAATTAATTCTTTCTCCCAGCCTTTCTGCGTGTTTCATCTCATCTTTAGCTATATCTTTTGCTAAATCTATGATTCCAGGGCTCTCCATTCCTTCCGCCTCATAATGATGTTTCATGTATTGAATTATCGCAGATAATTCATCGGCACGGTCCTTATTCAAGGCTTCTATTATTTTTGTATTCATATTTTTCACCTATTTTATTTATAAAAATTCTTATTTATTTATGTAAAATCTGCTTGATATCCTCTTCTGGATTTCCTATTAGTTTCAAATCATAATTATCTATTAATACTTTAGCTATGGATTCATTTACCCATGCTGGCATATTCGGGCCTAGATACATTCCTTTAAGGCCGAGGGAAAGAAGAGTCCAAAATATAGATACAGCTTTTTGTTCCATTCTGCTGATAATTAGTGTCAAAGGTAATTTATCCATGCCTCCAAATACTTTGGCAAATTCTGTTGCAATATCAATGGCAACAACGGCATCATTGCACTGTCCAATATCAATCAATCTCGGAATACCTTCAATATCTCCTAAATTTAAATCATTGAACCTGAACTTTCCACAAGCAAGAGTCAATATTATTGTATCTTTTGGTAATTTTTGAACAAATTCTCGATAATATTCCATATTTTTTACTGGAGAATCACATCCTCCTACAAGGAAGAAATGACTTATTTTATCTTCATTAACCAATTTTATTATCTTATCTTTTAATGATAAAACTATGGAACTAGAGAATCCTGTTGTCAGGACTGTATCTCCTGGTGTATCTGTAAGATCAGGAAGAGATCTAGCTTTTTCTATAATAGGAGTATAATCATAACCGTTTATATGAGCAACGCCAGGTAGTCCTACAACTCCTGTAGTAAACATTCTATCTATATATTCATCCTTAGGAAGGACCACACAGTTAGATGTGCCCAAAATTGCAACAGGATATTTTGAAAATATTCTTCTTTGGTCATCCCAGGACTTGCCTAAATTTCCAACCAAATGTTTATATTTATTTAAACCAGGATATCCGTGAGCAGGTAGTAATTCAGAATGAGTATAAACATTTATATCTTTTCCATCTGTTTGTTTCAAAATCTCTTCCAAGCATTTGAGACTGTGACCAGTTACTATAATACCTTTTCCATTTACAGTCCCTGTTTTCACATTTGTTGGTTGAGGTTCTCCATATGTATCTATGTGTGCTATTTTGAGCATTCTCATAGCCTTTAAATTATTTTGGCCTGCTTCTATAGCAAGATTAACAAAATCTTCTACACAAAAATTAACATTTGTCAATGTGGAATACAAAGCTTTCTCAATAAATTCACTTATACTAGAATCAGAATATCCTAATTCTCTTGCGTGATATAAATACGGGGCTATTCCTTTGACTGTTATCAAAAGATTATCTTGCAATCTAGCAATAGTCGCATTCTTTCCGCATACCCCTTTCACGGTACATCCAGTTCCTCTCGCCGTCTGACTACATTGGTAACAGAACATACTTTCCGTTTCTGACATTTATTTCTCCTTTTTGTCTTTTTTAATCACTATTTCTCTCTTTTAAAATGCTGTCTTTATCTTCGCTATAATTTTCTATCATATTTCATATTTTTATCTCCTAAATTATTAAACATATATATTAATTTCTTATATTTCCTATCTAAGAATTATTTAGATTTCAATTTCAAGAAATTTTTGATGGTAAAAAATAAAAAACTCAGGTAATTTCCATATTCTTTATCATCACTTTTCCAATGCCCCGTCCTATTAATCTCTCATCTTCTGATATAATAGAAATGCTTTCATCAGATATATCTGCATTAATCGTGAATGTAATACCTGAAAAGGGATTTGGGATAACTGGGTTACCTGGAATTGATTGAGGAAATGTCCCACTGAGCGATATACTGTTCTCATCTGTAAGGCCAGCAATATCAGTTACTAATGCAGGTGGGTATACTGGATTGCCAGGAATGAAAAGTGGAGTAATAACCGCTTTTCCAGCCAAAGCTGTAGCCGTTCCCTTACCGTATGATTCTACATGAATGCTTGAACCATCTGTAAGTATAAGGTCTCCAACGATATGAACTTTTATAGGGTCTGGTGGGATTGCCATTGCTATTCCTGATATCAATATTATTAGGATCGACAATAGACATACATATTTTGTTTTCATATTTTCTCTTTTTGACAGTCAGTGGCCGCCTTCTCCCATTTTAATATCCTCTAGAGGCGTACCTTTTGCTTTTGGACGACCTTCTGCTTTAGGTTTTTCAGCAGTCTTTTTTACTTTGCCCGCAAGATCTTTTCCAAGTCTTTTACATTCATCAAGATCTTTTTCTGTCGGTTGATATTGAATGCGTAATACAGGATCTATTACTTCCATACCAAGTTTTCGCATTCTGTCTGCAATCTCTATTGGAGCTTCTCCGCTCCATCCATAAGAACCAAAAGCTGCACCAACTTTGCCCGTAACATCTGCTTTTTCGAGACTTTCAATGAATCTTTCCATGGGCGGCAATGCTTTATAATAGAATGTTGAAGACCCTATTGCTATTGCATCTGCCGATTTGATTTCTTCTATTCTCACCTCATGAAAATTCATTGCAATTGCATCTATGTTCCTTGATTTCGCTCCTTCTACTATCGCATCGGCCATTTTTTTTGTATTTCCGGATGTGCTTAGATACACTACTACTATTTTTGCCATATTTTTACCTCTTCATATTTTTTTATTTAATTTCCGACTAATGCAATTCTAATTACATTTCGTCTTTAGAATAAACAAAAAAATTCATGTCTATATCTCAAGACTATATCTCAAAAAAGTTGAAGAGGTTTATGTTGAAGTTTCAACCTCTTCAAGGAAATAAAAATCTGGCTTTTCAGCAACACCTGCATTTTGCATTGCCTTTTTTAAATCATCTGATTCAGTAAATTTTCTGGCATTTTCAATGCTGTCCCATTTGAAAATGATAATGGTTTCATTAAGGTCATCTATATTTCGGAATAAACGACCTCCTTTTTCTCCTCTGGATTTACGAAAATCAAGATGGTCATCAAAGACAGATTTCCATTTGTCAAAATCTTTTACTTTGTGTCTAACAAGTAAGTATGCCATTCTATCATTTCCATTCCCATAATTTTTCGTATGTATTTCCTTCTTCGTCTACAGAATATTCGACAATTCCTACTATATCATTTAGACGTGCCAATTTTTTAGAAGATGTATTGAAAAAAACAGATGCTCTATAATCTGAAGCTTTTCCTTTCATCTTTCCTATTCCTTGGGCTTTCCAGGTGGCAATCTCTCCATCATTAGTCATTAACATTCCTCGACCTTCGCCGTAGATACCTCCATCTTCTTTGAAGAGCGACCAGAATGTTCCTGTGTCTGTCACATCCACACCAAGAATTTTTCCAACATCCTGGAATGAAGATTCTATTTTTGGACAACATTCCATTGGCAAAACTCTCATTCCAATAATCTTTCCTTTTAATTCGCCAATCATTTCTCCTAACATTTTAATCACCTTATTTATTTTTATGTCTTTTTTACTTTTTCATCGTCTTCTGTAGATATTCACCTATCTTTTCAAACTCATCTTTAAATTTCTGATAGTCGTAATGTTCTGCATGAATTATGGCACTCCACCTTGCTGTATAACTTGCAAGAAATACAGTTTCTGCCAATTCTTTTTCTGTAGCACCATTCATCTGTGCTGACCCCTTATGGAATAATTGACAATAAGGGCATTTTATATTGGCAGCAACGGCCAAACCCATGAGTTCTCTGTATTTGGCAGGTATCTCTGTCTCTTCAAAATTATATTTCTTGAAAAGAGGCCATTCTTGAATGAGAACATTTTCTGGCAATGCTTTCATGAAGCCTGGAACCATTCCAAGCATTTTCTCTATATCTTTCAATGTTTCTTCATAGTTCATATTTTACATCTCCTTTATTTAATTTTAGAAGGCTTACCTTCTCTAATATACCAATATATCAATTGGTAATTTTAATTCTATTTATTTATTTCCAAAATTTTTCTACATTTTTATTCCTCAAATTCTTTCTTTAAGTCTTCATACACTTTCTTTTTTACCAATTTGAAATTGAATATTTCTTTTAGATTAAATTCTCTTATCCCTGATAATTTACGGAGTAACTCGCTATTTGGAAAATTTCCATTATCATCAAAGTTCAATATATCCATAATTTTATATGCGACTTTCTCTTCTTCATTTTGAACTATTGAATTTGATAATCTTGATATTTGTCTCCATATTTTATCTTGAAGATATTGTCTTAAAAATAGATTTGCTCTATCTTTATTACAATTTAAACAATAATATGTCTCAACTATTCCTTCGTAATCTCTATCCCATGCTTCTACAATACAGTGTTCGTAATAGCATTTCGGACAGCTTGCAAATGCTATACCAGCTCTAAAACTTCCCATATATGCTTCCTTTAGAATAAATAAAGATTGTCAAAATTGATCCAAATAATGAAATAATAGATGGTCTATACTCGTGAAATATTGTCACAGAAGTAATAAAAGACTCAAATATATTGAATATAAAATACAACAAAGATAAAGTCAGACTATATCTATTGTCAGAATATAATGTATATATAATTATGCCGCAAATGAAACTATTTATCAATAAATATATTGTAGCCGGTGTTCCACCTAATTTATTACCAAAAAAATATGTCTCGGGATTTATAATCGCCACCAGGCTATTGCCTATTGAAATTATTGCCAACATCATTATCAATAGTACAATATATACATTTAATTTCATGATTTCATTTCTAGATCATAAATTACTAACTTAACCATAAAATTTTTCCTATATTTGGATTTTTGTCGAATGTATCCATTGCATGATTCCATACATTACTTATAAATATCCTTGAATTGGGAGCATAATTTCTAGTTATAGTTCCATGTTGTCCATAAAATTCTGCATAAGCTTTATTGTTATCCCATATATCATTAAAGTTTATTACACCATTCGTAATGATAAAACTTTCGATATCTTGAGTTCTACCATAATAAAACTGTCTCCAATAATCATATAATAAATCTATTGTAGGATCTGGATGGTCTTCATCATTAAAGTACAATGTGTACTTCGTATATTTATTACATGTAGATAGGATACAGTTCTTACCATTTTCAACACTAATCTGGTGCAGATTGTTATTCCCATTTGTATTAAATGGATTATTATTTTTATCTTTTCCTTTCCCTCCGTAAATATCTGGTCTAACCTGAGCAAAGATACGTATTGGATAATTTGTATTAGCAGGTAGACTTATAGAATAAACGGTCTCTCTAAGATCTTTTCTTCTATAAATAGTTGGTACAATGTTAGTTATATTCGTTTCTCTAGTAGTTTTCTTGAAATTTTTTATTTCTAGTTCCCGTTCGATATTATTATAATGTTCTTTTATTATAAGTCTCTTGAATTTTTCTTTAGAATCTTCGTCTAAAAATTTTCCTGAGTTTCTTTGCAATTCGTCTACTATTTCATCTAATTCTTTATTATTCTTCTTTATCTGAAAGTCACTTAAATCATTTAGCTCTTTAGAAGATTTATTACCATCTATATATTTGCGTGCATCTATATCTATTGGCTGAAATAGAGACTTTATTTTGTCTTTCTTTATATTATATTCTAGAGTATTTGTATCTATTACAGTTGAATTTGTCGTTAGAGCATTTGTAATATTTGCAAATATCATTATTGCAATCAATATAATCAAGATTCTATATATGTTTTTCATATTTTCTCCCTGCCCAAGATTATATTATTTATTTAATTTCCGACCAAGTAGTGCATTATCATATCACCGCTTGACCTATAGAAAAAATAAAAAATCTTATATTCTTTTTAACGTCTTATCTATTATTTTTAACGTCCTTCTTTTTAACGTCTTATTCTGAAATTATTGCTCGTACTTGTATAACCAGTGTTAGTCGTAATTCTTATCTGATAATTATTTGCATTGGGGAATTGTCCTATTCTCCACCGATAAGAACCTCTTCCAGCACTTCCGATAGAGATATCAGATACAATATTTCTTACTAGCGAGCCACCTCTAAGTAAATCTATTTTTGCTCTAGAACCAGGATTTCCGGTATAGCTCCACGAAATAGTACGAGAAGAACTCACCTGCCAATTTTCTCCGCCTCTTGGAGATGTTATTCTAATGCTGGATGGAGTTGTGCTGATTGTGAAACTCGCGTCACTCATATCAGTGGTTCCTAGATCAGTGATGACTTTTATTTGATAATCATTTCCAGCTATTGTTGCAGGATCGATATTCCAATTATAAGAACCGGTTCCACCGCTTCCTATAGAAATACCTGTCGCAAGCACTTTATTCAATGAACCACTCTTATATAAGTCTATTTCTACTGTAGAGCCAGCATTTCCAGTATAACTCCATGAAATAGTATGTGCAGAGCCGGTTGTCCAGTTTTCTCCTCCATTTGGGGTTGATAGTGTTAAGCCAGTTGTCGTTTGAGAAATTTCAAATGCTCCAGTTCCTATTGGTGCCCCTAGACCAGTAGGACCATCATATCCTGATACTCCTGTACAAAGATAAGAACCGCCACAAGCACCATTATTCCCACTTGTTATATCGAATAGATTGACTCCATAATTTACATTTGTATAAGGTACAGCATTCCCATGACCACTAAATCCTTTTCCTAGTGCATAAACGCCTGCAATAATAGGGGCTGACAAACTTGTACCTCCAACTTGGAACCATCCTCCAAGGGGACTATCATAAATGATAGCTCCAGTATTAGGATCTGCCACTGCAGATACATCTGCAATTGTTCTCTTAGAACCACATCCAGTATCCTTTTGGAAAGATGGTTTAGGTTCATAGATACTGCAACCACTTCCTGCTCCATTCCAGACAGTTTCCCTACGTGGATTGGTTTGCAGTGTTGTTCCACCTACTGCTGTCACATATGGAGAAGCTGCTGGATAAGTTGAACCATATCCTCCATCTCCAGAACTGAATGTTATAGCTTTTCCAGGTAAGTTAAAATGACTGTCTAGACTAGTCTCTCCTGAAAATTCTACCGAACCGTATGAATTAGATATTACATCTGCACCCATTGCTACTGCTGTGTCAAATGCTTGCATAATATCTGCATAACTATTGGAATCTGCTTCTACGAGTAATATGTTACAATTTTGACATATTCCATGTGCGACTTCTACATCTAAAGAAATTTCTAATCCCCATCCAGGATCATAAACAGGATAGTTAGTACCTCCTCTTTGGTCTACTTTTTGAAAGCACGACGATGTGTTTGATGAAACTGTACACTGATTCAATGATGGTATTCCAAATTGATTGCTGTATGTAGTCAGATCAGAATATATATTTGGTTGGTCATATGCATCTACTATAGCTATAATTTTATTTGTACTGGCTCTCCCTGTTCCTAGGTTATATGCGCTGAGTAAATTGATAGGACCATATCCAATTGATGGTGTTATCATTGCTTTTGCCTTGCCTTGATCATCAGAAATCACATAAGACAAACATCTGACATGTCCACTAGTTTCTTTCCCACACACAGGAACATTGTTTGGTGATCCAAGTGCTATATTCATTGATGATAACAATATCATCATCAATGCCAGTACAAAGACTTTATCTAGATTGAATTTTTTATGTTTTTTCATTTTTTCTCCTATTTATCGATAAATCGATGCCAATTTTCTATTTAAATTCCGACCAAGTTAGTATATCACAGTGTATCACCACTTGATCTTTAGAAAAAATAAAAAATGGAAAGGACAACATTGGTCAGTATGTGAGACCATTTCCATTTTATAGTGCTTCTATCATTTCAATTGCATCATCAAGTGGCATTGCTGGGGCAATATGAGGTACGCCTAGTTCTCTAAATGGATATGTTATCTTCAATATTGCCTCTTCATCAGGAGCATCGAATATCGCTACAGATATATGTCTGCCAATTAACAGATATCTACCTATTAACTTAACTTCTTTTGGATATTCGAACTCTTTCCAAAGCTCCATTAGACTTGATGTACATTCCGGTGCCCATTTGAACCATAATATGAACAACATTCTTTCACCTCCTGTAAACATTTGACAGTATATATTGCTGTTTATCTGTATTACATTAATTCTATTTTTTTATTTTTTTCATTTTTTGCTCATTATTTTATTTTTTATTTTTTTCATTTTTTGCTCATTATTTTATTTTTTCTTTTTTTTCATTTTTTGCCCATTGTTTCATTTTTTCTTTTTTTCATTTTTTGCTCATTGTTTTATTTTTTCTTTTTTTTTTCATTTTTTGCTTTTATCAATTATCTTTCGGTAGTTTTGTCACCGATCATTTTAATGGTTCCTGGCTTCCACACTTTCAATGGTGTTTTCTCATTTAAACTTTCTTCTCTTATATACGGTCTAAAAGGGAAATTTTTAAAAAAATGAAGTGCTCTTTCCAATGCAATATCTTGTTCTAGTATCTTTATTTTTTTAGGTGGTATAAATTCAGAATGATATCTATTGATATGAAATCTGATAGTAGCATAAAATATTTTTTGTCGCTGGTCGCTATTTAAATTATACCAATTCTTTATAATATATTTGTCAAATATTAATTTTCCACAAATCTTACATTTAGCTAATGATACATTATAGTCTAACCAACCTTCTTCATGTTCTAGCCTAAATAATTTTTTGTAATCGTCTATTTTCATATTTGGGGTACAACTGCTTTCTCATCGTTGTAAAATAGAAGGTCAGCAATCTAATTTAATTAGACTCTTTTTCTTTCCATCTCACAAGTTTAGGCAAAAACGACTCTGTTATTTTTCTCGCATCGTCTTCTGACATTTTCAATTCTTCTACCATATTTTTTACAACTATCTCTGTCATTTGACCTAATGTTATATCTGGATTTGTAAATTCTCCCTTCTGGAAACAGAAATGACAATAGTTGTTTACTCTATTTCCTCTTTCATCCGTGCCAAAATCTTCTGGCTTTAACATTGGCATACTACAACTCTGACAAAACGGTCCTTTTGGTTCATTCATATTTAATTTTCTCCTTAGTCTATATTTCTTGAATCATCTACTGCATGAAGGTCTCTTATTTATTTGATGATGCACTCCCTCCATGGTTTATCAAAACGAAATCTGATAAATGTGGGATTTCTAAATCTCAATGACGGTCTTCTCCCTAATGTCTTGATCTCTAATACTAATGGTTTTTCTTTCATGATGCCTGAGTCAAGCAATTTTTGAATTTCTTTTCTTTCCCTATCTGTGAATCCACCGCCAACATCAGCCACGTAAACTTCAGTTAATTGTTTATTATCTTTGCGCTTTTCTAATAATTGATAACAAATTAAACTTCTAAATTCATTTGTATTATCAGATTTATTATATTCCCCTTTGCAATAAACATCTTCTGTATCTACCAATTTTACTTTCCATATTCCACGATTGTACTTTTCATTTGCATCTCTTACGACAATACCTTCAAGATTGTTCTTTTCAATGAAATCCCAATCAACTTCGGTTTCATTTTTAATAAAAAATACATGTCCACTTTGCCAATTATTTATTTCGCCGAGAGATAATTTCAATTCATTTATTCTATCTAAATAATTTAAACCAGTTACATCTCTTCTATTTACCATTACAACATCCAATATTATTAGAAGAGCAGGATATTGTTTAGAATATAACTCTATTTTATTTCCTCTTTGTGTTCGAGTTTGAACCAATTTTAAACTTTCAAAACCTGTATTAGGATCTACAACAACAAGTTCTCCTACAAAATCTGTGTTTTTTGGAATTTTAAGTCTTTGAAGTTCTTTAATAATGTCTGGGAATCTCGATGTATATTCGGATGCAATACCATATGCCAATACGCCTCTACCGAAAATTCTAATATCGTTGTTTATAAAAACTTCTACCGCTGTTCCATCTAATTTTCTTTGGAAGATCTTATCCTTTATTGAAAGAATGGACAATTTAGCAGGTTTTACATCCAAAAAATGGAATTTTTCTGGCAGCATGAATTGATTATTATTGAAATTTAAAATTTGTCTATTATTATTATTATTTAAAATTTAAAAGGATTGTCTGGTACCTTTCTAATAACTTGCTTATTTGAAGATTTTATATAAATCAATACTCCGTAATGATCTGCAACGATACCTATCTTCTTTAATATTGGAATATTTATTCTCGGATAATTTTTATCTAATATTATTATGGATTTGAAATCATCACTTATTTCAATTCCTTCAAATTCTTTTTTATGCTCTTTAACATAACCTTGAAAAGATAAATAGTGGACCAATTCTCTAAGTGTATTTATTCTATCTTGTTCATCCTCTATCTTTTGTTCCAATATTAATTTATCTATCTCTTCATCTGTGATTCCATACATCTTGTCCAAATGCTCCTTTACAGTTTCTTTCGGTTTTATTTCTGGCATCTTCAATAATTGAATATCCTCTTTTGGAGTTATTGCCGGAGAAGAAATAACCATGGGAGGTTCTGCAATTTTTGCACCAGTTACTATTTCAATACTTTTCTGTAATCCTTCTATAATATTTCTTACTTCTTTGACAGGTTTCGTTGGTTCTATAGTAATTAATTGTCCAGTTGCCTTCATCTCAGCCATTTTATCTATTGATTCTTTAAATTTGTCAACTTGATCTATCTTATCAAAAGATCCTGTTAAATGATCCATTAGACTGACTGCTAGTTCAAGCTCTTTATTGTCAACAGGTTTATTTTTGATAGCTATTACCTCATGAATATCACGAACTTCTCCAATAAAATGCAACAAACTCAATAATAAACCATCTTGATATGGACGGATTGAAACTAAGTGTTCCTTATTTCTCATAACTATTCTTCCAATAAGGACCTTATTTCTTATTGACAATGCATTTAATAATAAATTGTATACGTGTTCTCCTCCTTTGTCTGGAGTCATAAAATATGACGTATCATATGTTATAACTGGAATCTCTTCAGCAAATACGGCAGCCTCTATCTTTATTGTCTTTGCATTTTCTGGAAGAATATTATCGATCTCTTCCTCTGCAAATATGACGTATTGATTCTTGCCTATTTGATATCCTTTGTTTATTTCATTTGCAAGCACTTCTTGTCCGCATACATTGCACCATTTTTTCAAATTTATATTATTTCCGCATACTGCATGTAGATTTTTAAAGCTTACTCCCTTGTCGCTTGTACTCTTGTATAATTTGACAGGAAAGCTTATCAACACAAATTGTAATGTTCCTGTCCATATTGATCTCGGCATATTTTCATCTCCTGAAAATTATCCCTTCGATCATCGTTTTATTTTTAATTCTTTACATATATCCCTCAAATTTTTGTCAAATTGATGACTTGATATTTTATACCTTCTCAAATATTAATGTTGCAAAAACTAATCTTCATCATTGCAACATTCTTCACATTCCCAATATTCTTTTTGGTCTTCTATTGTCCCAGGAACAAAATCTAATCCTTGACTCTCAGTAGAAAACTTCCAGTACCACCCTCCACCAATTATTTTGGAATTTTCATCTAAAATTATTTCTAATTCTTTTCCACATATTACACAAAATCTTTTCATTTTAGTCATAACAGTTATATGGGTTTCATCGTTATCTAACAATTCGTTATATATTGTTTGGGTTCTCATATAAATTAAAACTATCAAATTACAAATGGTTTTCATATATTGAATGGTTTCGTATTATATAATTGAATTTGCTTACAAAAATTGCATGGATTCCATAAGTTGAATGGTTCGCAATATATATATGGAATTAATTTTATTATGGCTAATTGATAAAGTCTAATCTTGATTTTTCTCTACTTGCGAAGAATTGCATGAAGGACAGCGTATCTTCTTTCCTAATGCTCTAAATTTGGTACTACAATTTATGCACTGATATTTTTCTCCTAATTCTGCAGAATCAATATCTATACTTGTTGAAGAATCTACTAAACACATAATCTCACCATCTCTATGAATTATAATATCTCTTTTTTGAAATTTTCAAGACCTATTTCATCAATTATCTTTCCAAGACGTTTTTTCTGATTTGTCTTTTTATAGAAGCTTATTATCCTGTCAATAAGATCTAATGATTCCTTCTCAGAAAGTTCTTCTGCTATTAAATCTCCTAGTCTTGGAGTTATTCCAGAGCTTCCTCCCGCATATAATCTAAAACCTTTAGAAGTTCCTATAAGTCCTATATCCTTTATAACAGATTCAGCACAAGAATTCATGCAACCAGAAACCCCCATTTTTAATTTGAATGGTAGATCCATACCATGATATATATCATCAAGTTTTAGTCCTATTCCAACGGAGTCTTGTTGTCCTCTTTTACAGAAAGATGTTCCTGGGCAGATTTTAATACTTCGTACACAGAGTCCTATTGCAGCACCATGCTTCATTCCCAGTTCTTCCCAAACTTGGTCTATATCTCTTTCTTGAATTCCAACAATCGCAATCCTCTGTGCAGATGTAATCTTTATTACAGAACCGTATTTTTCTGCCACGTCTGCAATATTTCTCAATTTAATAGGATCAATAATACCGCCTGGAATATGAGGTGCTACAGCATATGTTTCTTTATCTCTCTGTATAATTGCTCCTTTTTCTAGAATATCATTTTTCATATTTCACCTTGATTCAATATTTTCCCAAAGACCTACAATATTTCCCTCTGTATCACGAAATTCTGCATAGAAACCTAAATCTTTTACAGGAGTCTTATTAGTGATTATACTACCTCCCGATTTTTCTATCTTTTTTAGATAATCATCTATAGAAGAAACTTCTATTGTTATTTCTTGATGCTCATCAGGAGAATCTTTCTTATACAAGGCTCCATTTATCGCTCCAGGTTCTTTTGGAATATCATTTTCATCTGTTTCTACAGTCATCGCCAGTTGATATTCAGGATCATTCTTCTGAATATTCCAGCCAAATATATCCGTATAGAATTCCTCCGCCCTTTCCATATTTTCCACAGGCATATGGAAATGTACTACTCTGTCCATTCAAATATCACCTCATTCTTTATTTAATTTCCGATCAATCAATTTCTCAATTAATCTTTAGAAAAAATAAAAAATATTAGTTCCAATTAAAATATAATTCAAATTATTGTGCTACCATTAGATACTTTTTTTAATTTCGTTGAGCAACCAATCCTTCATATCTACCATATATTCTTCTATTTTATTCTCAAAGATATCTCTTTTTTTATTCATCAAATCTTTTAATTTTTCTGTACAAATCGGACAACAATCTATGAATGTATTTTCTACTTTAAGAACGAATACTCGATCATTATATACTTGGACATTTGTTACAAAGCATGAGTTGTCTCCACCAAAATTATGGTCCGTGCATATATCTTTAGAACATAAGAAACATTTTGTATTAGCCTTTTGTTCTTTGCAGATGTCACACAATGTTATCATTTCTTTAACCATTTTCTTTATCATCTCCTATATATATGATATTTCTTTATATATTATTTATTCAACCATGACCGGAGAGCTTCCTTATTCATAAATGCGACCATGAGAACTTCCCTGTTTTATGATCATGGGCTATGGCAGTGACCAGTCCGTCTTCGAATTTCAAATTCTTAATATCCATTGACGCTCATAAAAAAATTTATCCACCGCTTACTGCAGGCAGGATTGATATCTCATCCGCATCCTTTACAGGGCTATCAAGACCGCTTAAATGTCTTATATCTTCGCCGTTCACGTACAAATTCACAAACCTTCGTACTTCGCCCCTGTCAAGTATGCGCTTCTCAAAGTCAGGACCGAACTGCTGGACAAGCTTATCAAGAACTGTTTTTACAGTCGTATCCCCTAATTCAAATGTCGTTTCGCGTGTATGTGTTACATTGCTTAATGCTGACGAGAATCTTATTTTAACCATTTAAATCACCTTATGAATATTTATTCAACCATGACCGCTGTATGATATTTCTTTATATATTATTTATCTATGCCTGCTGTATGATAATATCTGCAAACATCTTTTATCCCACATTCTGAGCATTTAGGAGTCTTGGCTGTACAAATATATCTACCATGAAGAACTAGCCAATAGTTGAACTTAGATATCACTTCTTTGGGTAAATGCATGACAAGCTGTTCTTCACTTTCTAATGGAGTTTTTGCATTAGTTGTTAGACCAATTCTTTCCGCGACTCTAAATACATGAGTATCAACAGCAATAACAGGTTTATTAAACAATGTTGAGGCTAAAATATGTGCTGTCTTTCTACCTACACCGGATAACGTTTGCAATTCTTCAACTTCTTCTGGAATTTTTCCATTATATTTTTGCACAATTTTCTTGGCCATATTGGTCAAATATCCGCTCTTATTTCCTGGATATGTTACACTACTAATAAGATGAAAAATATCTTCAGGACTTGCTTTGGCCAATTTTTCAGGTGTAGGATATTCTTTAAACAATTCAGGTGTTACCATATTCACACGTTTGTCAGTACTCTGTGCAGATAATATAGTTGCTACTAACAATTCGTATGGACTATTGTATTTAAGCTCAGAAGTAGGATTAGGATTAGTCCTATGAAAGAAGTCGATGATAAACTCGAAACGTTTTTTAGTTTCGATATTATCATCTTCTATTTTTTTATCAGCTTTTTCATCATATACATCTTCTGGAGGAATCAATTTTATTGTCATAAGTCTCCTATTGAAAATTATTTAAATTTGTTTGCGCAATTTTCTTTATCTTCTTTCTCCCCTTTCTTAATGGAGAAAAGCCACAATCTTTATAACAGATGAATCTGTTACCATAATATGATGCAGGACAAATAAGATCGAGAGGCATTTTTATATTGAGTAATTTGCACTTGTCCATTTTTTTTATTGTTTTTTTATATCAGTAAAATTCATTGATATGAGTCTGAATTTTATATCTAAGTATCTCGTCCAACCTTTTGACAGTATACCCGAACGGTAGTAAAATACTTTCTGTTGCATGTAACAAAAAATCATAATATTTTATTCTATCGTAATTTGTGTCATCATCAATGAGTTCATAAATTCTTAGCCTTTTTCTATAATCCTTCGATTTGTGATCTGTTATCATATAACCTATGCTCTGTCCTGGCATTATCTCTATTTTCTCATCCCTAAATTGTTTCAATGCAGCTAACTGATTACTGAAATGCGTATATTCATCACATTTTCTGGAAATTCTAACATTAAATATTAAATCATTCGAAGAACATTCATTATTAAATATGTTATCTTTATATTCTCTTAATATATCTATAGTTTCTTTTATTTTCAAATGGAATTCTTTAGCAGTTTTCGCTTCTGCAAGTTTTTGAAGCATAGAACGTTGTAAGTTTTTTATCAACAAAGGAGTATCACTTCTTCTCATCTCTATACCTCTTATTTTCAATTCTCCATCAGATTTTAGCCCATAATATCTATTTAATGCGCCTATAGGCATATCGGCATTATTATTTGATTTGTTGGGCAGAAATACTATCCAGTCGAACATACCTTTTAATTCTAATGGAATACCTATTTCTTTATTAGCAAGATCGCATAATTTTTCAGGATCTTCTCCTCCTATCGATTTTACCCATATACAGTCTACAATACCATGCAATATTTCGAAACCCATTCCATCTGCAAGTTCCATTGTTCTCAATAATATGTCCCGCGCATATGCATTTATCGACTCATGGCATTCAATTCTTCCAAATCTTGCCTTGTTATATCCCATGTAACCAAAACTAGTAACAAGTAACCACTTCAAAATATTTTGTTTGTTTTCATACTCTTGAGACTTATCTTCCAATTTTTCAATTCTCTTTCTTTTCTTATATTCCATCCTTCTTTCTATTAATGGTTTAAGAACTCTTGGTATAAGTCCTATACGTTTTTCACATGTATTATAATTTATAAAAGGTACTTTCTTTCTGGAATCTCGGCAACAATCGCAAAGTATGGTCTCTGGACTTATGTTATGATTTACCATAATATTCGGAAATAAAGACGCGAAATCTAGTTCCGCAACTTTTTCATGTATTCCAACTTTTGGGTCTAATACTAGAGATCCTCTATCTGCTATGAGAAGTTGTTCTGCAGTTTTCCAATTCTCTGGAAAATTTCTCTTCCATGGAACCAATATATCCTCATTCATGGCCTGATTTGCCTGCAAAGCTGTCACAATACTTCCAGGACTCAATCTAGAGATCTCTTGTAAAGGAATTTTTGTCAGTCTTGAAAGATCTATTAATCCTGACATTCCTCCCTCTCTGTACATGAATGATGATTTATCTATATGCAATCTGCCTGATAGTGTATATTTTTTCGGCTTATAATAAATCCTTCCATAGCTAAAATAAGAATGGCCCTCATCATGTATTCTATTATTATCTTCACTATTAAAATATAAAGTTCTATCTCTTCCATCTCTTCCCAAATTTGGATTTATACCATGTTCTAACGATCTATGGATCAAATACGGCAATTCAAAACTATCACCATTTTCTGTCAGAATAACGTCAGGATCTTCTCCGATCAAAGTAAAATAAAATTCTTCTAAAATATCGCTTTCACTTCCTTCATCTATTATGATATCTCCTAATGTTATCTTGCATATAGGATCTTCTATTGTCACAATGCCTTTTTCTTTCTTTGGAAAAGTAGAAAGAATTCTGCAATCTATATCATGTATTTTATAATCTATGTCCCATTGGTCATCATTTAATTCATTATCTGATTTCATGTTTGCCATAGGAAATATATTGCGATCTATAAGATATTGTCTGACAGGATTGATATCAACATTGTATAACAGATATCCTCTTTTTTCGAGCATAGATGCAGTGTTATAAACTTCTTTCTGTTCTAATTCAATACATAATACATTTTCATACTCTTTTCCTAGCCATGTCTTTTTCTTGTCTGCATATACATCTTTTACATATGGCAAACTTGTCATCAATCTATGAAATTTTGAGAATTTAATATCACCTTTTGAGACATAAATTTTTGGATAAAATGTTTCGTGCAAGCATTTCCAACCTTTATCCAATTTAAACCATTTTATTATTTCATTTTTATCTTGATTATAGTTGACATCAAGTAGGAACATGTTATTAGAGCTTTATTAACTTCCAATTATCATTAATACTATTCTTCTAGTTCTTTTAATATTTTCAGAGTAAGATCCTTTATATCATTCTGTCCTTCCATTAATTTTTCAGTTAATTTACCAAATAATTCATTTCTTTTATCTAATTCTTTCTGTTGTTCTATAAGAATAGAAAGAAATAATACATTTATCGGGTCTAAAGTAGGTAATATCGTACCAGATGATGCATGCTTCCTTGCCATGTTCATCAATTTGTCGAAAATGATCTTATCCTCTCCATACAATGCTCGCCTAAATGTCGAAAGTTCTTCTATTATCTCTTCAAGTTGCATTCTAAAACTGGGCACTGTTCTGCCCATTTTTTCACCTCTTTATTAATGATTTCTGATATCAATAATCCTATCAGCATTTTTTGTAAGCGATTTATCAAATTCCTCATTTCCAAAACTTGTAATAATTGTCACAATATCAAATGACTTAGTAAGCAATTTGATGTGATTTATCAGAATTTCAAATAATCTTTTGTCTTCAAATAGAGAGGTCATATAAGATATTGTCAATAAACCAATGTTCCACCTATTAATGGCGTCTTGCAGGCTATATGTTATAGATTCCATTTGATATTCTGTAAAAGCTCTGGAGACATGTATGCGGGAAAGAATATCTTTTGGATCTTTTCTATATGATTTAGTTATTCTTGCCAATTTATATGGATCTATACTATTATGACAATCTATGAAGAGAGCATCTTTGTCAAAATTTATAATTGATTCTATCAAAAGTTTAAATAAAATTTCTTGTGTGTTGGGACCATGAATTATAGTTATGCTAGATGATTTAAAATCTGCTATTGAAAACATAAATAATTTTCAACTTCTTACACTTTTTCCATCAAACCTCAATTTTTATAATTAGTAATGCACCGGATGAGAATCGAACTCATGTCAAAAGGTTGGAAACCTCTTATGATCACCACTACACTACCGATGCAAAGTCGAAATTTTATTATTGTAATGAGGACAAGCTCCGACGGGGATTTGAACCCCAGTCGTCAGAATGAGAACCTGACATGATTGGCCGTGCTACACTATCGGAGCAGTATTACCTTTGTCTTATATATCTATATTGGGCAGATGCCTACAATGGCACCTGCATAAATTATTCATTCAATTTTCAATGGTTTCTTTTCTTTAATTTCTGTCTTTGGCATCTTAATTTCTAGTATACCATTGTTATATGATGCCTTAGCACCATCTGGATCTATCTGAGATGGTAGTGACATTGAACGATGATAACTTTCGCCACGTCTTTCTTTATATATATAATCCTTTTCTTTTATCTCCTCTTCGTGTTTTGTCTCAGCAGATACTTCTAACATATCTTGAGTAATATTTATTTTAATATCTTCTTTATTTAAGCCAGGCATTTCGATTGTAGCTGTCAAATCTTTTTCTGATTCGATTAGATCTGTATATGGCCTTCTATGTCCTCCTAATTTTTCTAAGACTCTTTCTCCTGGTAGCATCAACTGCTCTGGTAGCATCAACTGCCCTCTTCTTAATGGTCTTCTCCAGATTTCTTCAAACATTCTATTCATTTCTTCTTCAAATCTTCTTAATTCGTCGTACATATTTTCACTTCAGCTATTAATCATGTTGATATAGTGAAAAAGTCAACATGAATAATTTTGATCTATCTTCAATTAAAAATTATTCAATCTTCAACTTTGATCTTTTTATGAGTACTTTTCTTGGCATCTTAATTTCTAATATCCCATTATTATATGATGCCTTGGCATTATTGGGCTCTATCTGACCTGGCAAAGATACTGATTGGTGATAGTTTTCACTGAATATTTCTTTATATATATATTCCTTTTCTTTTTCTTTTCTTTCTTCTTTGTGTATATTAACCGAAATTTCTAGTCTATCTTCAGTAAGATTTATCTCAATATCTTCTTTATTTAGTCCAGGTAATTCAACTTTTGCATAGATTTCTTTATCTGTCTCGTACAGAGATAATGTTCTATATCCCCTATATTTTTCAATAGCTCTTTCGACAGAAATAGACATCAATGGTCTTCTTTTCGTAAATATTCCCCATGTTTCTTCAAACATTTTATTCATCATTTCTTCAAATTTTCCGAAATCATTGTGCGACATTTTTTACCTCAGTCTTTTAATTAAAAATGATTTAGTATAACATTCGATTTACGAATTATTGTTTTTCATATTATCTTTTCGTCAATTTGATATTTTCATATAGAACCGTGTCATCCCCTCCTCATATATTTTCAATAATGTGCATTAACTATATGATGCTAAAGTATTTAAGCTTTTCTTAGTAGAAATAATGCGATATAGCAAGAAGTAATTGACAACACTGATTTTTATATTATCTAAATTTTTTCATGAATCTGTCTGAACCACTTTCGCGTCATAGCTCATGCTATGTTTAAAAAATTTTTTTTTAAAAAATAATTTCAATCCAATCCCTATCTAATGCCAAGTTCATTTTTAGTCTTTTGATTTTTCATTGACAGAACTTGTAAAATTGGGAAGGGAGATAAAAAAATATGTGGCTGACCTCTCCATTCCCCTCACCATCGCTAATGGTGATCATAATCTATTTGGATTCCAGCGATGATGTTACCGATTTTTTAGATTTTTTAGATTCCAGCGATGATGTTTTTTTTAGATTTTTTAGATATTTTTTTTTTATTATTATAACTAAAAAATTTTAAAAGTAGGCATAATTGTCTACGCCTACTTTTTAGTTTATGTCTTAAGTCCTATTTTGCCGGGATGACAAATGCTCTCTCACCAGCACAGCGGTCCCACTCTCTGAGTGCCGCCTTGCCGAATGCTGCTCTCGGATCTGCGAAATCAAAGTTCATCAAGTCATCTGCAAAGGCCGCTTTGACCAGTGGATTCACACAGAAAGCATCTCCGCGTCCTGCGTGGGCACTTGCAACACATCCTGATGTATAACCTCCCTGATGTCCTACGTTCATTGCGTAGTTGGGATAGTTCGCACCTCTAAGTTCAGCTTGGCATCCTTCGTCGCTTGCAAGTGAGAATACGTTGGTCGCACCGCACTGATCCTGCAGGTCGTATCCATAGAATCCGAGTCTCCCATGTGCCTCTTTGTGGAGATACATGCTCAGATACCATCCTGATAAGGCTGCCTGTGCATTGCCTGTTGCTAGACCAACAGCTCCAGCACTTGTCAGCGCAACGGTTGTTGCTCTCTGTGAACCTCCGAAGTGGTCCTCAAGTGTGGTTGGATATTTCTCGTAGCTCTCAAGACCATAGAGTGTGGTCTCTGTGGCTATATCTTTAACAACCTCGATAGTCGCCTTTGCTTTTCCATAGCCACCGTATTTCTTCTTTGCATAGTCTGAGCCCCAGTATAAGTAGTCGTCCAGGACGTCATTGGTGTATGCAGGAGTTGCATACATTGTGAACACCACCAGACATATAGCCACCAAGCCATATCTGGTCATACAACATACTTGACGCTGTTGCTACTTGCAATACAGCTTCTTCTTTCTCATCTGGTTTCTTTCTTAAGGTTTGGATGCAATCTGCCATATGACCGAAGGACATTCCTCCTGGCTCATTTGGACCTCTTGCTCTACGAGCAGGAATCATATCACCCATTTCGACAAGTCCTGCGTGTTTGGCTGTGAATGCAAGTTCTCCAACTGCTGCCTCACCTGCACACATGTGGTATGCACTGATAAAGGTCATGCCGACCTGCATTGCCATCCAGCGGCTTGTTCCTGGTCCATCTTCAGTTCTTGTGACTATCGTCGGTATATGTACTGCTTGCCAGCTAGTCTTGCCTACTGCTGCCTTGACCTGTTTTGCTTGGTCATCGGGGAATTCGCCATCAATGTTGATAACGAACTGCTTATCTATTTCATCCTGAAGGGTCTCATCGCCTGTGAATATTTTCACATAACAGTCATCTACCAATGCAGGATGTGTCTCAACCATGTGTTCCTGAACGATTGCTGCGCCAGGCATTGCATGGTTCAAAACTTCCAGATAATAGTTGATTGTCTCAGGAGTTACTTCTTTGCCCAATCTCTTCTCAAGAGTCTCATGTGCTAGGTCAAGTCCTACGATGCATGTTCTCCTGATATCATCCCATTCTTGCTGCATTGCTGCATTATTGACGAAGTGAAGATCGTCACCATCACAAACGATATCTGTTCCAGATATTGTATATGGGGTCAACTGCCTCTGACCCATGGGTATGCCTGCTAAGTGCAACTTGGGGTCATAAGCCTGCAATCCTCTCTTCTTGGTGATTGCCGCTCCGCATTTTGCCATTTCTACCTTTCTTGGGTTCTGCTGATAGCCAAGTCTGAGGTATTTGGTCTTTTTATCGGTTATTTTTGATTTAGCTGTGGAGCCGACTTTATTTGCTCCCCATTCTTTTGTATATTTTGTTTCCATTGCTTTTTTAAATCTTGGTTCTGCCATTTAGCTCACCTCACGCCTGTGGAACGAAGCCATATTTTGTTCTCAGTTCCCAGACTTTCTGTACATGTTCGACAACTTCTTTATCGCTTCTGAAGGCTACATTGTCCACTCTATAGAAAGTGGTTCTCTTTGCAGCTTCGGACTCGCTCATTGGTTTGCCAAGGTTGACCTTTCTGTCAATTGGTACACCGACCTGGTCCTTGTCCATCACCATTACGCCGCCTTCCAGTCTGCGCCTGTCCAACATATCGAACATTACACCATCTTCCTGCAATCTGAGGGAGTGTCCGTGAACTGTACAGCCTCTTAAACCTGCAAGACCCCAGTCAGTCATTTCGGTCTCTGCCTGTCTCTTGGTGTACTCTTCCATATCTCTCTCTCTCATTTCATTGACCTGTCTGCCTGACAGTGTGCCTGGGTCAACTCCTCTGAAATTGATTGCTGCATGGTACGATCTCCAGTATGGAACTGATGGAGCGTTGTACATGGAATCAGAGAACTGTGAGTATCTGATTCTGTCACCTGCTGCTGCGCCTGGTGTTGGTGTAACGACTTCTCTTACCGAGCATTCTGGTTCACCAATTTCTGCAAGTGGTGGGTGTGTGCTTGGATAATCCGAACCGGGTGCTCTATGACCCAGTATAGCTGTTAAATCCTCATCAGAGATGTCACGCATCTTCTCTACATCATTTGACATGTGTTTTCTTCTATTCTTAGCAACTGATGTATTGCCAGGATAATATTGTGGTTTATATGCCATATTTTTTTCCTCCTAATTGATTTGAATCGGTTCCTTCTGCTTCGTGAATAAACTGATCATTTGATCATTTCTCTCCCTCTGGATTAATAACACAGAGGTTATTTTCCGGCTTTGCATGTGGGTCTATAAGGCCGAGTATTCGTTCGTCTTCAAGATTGATAGATTCATCAGTCTTGCTCTTGAACCCATACTTACCGTAATCCGTCAAAGTAGCTTTTTTCTTTATGAAGTGACCTTGCTTGAATTCAAAGGAAAAGGGCAGCGTTCGTTCGCATGCATTTCTGAGTTCTTCCTTTCCACTTTCATTATCTAATTCGACGATTATCTCGCCTACCATGACATGCAACTCGAATGCACAATCGCCAACATGGATTATTTCCATGTTAGGGTGGTTAACATCCGCCCCTGTTCCAGGACCGCACGTGACCTTCCTGGGAAGGTTTTTGCCACCGATTAGCATTCTTACTACGCCTTTTACCTGGTCTATCTCATTTAAGAGCTTTTCAGCAGTTCGAGGCTGTAATAATCTTTGTGGAAATATTTTGATCTGGATCTGTTTACCCGTGGCTGAAGCAGTTTTTGCCATTCAATTCTCCTTATACGGCCCCCGCTACTGCTTTGATTGGTTCTCTGAATTCATCTACTGAGCTGAAGACATCTCCTACTAATCCTGAGGTCTTCTCTGGGCTATAGATCTGAACACCTGCGTCAAGAGCAACTGCTGCTGCCACGCAAGGTACTGCAAGACCCTTTGAATGTCTGGTAACGACGTGGTTGCCGTTGAATACTCCTGGCCCACCGCCTCCATATATGGAGTGTGAGAAGAAGGAGAATCCTACTGCTGCACCCTGTACTTTACCGAAGTCACATCCTGGGAGTGATGTCTCTTTCTCAATTAAGTCGTTGAAGTACAGCAATACTGCTGATACTGACTGTGGGGCTCTCATTGCACCGCAGTTCACGAGTGTTGCTGCAAGTGTGCCTGCTGCACAGTATGCATTCCACTTTCCGACATCGTTGGTCTTATAGGTTGTATAGCCAGATGCAAATTTCTTATCTGTGCTGATTACCTTGTCTTCAATTGCCTTCTCGACGCATGCATGGACAACTGTACCAATTGTACCTGTCTTGCCCAGTGCTTTTACTGTCCCATAAACCAGGTTGTTTGCATTTAAACCCTGGTATGAGAATGCCAGTAATCTATGTCTTTCCTGATTGCCAATTGCATCGCCCATTTCGAATACGCCTGTATTCTCAAGGATTGAGCAAAGTGCTGCCGTATTCATTGCGCTCTTTTTACATGTTGCCGCAAGATGGTTTGCCATGACGTTTCTTAATGTATAGCCAAAGCCTTCATCTTTCTGTGGGATTTCGACAATTGACTTTACATTTCCACCTACCATATCAAGCGTCTGTGGGTATTGTCCCCAGACTGCGGATTTGACTGCTGGAGATTCGAACATTCCAATGTTGAACTCATCGATTATTGCCTGTGTAGTTGCTGATGCTGCGCAAGTCAACGATGATACATATTCTGCCGCTACATCGATTCTTGCGGATGGAACCTGAACGATTAACTGCTTTCCACCGTTTAAGGAATTCACAACGGTGTCATCTCCGCTGTCTACCCTTACCATATCGGCAACTGCCTTCTGGATCTTTGATGCGTTCTTTACGATATCCAGTTTTAGTTCTACTCCTGGAACCTTTCTGCCTTTACCGCCTAGCGCCCCAGTAGCTAAGGTTTTTTCAATTCCTGCTAAGTCAACGGCTGCTGTTCTTTTTATGCCGGTGACTATTTTCTTTATAGCGGTATTCTTCATCGGGCTTATGGCTTTTAATTCCACGCCTGACTTGAGTTTTGCTCCTCTATCGCTATATAGATCTATTTTGTCTATTTTCTCAGTCACGTTTGTCTTCTTCTCCTTTTATATTTTGCATGTACTACTTGTTGATTTTGTCGTAGATTATGTTGGCGTCGTTGTCTACTTTGTTGATTTTGTCGTAGATTCTGTTGGCGTCGAAGTTTTTCATCCTGCTAAAAATGTTTTGATGCTATTTTAACAGTAGCACAAGCATACCTATAATGAGCTTATATATATTATAGTTTTCTTAGCTAGAAAACGTGCGATTTAAGTATCGATATATTGCGGTTTTTGTACGTTTTATACATACCATATTAGTTCATAGATTATCATTCAATAACCTGTTTCACTACCACCATATCCAGGAAGCCATTTTTGTTTCTCTTTACAATTTTCGCATATTCTATAACCATCTCTTAAAATAATTAATCTTTGTTTGGGCAATACCTAAAAAGCTCATGTCTTATTCCAGAATTAATTTTTCACAATAAGACATATAATGTATTCCCATTTTATAACTTCTTTATTGTTAGCCAACAACCTATTTCGTTTCCTCCATATCCAGGAAGCCATTCTTGTTCATATTTACAATGTTCACATATTCTTTTAGGTAAATCATATTTAGAGTCAAATGGATTCGGAGATACATCGTATATTGTCAATGGTTTTGAATATTTCCATTTATGAAATCCTAATTTGCATTTTATATCTTGAAATTTTATCATATTCGTCAATTACTTATTAGTATCATTCTAAATATATTTTATTGTCCAAAATCTAAAATTGTCGATTTACCTTCTCTCGTACCCCAGAAATATGCAAGATATAATTTCTGTTCTATCGTTAAATTTTTCATATTTCTAATCAGAATAATGTTAGTCATTGCATCATTCTTTACTTTCTCGATAGCACTTTTGATAGTATATCTTTCATTATCATGATCATCTATCTTTTTCTTTTCTTTATTCTTATTCATGGTTGTTGTTTTTAATTTTTTCATTCTTATTCATGGTTGTTGTTTTTAATTTTTTCATTCTTATTCATGGTTGTTGTTTTTAATTTTTTCATTCTTATTCATCATTCTTAATTTTTGTTTTGTTTTTATTTAAAAATAGTATCAGTGGTTAAAACCACCGAGACAATTTTATCTAATTATTAATTGAGAATTATTTACCAATGTTCTTTGAAGGCATGACCACATCTTTCGCAGATATTTCCGTTACCTTGAAATGCTGCACAATTACATGTAGCACATGCTCCAAAACCGCCTCCAGAAATTATTGGCATGTCTTCTGGCGACTTGAAATCAGCATTCTTCAACATTATTGTTCACCTCCTTTAATCCATGACCAGGATTAACATTATTTTCTATGTCAATTTAACAATTTCTTCTATTGCACTTTCAATCTCATCAAAAGATGTAATAAAACTATCAGGAATAAAATCAGATTTGTCGTCTCTTCTAACAAAATGAATTGTTTTCATGCCTGTAGAATGAGCAGCAATCAGATTAGTAATTCTATCATCAATGAAAATACATTCTTCTCCTCTTGCATTTGCATCATTCAAAAATCTCTCAAAAATCTTTAAATCTGGTTTGCGACAATAAACATTCCCGCTTATTACAACAACATCAAAGAAATCTATCGCAAATTTTTTTCTTAAATATGTAGACCAATCACTTATATCGTTAGATAATAGTCCCAATTCATATTTTTTTGATAATGTCATAGCAACTGGTAAAAATCCTTTGTCAAGATCAGATCTAGATTCAAGATACTGTATTTCTATTGAAGGATATTCATCCTCGAGACCAATATCTTTCCAAAATTCGACAGCATTAATATCTCCAAGACTCGCCTTCCTATATGTGGCATAAATTTTCTCTTTTGATATTGGAATTCTTTCTTGAATAAATGGGACTAAATGTTTATGTACATCATCTCCTTCAACAAATACAACTCCCATTGCATCAAATATTATCCATTTTATCATGTACCTATTTTCTCCATTATATATTTTCTCCATTTAAAAAAAGAGGATTTTCATCCTCATTTATCCTCACCTTCATACTTTCTTCATGTCATTCATCATCACTTTCCATGTTCGTTCAAATCATTAACAGGAGCTATGTGTAATGGCTTTTGTCGGACAAGCGTCAACACATACACAGCATTCAGTACAATCATCTACTCTAACCGCATGAGCTTTACCGTCAATCAATTCAAAAACACTTACTGGACATGCTGTTACACATTCTCCGGCTCCGATGCATTTATCTTCATCTATCTGTATGGTCACATTACCTTCGTATGTCATTATTACCATGTTGTTTCTCCTTTTATTTTATTCCGATCAAGTCAGTCTCTATATCACCACTTGATCTTTAGAAAAAATAAAAATATTAGATCATTGCATATTTATAATCATCTATTTTTTTCAAGTTTTCTTACTGCAAAATCTGCTGCTTTATTCAGTACATCGTAACTTTCAGCAATCATAGGACAATATGCCATTTCTATTTGTCTTAGAGAATAAACATCTATGCCACATTTTATACCAAGAGCAATTGTATTTATTCTTGCTCCTGCTCCTTCTCCAATAGCTTGCCCACCAATAACTTTTCCAGTTTTCGCATCAGCTATAATTTTAACTGTAATGTCTTTAGATCCAGGATAGTAAACAGGTTTGTTTTTTCCTTGAGCTTTTCCAGAAATAGTCTCAAATCCTGCAGATTTTGCAAAAAATTCATTGAAACCAGTTGCAGCCACTTCAACATTTCCAATGATAGATGCAAATGTGGATAATGCTCCCTCATAAGTATCGTATCCTCCAGCAGCATTTGTTCCAGCAACCATTCCTTGTCTGAAAGCTGCAAAAGAAAGTTGCATCATAGTAGGTCTATGATCTATTAGACTCACTGTTTCTATACAATCACCGGCTGCATATATATCTTTAATATTTGTCTCCATTTTTGCATTAGTTTTAATTCCCCATTTTCCAATATTAATTCCTGCATCTATTGCAATATCAAGATCTGCCTTGACTCCTGAAGCTAGAACAACCATATCTGTTTTGATGGTATCATTTCCGACTATAACAGACTCTACTGTTTTACCATTTATACTGTCTACTTTTTTATTAGTAAATAATTTTATATTCTCATCTTCAAGAGATTTTTCTACTAATTTAGCCATATCTGGGTCAAGAGAACGTGGTAGAGCATTGGAAAACATCTCTACAACCACAACATCAAGTTTATTTCTACGCAAAGCTATAGCAATTTCAAGACCAATTGGTCCTGCACCAATAACAATTGCTCTTTTTGGCACACCTTCTATATTCTTAGCATAATCTATAATTTTTTGTGCGCTTTCAATATCGTGGAGAACAAATACCCCATTATCGATATCAATATTTTCTTGTTTTATTGGTGGAATATAAGGTTTTGCACCAATAGCAATTATAAGAGAATCATATGGAATGGATGTAATTTCTTCGGTTTTGATATTCTTAATTGAAAGATTCTTCTTTGTAGGATCTATTTTTATAGCATCATGACCAAGTAATTTTGTAATCTGCTTATCTTCTGGTAATGAGAATTTTAAATCATCAAGTTTCACAATTCCTTCTATCGCAAAAGGCAAGCCACAAGGTGAAAACATATCATACGTCCTTTTTTCAACAATTGTGACAAGTGCTTCTGGATCGGTTCTTCTTATTGCTAGGGAAGCAGCAAATCCTCCACTACCAAGTCCTATTATTAATATTTTTGTCATATTTTTTCCTTAATTCGTTTATTTAAGATTTCAGTGATTCCTAATTTTTTGTCTTCTTGGTCGTATTTAATTTGTAGATATTCTTTTCTACTCTTTATTGGCATTTCAGGTACATTAGTCGTGTAAAATTTACAAATCGGAAAGTTGCATGATTTTTTAAATCTACATCTAAAATTTCCATAATAATAGCATTTACAAGAGGATTTCTTAACTGCCAACATGATCATTTTTGATAGCTTATTCATATCTATTAAATTTCAAAATAGAATTTATTTGTGTGTTTATTCTATAATTCGCAATGCTTCTTTGGGCTACATATGCTAATTTAGCTCTCAGTAATATTATGGGTTTCACCACATGAATGGATTCACATCTTATCTTCTATCTGGATTTTAAACATTTGTTGGTTCACATTTCACCTCTGGATCTTCACATTTTACCTCTGGATTTCATGAAAATGACGGTTCACATAATTTAAATAAATGTCTATTCAATGTTACTCGTTGCAAATTTTTTATCTCCTCCCTTTTCTAAACTGTAAAATATTTCTATCAATTTTTCAATATATATTATTCTTGTCAATTTATCATCCTCATATAATGGTAAAATTGGATTTCTTTCTTCATCTAACATCTTATTTAATATCAAATTGTCTATCCTATTTTTCATATATATAATATTTACAACAATAACACGCTTATAATTCCTCCGAATGTAATACGATATAATTAAGACAAGCAGGATTAAGCGCAGATAAGTTATAAACATACTAAGTAATGTGCCTCGAATAAATTATTCGAAAGCATTTCTGTAGCTCTCTACTTTCATGTTCTATATATATCCATAAATCTATTGTCTATAAACATTTATAATAATTGGAATTTTGCAATTCTCTTAATTTACAATTCTCTAACAATATGTATATTCGAAAATGGTATATATATTTTCTTACCGACAAATTCTCCCTCTAAAGGAAAAAATATTAAATATTGGTCATTTTGTTTTATTTCTATTACATTTGCCGATGTGATCCATCTATCAAATGTTGCCTTGCCATCTGTTCCTATATATCTCCTGGTTTCTATTATATATTTTCTATCTGGCATATTTTCCTCCTTATTAATTAACTCTTTTGGAATTATTATTGATCCCATTGCAATTGCAGCCGTTTTTATAAATTCGCGCCTTGTCAATTCCATTGGTTCCTCTTATTTTGTGAAAGAAAAAATTATATCGAAAATTTCATCGTTTCCTACGTAGATTATATTTTAATCCTTGTTCTAATGGAATTGTCAATCCTTGTTCTAGTGGAAATTATTCTCAACCAATTGATGTGACATTTGGTCCACACGGGTCATCAAAGTTTTAATCCTTGTTCTAAGATTCAAAAGCATAAAAACATCGCTATGCTATGATTTTTGTTAATCCTTGTTCTAATGGAATTTATTCTCAACCAATTGATGTGACATTTGGTCCACACGGGTCATCAAAGTTTTAATCCTTGTTCTAATGGAAATTTATTCTAATATCTCAACTACCGTATGATGATAGTATTACAAATTAAATCCACAAGTAGTTCCTGACACTCTCCCAGCGCCTAAGAACATTTGACGAAGTCTTAATCCTTGTTCTAACGGAAATGAAAAACGGAAGGGATATCCTTAATCCTTGTTCTAATTATTTTTAGCAAAAGTCTATTATTTCAAAATATATTTTATCCTTTCTTTCTTATTGATAAATATACCACAAGGATAATTAGTACTACTGCCACGATTCCCATGCTTGGAATATAAGTTACCATTGGTGTACTAATAACAGGAGTCTGCAAATTAGTAGACACACGAGTAGTTATTACCACAGGAGTCACTATCGGTGTACGAGTCGTTATTATCGCAGGAGTCTGTAAATTAGTAGACACACGAGTAGTTATTACCACAGGAGTCACTATCGGTGCACGGGTCATTGTTACTGGAGGAGTCGATGTTGTTACTGTTTGTCTATATACACTGCCTTCTACCTTGCTGAATCCACAACCGTTAGACCCTTGATTCTGAGACCATGTAGCAACATCTGAGTCTTGCACAGTATATATTCCGGCAGGTAATACCTCATTCGGATGCACAATCCACCATGCGTTAGGCACATCTCCCATGCCTGGCTTAGGCTCTACGTTCCATGGTCCATATATGATGCCGTCATCCTTTTTCAGAGATATAGTACCTCCAGCACTTGTACCTTTTCCATAGTTCCAGTGGTATGTATCAATATATGTGATCATATATGGTTCTGAGATGGTAAAGCTCGGTTTACAAGTCGGATTATTATTTACAGACGCCTTGTTCCATGTATCTGAAATCACTTTTGGTCCTATTGTTGTATCAGTCGGGCCAAATGTTGGATCAATTGTTGAATCTGTCGCCTTAGGTGTAGTAGAGAATGTTGTAGGTACAGGATTGGTTGCTACTGTAGTAGTACCATCACTTGAAATATCTGTAGTCTTAGTTCCACCAACGCTGAAACCTATAGAACTTGAACCGTAGATAGATTGACAATCATCAGAAATGGCAACTGTATCAACACCACTATTACCTGCATCGTTTCTCCAATTAAGAGTATATACATCTCCAGATTTTGACCATGTACCATACCATTCATTAGTATTTTCGAACCAAGATTCTATTGTATTATCAGAACGAATATATACAGTACGACCATTAAACCATTTATATTTACCAGTTATAGGACAATCTTCTACTCCTTCCCATGAAACAGTTATCACCTTTTTTTGTCCATATTGATATTTTGGTCCAAGGTTATTGTATGTTATAGATGGTGGAATAGATATTTTAAAATTCTTTATAGGCTCTTTCAATTTTAATATAGTTACATAATGTTCTCTATGTTCTCCACCTTCTGGGCACGGCGATATATCACTTTCAACAATTGTACCCTGTATGAGTCCTGTATAACTATCAGGCCATGCCTTAAGATCTACAGAAAGATCTGAATATAGAAAACCTCCAATACATGTCACACTTCCCATGCCTCTATAAGGACTGACTTTTGTGTCGATTGTAAGCTTAACTCTTCCCGCAGGTAGGCTAATAGCGTTGATGACAGGATCTGCTTGTGGAGCAACATCATCTAGACAACCTATGCATGTTTCTAAAAATTCTTCCGAAAATGTTTCTGCTGATACTCCGTTCAAAAGCAATATAATGAGTAAAAATCCAATGAGAACTTTATTTCTCATGTCGATTCCTTCTCATTTTCAATTTATTACTCAAGTCGTTTTTGTTGGACATATTGACCATATTTCATTACCTCCTAATATATATCTTTATTTAAATTCCGACTGAGTAGATTTATGATATATCCGCTAAGTCTTTAGAAAAAACAAAATCTATAAGTACTTGTATTTAATCACATCATTTTCTATACATCAATTTACATATTATTGTTATTAATCTATAATTTTTTTTTATTCTCTATTCTATGCTTAATCTCTATCATTTATTATTCAAACTCATATGTCACTGATACAAATGCTGAAACAGTAACACTTCCCGGTAATATTGGAGTTGTTGCACTTTTGATATCAAAAGAAATCGGTGTTGTGATAGTACCACCGCTCGTGCTCACTTGTATGGGACCTGTTATTGTCACACCAAGTTCACTGGCGAGTCTGTCTGCATCTAATCTTGCAGCCTTCACCGCATTATTTAGGGCTTGTTCCCTAACTTTTTGCTGTGATTCGTCAGAGATAGTAAAACGTATGCTATTAACTTCATTTGCCCCTGCTTCCACTGCCCTATCGATCACATCTCCGGTTCTGTTGATATCTTTAATTGTCACTTTCAATTCGTTCGAAACTACGTAACCTGTTATGTTTTCACCTTTTTCATCCCTCACTGGGTACATTGTGTAACTTGATGTCTCAATATTATCTTTTGCAATATTAGCAGCTATCAGTGCATTGACGACTTTTTCGGTCTTGGCTGCATTATCTTTTTGTGTGACAAGAGCATCAGCAGATCTTGTCTGCACTCCAATGACCACGATTGCTTCATCTGGGGCAATACTAACAGTACCTGTTCCGCTAACCTCAATTGTCTTCATTTTATTTTTTTCTATGTTTCCAGTTGAATCAAAATTGGCTGTTGCAATAGCGGCATATGTCAAAACTGTCAATATCAGTACCAATAGTACTGACAATATTTTATTTCTTAGTCTCATATTGTTCTCCTACATACTTTGATGTACTTGGTTTTCTCATAAGGTCAAAATTTAAATATTAGTAATCTAATCTCTAGCAGCCTCTCTGACTATATCACTAATACTCAATATACCAATTGGCTTTTGTGATATTCCAACTCCACTTTCTGAGAGAATAAGTAACCTATGCAAATGCTTTCGCTTCATTATATTTGCAGCTTCATTTATAGTATTTGTAGGCTCTACGGTTTCTATATTAGGTGTCATTATATATTCTGCCGATAAGTTCTCCCAATTTTCTATTCCTATTACTTTAACTATATCCATATCAGATATTACACCAACAATTTTACCTTCGTCTCCTACGACAGCAGCTCCTGAAATATCATCATCATTTAGTAGTTTGGCAATATGTTTGGCCTTATCATTTATCGATACCGTTATAACACCTCTTGTCATTATATCCCTTAATAGTTTATTTCTCAACTTCAAAAAAATTCCTCCATACTGCATCTATACTGCATCTGTTCTTGTTCAAGCAAATATTATATTTATCGAATATTGCTCTTTAATCTTTCTAATGAATCTCTTATCGTCATTATCAAAATATCTGAAATTCCTTTATTCAATTCGTCACTAAATTCATCATTATAATCAATTTCATAATTTTCTAGATATTCTTTGATCTTATCCATGACTTGATTTTTACCTTCTTCTGAAAATATTACCTCTCGAATACAGTCTTTAGTGCGTTGTTCCAATATTTTCTGATATTCGCCGCTCTCTAGAATTTCTTCTATTTCATTTTGAATCATGTCTGATGTCAGAATTTCATCTTTTATATTTTTGTCTAATTGTTGTTTACCATCTTCTGAACTTATAATTTCATTTATACTATTTTTAACTTGTTCAGCTAAAATTTTTCTAAAATCATCATTTTCCAAAATACGGTTAACCTCTTTTCTAAGATGTGAAGAGTTGTTCAGTATTTCATCTATTATGATTCTGCTCACAAGTTTTTCTAAATCTATTTCTATTTTCATATTGTCTCCTATTTTTTTTTCTAAATCTAATCTACCAAAAGAATGGTGGCATTGGTGGTCTCCAATTTTCTACGGCTAATGCATCTTGGTATGTATGTTGATATTTTTTAATCGCATCACGAATGCCAAATAATATATTTGTAAGTTCCATTGACATTCGTGATAGTCCAGCATTAGCCAAATATTTGGATAAAGATTCATAAGTTAAAAAATATTTTTCATATTCTTTAAGTTGATTAATCACAGTAGCAATATAACCAGATGAGAAATTCTTGGTCGTGCTTAAACTATTAAATCTTAACCATTCTATTGATTTTTCATTCTCTTTTATCAATCTAGGAAGATACAATTGTTCATATTCTTTTGGTGTCATCTTTTTAGATTGCATATCTAACCCTCTTTATTATTTCTATTTCTTCAAAAAAAAATTAATATCCATAATCTTGATTATAGATTCTTTCTTTCTCGTGCGTATGCAACCAGAGATTCTTTAACCCCCCATTTGAAAGCTATTACTATTGCCAATCCCCATGCAAGGGGACCAAGAAATGTATAGAATATGCTCGTATCGATCAATAATGTATCTAAAGTTAGGAGAATTACTAATAACAATAGGAATCCTCTCAATGCCGGTAGAACTATTTCTGCACCTTCTACTTTCATTTCCTTCAATGTATTTTGAAGATAATCTACTACCAAGTCTATAGATAAAAATCCAATTATCAATATCAAAATTCCAGTGAATACATGCGGTATATAGTCAATAACTTTCACCAGAAATGCTGTAATAATTCTAAGTTGTAATATTTCTGATGCAGTAATAAATATTATTATATAACCGAATAATTTCACAATACCGGCTAATAATCCGGAAATTGATATATTACCTTTCTTCAATACATTACCCATAGAAGACGCATTTATCTTGTCGTCAATTCCAATAGCTACAATAACTTTTCTTATTACTTCTGCAATGAAATCTACTATCAACAAGCCTCCTATAATTACAATCAATGCTGTAATTATCAAAGGTATGAAAAGTATTATCTGTGCTATAAAATTGGCAACAACATTTATCTTCAGTAGGTCCACTATTATTATTGCAAAGACGATATAGATAAACCATCTTACAATAGTATCGAATAGAGAGACTGTACTAATACCTCCTTTTTTAATCATATCTCCTATCATAGTTTTATCTATAAGATCGTCGAGTCCTATCTTGTCTAATATCGTTGCAACTATCTTTCCTAAAAATTTCCCCAATAACCATCCAACAATTATTAGCAATATTACCATAACCAATGTTGGGATAAATGATATAGTCTGATCTGTTATCTTAATTACACTACTTCCTATTTGAGAATCCATTAGTCCTGCCATTTGTTTCACCTCATTATATTCTTTCGTTTCTATTATCTTTTCCATATTAATTGATTTTTATATTTATATCATATTCATTCCTCTATAATATTTTAACCAAAATCATTAATTTCGAATATTACCAGATTATTTCGAAACTATCCACCCCATATAGCTTTAATTATATTCGTTCTCGCCGCTATTATTGCCGGATATGTACCTCCAATAACGCATGTGATAAGAATTGCAATATCTGCCGCAAGTATTGACAAAGGAGAAATCCATGGTCTAAGTATGAGTTTCACTCCTTCTACAGGAGTCATAATAATGGGATTTCTGTTGAGAATGTTTATAAAGAAAAGTCCGATAACCGTGCCAATTAATGTACCAGTAATACCTAAAAAGATAGCTTCTGCTAAATATATCTTAAGTATCATCGAATTCCTTGCTCCAATTGCCTTAATCACTCCAATCTGTCGCATTTTATTTTTCACAGTGGTATATATTATTAGGCTAATAGAAATTGCTGCTACGAATATTGATATTATAGATGTCACTAGAGAAATAGAACCTAAAACTTCTACTGTACCTGCCATTCCAGCCGAAAGTTCTTGCCATGTTTTGACATTTTGAAGAGTGGTCTCTTGCTGGAGCAAAGTTTTATAATTTTTTGAACTAGAAGGATTTTCGAGCCTTACAAGGATATAACTCGCCTCATCTTTATGAACAAATTCTTGAACAATTTTATATGGTGCTACGATTGTAAATCTGTCAAAATCCCATGTTCCAGTACTTATAATGCCCTTAATATCGAATTGTTGTGTAGGTTCATCCCTATATCGCATTGTCAATTTATCTCCAATATCCACATTAAACTCATCAGCAAGACTTGTACCAATGAGAATTTCGTTTTTGTCCTTGTCATCCAGAAATTCTCCTCGTTCAATGCTACTGACAAGAGTTGATGCTCTCTCTTCTTCTGAAGGTTTTATTCCGACAATGTTTAGAAATCCACGTTCATCCTTAGTAATGAATTCTATTCCACTTATAATTCGAGGAGCTGCTCCTTTTATTCCAGGTATCCCTCTCACCTTCTCTACTGTACTGTCTGACTTATTTATGACTATTTCTCCGGTATTGGGTTGAAGTTGGATATGTCCTATTACAACATCTATAAAGTTTCCCACAAATGCATCTCGCATCCCATTATTGATTGCAGTTGTAGTAATTGGTCCAACTACACCAATTGTTATGGCGAATATAACCATAGCAGTTTCTTTTTTTCTCTTTGAAAGGTCTTTAATTGAAAGAAATAGCCATGATTTCATAATTTTATCATTCCAATTTTAAATAATTTCACAATTGCTATATGGATTTCATCACTTATGGTTCGCAATTCTTCTTTGGAATTCATTAGGGCAAAGGCTAAACATTTTTTCTAATCAATGAAAACATTTTGTTAATCATAGCAGTTCGTTTAAAATCAGATAAAAATTATATGACAAAGTTCAGTATGTGAGACCATTGTTGGTACAACTCAATAACTTAATTTTTTTGAAATAGTGTATAAATGTATGGTCTTGGCTTACCAGAAGGCATATAATAAGTATAATCAAAATATTCAAGCAGACGAAAATCCTCTCCCAAAAGCTCTCTCAACATGTTTTGGTCATAATTTTTAACATCCAAACCGCTGCATTTCTTCGCTCCCTTTAATGAAAATGCAGCGATAATAACATAGCCTCCCGTTTTAATTACCTTCTTTAGCGTCGATAAATACATGCTTTGCTGGCTTTCTTCTAATAGGAAATGTAAAACTGCCCTATCATGCCACACTGCAATATCTCTCAAATTTTGTATATGGATTGGTTGAGTAATATCATCCACAATCCATCTTACTGAGGACGCTTTTTCTTTACCCAATCTTTCTTTTAATTTGTTCAGGGCAATTTCACTTATGTCGGTAGCAATGATGTTTTTAAATCCTTGATTAACAAGATAATCAACAAATGTTGATGCACCTGCCCCAACATCCAATATGGTTTCATCTTCAATAATATGACATTTAGATAGTAATTTTATGGATTGCTCAGGTATTTCTTCGTACCATGTTAGTTCATCTACATCTAATGCCTCATAAATTTCATTCCAGTGTTTTTTCATTGAGTCATTCATTTTTATCCTTTCCAGTGTTTTTTCATTGAGTCATTCATTTTTATCCTCCATAGCGGTCGATAATTGTCTAAATTTTGTACATTCACTCCATCAATATCCGCTTCCTTTAAACCACCTGGAAGATTTACATGATTGTTAATTTGCCACACTCATAATCAGTAGTTATTTTAAGTCTCTTCTGTAGGCTTACCTTTTCAATTTACAATATCAGAACTGCTTTTTCATATGGTTTTGTAGGAATATATTTTGTCTATTTGTTTCCTTTCTTTTCTTTCTTGGTTTTTTCCATTCTCTCTTTTTCTTCTTTGCCTATAATTCCTCCCAAAAGTCGCCTCCTTTTCTTTTTTTATTACCACTTTTCCTATTACACCATATTGTATGATACCTTGTTATAATATGTTGCTAAAGTATTTAAACTTTTCATGATAGAAATAATGCGATATATAAAGAAGTAATTGATAATACGTTTTTTTATTGTACAAATTTCGTCTGATATCTTTGTCAAAAATTTGCGATTGTATCAATATTACATTATCGGATTCATGAATTAGATGGCTATTCTTTTTCAGTTTTTCTTATATACAGCATGATGATCATATTGTGGCTCATATTGTCACTCCGATCGAGTAGGAATTATCACTCGCTATATCATTTGCTTTCTTCTTACATTAAAAAATTTCCATCCTTTCCCTATTTAACAGAAGCGATCTTCTCTGACAAGATTTATAACTTAGTCTACGGGAAAAATATTCACAATCTTGACAATGACCAGAACGAAGTTTCATACATTCTTCAAAAGTTTCTGGCATTACTATGAAATTTTCTTCAAATTCATCTTCTTTCCAAATATATTTTCTTGGAGAAATTATAAAATATTCTTGAATAAAAGGGTCATAAAATAATCTATCTCCTTTATTTTTATTTGCAACAGCTTCTTCTTTTGTTTTAAATTTCGTTATCTTACACATTTTTTCTTAAGTATTGACTTTACATTCATCATTAACTTGGATTGATAATTGCCTCAGATATTTCTATTGTTTCTACTTCATTATTCATATTTTTTATACATCTAGGAAGTGGTATTCTTCCGTTTATCTTTATTGAGAACTCTTCAATATTCTTGGTCTGATCTTTGATTATTTGTCTCATATTTTTCTTTATATCTTTTGGAATTCTATTCTTCTCTTCTCCATTTATTAGTATCCTTATGTATTCTTTCATAAATTTTCTCTCATCAATTGTTTTACTTTTCATTATTGTCTGATACAAAACTTTTCATCAATTTGTTCTCTTCAAAGATCATTCTGTAGTAACATCAAGTCTTACATGTGGTTCTACTTTTATTTTCTTACCATTTTTATTCTTTTCATGTCTTCTTACGTATATATTTTTTATATCTGTGATTCTTTCAGAGGGGTCTATTTTTTTTACCACATCATCCCATGAATCTCCAAATTTTTCTCTCTTTATCTGTTCTCTTAGATATGTTAATGCATCTTTCACTATAAGACTTCTTTTTATTACAGTATGTCTACCTTTAAAAATTCTAAAGTCTAACGCTATACACAAACCGCACCAATAATAACAAAATTTATAAAACGTACAATGATTAGAAAAGTTCTCTTTATATCGATTATAGATTTCTTCTATTTTATCATGTTCTATTTTTACTTCTTTTATTTTATTATTTTCTGTATTGTGTAATTTCGATAATTCTTCGACAAGATCTGCAAAAATTGCTCTTTTCTCAATATTTGTGAACATAATTTTTTCAATCATATAGAGTGTATCTCTTTTCGCAGGATAGCATCTTATTCTCACATTTCGATATATTTTACTAAATTTTTCGTCTATTTCTCCTATATTTGGAAAAGTATTATCATCATCTTTATATATCATGTAAAATGTACCATTACTATAGTACGATTTTTCTTTTGGACATATCTCTTTTAATTTCGGTATCTGTATATTTTTTAGTACTCTATGCTTTTCAAAAGTCATTACTTGTGGCATATTTTTCTCCTTGTGGAATTGTCTCTTTAGTCTTATACCAAGGAAGAGGTAAGATAGGCAATTAATGTCTTAATCTTCTAATGGAAGTGTCTCTTTAATGTAATACATGTCATTTTATCCTTTCAGCAAACTATGAGTATAAATCCTTGTTCTAATGGAAGTGTCTCTTTAATGAACTTGATTGCTGCTAAATGGACGATATTTAAATCGGTCTTAATCCTTGTTCTAATGGAAGTGTCTCTTTAATAGGAAAAGAAAATTTTCGTTCAAAAGGAAGAAAATTCGCATTGTAATGTTAGATAGTGGACCTTTCGGTTCAGTTGCCTGGATGAGTCTTAATCCTTGTTCTAATGGGTCTCTTTAATTTGAGCGGAAGCGCTTTTGAAAGGCAAGAAGAAAGTATGTCTTAATCCTTGTTCTAATGGAAGTGTAATTTTCCTCTTAGGTCTTTTTCTAAATAATTCCTCAGCTTCTTTTAAATCACCAATGTTGAAAACAATGAGCCAAGGTTATTATATGTTTGTGCAAGACCGTAATCATCTCCTAGTTTCATTTTAATGTCAATGCTTTTTTTGAAAAATTCCTTAGCTTTTTCATAATCGCCAGTTTTTATGTATACTGAGCCAAGGTCATTATAGATTTCTCCTAATTTAGAATCCTGGCTTTTATTGTAAAGTTTTCTATTTCTAATATCTTTATTTTATTCCGACCAAGTTAGTTTCCCACTTGATCTTTAGAAAAAAATAAAAAAAATATTTTCTATATCACATACTTGCGAATTTCTTCATAATGTCATCTATTTGTTCTGTTGATATCACAGATTGTATCTTACATTTGACGAATGGAGAGTATCTCATTGCGCATATGGCGACTTCTTCTTCTGTCCCTTCTTCAATTGTATATCCACTATCTCCACCTAGAAACATTCCAAAATCTTTTATTGGACCATTTTCCATATCTTCTTTTACCATATTTTGAAGTTTTGTAAAAAGTTCCAATTGTTCTTTTGGATCTTCAGGTACTCTGTTTAAATCAAGTTCCCAAATGTTCAGATATTTTCCCATATTTTTCACCTCTTTATCATTTCTAATTTCAATTTTTCTTCGTATCTATTCATATCCCAATTTATGACCATATCCGTGCAGAACTATCTTTGCTTCCATATCAGTATTATGCCATGTTTCTCACCTCCTTCTTATATTTGTTTTCTCTTTTTTGTACTACAAATGTGATTGTTCTAATTTTGAACTCGATTTCAGATTGCGCATAAAGTGAAAATCAGATTTCAACATTTGAAAAAAAAATAAAAAAATCGTTTTTTTTTGAATTCTAATTCCTTTTTCTTGATTGTCTGCCTATTGATTTACTGGAACTTGGGTTTTCGTATGTTATAGTATCAGGTTTTCCATAAACTTCGAAATCCCAAAGGGAATAACCCCATTGAGTCTCGCGTTTGGTTCCATACATTCTAATATAGCGACCTTTTCCAGAAAGATCTTTTATATCATCTATACCTCCATCTCCATTTGATGTCGTATATATATCTTTCCAGCTAGACCCATCTTTGGAGATCTGGATTTTATATTTTTTACCGAAAGCATCTTCCCAGTTGAGTCTAACACTGTAAATCGTATAAATCTTACCTAAATCTATCTTGATCCACTGTGGATCTTTTTCGTTACTGGACCAACGTGTATCAGAAGAACTATCTATAGCTTTGTTTGGAGAAAGGTCAGAATTTTCTGTTGATGATGCAGTCACGGGTTTGTTAAGTGCCAGATTTTCTGGGCCAGGACAGGAATAATAGTGGGAGTAGGATTTATTTCATTGCTTATAACCAAAGAATATCCGTCAACTTGTTTTGCATTTGTATCTTGATGAATTCCTAAATAAAGGTCGCTAGTAATATCTGAACAATATACACTGTAGAAATCATAATATGAAGAGCCAACATCAGGCAATAAAGCCCCTCCTATCTGAACATTTCCGCTAAAGGTCATTTTGCAAACACTAAAATAATATTTATAGTCTGATAATCTTACATGAGCATTATTTGTCGTAGTACTATAATCCCCTGCTTTTACAGGTCGTCCAAGATTATAATTTACGTTTGGTAAGCTGTATGTCACCAAACTGGACTAATTTTTAATCCTACTCCGGCCCATGCCAAATCATCTACCCCAACCTTAAGACCTGTCTGTTCAGGATTTAATATCAAAACTGATAAAGGAAATCTCTCATTTTGACCTATAGTGGCGCGGTCTTTATTTGCCATCGTCTCCATCATTTTTGCGATTTTAAATAATTTTCTAAATCTTTTTCGTCAATAACAAGTTTTGGTCTATCTTTTTCTTGAATATCTTTAACTTGTTTGATAATATTATAACTTTGTCTCAGTATTTTCTTTTCTTTAAAGTTAACTAGGACTATTGTTTCATACTTGTTTCCATACTCGTCATCATAATTTAGTACAATATTTCCTATTTCTACTTTGGGAATTTCCAAAGAAAAATATTTGCCTTCTCCAGGTTGGATATTAACACCTTTTTTCTTAAATGGCCACATAATTTCTCCACAATATTAACAAACGTGCGAAAATCCCTTGAACTTTCGAAGTTTTGGATTTAAAACTGTCGATATGGTCAATTTTAATTTGAGATTATCTGCGTATTTTTCTAACTCCAGTAAAAATATGCGCCCTTCGCCATATCAAGAACAGCTCCTCATTGCATTATGTTTCTTATATTTCTTGCGCCTATCGAAGCAATTCTAGCGTCAAAGGATTAATTCTTTCAAGCATTCTGTTCCTGCAATTTTTCCTGCAACCACAGATTTAAAAGCGTATCTGGCGACACACCGCGACGTCTAGCAAAAGCCTTAACCTTCTCTGATAATTCCTTCTCGACCGCATAATATGTGGTTTCAGACTGGATATCGATTTCGAATTTAGCAGGTTTTGTCTCTTCCCAGTGCTCGGCGAGATCATGGGTATCCCAGTATTCACCGATTTCTTCATAGCTCTGTGCTTTCGATATGGAACTTTTATTTTTGTTCATATTTTTTTCGCTCTGCATATGTCATATCTCTTGCAGATATAATAAGTGCCTTTTTATCTATCTTGTATATAAAGAAGATACTCAGATATCTTCCAGAGTTAGTTCTACCGAATGCAGCATATACATTTTCATGAGGTTGCAATCCTTTTTCAACATAACGGAACTTTGGAATGTTATTAAAAACCTCTCGTACCTCGCCTTGCTGAACATGATGTTTCTCTACAGTTGGGATTTATATGAACAGATTGAAATTTAACTAATTTTTCTTTTTCGTTTTAAAAAAATGTTATTTTAACGTCTATTCTCAATATAGTCGAGTTCTTCGCATCTTTTATAATGTGATTTTTATATTCTTCACCTAGCATATCCATTATCTTGTCAAAAATTTCTGGTGGAATATAAATATCAATATTTCCTACAGAGAAATTTGAAAATTTGGTATCCCATACCTCTAATAATTTATGTACTTGAGTCCACTTTGTATTCAAAACCTATACCCACACACACAGGACATGATAAAGTTCCGTATCTCTTGTCTGATGATGCCCTGCCCTTCTTGCACATAGGGCATATTTCGTTTGTTCTATACTCGTTAATGGGTGTGGCGTATACCATATTTTATCACCTCATACATATATTCTATTGAATTTCTTATATGAATCTATATATCTTTCACTCAATTTCCATAAATCCAATTCGAATATTACTTCAGACCTGTCTTTATTAATTTTAATATGGCTATCAAAAGTAAATACTAAACTGTCACCACGTATAGAATTCAATTCAATACCTTCAATCCATTCAAATTCTTGTCTAAATTGTAGATATTCAAAATTGAAATCAAATCTATAATGGCTATCGGACTTAACTTTTTCAATACTAATAGATTCATTACTATTTAACTCGTTTCCTTGTGTATCATATAATTTGAAATATGTATGATAACCTAAATTTTCTTTACTTTGTAATTTTCCTTTTATTCCAATACACGTATTACTCGTAGGCTTGAGAATTATTTTGTTATCATTTATTTCAATTAACTCATTGATTTTAAACGGAATCATTTTATTTCCATAACTGTTCATATATTCTATAAATGAATCGTAATAAACCTTTATCGTCTTATTTTCTGTCATATTTTCTTATTTCACATATATATAATGATAATTTGGTTTCGTCTTTTCCAAGAGTACTGATGGTACTGCCTTTGATAATGTCATGACATATACAACATCTTTTTGGAGAAGATATTTTCTTATAACCAAGTAATTTCTCACATTGGTTTTTATAAAAAAATAAAAATCTAGATAACATCAATTTTAGATGGCAACAAAGACCGCAGTAGCTATTCTGAGTATCTGTTTTCCAACATTTGTCCTTACTTTATTTATCATAGTTTATTTCTCCTTACTAATTTTGATTTCAACAGACTGTATATAATGAGCATTAAATGCAGTACTTAGGCTCATGTCCATAAGAAATCCAAGAGTTATCTGTTTGAGATTATGTGCCCATTCAAAAATAGCTACGTATATTGCCAGGAATTTCTTGTGAACTCCACGAAAATGGCGTAGAAAGTTACGCAAACCAGTCCAGAGTCCTTCTAATGTGTGATATCATAAGCTGAATTCTCGTCGGTATAGAGAGTGGTCTCCTGCTCAGAGTGTGTTTCGACTTGTTATTATTGCCTAGCTTCACCTATCACCGTTTTTGTGTTCTGTTTTCATGTTGTCAAACCATCTTTCAATCTATTCCTATTTTGTTTAATGCTTCCGCAATGATTTTTGGAGATAAATTCATTAAGTCTTTCGAACTACAATCCTCGCATAATATAATTTTCATTGTTGAATGCACACGACCTTCTGGTACAATATAATTTTTTTCGTTTTCAGACTTATTTTTTATTAACCTTCTTATATCTATTTTCATCAGAATGAATATATTCCCATTCGTTATATATTTATTACATATAATGCAATTCATATTTTATCTCCTATTCTTTCCGACCAAATTAGTTTCCCATCTGTTCTTTAGAAAAAATAAAAATATATTAAATAATATCTATTTCGAATTGGATTTTATGGTTCTTTTATTTCATTACTGCAACTTATTCTTTCTACTGAGTGGCATCAGTTATTACTCCATTGTCACATGTAGGAAACTCACCTAATTTCCTTTATACCATGCCCATCCAAGATACTTTGATGACGAACAGGAGAACTTATTTAATACCAATTGATAGTTGCCTGTTACCGTAGGTGTAAATTCAACTATTTCATATGTATTCCTGCTGCTATATGAACCATCGATTACAGTTCCAGAAGGATTTTTAATCTGTATGTCTAGATCAGCACTTGGTCTAGTGGAATAATATGCATAGTTTGGATCAGTACTGAATGCCATAACTACTCTTGTTTTTACTCCAGCAGTCAGAGGCATAGTGGTTAGAACATATGGAGATGTACTAGAACATGGATAATAGTTTCCTCCCCATCTACCATTGTATCCTACTGCTATGTTATCTGCTCTTTCAACATTGATTCCTCCTGCACCATCTTTGTCGCTAAGTTCTGAAGATCCTTCAATATTATGCGAAGCACTTGCCATCACAATCGCCTTTACAGATTCTGGCCAATATTTTAGATTATTATTTCTTTGCATAATATCAGCAATTTCACCAGTTACTATGGGAGTTGCATAGCTAGTACCGCTACCCATATCAGCATAGTAAGGATATGTATTCTTCGTGGTAATTATACTTACACCAGGAGCGGCAACTTCTGGTTTTTGCATATAATTATTGCCATCTATATATCCTGAAAATGCTGCCATTACATTATCAGACCTTGAATATGTATTTCTATCATCATATGCTCCTACTGTTATAGAATTATAAGATAGACCTGGACTTGTTACTCTACCATATGAATTACCAGCAGCAATTACTGGAGTTCTATAATAAGTCCATGCTATATTATCGAAATATCTGTCTTCATATCTCATATTTCCGTCTGCATTTGAATATCCCCAACTATTTGTTAGTACACTTGCACCCCAACTAACGGCTCTATCTGCTGCACTTGTCAATTCTGATCCCCAACCTCCGCAAGATCCTCCTATTCTTAGCCAAGATCCTGGAGCAATTCCGAAGTAATAAGGATGCCAGCTTCTTATGATTCCTGCAACTGCTGCTGCATGATCACTGGTGCATGTATTTAGTGTATCTAATTCAATTGGAGAGGCAAGATATGGGTTGTATGGATATATGCCACCACCTACTTCAATTTCTCCTACTTTGGTACCATAACCTCCTATTCCTCTATTATATGCTACGTCAGCTAATACTGTTGGTCTTGCAATATTTAATTGTGAAACTGCTTGTTCATTAGGATATATTGCATCAACTTCAGCCAAACTTGCCGCGTCATTTATTTGATTTGCAGTCAAGTTGGCTAATATGACAGGTGAGTCAACAGCTTTTTCATTTTTAAGACCCTTTTGTCTCAATTTAGTTGTAGCAGTAGTCAATAGATTATTGACTTTTGACGCTTTGTCTTGCTCTGTTTGATTTATTAAAGTATCAATTTCTGTATTTACAATAGAAATATTTTTATCATTTGTCAAATTGACCGCATAATTCTTTTTAACAAATTTGTCTTTTGAAGTATCATTCAACCAAATTATTACGCTGACATTCTGATTGCCTGTTGTCTTTATTTTTTCTGCCAGTGCAGGTTCCAATTTTCCATATTTTGCTTTTTTAGCAGCAGCCTCATTTTGTATTAATGCTTGCGCATCAATCTCTGTCCCATTGTTATCTACTGATATTCCAATAATTTTTCCTGTAGCTTTGTCTACTGCTTTTACATCATTTGCTCTCTTTCCAGATACAGAAAGATTTGAAGATGCTGCATCGACTATCTCTAATTTATTGCTCTGTATATTAAATTTCTTCGATAATAAATTTGTCGTCTTATTTTTATCAATCGCTCCATTTTTTAATGGAATTATATTTTCATTTGTTGCCACTGGAATGGATATATTGTCACCATTTGTTGCCACTGGAATGGATATATTGTCGCCATTTGTTGCCACTGGAATGGTTAAATTTTTATCATTCTCTCCATTTGCAGACATTGCTACTGGGATGTATATAGCCAGTAACAACATACACGTTATTCCTAGTTTTATTTTTTTATTCATTTTACTCTCCTTCAATTTTTGATGTACTCACCATAGTGCCAATTTGATGTACTATTGATGCACCATTAGTACCCAAAAGGTAAATCCCTGTACATCTCGGATTTTTTAGCTATGGTTTTTATCAATTTATGATCAGATTTGTCGATTATGCTTGACTTCTTTACTTGAGTTATCAATTATATTAATTTATATTTCAAATTTTTTTGCATACCCCTTTCAAAAAACTAATCCATCTTTTAGTGTCTTCAAGTTTAGAATCTTTTTCATGTTTTGCAAGTTTAAAATTTCCAGATTCACATTCTTTTAGATCTATGATTGCTCTTAGGCTATTCAAATTATTAGCATTGTTAACAAATCGTCTTTATAAGATATTAATTTCACATAACGTTAACACTTCTGTTAATCGTCAAAGGATTAACTCTTAATGGGTGAAGCCCAACGCCCTCTATCCCGTCAGACCTAATCACTACTAGATTTGTGAAGGCTTTCGGGATTGCTTTCTTGATAATATTATATGCTCCCTGAACATCAGCATTGATTATCTTACCTCTACATAATGGACTAAATGAAGACCTGAACAATCCTCCATGACATGTCGCATTATATATTCTCTTTCCTAAATAAACTCCTCTATGACCAATAGGTTCATCATCCAAGAAAGAACATTTTGATGTATGACTTTCTTCTTGATCTTTAATATTGATACCAATTTCTTCACCTTTATATCTTATCATATTTCTCAATAAATATTCAGGTATTTGAACAAAATTCTGATTTGTCATTGTTCCAAGATTTATTTCTTGTTTTTGTCCAGGATTGTGACCAATAACTATCGTTCCAATATTATGATTGATACAATAATCAATTATATATCTAGAATATTTGTGCATCACATCTTTGATTTTTCTATTTCTGTTTTCAGTTAATATCTGTATGGAAGGTCCTGTTTTTCTGCAAATGATAGATTTGTCTTTTATTTTACATGCAACAGGTTGTCTATTATATGTAGATTGAATCTTTGACCTCTTCTTATTATAGAATTGATTTATTGATTTCAAAACACCGCCCTTAATACATATCGGTTGTTCGCCAATATTATTTGATATAGTTACAATGTTTCTAAGTCCGAAATCTATTCCTATAATTCTATCTTTATTTAGGTCTAACTGATGTTCTTCAATATTATATACTATCTCTATTGTGTATCCTATCTTATTTTTCTGTATTTCTCCTCCTATATTTCCTTTTGGAACTATTCTTACTTCTCTGATATTTGTCTCATCATCTAACCTTGTCCTTATTTTCTTATTATTTAATTCTCTCAATTTCTTAGGAAATTTGAGAATTCCATTGATTATCTTAACTTGTTGATTTGTAAATACTAATAGAAATTCTCCATCTTTCTTATTGTATCCAGGTAATTTAGGTCTACCAAGATATTTCTCATCTCTATGAGGATTTACCTTCCAATCTTTAATTGCTTCGAAGAATGATTTCCAACTTCTATCTAGAATTTTGAGAATTTGTTGAGATGTTGAGGCTGGTAATTTTTGATAATTTTCAGATTTATTCTTAATCAAATAGTCTAAATCTGAATATTTCATATATGAGCCTATTCTATTTCCATCTTTGTCTTTCTGTGTAAATAATTGTCTAATTACATAGTTTGACTCATTCCATAAATTCTTAGATATATGACATAATTCATTTAGAATGTCTATTGATTCTATCCATATCTGTTCAGTTCTAACAATTTCTTTAGTAGAAACTGGATAATAAATATCATTTTTATCTGGAATTAATGAAATCATGTTAATATTATATGAAGTTAATATCTTTTGTTAATGTTGTTATCAATGTTAATAACTATAAAAAATGTTTTCTTTCTTCTTCTGATAGACATCCATCTCCATTATATAATTTGATATAATTTGTCATCATTCATAAAAAATAAAATTATTCATTCCTTATTCATAAAAAATAAAATTATTCATTCCTTATTCCTTAAAAATAAAGCATATAATGGAAGTATTTCTATTTTTGGCTTCGTATCTATCAATTTATCGGTTACAGGTAAAAGTCTTTTTTGGACGAAATTATTAAAGTCTTCTTCGTTTTCCCATATGTCTATAATTATGATGCCTTTTTCATCGAATGTTGCAATATGAAGGATTGCTCCTTTTGGTAATACGTCTCCGTCCCATACCTCCTTTCTTGCTTTTTCGTATAGCTCTTTAGTAACTCCTGCCCATTCTATGAGCACAACTAATCTGTTTTCTTTATTTGTCATAAAAACCTCCTTACTTTGTTTTAATTTTTCATATTTTTTTATAATATATATTATCTAACAGAACAGTTTTGATTTCAATTTCAGATTGCGTATAATAACTGTACTACAATCTCTAATGATTGGTCATAGGATATCTTCTAATTCCACGTCATGAAAGCCAGCTTTTTTAATCTTATCTATTATATCATTTGCGACATCTTCAGGATTAAGATTTCCATAGCCATAATCATCATATACAGGAATTCTGATAAAGACTGTTATCATATTTTATTGTCTCCTTTTGATTTTAATTATTATTCTAGTTTCCCGCCTGGTCTTTAGAAAAAATAAAGAATATTCTTTCTTTAGAAACTTGTTGATTTCCTCAAGGCTATCTTATACTATGTTAAGATACCACTCTGTCCAGGATAAATCGTCTCATCTGGATTGTCTGGACCTGTGAAAGTGAAAAATTTTGACTGAAAACGATAATCCTCCTTCAAATTTTTCAATTTTATTCCGTCAACAGTTGTCTCTACTTCCGTTACATGATCCATCAATGACTTGGCAGCTTGCTTTATTTCTCCTTTCGTTGTACCATCGGTGGGAATCCATGTAGCAGCGTTTATGATTGGAACCAAAATGGCCTTGTCTTTCGGTATGGTACAACTGCGTTCTGCTGTACCTCCAGCCGTACCTGCTAGAAACCAAACAGGTCCAGATTGTTCTGTGTCACATGATTTTCCTTTTTTATCTAAAATGGGATGAATAGAGCTGGGTTTGTTGGGTATCTCTAGTGCCCATTGCCACCACTTTACACTTAATTCTTCATAAATTTCCTTCTCTTGTGGTGATAGAACTCCTGAATTTTGGTTACTTTCGGCCTGTGCAACCATCGGTGCCAATACAATTAGACTCAGTACTGTAATGGTTAGCAACTTGCTTGTTGTCATATTTCTTGTGAAATCTATATTTTTCATATTTTATCTCCTTTTTATTTTTTATTTCATATATCTTTCCAAATATTCTTTTAACAATTTTCTTTTATGTTTTCATATTTGCCCCCTCTCATTTCAGCACTATAAAAAAATTGAGTTTCTGTTTAAGGCATTGGAATAATTCTCTCTCATGGTGCAGGACATGTCAGATGATTTTAAATCAAAATGGTTATCAGCCAATTATCTGGTGGTATCAAGTTGAAGTTCTAGTTTTTGGAAATTGTAAAATTGAGAACTTCCTGTCCATCATTGTAGAACAACTGCAGACGATTTTGTTCAACATCAAATGTAGATGTATTTTGAAGTGCATCAAAGTACTGTTGCTCCTGTTCTGTGAACCTTTCACAAAATATTAGTGTGGAGATCATATCCCGGATGGAGATGGTATTGTCAACTCCTATCTTATAGGAAGCGCCATAATTATTGCAACCACCAGTGCCTGTGATTCTGTCATCAATCGTGAATTTCATTGTGACCTTTGTATCTGGAAGTACTTTTTTCTCCTTACCAATGGGACCGAAGGATTGTAATTCCCATGACGTACCTACGAGCACATCACCTTCAGGAAATTGAAATTCTCCAATCGACGCACGCTTCATTAATACTAAATCACCTGCGTCTGCAGGAATACCATTCTTATTTAAGTCATATTTGGAGTCAGCCTGAAATTCTCCAATCGACGCACGCCTCATTAATACTAAATCACCTGCATCTGCAGGAATACCATTGTTATTTAAGTCATTTCCAATGGAAATTGCTGTCGGAATCATTATTGATAACAATAATATTCCTACTATCACTATTTTCAATTTACTATTCATATTTACCTCATTTAATTCATTTGTATCCAAATATAGCCAATATACTCGTTTGTATTTTGTTCATATTACCTTTTACGTCTTATTCTATTGTCATTTACATATTGATGCCTTTGCATCTCCTGTTGATGATGGAGTATATAATAAAGTATTTACTTTTATAGTATTAATATTATCAAAAATTATTCTATCTATGATAGTATTTACTCCAGAACTTAAATCTGGAGATATACTTAAACCTTGTTGATATACTGTATTAATATTATCAAATACTATTCTATTAGAAATAGGAGGATTTGGTCCAGCTACAATCTTAGCATTCCATACTATATCAGCATCTGTAACATTAATACCAGCATTAGCGTCTCCTATTAGAAATATAAATAATAGAAGGAGGAACACTTTGTTCATAAATCTCCTAAGGTTCTCTATATACTAATACAGTGACATGTCCGCCTTCATAATCCATAGAATAATCAACTGTATGAAATGCATCTGGAGATAATATATTTGGATAATATCCATAACTGATTGATGCCACAGGCATAGTATAATGTCCGAACCAATCATTATATCTAGTTCCAGTTCCATCCAGATTGATCCAACAGTTGCCTCTACATCTTATAGAATGTGAATTTTCGTTTAATGTAAATGTACTTGGTATTTTAAATCGATAGGAATCTGCTGGTTCTCCATTTAATCTCCAATCTCCTATCATCATTAATCTATTAGCTCCGGAATATTTGAAATCATAATATTTCAAATCAGAATATTGAACTCCTGCTGATGCAGCAACTTTTGTTACAGCATCTGCAAGTGTGGTTGTAATTGTCCCTCCATCATATTTAACCATTTTGCTTACAGGAGCATCTTTCAAATAATATGCTAATATCCATCCGCTTCTATTTACATATACATGCGCATCCTCACTTTCAGGTAGTCCAGGTATTTCTACAGAGCCTATAATATATTCGCTTGTTTTTGTCTCAATTGTTCTGAATGCATTTTTAGCATTTTCTATATTTATGCTCTTATCAGCTTTAGTATATGCGCTTATCCCTGCTTCATTATCGAGAACAGAATTTATATCTATATTTTGCGTAAAATTAGAAATTGCACTCGTATTTCCAATAAAAATACTAAATATAATCAATAGTCCTAATATTTTTAGCTTCATGGTGTATTCTCATTTAAGAATGGAGGTTTCTCAAGTGGTATCACATTACTCTGGTTAACAGTGTTATTTGTAATCTCATTCAAGTGTTCTATGTTTGGCATATTCCACATACTTATTCCAATGATAGCAAGTATTACACATATAGCCAACATACTCGTTTGTATTTTGTTCATATTACCTTCTACGTCTTATTCTATTCCGACCAGATTAGTGTCCCATCTGGTCTTTAGAAAAAATAAAAATCGTTTATATAGTTGTAAATAAACTCTTAGAATATTCAGTCTTCTCCTTTTCTATGATGTTCTTTAACTTCTTCAAGACTTTCGTGACCATGTCTCTTTTTAACTGCTTCTCCTCCCATTTTACCTAATTTCTGATAACCTTCGTGTCCTAATTCTTGCTTCCTTTTTTCTCCTCCCATTTTACCTATTTCCTGATAGAAGCGCATTTTACCAGGTTTTTCTATTGACTCTTCAATTTTTTCTTCATTTCTTTCATCTGATTTAGTCTTTTCTTCTTCATCTTCTGACATTGTATCATTCCTATCTAGTTATATCTTTTTGAGTCCTTTTGACAATAATAGTTTTTGCATCAATTATTTATGTATTGAAATTATCTATATGGTCTTTTATTAATTTGTCTAAATTCATAATAAATCTTTCTTTTCTTCTATTTTTGAATCTACATATTCTTTTAGAGCCACAGCATTATTATATCTTTCCTCCTTTGTTCCATATATTAATGTGACTGTTCCTAGTTTGCATTTGTCAATAACATCATTAACCAATTCGTTTTTATCTTTCAATTCTTCGAAATATCTTCTTTTAAATTCGTCCCATTTATCTGGGTCATGATAAAACCATTTTCTAAGAGATGAAGTGGGAGCTATATTCTTCAACCATAGATTTATTTTCCAATTATCTTTTTTAAATCCACGAGGCCATACTCTATCTACTAAAATTCTAAATCCATCTTCTTCTTCGTCTGCATCATATATTCTTTTGACTCTAATCATTAATATTTCTCCTGTTTGACAAGTTTTCGTTTATCTATTTTTTGATAATCTTGGTATTCCAACATCGCGGATTATACATCGATTGAGATTGCCAACATGGCGTGTATCTCCTGACCATGACGAAGGATTTCTGATGTTTGTAAAGTTCTACTAGCTGGCTCCCAAAGTCTGTCACCCATGCACAATTTCCATCTGAATTACAACTACGGGAGATGCCAATAGCACCATATTTATTGCCGAGCATGTTGGCATTGTGAGGTTTGCTACTCTTCCATAGATCAAATGCCTGCTGAGCAGTCTTAATGCCCCAAGCTATATTTTCTGCTGTATATGTTGAACCAGATGGATAACCGAAATCACTTAGGCGTGTACTATACTTCCGCCCGGTAGAGTCATCGTGAGAACATCTATTGCCTGTAGCCACACAGTTGTTGAGCATATCGTCACTCATCCAGATCGCACCTGCCTCTAGTTTTGAATCTACACTAAGTACACCTAGATTGTTCTGTGCACGATAGTTGTTAATGAGGTCGACAAAAGCTTGAGCCTCATTATCAAAACTTGCGCCAGCTGTTCCAACCAATCCTGTCAATAAAAAAATTGTCAAGAAAGATTGGCTTATTTTGACTAATTTCTTTCTCATATTTTATCTCCTATTTATTTATATTTCCGCTATGACTATTAGTAGGATCAACTGTAGGACTATTAGTAGTATATCAACTGTAGGACGACTATTAGTAGTATATCAACTGTAGGACTATATTTCCAAATCCTCTTCTTGTTGTTACACTTCTACATCAGTAAAGTGCTTCGCCGAAACGATCATTAGCCTCTGCTTGTTCTGGCACCCCAGTAATATCCTGATGCCAGGTCTGAGTCAACCCTGTCCTGAGTCGTCCTGTGGCAATGCTCAGGCCCCTTGCATCGCTATAGATGACACGCACGAGGCCTGCATCCACTTTGCCACTGACTTCCTTGTGTGGTACTCCGACGGCCAGGTCAGCAGACTGTACAAAAACCGTGGTTGGTGGGAAACCAGTGCCAGGGATGAAGATGTTTCGACCAAAGTTCCACGCGGTCAACGAAGCACCAAACTTGTCACCAGCCACAGGAGTCGTGTTAATACCCAGATTACCTTCATGCCAGAATTGAACAGTGCTACCCACAATTTGCAATCCACTTGAAGAACCATAGTATGCATTGACCGAACCTGCAGAGGCAATGCTGCCACTGTCGGCTGCGACAGAGCCGCCGATGCGCTCGTTCGGTGCTCCAACAGCCAGGTCAGCAAAGCCGTCTCTATTGAAGTTGCCTGCAGCGAGTGTGGCCCCGAAGTTATCATCTGGTTCTGCTTCAAAGTCATTCTTTGGACATCCTTCAATGAAGCATATTCTCTCCTCGTGAATCAATTTGTTAGGACCGATGAAACTACCGTTGAAAGTACCGTTGAAAATATGGACCGCGCCGGCATCGACTAAATTGTTGGAGAATACAGTTCCTGGATTCCCAGGTGAACCAATAATGCGCATGTTTACGTCCTCAAATGGAACACCAACCGCCAGATCTCCAATCTCATCACCGTTAAAGTTCCCGATTGCCAATGCGGCTCCGAATGCGTCGTCGCGTTCGGCGACCTCCGGTATTCCAAAGGTGTCTTGATTGATGGTCTGCATAAACACCATTCCTGTGGGCGAGCCGACGAATATCTGTACCGCCCCTGCTCCAGCCTTGCCGCTTACTGTTGCAAATGGTGTCCCTACTGCCAGATCATCGAATGAATCACCATTGAGCTTACCAGCTGCAAGTGACAAATCGGTGATCACGCCTGATTCTCCTATAGAAAGCCCTGCATTGCCAATGGATATATGCTGTACTGGGATTGATCCTCTGTTGAGGCCAACGCCCGACCCGAAAAGAATGGATATAGGAGCATTATTGCCGCCTCCTCTTCCCTCTACTGCCAGATCGCCGAAACCGTCATGATTAAAGTCACCCCAAACCAGAGAATCACCAAAACCGGGAATGCTTCCTGACGATGTGGGCAAAAAGAGCTGGTCTGCACGTAGGAACTGGTTTCCGCTTGACGTGAGTCCGTTGGCAGATCCGTACAGAACATGGATGGCGCCTGAAACAGGTGTTCTCGTTCCAGGGATGGTTGAGATCTCACCAAAGACGATAATCGCCAAGTCGGAGAAATTATCACCGTTGAAATTACCTGATGCCAGAGCCTTCCCGAACCTGTCATTTCTCTCGGATACATCAAGAATCCCGGCGGAGTTCTGTGACCAGAATTGACTGGCGGGAACTGTAGAAGTTGCGGTGGTTATCAATCCTTTGTCAGATGAGCCATAGATGATATTAACCGCTCCTGCGTTCTCAATGGTTGAGTTTACTGTTGTCACAAAAATATCTTCCAAAGACACCCCCACAGCCAGATCTGCCATGCCATCGCCGTTGAAATCGCCCTTCGACTCACCAGCACTGCTTCCCAGAGTCGCACCTGTGCTTAATGCTATTAAGACAATCCATATCAATCTTATTCGTTTTATATATTTATTCATATTTTCCATCTCCTTTTACATATTCTATTCATATTCTATTATATTCTTTATCTTACTTTTGGACTTTTTAGGCACGGTTCCGGCAACCTGCTATTAAATAATGCCCACATATTCGCTGAACATGTGCCTAATCTTCATTTCTGATTCTGTTGTCTTTGTTTTTGCCTTTAATTGAGAAACCACTGCATCTAGAAATATATGAGTTATTGCTTCGAATAATGTGCCCATGGGAACTACATATTCTCGGAAATCTTTATCAATATCTTCTATGATTATAGGTACTACTATTATTATGTCTGACATTTTTCCAAGTGATGAATCCTTATCTATAGTTATAAGAGCCAATTTTGGTCTATTCCTTTTTATTATCTCTATAAATTCTATAACAGATTTAGTCTCTCCAGAACCTGATATTATAATTACCAAATCTTTATACATAGGTACAGGTGCAGTATATTCGCCTATTACATAGGCTTCAAATCCTAAATGTATAAGTCTCATTGCAAATGCTTTTGCTTCAAGGCCTGATCTTCCAGCTCCTATTAAGAAAATTCTTTTTGTTTTTATTATCTCATTTATTATATTGAGAATATTCGTCGAATCTAAATTTTCTAATATCTTTTTTATATACTCAGCAATAAAATTCATTGAAGCAGAAATAATTTCAGATTCTTTCATTGGTTCCTTCTATTTGATATTCTTGTCTTCTTATTTACATCAATTATGAACTTTAATTATTATTCTCCTATTACATTCTACTATTTTATCATAGGTATGGATCTTTTCCATATCAATAAACAATAAAGTTATTCCTACCAATGCAAACTTTATCGACTCTTTTATTACGATAATCATGTCATCTTTGATTGATATATTATTATCTGTCTTCATGGATTTTTCCTAATATTTTAATCACGATCGATTGTTATTGTATATTCTGGGGTATAAACATCGATATCATCGACTACGGAATGAGCTCTGAAATATATAGGACCACTGGAAGGAGCCAATAATTCAACGCTAAATTGCTGTGGAGCATTCCCAGTTAGTACTTGGCTAAATCTTCCATAATCTTTAATATTCTCACCTCCTGTTTTGTAGCCCCAGTGAACGGCAGTATGGCTTATATTACCAATTGTCCCACCTGATACCTCCCATCTGATTGTGAAATTTGTTCCTTCCTTAACATTGTTAGGATAGGAAATTATCTTAATTATTGGACTGTTGGACGTTATAGCAGTCGGTAATTGTGCAACTGTAGGAATGGGAACGGTCTTTGGTTGCGAGGATATACAACCTGAAATGATAATAATTAATAAAATAAGAATTGTAAAACAATAATAGATTTTTCTCTTCATAATACCTTCATCATGGCTAGATTTTTCTCTCTTGATTTTATTTTCTATTCATATTTTTATTCCTTCTTAGTCATCGTAAATTCAATTTCAAATTTTAGTTATCAATTTCAGGACAGTATATAGTTCTTATTTTATCTTCTATTCTTAATTTCAAATCATCCAGAGGTTTTAATGAAACCTCGTCAGGTCCAATATTATCTCCATAATATTCGAATGGATCGTCAAGATCTTTGATAAGTGCGATCATATATGTCTGTAAAAACACAATGGCTGAAACAAAAAAGATAGCTTCGTAAAATGGATCAATTTTAACAAAAAGGAGTCCCATAATAAGAAAGATAGTAATTGCTTCTGCAATTGCATATCCGCTCGAAACAAAAGATGTTTCGCGGATAGTATGAATCCTTATCAACATTCGTCTGATAGCACTCTGCTCCTGTTTTAATCTTGCGATAAAATTTGCCTGTGTCAATGGTTCAAATTCAAGGAAAAAATTATTGAACCATGAAATTTTATCCATTAATGCTCTGGTTCGTTCTCGTTTGTGGAACCAATCATCAATGGAATTTGTCAGAACCAAAGTATACTCTAAACATTCTTTTGCTTGTTCTGCTTTTTTATTCTTGTATATTATTAAACATTCATCCACAATTGTTTCAATGCTTGTTGCCAAATCTCCTGGTAATTTTTCACTCTCTTTATAATCCGACAATACACCTGCGATGAGAAATCCAAGTAGGAATATGTTAGCAGTAACAATCCCTGTAAACAACGGATTCAATGAAATAAATTCCAAGCCAAATTGATGGGCCAGGAATTTCATAATGACCACTAATATTACTACAGGAAAAACTTTTAAAGCTAGATGCCATTTTTGAAATCGTTCTGTTATCATTCTATTATCTCCTTCTAATTCCATCGTTTTGTCATATCAGTTACATAATTTTATGATATATTTATTTAATTTCAGAATAAATTTTCAATTTAAATTTGGATACAAGATTTATAATCTTTTCCATCAATTTATTAATATTTGATACCTGTTTTCGTAATCAATATTTCTATCTTTATTTATCACAAGATGCTAAGTAATAATAATGCTTATTAACCCTCTTATCAATGCTGCTGCAACTAATGCGCATCTGATAAATTGTTCTACAGCATTTCTACAAACTTTTAAAGCCAGATGCCATTAATCTTAAAAAAATCTGGATACAAGACTTATTATCTCGTATCCTATATTTAATTTTTATACTTTATTTATTATGTATTGAAATATTTTGACTCGTATGCATAATGGAAGCCACTACTGTCAGAGTAATATACTTGAATAAATGCATACCAAGATCTGCCTGATGGTAATTTCCACCAAAATCTTGCTTCATCACCTTTGTGGCCAGTATTTTGATATCCATATTGATATGTTACATATTGAACTCCGTTCCAGTATGACACAGATGCATATGCAGTTGCGCCTGGTACATTGTTGCCAGACCCATCCCATACCTCAACTTTCAACGGAACATATGTTGTACTGCCCCAATAGTAGATATCTTCAATACAACATTTCCATAGATATGGACCATTGCTATATCCGTATAATGGATTTGCACTACTTGGAATTATAATTGAATTCCTTGATGCATTAGCCACATTTTTAATGGCCAGACTATTGGCTTGCTGAATCTGTTGAGGCGATGGAATGGCAACATTGCCACCTGCTAATACTCCAGTAGAAGTATTAGTAGCCGCGTTTGCCATTGGGATCATTATTGAAAACAATAATATCCATACTAACCCTATTTTTAGTCTATTCATATTTTCCTCTCTTTTATTTATTTGATGTATTTGCCGCACTACCGATAAAGGTAATTCCCCATACATCTCGGATTTTTAGGTGCGGTTTCTAATTTAAAATCTAATAAATTATCTATATATATCTTGGTATTGGTATTATTGGTATTGGTTCAATTGGTATTATTGGTATTGGTTCAATTGGTATTGGTTCAATTGGTTCGCTTGTAATCTCAGGTATTGGTTCGCTTGTAATCTCAGGTATTGGTTCGCTTGTAATCTCAGGTATTGGTTCAATTGGTATTGGTTCAATTGGTATTGGTTCAATTGGTTCGCTTGTAATATTGGTTCAATTGGTATTGGTTCAATTGGTATTGGTTCAATTGGTATTGGTTCAATTGGTTCGCTTGTAATATTGGTTCAATTGGTTCGCTTGTAATATTGGTTCAATTGGTATTGGTTCAATTGGTATTGGTTCAATTGGTTCGCTTGTAATCTCAGGTATTGGTATTATTGGTTCGCTTGTAATCTCAGGTATTGGTTCAATTGGTATTGGTTCAATTGGTTCGCTTGTAATCTCAGGTATTGGTTCAATTGGTATTGGTTCAATTGGTATTGGTTCAATTGGTTCGCTTGTAATCTCAGGTATTGGTTCAATTGGTATTGGTTCAATTGGTTCGCTTGTAATCTCAGGTATTGGTTCAATTGGTTCGCTTGTAATCTCAGGTATTGGTTCAATTGGTATTGGTTCAATTGGTTCGCTTGTAATCTCAGGTATTGGTTCGACTGCCGTCATAGTGGGTGTTTCGACTGCCGTCACAGTGGGTGTTTCGACTGCTGTCACAGTGGGTGTTTCGACTGCTGTCACATTTGGTGTTGGTGAAATTGTCACATTTGGTGTTGGTGAAATTGTCACAGTGGGTGTTTCGACTGCTGTCACATTTGGTGTTGGTGAAATTGTCACATTTGGTGTTGGTGAAATTGTCACATTTGGTGTTGGTGAAATTGTCACATTTGGTGTTGGTGAAATTGTCACAGTTGGTGACGGTGAAATTGTCACAGTTGGGGTTGGTAAAATTGTCACGGTTGGGATTGGTGAAATTGTCACGTTTGGTCTAACTTTATGTTTTGATTTTGGTACAACCGTCACATTTGGCTTTGGTACAACCGTCACATTTGGCTTTGGTACAACCGTCACATTTGGCTTTGGTACAATTGTCTTATTTGGTGTCAGTATAACTGTCTTATTTGGTGTCAGTATAATTGTCGGTAATGGAGTCACTATACCAACAGAAGCTAGTTTCATCAGTACCAGATCACCTATATCTGCTGGTGTCCCATTGTTATTTAAGTCATATCTTGCATCTTTAGGAATCTCTCCAATCGATGCACGTTTCATCAATACCAGATCTCCTACGTCATATGCAGTTCCGTTGTTGTTTAAATCGCCTCTTATTTCTGATCTTGTTATTTTTATTGATGCCTTCAAAGAACCGAAGTTATCTTTTATGTATTTGCTCACAGCATCATCATTGATTCCAAGCCAAAGTTTACCACTTTTATTACTAATAAAAGAACCTTTATGTCCTATATTCAAATATCCAATTTTCTGTGGGAAGAATGATTTATTGCCCCAGTTTCCTTGATAAGGGTCAGAACCTATAAAAGCTATAAGTTGACCTTGAATATTTTTTGGAGTACTCAAAAATAGATCCCACGGATGTTTGGAAAAGTCTCCATCAGGACCAATTTTACCATAACCATAATTCCAATTTCCCTTTGCAGTAATATTCACAATATCTCCGATGTTAATATTTAATCCTGTATCTGTCCAAAGAGGATTTGCAGTAACAATGATATTTCTATCGGACGATCCAAGTGCAAAAGTTATCGATGCAATTATGAACAAAGTCATCAATGATAATATGAAGACAGGTCTTATTTTATTCATATCAATTTTTCTTTTCATTTTTCTCTCCTATTTTCATTTAATTTCCGATCAAGTAGCTTCATACCATAATTTCCCCGCTTGATCTTTAGAAAAAATAAAAATCATCTCCTGACAACGATATCATTAAATATTATGAAATTTTACAACATACGATTTTTCTTCAATGTTGTAATCAGAATCAATATTATAAAAACATAAGATACAGAATAGAAACTAGTTTCCTTTGTTTCAGGAGATTTGTCAACTGGCTTGTCAGCAACTCTTGTGGGTGTCTCAGATGCTATTTGCTCGGGTGAAATTGGTGACTGTATTTCTGTAGAACCTGGAGTGACTTTTTTGAGATTTTCATTTCCAATTTCGTTATTTTTTGTTCCATCTGATGACCCACTCGATGTTTTATATAAAGGAGCATCGATATCTAATCTCTTTTTAGTGGCTCCATTGTATTTAATCGTGGTCGCATATACATCGTTAACATAAATGTCCACATTTTCATCTTCATTTGGTGCATATACACCTAAGTAGTTATTATCGTCTCCATATTTGCCGACATTAACAACATTAGTTGTTGCAACAACTTGATCTCCAACTTTGCCATCAATTTTCGTATCTATTGGTGCTGGATTTGTACCTATTTTAATATCACCATATAGTCCCATAGGTAAATTTGGTACTGAACTTGATACAGCTCCAATGGACAGAATGAAAATTGTCCAAATGATTAGTATCTTTAATATTTTCATCTTTTCTTACCTCATGGAACTAAAGCTGGCAAAGATGCATCTTTGGTAGTCCAAATCCAGTAGCTTATTCCAGGTCTCATGATAAATGTATCAGTTCCTATGACATTCTCTGGAATTGATTTAGTATTTATACCAACAATATCGTACGTTTGATTTTCTACATTCCAGTTTACTATGCTAAAATAGTCGTCTTCGATACTTTTCAACATCATAGACGCATTAATGGAATTATTTCCACTGGTTCCAATCAAATTGTAGCCTTTATGCAAATTTATGAAAGGTGGGATATAAGCCCCAGTTGCATGTTCAAAATTTGTTATATTCTGAGATATGTTCATTTTTATCAGGTAGCCATTCAGAGGAAGGAAATTTGTCACAGGCGATGTCCATTTCTTTTCGACTGAATCCCATGCATAAAGCTCCGTATAATTTATATCTTGTAATACATAGCCTACATTTGAATTATTCAACTGGTATGGTACTGATATAAATTTCCATTTCATATCTTTTTCAGACTCTGAAAAATTTGTTGTTACATTTTCACCGTTGATTATTGCAGATAGTGTTGTACCATTAGGATCTGAAAGTACAACCCTGTCTATACTAATATTTGGTTCAACATTCGTTGTATTGTCATTAATAGCAAAATACAATGTAGCAAATGTTCCTGATGACGTGACTGCTGGATTTCTTGGGTTCACTGTATATCCAATTTCCAATATACCGTTCGTATTATTTGTATTATTTATTATTCTCATAGGATCATTACCAAGAAAATCTCCTATTATAAATTTATCAAATTGTATAATGTCATTGTCGAATTTCATGATAATATCCGTCCCCTTTATCAGATTGTTGTCAGGATTGACATTAATCGATATACTGATATTTTCGCCCTGATTTACTTTTGTACTTACAGATGGAGCAGCAGTTGATATGCTGATAGTAAGCCAAAAAATTAAAAAAGGAATGGTGACCATTCCTAATATTTTAGATCTCATATTTTTTCCTCTGTTTTCTATTGCACACAATTGGTTCCAAAGTTATTAATCAATATAACTGCATCACCAATTCCTACTTCGTTATCATCATTTAGATCTGCGAAGCTTCTGTTATCCCAGTTGGGATCTGATTTTGTGCCCCAGTTACTGAGCAATACAGCAATGTCTCCTGGATCGATAGTTGTGTCTTTATTTAGATTCATATTCTTTCCATTAGGAAGAATACAGCCGCTGGTTGTTGTTGTTGTATTTGTCGTAGTTATATTTGTCGTTGTATTTGTCGTAGTTGTATTTATCGAAGTCGAAGTTATATTTGTCGAAGTTATATTTGTCGAAGTTATATTTGTCGAAGTTATATTTGTCGAAGTTATATTTGTTGGTATAAATATTTCTTGTGTCTCTGTCACATTTACTGTACCTTTCATAATATCGGGATGAACTTCGCAATGATAATTAAATATTCCCACAGTGTCAA
>Ga0209323_10000044_pt1 | contig 66042 bp, 84 predicted proteins | sample Rifsed19ft2_FD_184014 | JGI IMG/M metagenome (GOLD analysis project Ga0209323, IMG submission 184014) | Soil microbial communities from Rifle, Colorado, USA - sediment 19ft 2 (version 2) | ecosystem: Environmental > Terrestrial > Deep subsurface > Rock core/Sediment | place: Rifle, Colorado...
AAGACGCGCTTATCACGTGCGCAAGAAAAGATGCGCAGCCTGCGGCTACGGAGAAACCACAACTATCAGAGAGTACGCGTGGCAGACAAAAACGCTTCAAAGGCAAAGAGTAATTTAAACCGTTTTCCGTTGAGTGCAACAGGCTTTGCTTTGCAGTAAGTTATGGACGCGTGGAAATGGAAAATTGTGGCTACTGGTTTTTTACGCGTTTGTAGCGCTGTAGTAGCCTTTGTCGATTTTGACGAAGATAAGCGGACCTTTACTTTGAGCCATGTCTCGTGCTTTTCTCAGGGCGTTGTTTAGGATGAAAAAGACTTGTTCTTTGCTGAGGCCTTGTGTGCGTTTTTCGCCCAGCTCCATTTTTAGAAGGTTATCTGAGAGAATTTCTGTGCCGCAGATTTCTCCGTTTTTTATGAGAGTAGCCGCTACAATTTCTCGGAGTTCTTGCTTGTGTGCAAGGTTTTTCCAATATGGCTCGGCGTTGTTGAGGGTTTTTGAGACTCTGTTCCATCTGTTGGCGTTTTGGTTGCCTATGAGTAGTTTGACGCGTTCTTTCCATTTTTTGAACCATATGCTGGTCCAGATGGTTAGGAATTCTTCTAGTTCGGTGGGGTTTTCTTTGAAGAAGTGTTCTAGCCGTTCTACGAGTTCGCATTGGCTTGCTTCGTTTCCGATGAGGTTCCAGTGGTATTTGAGGTAGTTTGTGAGGTCTTCGCAGGCTACTTGGAGGACTTTGCGGTCGGAGCCTGTAATGTTTAGGGCTGGGTCTGCGTCTTTTAGTTTTTCTGCTAACATTATTTCTATGAAGTTCATTTGACTATCCGCTCTGAAGCCTTCTCCATATTGACTTAGTGTGGAAGGTTTTATTAAACTTTATTTTCGTGTGCCTTTATAATTGGTTTAGGCGGTTTTTAGCAATATTTCGTGGATGGAAATATGATTATGCGATGTGATTTGGGAGTTGGGTGGCGTCTTTGAGGATTAAGTCGGGGTTTAGTTTGGCGAGCTCTTGTTGGGAGTAGAGTCCTGAGAGAACGGCTGCGGTTTTGGTGCCTGCTGCTTTGCCTGCTTGGATGTCGGTGACTGAGTCGCCTACCATGAGGCAGTCGCAGATTTCGATGTCTATGGCTTTGAGGGTTTTTATGAGGGCTTCGGGTGAGGGTTTTGGTTTGTTTGTGTCTTGGGCGGTTATGATGTGGGTGAAGTACTTTGCGAGGTTGAAATGCTCTAGTTCTTTGGTGATTGCGGTTTTGGGGACGTTGCGCATTGTGATGAGGGCGAGTTTGGCTTTTTGTTGGAGGGTTTCGAGCGTTTTTTGGATGTTGGGTATGGGTTTGGTTTTCACCTCTGTTATGGCAAAGTAGGTTTTTAGGTAAACATCTAGGAACTGCGTTGCGTTGGCGTGTGTGAGGTCGTCTATTGGCAGATTTTGCTCTAGCCTTTTTGGGATTTGTAGGGCGATTTGGCGCGTGGGTGGTTCTAAGCCCATGGCTTGGAAGGCGATTCGTGCTGCTTCTATGTAAGCGTCTCGTGAGTCTACTATGGTGCCGTCTAGGTCGAAGAGGATAGCTTTGACTTTTAGTTTTGTTTTGCGCATGTTGAGTGGTTCCGTGTTTGTTTGTGTTTGGTGTTGTTTCGTTCATAAGCCTTTTTGCGCTATTCGCTGAGAATGTTGACGGGGCTGGTGTGTTCTGCGAGGCTATACCCCATTACACATAGGTTGAACTTTTGAGGTAGGCTCCTATCGTTTTCTCAGTCCCCTTCCCCTCTCGCTTTTTGGTTGATAAAACCGCCAATGCAGGCAGACCCTCTATGGGTTTCTGCAATCTATTTCTAATAGGCTCCAAATACATGGCACTAGTGATGTTGGCCTTCTCTGGGTCTCTGGTAGAATACCCTTCTCGTGGTGAAGGGTTGGTCATTATTCGTAGGCTTTTTCTCTTGCACCTATGTAGTGGATTAGTATTGTTTTTTCTTCCCATAAAATTTCATAGACTATTCTGAGCGTTCCTATTCTTATTCTGTACATGTTATTGTAGCCTTTGAGTTTGCAGATGTCTGCTTTCTTGAAGGGAATTGGGTCGTTTTTCAAAATGAGTATGATTGTTTTTATTTTCTGTTTTTGTTTGTTGTCTGTTTTTGCGAGGTTTCTGAGGGCTTTTCTTTTTATTTTGATGGTGAACATCTATTTTCAGCCTAGGGTTTTCATTAGCTCTTCTTCGTCTGCTGTTTCGTCTTTTTCTTCTATGGCTTTCTTTTCTTCTTTTGTCGGTTCTTCTGTGGGTATGAGTTTTTCAACTAGTTCTTTGTAGAGAAGTTTGAGTTCTTTCAGTTCTTCTCTGATGCCTTCTAAAACTTTGGTGCTCACAACTGAAGCCTCATTAATTGTTTATTCGGAATTCGCATTTATATCTGTTATGAATCTGCCCAATAGTGCCTCGATAGCTTTTAAATCACAAACGCTCCTAAAGCGTCTATTGAGCGTGCATGAGCGAAAAAAGGCGAATAATCTTCCATTTGGATATGGACCATTTTTACACGGCTGTCGAGGAGCGCGAGCATTCAGAGTACAAGGGTAAACCCGTTGTAGTTGGCGCTGACCCGAAAGGCGGAGCGGGCAGAGGCGTCGTCGCCACAAGCAACTACGAAGCACGAAAAGCAGGCGTCAAATCGGGAATTCCCATCAGCCGCGCGTGGAAACTCTGCCCAGAAGCCATCTATCTGCCGCCAAACTTCCCACTTTACATCAAAGTCTCCAATGAAATCATGGACATAGCACGAAAATACGCCGACAAATTCGAGCAGTGGGGCATAGACGAAGCCTTCTTAGATGTGACCACAAAAGTGAAGGATTACGCCGAAGCCGAGGCATTAGCCAAACAAATAAAGCGCGAGATAAGCGAGAAAGAACAGCTCACCTGCTCTATTGGGATAGGCCCGAACAAGCTTGTCGCGAAAATAGCCAGCGACTACCAGAAGCCCGATGGCTTAACCGTAGTCAAAGAAGACGAGGTTGAGCGGTTTTTGGCGCCGCTTCCAGCCCGCAGGCTCCTCTGGGTTGGACGCAAAACCGAAGCAAAACTCAAAGCGTTAGGCATCACCACAATCGGCGACCTCGCACGCTACGACCCCTCAGTGCTCACCGAAACCTTCGGCGTAATGGGCACGCAGATGCACCTGATGGCGCGCGGCATCGACCGAAGCGAAGTAACGCCCAGAACAGAAGTGAAATCCATAAGCCACGAAACCACCTTTGAAGAGGACACCTCTGAAGCGGACATGGTGCTTAAGGCGTTGGACGCACTTTCCGAAGAAGTCAGCCGAGAAGCATTAAACCAAAGCCTCTACTTCAAAACAGTCACGGTCAAAGTGCGCTACGAGAATTTCGAAACACACACCCGCAGCAAGACCCTACCCTTCATGACCAACCGCTCCCAAGACTTGAAGAAGACAGCACGAGAACTGCTCCAAGCCTACCTACGGCGTGACAGAAAAATAAGACTCATAGGCGTACGCGTTTCAAGCTTCGTTAAGGGAGAAAAACAAAAAACCCTCGCCTAAGTCCCAGCGTACTTCTCCTTTATCTTTGCATCCGCTATCTTCGCAATCATCCCGCTAGAAATCAAAACGCACTTGACGCCTGTGAGCTCCGCCAACTCGGCAGGCTTCTGGTCTTGCGTCACCAGCAGCAAATCATGCTTAGCCGCATATTCCACCACATCTCTGTCTTTTGCGCCTTTCAACCCTGCCTCCTGCGCGGTGAGCACTTCATAGCCTAACGTTTCAAAATATTCCTTCAAACCCGCGTACATCTCATCAAGCAACAACTTCACTTTTGGACACCTCGTTCTGGCTTAGTCTTAAAAAGCTTGAATATTTAGAGGTTTTTCAAGTCGATTGCTGAACGTTAACATAGCGTTCTAAAAAGTAGTAATATAACCTCGCAGAGCGCATACTCTTACCCAAGACGCAGAGGTGCCATCGCTTGAAGAAAACCTACAGCATAGCTCTACTCCTAATAATCGCCATAGCCATCGGCGCAATCACCGCTTTGCAAATCAATCTGGCATCCCAAGTGGTAACTGAAGACTTCGAACAAAACCTAGGCGAAGAAAACTTCGGAGAATGGTCCGCAAACAAACAGGTTCCCCAAGACCCCAACAATCCTGGTCATCTTGTGCAATGGCACATAAGACGCGCATCCAACATCTCCCGTTCTGGCGCGTACTCAGCGGAGCTTTTCATTGACGGAAAACAAGACGACGGTACTATTTGGCTGGAGAGAAAAATAAGCGTGAAACAAAACGCTCAAGTTCGCGTTAGCGTTTCTTTCTGGCTTTACAGCGAACAGGAAAGCTTCAACACCATCGCGGATGTAGTCGCGTACGCTGGAATCGCCAAGCCCGAAGTTGAAGAAGACTTTGTCGCTGTGGGCTCTGCGAATGAAGTGGCAGGCTGGAAGAACTACGTTTACGAGGCGAACGTGAACACGGATTCCACCTCTGAAGCGTGGGTAGCCGTCGGAATCAGCGTGCGCTGGGAAACCACAATGACCTACTACATAGACGACGTACGGATAGAAACCGCCTAAACAGTCACTTGCGATTCCTTCTCGCCACATAAAGGCTGACGAAAACAAGAACGGCGCCGACTATTTGAATGGCAGTCATGCTTTCCGACAAGAGAATCCACGCTGACGCCACAGCAAAAACCGTTACGAGATTATCGTAAAGCGCGGTTCTCGAACTGCCAATGCGACTGACACCAGTGTACCATAGCACGTAGCCTATGGCTATGGCGAAAACAGCGGAAAACACGAGGCTTAACCACGCATTAGTTGAAATCGCAGCCCAGTTCTCCGTGCTCAACGACGGAATCGAAACGAGCAGCAGGGGCACGGTGCCTATGGTCATGGTTACCGTTGTAAGTTTAAGCGGCGAATACTCCCTGAGCCTGGGCTTCGAAAGCACCGTGTAGATGCTCCAGCAGATCGGGTTTGCAACAATCAGCAGATCACCTATCAAACTCTGATCAGAAAAAGTCAAAGGCCTCCCGGAGCCCAGTATAATCATGACGACGCCTGTAAAAGACAAGATCACACCCTGCAAGATTCGGCTGGTTATCTTCTCCACCTTCAAAACGGCGCCAAAAAGAACTATGAATACGGGCGTCGTAGCCAAAATCAGCGCAGAGTTAGTTGCCGTTGTAAGCGCGATGCCATTGATAAAGAACAGCTGATAAGCCGTGTTTCCGACCAGCGCAAGCATCACGAAGAAGCCTACATCCTTCCTTCGGATACTCAAACTACGTTCACGAAGCCACAGCAAGCTCAGCAAGATCAGCGACGAGGTGCCAAAGCGAAGTGCGTTAAAGCTTAAGGGAGAGAAATCCGCCAAAGCGCCTTTCACAGCGGAGAAGTTTATGCCCCAAATTAAACTCATTGTAACAAGCATCAAATCCACTGCGGAGAATCTTGATTTCGCGGCAGGAGCAGAAACGGTTTCTGTCAGTTTTTCACTTCCAAGGTCAATCTCTTCGAGAGGCAGGATTACAAACACTGAGAACCGATTACATTAAAACCTTTGCACTCGCAATCTACGATTCAAGCAACAAAAACTGGCTCTACGCGACGAAACGCTGACCATACTTTTCCAAGCTAGTGATTTCTTGAAGCTTTTTCCGCTGTCTATTCATAACGGTAGAACTGGTGAAGCCCTCTTTCTCACGTGCATAACCCACAGCCAACAGTGCAATTACGCCAAAATTTTCGGGAATTCCAAGCAGCTTCTTAGCTTGACCCTCATCGAAACTGCCCACACAACACGTGCCCAAGCCTTCGCCTGTCGCGGCTAAGATCATGTTTTCCAAGGCTAAAGATGTGTCTACAGCGTACCAGTCTGGTGAAGCTTTCATGTCGCCGCATGCCACAATGACCACGGGCACGTTAGCCAAGAACTTCGCATAAATTCCCTTAGACAGTTCCTTCCGTTTCTCGCTGTTCGTGACTATGATGAAGTGCCAAGGTTGAGTGTTGTTTGCGGAAGGTGCTATCCTTGCGGCTTCCAAAAGCTTCGCCAGAGCCTCCTTGGGAACAGATGTCGATTCGTAGGAGCGGACTGATCTGCGTTTCTGAATAGCCTCAAACACGTCCATTTCAAACCACGCCAAGGCTAGAATGGCGTATGCTACTTGATAAGCCTAATCTATGAGAAGCAGCCCAAAGGAATCGGATTTTTTCTCGAATGGAAACGTGAACGTAGAGCTTGCTCGTGAAACAAGTGGCACACAAAAAGAAAAGAGAATATTGCTGGTGGCTCTATTTGAGTTTGATTTCTTTTGAAGATTGCCACAGTCCATGAATGTTGCAATATGAAACTGCGATGATGGTTCCGGGTTTGCTTGTTTTAAGCCAAGTCGTTACTGCATGGTGAGTGTATATGGAGCTGGTGTTTGGTCCTTGAACTGAAGCGCCGTGTGCGTTGAACTCGTAGCGTCCTATTTGATAGGGGAATTTTTCTCCTTCTGGATAGAAAAAGAGCGATATCCAGCTGATGTGGTGCTCGGTTGTGTTCGGATGAGCGATCTCTTTGCCTATGGAAACTTTGACTTCAAAAATTTCACCGGCATTGACTGCGTCTGCGCACTCGATGACTGGCACGTGCTTCTCTAGCTTCCAATCTGCCTCTTGGAATAGTTCTCCAATTTTTTTCAAAAACTTTCATCCTCCTTCCAATATTGAATCGAGAAAGGTAATTTATAAATTTCTGTTGAAACACCCAGTTGCTGCAATGCGCAGGGATTCTTGATTCTCTACTGAAAACGTTCGATTAACTTTGGCAAGGTTACGCTAAAGCGAAGCTATTTAATAAGCGAATTAACGTATCTCTCAAATCTGGAAGCACAAGAATAATATAGAGTGTGTCTGAAATCTCTTGTTGAAGCGGAGGTGCCGTCTGCATCAAAAGCAAAATCAGCTGTATAGGATACGTCAACAAAATCAGAGATAACGTTCTCAGCATCAGCCCAAAAAATCTTTTGCCGCTGTATGAAGACCTGAAAGCGGCTGACTGCGTTGTCTGCGGAGGATCAGGCAGATCACTCTATTCGCTTAATGCCGCCATGAGCCAAATCGCCCTCAGCCAAGTAGGCTGGAGAAACAAAGTAGTACTAACGCCAGATGACCCTGGCTTTCCAGGCAAGAACATGTATGATGCCGCGGCTGATCTTGAACGACGCTACAAGAAAACTTTGTTGTTGATGAATTCTGGAAGCGGCTATTCAGATGACCCCTTAATGATGGCTCAGGACTTGGCGAAGTACATTGAAGAAAAGAAAACGTCCAAATTTTCAATGGGGCTAGTGACGTCCAGTTTGGAATCGCCGTTGGCTCAGATAACCAGTCAGCATGGCCATGTGGTTCAGCTTAAGGGTCGAGGAAAATCCAAACCCTCGTTTGAGTACAGCGAGACAGGCATGATGGGCGACGTGTTTGAGCTGGGCAGTCTCCTGCTTCTGTGCATGATGATTGAAGCCATCTTTAGAAATTTAGAAGTACACGACGTGTTTCAACTCTGCAAAGAAGAATTTGATAAAATAGGCGCCATGATAGACGCTAACGTGTGTTCGGAAACCTACGCGCAGCTCGTTGACCTGCTGGAAAAAAGAACCAACGTGTTCATCGGCGGAAAAGGCACTGCAAACGAAATCGCCAAAATGACGGGCGTAAGACTCTTCCACATAAAAAGTTTCTTAGACGACAACGTGTACGTGACGAGAGGCGTTAACACGCCCCACCCCAGAGCTGGAGACCTTGAAATCCTGATGTCTTTCTCTGGCGAAACCAAACCCGTCATAATCTGGTGCGACGTGATGAAGAAGTTTAACGGAACCGTGCTGGCGATAACTGGCACAAAAGACTCAACCTTAGCCAAAAAGGCGGACCTCAAAATAATCTTGGAGGAAGAGTTTAAGCCAGGCACGCCGCGGCGGTTTTACACGAGAGCCGCTTACGTTTTGAGCCCCTTGCCTGTTAAATTAGCCGAAAGGTTGGGTCAAAGAGGGCTGAAGTTGCCCGAGTACATAATCAGTTGGTATCACTCCGTCATACAATGAAACATGAATCAGAGCAAAAGAACAAACTCGCATGCACCTTAGTCCAGAGTAACGTTTTGGCATGGAAAAACATAAAAGGCAAAGACAGTGTTACTAAAACCACAATTTGTAACACTGATGAGGAGGGCTGAGGAAGTTGATAAAAGCAAAAACCGTAGCATTCATTGCGCTCATGGCAGCCTTGGCGAATGTCATGTCTGTTCCGCCGCTGGCTGTGCCAATCCCGCTGGTAGGGTTCACTTCATCAGTGCATTTCTTTCAATTAGCGATTTTTCTCTGCGGGATTCTAGCTGGCCCTTGGGCAGGCTTGATAGGCGGGGCTGTCGGCGGTCTCTACATGAGCGTGACCAAGATTCCGTTTGTCATAGGTGGAATCGCCATTTTAGGCTGCAGCGTCGGATTGTTTGCCAAGAAAGTCAGACCAGTGTTTGCGGGTTTGCTGGCTTGGCTGGTTCAAGCGCCATATGTTCTAGTGACAGATTATGTTTGGTTCACACTCTTCGCAGGAACATCCTCGGCTGCTGCGTGGGGGCTTGTGTTGCCCATAATGATAAACCTCACGTTGCAAGCCTTAGTGTGCGCCGTACTAGCCGACATCATCATCCACTACACAAAACGAGCTGGAATATCATTCTAGAAAGCATGCACAAATGGGCGGGCCACGCAGCATTGTTTCTATACTAAAACCATAAAGATAGCGCACCAGCATGCAAATTAACAAGTTCGACAAACTACTGATTTACGCTCTAGAGCATACGAACAAGGAATAGCGGATTGCGAATGGACCTGATACAAACAATAATATTAGGCTTAATCCAAGGCTTGACAGAGTGGCTTCCGATATCCAGCACTGGGCACCTGCGCCTGACAGAACACTTCTTTGACCTAAACGTGCCAATCCTCTTTGACGTGCTATTACATGGAGGAACGCTCATAGTAACACTCCTCTTCTTTCATAAGGATGTAAAGAACATTTTTGTTGCGCTAGCAAAATGGGACTTCAAAACAGAAAACGGAAAATTAATCCCCCTAATCATCGTCGGAACCATACCTACCGCTTTGATAGGCCTAATCTTCGGCAACGCCATTGAAGCACTTTTCAGCAATTTACTGCCAATAGCTGGCGCATTCATAATCTGCGGTGTTGCGCTTTACAGTTCAAAAATTGGAAACGAAAGAAAAGAAAGCATAAGCTACGTGGAAGCGTTGGCAATAGGCACCGCTCAAGGCATAGCCATAATCCCCGGAATATCGCGAAGCGGCTTAACAATCGCCGTGGCGCTTCTGCTGGGAACAAAACGTGAAAAAGCCTTCAAGTTTTCCTTTTTGCTTTCAGTTCCCGCCATAATCGGCGCGTTAGGCTTAACCTTATATGAGCAACATGAAGCGCTGGCACTTGCGGGCGTGGGATGGACAGAAATTCTCGTCGGAGTAGCCGTTTCGACGGTTGTTGGCTATTTTGCGTTGAACCTTCTCAGGAAGATTGTAGCTCACAAGAAATTCTATTTCTTCGCCTTCTACTGCTGGCTACTCAGCGTAGTGCTCATAGCGTTAAGCCTTAGCGGTTTCTAGCCAGAAAGGCTTTCCGCCGAGAAAATCAGTTAAGAACTCCGCAAAATCTCTGTTACGCACATAAACCTCAGAGACTTCGCTGTTGACCAGAATTCTGAATTCTTCTCTGAGCGCCTGCGAAACCAGTTCAGCAACGCCTATGCTTCTGCCGCCTTCCTTCAACTTCTCCCTCAGAAGCTCAACAACATCGGTGAATTTTCGCTGCAGCTCCACGACCCATCTTCCGTCCTCGATGTAAGGTCCAGAAACCACGTTGTTGTTATGGGCGTATTTGGCCAAGAAGTCTTCGCAATTCTTTTCCAGTTCGAGGGGTGGTCCCAAATGCTTTTTTACGCTTGGCAAAACGCGCTGTTCAAGTTCAAGGACGAATGCGCTAAGGGTTTTTTCGTCACTCCAAACGGCATCTCTGAGAACTTTAAAGTCGTTAAGCTCAGCCAGTTTCCGCAAAGACCGCTGCGTTCGATAAAGTTGACCCCACAAAACGTCGGGAACAGCCTCAACCGTGGCAAAGGTTAAAAACACGCATGCGGAGCCGCGGTTCTTCATCTTCTGCTTTAAGGTTTCGACACGTAAGGCTTTTGCTTTTGGCGGATAAAAGAACTCTACGCTCGGCGTTTTAAGAAATGCTCTCGCTGCACCAATGAACGTGTAGAGCTTTTGCGACTGCACTGCAGAAGCCACGTTTCTTCCTTGGTCCACGGGATCAATTATCACTAAGGGTTCTGCAAAGAGAAGCTGAAGCTCATTCTCTCTATCTGCATAATAGCTTTCAATGTCTATGACCACACGTTGCGTGTACTGCGCAAAAGCCTGCAAAGTTTCGGTGAAGGATTTGTAATGCATTATCAAAAGCTCGCAGAGATACCCGCTAAAGCCGCCTATTTTGATTTCAGCACCGTAAACTTTGACGCCTTGCATGAACTTTTTCAGCAGGCGAACTTCGTCTTGCAAGGTCTTGTTCAGGCGATTTTTTACGTAGTCCGTGTGAAAAGGCGTTCTATCCGTGGCGCTTAACCATTCTCCGTGTTTCACATCGTAGCATGGCACGATGTTCACCCTGACGCCTTCAACGAGTGCCTCCAAGTACGGGTGTTCCGCAAACCGTTCAATCTGCTTTGAGCCCTCGGTGGCTTCTCGGGCGATTTCTAGGCTGATTTTGCCAAGATCCTTTCGAGGTATCGATGCGGGTAAACGCATGAATATGTCAACGTCGGGTTCTTCTCTCAGCCAAGTGTTCTTCGCGATGGAGCCTTCAACGCGCACGACGGCATTGACGCCGTGTTCCGCGCAGGAAAAGGCTACCTTCTGCTCCAATTCTTTGGCTAAAGCCTCTATCCTTATTCTTTCTTCTTTCGTGGGCGTGATTTCTTCTAGGATTTCGCTGTACACTTTGCTTATTTCTTCCTGCATATCCTAGCCTATCCTTTCTGTTCCTGCCGTGGACAAAATTCTTTGAGTGTTGAGTAAATAGGTCCTTTAGGCGTTAGGTCGCTCTTTTTGAGCCGCAAGCACTCCGCCTTGAGGGTTCCAAAGTCGTAACTTGCGTTTTTGGTGACAAACTCGGATAGCTGCGCTTTGTTTTTTCCTGATTTCACGCGGGCAATCGTCAAGTGCGGACTGAACCCTTTAGAGTCGGGGGTGAAGCCTAAACCGCGCAAGCGAGGTTCTAGCTGGCTGAATATGTTTTTCAACTGGTCTGCGCCTTCGGTTATTCCTGTCCACACGACTCTTGGGTAACGCAGGTCGGGAAAGACGCCTAAACCGCTGATTCGCACATCAAACGGGGCAAACTGGACTTTTTGCATCTCTTCAAAAACCCTTTCAACCATGGTAGGTGTGATGTCGCCGAGAAAACGGATTGTCATGTGGATGTTCTGTGGCTCTACGAGTTTCAGGTCTGCGCCCGTCTGAACTAGAGGGCTTTGCACAGCTGCCAATCTTTTTTGGACAGTCTCGTTTTCTATGTCGAAAGCCAAGAAACTTCTTACAGATTCGGGCATCTCCTGTCCCCTCGAGTATTTTTTACAGTTTCCCAGCATAAATGCTTTTTAATGTTAAATATTGCTATTGTAAGAAATAAAAGGGTGTAACATGAACGCTGACAAACTCGTCGTTGGTTTAGCTGGAATGCCTGGCTCTGGGAAATCGCTGGTGGTGGAGACAGCTCAACAAGAAGGCTACGCCGTCGTGGTTATGGGTGACGTGATACGGGAAGAAACCCAAAAGCGCGGGTTGGAACTGAACCCGAAAAACATGGGAAAGGTGATGCTTGAACTGAGAGAGACGGGCGGAAACAGCATAATAGCCGAAAAGTGCATCCCAAAAATACTTCAAACAAAAAGCAGGAAAGTAATCGTGGACGGCTTAAGAAGCCTATACGAAGCCGACGCTTTCAAAGCGCATTTTCCTAAATTCAGCCTTGTGGCTGTTCATGCTTCGCCAGAAACACGGTTTAATCGTCTCTACCGCCGCCGCAGAAGTGATGATCCAGACGGATGGGAACTGTTCTGCGAAAGGGACATGCGCGAGCTCAGCGTGGGTTTGGGAAACACCATAGCCATGGCCGAGCACCTCATAATCAACGAGAATAACAAAAACTATACAAAAGCCAAGGTCAGAGAAACTCTTTACAAGGTCGAAGAAAAATGGAAGAAATAATAATTCGCATGGAAACTGAAATCAACCCGACGGAAGATGAAGAAAAAGTGAAAATGGCTGTGGCAAACCTCTTCGGTAACATATCCACACAGACCAAGCCTTCCTACAAGGGAAGCATCTTGACTGCTGAGGCGAAAGGGCAAGAAGCGCTGGTTAAACTTCGCAATCTGCTGCGCATGGACCGCGTTCGCGACGCTGCGAGAAAAGTTCTTTATGAAGGGTTAAGAGGGGAGACTATCAGTTTCTGTCTAAACAAGCAGGTGGCTTTTGCTGGTCACGTTTCCTTCTCAGAGGAAGTTGCGGAATCTCCGCTTGGTCCAATAAAAGTCACTATAGAATGTGAAAATCCGAGGCAGCTTATTGACTGGCTTGCCCCAAGAACCAATTAGGGAGAGTGCGGTGCTTGTCAGCAAAAGCCACGGTAACACAACGAGGCGCGGTCCTGCTGGGCGATTCGGTTGCCTGCGACGCTTTTGAAGAAAACAGACCTTTAAGGGTTGTCACTCATGCCCACTCGGATCACCTGGCTGGTTTAAAGCAGAGTTTGAAAAACTGCGAGAAAGTCCTCATGACCGCGGCAACCAAAGACCTTACCGAAGTCATAAACGGCTCTTTTGCGCTTAATGAGGGTTCCGTTGAAACGCTTGATTATGGAAAACCCATCCAATACGGTGATGAGCGTGTTACGCTTGTTAAGGCAGATCACATTCTGGGCGCGGCGCAGGTTTTGGTTGAAGATGCGAGTGGCAACAGAATTGTTTACACTGGGGATTTTAGGCTTGACGGCACGCCCGTGTTAGACTGCGATACGCTTGTTGTGGAAGCGACTTATGGAAACCCTTCGTGCAGACGCCCCTTTAAGCTGGATGTTAGGGAACTTCTGGTTTCGATGGTTGAGAAAAGGCTCAGGGACGGAGCGGTTTACGTTTTTGGTTTTCACGGTAAACTGCAAGAAGTCATGCAGATACTGCACAGTGCTGACGTAAACGTGCCGTTTGTCATGCCTGAACGGGTTTTTCACGTTTCCCAAGTTTGTGAACGGCACGGCATGCGGCTGGGTTGCTTGACGCTTTCAACAGCGAAAGAAGGCAGGGAGTTGCTGGACGAGAATCTTCCATGCGTTGCGTTTTACCACATGAACTCTCGCGAAAATGTCGGCTTGGACAACTCGCGTATTTGCGTTAGTGGGTGGGAGTTCCATTCCCCGTGCAGGCAAATCGGCGACAAGGAGCACTTGATTGCGCTGAGTGACCATTCGGATTTTGACGGCTTGATTGAGTATGTTAGGCGCGCGAAGCCGAAGCAGGTGGTCACGGATAATTATCGAATGAGCTATGGAGAGACGTTGGCTAAGGAGATACGCAAGCGTTTGGGAATTTCTGCTGTGGCGATGCCGAAAAGACCAGCGTATAGCTGATTCACGGTTAAGGTTTAAAAAGCCCAAAGTAAATCTTGATTCATATTCTAAAGAATAATGACAGGAGAAAGATGGAATTGAGCAGGTCATCCTTAGTTTCTGGTTTTTATAAGCTCACTCCTAAAGAGCGCTTGGCGTTTGTTAAGGAATTCGCCAGTCTATCCGATGAAGAATGCACTTTGTTACAGAACACGGGTTCTCTGCCAATGGACTTGGCTGACCGCATGATAGAAAACGTTGTCGGCGCCATGCCCATACCCTTAGGCATCGGCGTGAACTTTCTCATCAACCAACGCGACTATTTGATTCCCATGGCTATTGAAGAGCCCTCTGTGGTAGCGGCAGCCAGCTACGCCGCCAAAATGGTGCGTGACGGCGGAGGCTTCTACACCAGCAGCACACCGCCCGTAATGATTGGGCAAGTTCAGGTTGTCGGCATAGAAGACGCGGAGGCAGCTAAACTGCGCGTCTTAGAGGCTAAAGAGAAAATCCTCAAGAAGGCTAACGAGCAAGACCCAGTGCTCGCGTCAGTTGGCGGCGGAGCAAAAGACCTAGACGCAAAAGTCATCCACACTTCACAAGGCACTATGCTCATAGCCGAGTTACATGTAGACTGCCGCGACGCAATGGGCGCGAATGCGGTTAACACCATGGCTGAGGCCGTAGCGCCCATGATAGAGCGCATAACAGGCGGACGCGTCTACCTGCGGATAATCAGCAATTTAGCCACAAAACGCTTAGCCAAAGCGTGGTGCACAGTGCCAAAGGAGTCTGTGGGCGGCGAAGAGGTTGTAGACGGCATTGTGAACGCTTCGGCGTTTGCAGCTGCAGACCCGTACCGTGCGGCTACGCACAACAAAGGCGCGTTGAACGGCATAATAGCCGTCATCCTCGCCACGGGCAACGACCATCGTGCTATCGAGGCGGGAGCCCACGCATACGCGGCACTGAAAGGCAAGTACACTTCGCTTTCTGTATGGGAGAAGAACGAGAAGGGCGACCTTGTGGGCGAGATTGAATTGCCTATGGCTGTGGGTCTAATAGGCGGTGCAGTGCGGACGCATCCAATAGCGAAGATTGCTCTAAAAATCTTAGGTGTAAAAACTGCCAACGAGTTCGCCGAAGTTTTAGCGGCTGTGGGACTAGCGCAGAATCTCGGCGCATTACGGGCGTTAGCGCATGAGGGCATTCAGCGCGGTCACATGTCACTTCACGCAAGAAACATTGCAGTGGCTGCTGGCGCCACAGAAGAGCTGATAGACCTCGTTGCTGAAAGAATGGTTAAAGAACGAAAAATCCGCATAGACCGCGCGAAAGAGCTGATTAAGGAATTTGGTTCAGCTGGAAAATGAATAGCTCCTCTATCTAGAGGAATTTTCTGTTTCTTTGCAGTGATTTGCATAGTTCGCAAAAGGATGCACTGAATTCTTCGGGGCTCATTTTCGTTGTGGCTATGCGTTCTGCTGCTTTAGCAGCTGCGTTTTGGACTAATGGTGCAATTTCCTCATAATTTGGGATTCTTCTGTGTCCGCGCTTCGAGGTCATGTATTGGCTTATGGCGGCTTGCGTGGTGCCAAGTTTCTTGGCTGCTTGTACTTGCGTATAATTGTGTTTTTCAATCAGTTCTTTTGCGACAAAGGCTCTGTAAAGGGGCAAAAGGTAGCGGGCAACGCTTTCGCATAGAGTGGACATGGCTCTCCAACTTGACTGGACGTATATAACATACTTATATTTAAGTTATTTTTTAAAACCAAATCTGCATTTTACTGGAAACTCAAATCATTCTCAGCAGGTCTGCCTTGGTAATTATGCCGACCACGGTGCCTTTTTTCGACACCAACACAGCGGAATAAACCTGAAAAAGGTTCGAGATTAAAGACAATGGGGCGTCTTCATCCACTTGAGGGAAAGCTTCTTCCATCACTTCTTCGGTGGGTAATGTGGATATTTGAGCCAAATCTTTACCAGCCAAAATTTGACGCAAAATAGCTTTCTCGGAAATGCTGCCGACGGGTTGTTTTCCATCAAAAACAGGAAGTTGGGAGTATCCATGGCTCTTCATAAGCTGCACAACCTTGGAGACTGGTTCACTTTTCTGAACGCTGACAACTTCGTTATGAAGCACTTTTCCCGCTAGAATTTCGTTCTTGACTTCTAATCGCTCAAGCACATCGAAAATTGTCTTTACTTTCGTGTAGGAAGAGTCGATTTTTCCAGATTCCAATTTTGCGATGAGAGATTGGCTTACGCCAGCCAATTTAGCTAGTTCAGCTTGCTTTAAACCTAGTAGCCGCCTCTTCTTGACGATCTCTTCGAGTGGGGGAAACATAATTCAGTAATAGTGACAACGATTACATATTCTTTTTGGAATAATACGCGCAAAAAAGTATATAACACCGTTATGCAACGATGTTGTCTAACTAATTAGAAAATCAAGAGGCGCATCAAAAAATGTCAAAGAAAAAATTGGACACTCTGGCGTTGCACGCTGGACAGGAAACATCTGATCCAACAACAGGAGCTAGAGCAGTCCCCATATACCAGACAACGTCGTATGTCTTTAAGAGCACAGAGCACGCGGCAAATCTCTTCGCACTCAAAGAATTTGGAAATATCTATACCCGCATTATGAATCCAACAAATGATGTTTTCGAACGAAGAATCGCGGCTATCGAAGGAGGCACAGGTGCACTAGGGGTCGCTTCAGGACAAGCTGCCCAAACTTTAGCCCTTTTAGCTATTACGCAGGTTGGCGACGAGATTGTTTCGGCAAACAACCTTTATGGCGGAACATATCAGCAGTTCCATTATACTTTCCCTAAACTAGGAAGAAAGGTGACGTTTGTCGACTCTACGAAGCCAGAGGAGTTTGCGAAAGCGATCAACGAAAGGACGAGAGCAATATATGCCGAGACTATTGGTAATCCCAAGCTGGATGTGCCAGATTTTGAAGCAATCGCTCACATAGCACATAAAGCAGGAATTCCTTTTGTTGTCGATAATACTGTCGGCATCGGATTAATAAGGCCTATAGATTATGGAGCGGATATAATAGTCGACTCTGCAACCAAGTACATAGGCGGACATGGTACATCTATTGGCGGGGTGATTGTTGACTCTGGAAAATTCGACTGGAGCACCGGCAAATTTCCCGAATTCACCGAACCAGACCCTAGTTACCACGGACTAAAATACTGGGAAACCTTCGGAAACTTCCCAGGACTGGGAAATGTGGCTTTCATAATCAAGGTACGAGTGCAGCTGCAGCGAGATTTGGGCGCAGCGCTCAGTCCTTTTAATGCTTTCCTATTCCTCCAAGGACTAGAAACACTACCCTTAAGACAGCGAAAACACTCAGAAAACGCCCTGAAAGTCGCCAAATTCTTAAAAGGCCACCCACTAGTCAACTGGGTTAACTATCCAGGACTAGAAGACCACCCAAGCCACAAGCTGGCAACCAAATACCTGAAAGGATACTACGGCGGTCTTGTGGGCTTCGGCATAAAAGGCGGACTGGAAGCAGGAAAGAAATTCATCAACTCAGTGAAGCTCTTTTCTCATCTTGCCAACATAGGAGACGCAAAAAGTCTTGTGATACATCCAGCCTCGACGACACATCAGCAACTGACTCGAGAGGAACAGGCAGAAACTGGCGTAACCGAGGATTACGTGAGGCTTTCAATAGGCATCGAAGACCCCGACGACATCATCGAAGACATAGACCAAGCCTTGCATGCTTCGGCAAAAGAGTGCCCAAAGCAACCTCGCCAAGCCATCGCCCGCTGACACAATTTCTTAGGAGGTTAAACAATAACAGTTCTTGATCAACTCTCGGAAAACGCTGAAACAAAGTACTTCACATTCGCATCCCCACCAAACGAGTTGACTCTTGAATCTGGTGAGAAACTCGGCCCGATCACGCTGGCTTACGAAACGTACGGAGAACCCAATCAACAAAGGTCAAACGCAATCCTCGTTGTTCACGCGCTCTCGGGCGACGCGCACGTCGCGAGATTACACAAAGGAGACCCCACTCCCGGATGGTGGGAAAACCTAGTCGGGTCTGGCAAGGGCTTAGACACGAATAAGTACTTCGTGATTTGTTCAAACGTTATCGGAGGCTGCAAGGGCTCAACTGGACCTTCTTCGATAAATCCGAAAACTGGGCGACCTTACGGTCTTGATTTTCCGATAATAACAATAGGCGACATGGTAAACGCGCAGAGACGCTTGATAGACCATTTAGGAATAGAGAAGCTGCTGACGGTCATCGGCGGTTCGATGGGAGGAATGGAAGTTCTGCAATGGATGGTTGCTTATCCAGATAGAATTCGCTCAGCCATTCCCATCGCGACGACGATGAAGCACACGCCCCAGCAGATAGCCTTCAACGAGGTAGGCCGACAAGCAGTAATGGGGGACCCAAACTGGAAAAGAGGGCACTATTATGGCTCTGCTGTTCCAGCGAAAGGATTAGCGGTCGCGCGGATGATCGGACACATAACTTACATGAGTGATGTTTCGATGGCGGAGAAGTTCGGAAGACGCGTCAAGTCAGACAAGGAACCGCACAAGTTCGCCGCGGAATTCGAAGTTGAAGGATACCTGCGCTATCGAGGCGACAACTTCGTCAAGCGATTCGACGCCAACTCTTACCTGTACATAACGAAAGCCATAGACTACTTCAACATCCTAAACGGCAAAAAGCTCAACGACATCTTCAAAGGGCTTAAGGCGAAAGTGCTGGTTATCGCTTTTAAGTCGGACTGGCTTTATCCAGCGTATCAGTCTCAAGAGATCGTTAAAGCCTGCAAACTAGCAGGAGTCGACACTACTTACTGCGAAATAAACTCATCTTATGGACATGATGCGTTTCTTTTAGAAGTTGAGGAAGAAACACTTCTCATCAAGCATTTCCTGAACACGGTTACAAACGGCAACAAGAGTGGTGCTCAGCAAACATGAAGCAGTCGCCGGTTAGAGTTGACCACGAAGTCATCATGGGATGGATAGAGAAAGGCGCGTCTGTGTTAGACCTAGGCTGCGGCGACGGCGAGTTACTGTCACGCCTCATAGAGGAAAAACAAGTGCACGCTCAGGGAATAGAGATTAGCGAGCAAGCGATTCACCATTGCGTTGCCCGAGGCTTAAGCGTGTTTCAGGAAGACATTGACACGGGATTGGCTGTATACGCCGATAAATCCTTCGATTACGTGATATTAAATCAAACCTTCCAGCAGGTAAAGAAACCTGATTTTGTTTTAAAAGAAGCGTTAAGAGTAGGCAAGAGAGCCATTGTGGGATTCCCAAACTTTGTGCATTACAGAGCGAGGTTTCAATTGTTCTTCGGAGGAAAAGTTCCCGTGACCCCTGCGCTGCCCTACGAGTGGTATGACACGCCAAACCTGCACTTCCTAAGTATAGCAGATTTCAAGGAATACTGCAAAAAAAGAGACATCTGCATCGAAAGCTCGGCTTTTATCGGAAGAAACAGGAGAGTCAAGCTCTTTCCAAACCTCTTCGCGGAAATCGGACTCTTTCTGCTGTCAAAATAGCCTGAGATTTTTTGTTCTATGCACATCATTTTTCGTTACAGTGAGCTGCTGTATCCCAAAGATAAGTTCATATGTAAGTCATAAGTAGAATGTGCTGCTGGCGATTTCATGGTTGCTCGTAAGTTCACGGTTTTCTTGGAATCTGCGGAGGAAGGCGGCTTTATAGTCAAATGCCTAGAGCTTCCAGTCGCAAGTCAAGGCGAAACAAGAGAAGAAGCCTTGAAAAACATCAAGGAAGCCATAGAAGGCTACTTGGAAGTCAGATGAATTAAGAGACACAGCAACCTCTGGTTCACTCTATTTATAAGGGGGATATAGTCTTTTCCGAGCACCAGTATTCTATCGTCTTTTTTGATGGTAAGGTTAAAAAGAGTTCATAGAGTAAAGCTAAAAACCAAACAGACCGCATCTTAGACTAAAGAGAGTGAAGCATAAATGAAAATAGTTCTCGGTCCTGCCTCGAAAGAGTTAGGCGAAAAAATAGCAGAGTTAACGGGCATAGAAAAGGTGCCTGTTGCCCATAAAACGTTTCCAGACGGAGAAACATACATTCGATTAGAAAGCCCAATTCAAGATGACCATGTGGTGATAGTGCAAACAACTAGTCCTCCACAAGACAGCAGACTCATACAGTTAGCCTTCATGGCTGACGCCGCAAAAAGAAACGGAGCCAGCAAGGTAACAGCCGTAGTGCCTTACTTGGCTTATGCGCGTCAAGACAAAATCTTCCTCAAAGGCGAAACCATAAGCATCGAAACAGTCGCCCACATGCTCAGCGCAGCAGGCGTTGACGCGCTAATCACAGTCAACGTGCATTCAGCAAACGCGCTAACAAAATTCCCGTTCCCAGCAAAAACCCTATCCGCCATACCACTATTAGCTGAACACTTCACAAGAAGAGGCTTCACGAAAGCCTTCGCGCTCGCACCAGACAAAGGCGCCATGCACATCGCCGAAGAAGCCAAGAAAATCCTAGGCGGAGAATGCGGACACCTGGAGAAGCAAAGAGACCGCTACACCGGACAAGTGAACGTGGCAAAGAAGGCATTTAACGTGAAAGGCGCTACTGTCATAATCTTCGACGACATAATCAGCACAGGCGGCACAATCGTCGGCGCAGCAAAAATACTCAAAGAACTAGGCGCCAAGAGAGTCTTCGCCGCTTGCGTGCACCCGCTCTTGATAGGCGACGCAGAAAAACGCATCCTCGAAGCAGGAGTGGAAGAAATCGTGGGCACCGACAGCGTCACCAGCCACGTCAGCAAAGTTTCGCTTGCACCGTTGATAAGCAAGGAATTAAAGGCGCTCCAAAGTGGCTAAACTCTTCTTTCTGCTTTCAGGCGAAAACGAAACTTTGCCAGCTTCCGAGTTAACAGCCATACTTGAAGCTGAAGGCTACGCATTCGAACCTGTGGAGAAACTCGACCAAGTCGTCAGACTGGAAGCAGACCAGAACAGCGTGAAGGCGGTAAAGCACAGATCGGCTTACACGAGAATCTGCGCCCTTGAACTGTTCACGTGCGAAGCCCAAGAAACCGCGATAATGAAGATGGCAGACTCAACGAACTTCCAAAACGTTTTCAACGAAGGCGAAAGCTTCGCAGTTCGCATAAAACGCGTAAAAACCTACGCTGAAAAAATCGGCACCGTAGCGCTTGAAGGAAAACTCGGCAAACACATACTCCAAAACACCGCAAAAACAAAAGTCAACCTGAAAACTCCTGACAAAACTTTCATCGGCATTTTGACAAGCGAGAAACTAGTTTTCGGAGTCAAACTCGCCGAAATCGCGCCCAAACCCTTCGTGGAGAGGCGCCCGAGAAAAAAGCCATTTTTTCATCCGTCAGCCATGCCCTCGAAACTCGCGCGGTGCATGGTCAACCTAGCACACGCAAAGGCTGGCGAGTTGGTGTTGGACCCGTTCTGCGGAACCGGAAGCGTAATGATTGAAGCTGCGTTAATAGGCTGCCGTGTTTTAGGTTTTGATGTTCAAAGGCGCATGACAAGAGGATGCCGGAAAAACCTGAAGCACTTTCGTATAGAACCTGAAGGCTTGGTGATGACTGATGCTCGCAAACCGCCAATAACAAAAGTTGACTGCATCGTCACTGATCCGCCTTATGGAAGGTCTGCAACCACGATGAAGTCGACTACGAAGCGGATTGTTGAAGAAGCCTTAGCTTCAGCGCAGGATATGCTGGGTAAAGGGCAACGGATTTGTATAGCTTCGCCCAAGACATTAAACATAGCGTGCATAGGCGTGGAATTGGGCTATAGACATTTGGAGTCTCATTTCGCTTATGTGCATAGGACTTTGACGCGGGAAATAGCCGTGTTCGAAAGAGTGTGAGGTGCAAGGTGTGAGTATACGCGTGACGTTCTTGGGGACAGCCGGAAGTGTCCCAACCAGCGAGAGGAGTTTGCCAGCCGTGCTCATTCAACGCGGAAATGAGCAGCTAATGTTTGACTGCGGTGAAGGCGTCCAGCGGCAGATGGTGAAAGCGAAGGTTGGTTTTCACAAGAAAATGAAAATTTTCATCTCGCACATGCACGGCGACCATGTTCTGGGTTTGCCTGGGCTTTTGCAGACGATGGCTTTAACGGACAGGCAAAAGAAACTGGAGATTTACGGGCCAGAGGGAATAAAACGTTTTTTGGAAGGCACCAGAGAGGTTCTGCAGTTTGCCTTGACGTTTCCAGTTGAAATCCACGAGATATACGATGCGGGCGTGGTATGCAAAGAGGAAGAGTACGCTGTTGAAGCCGCATGGTCAAACCACGTGATTCCGAGTTTGGCGTATGCGCTTGTGGAAAAACCTCGCGCGGGAAAATTCTACCCTGACAAAGCTAGAGCGTTAGGCGTTCCTGAAGGCGAGTTGTGGTCAAAGCTTCAACACGGCGATAAGATTAGACTGCCAGACGGTCGAGTTGTGAAGCCTGAAGAGGTTGTGGGTCCGCTGAGAGTTGGGCGAAAAATCGTTTACACTGGCGATACGAGACCTTTCAAGGGTTTTGCGAATTTTGCAGCAGATGCGGACTTGGTCATTCATGATGCTACTTTTGACGATGCTTTGGCTGAGAAAGCCGCTGAAGACGGTCATTCAACGCCGAGTCAAGCGGCTGAAGAGGCTGAGAAGGCGAAAGCGAAGAAACTAGTTTTAACGCATGTCAGCGCCAGATACGCTGATGTGGGACTCCTATTGGAACAGGCACAGAAGGTTTTCAAAAACACGGTTGTGGCTGAGGATTTTATGGCGTTGGAGTTGCCGCTTCTTGAGTGTTAGGCTAGTAGCTGTTTTAGTTTTGTGAGGCTTTCTTCCGCGTGTTCCACGGACTCGACGATTACTGTCTTGTCGTAGGCTATTTCTTTTAGGGTTTTTGCGAATTGGTGCCAGTTTATCTTGCCGTAGCCTATTCCCAAGTGCTGGTCTATTTCGCCCATGTTGTCGCTTGCGTGTATATGCGCGATTTTGCTTGGGAAGGTTTTTAAGAAGAGTTCTGTTTGCGCGTTCAAATTTGCGTGTCCAACATCTAAAACCAAGTCTATATCCAAATTGGTTTCGTTGTAAAACTTGATGAAGTCTTCCAGGCTTTTCATGATGAAGGGGTATGGTTCTGGCACGTTTTCCAAGGCTATTTTCACACCGTGTTCTTCTGCGGTTTTGTGCAACCAGCGTATGCTTTCGATGTTTTGTTTCCAGTCTGTGCCTGGATAGAATGGGCTGATGCCTGTTTGGATTCCTGGATGAAAAACCCACACCTGAGCGTTTAGAGCGTTGGCATGGGCGATGGACTGCTTTAGTCGCTTAAGCATGGCGTTTAGCAAGGGCTTTGATGACGAAGCGATGTTTATGTCTGCAAAGGGCGCGTGTACTGTGTATTCTATGCCTTTGGACTTTGCGGCTTCGTTGAGAATCGAAACCCGTTTTTTGCTTAGCGTGTGTAAGCCGTCGTCGACAACTTCGATGTACGGTGTTTTTACTGTGGCTAAGTGTTTTACCATCTTGTTGAAGGGTTCTCCTAAGCAGTAAAGCATTGAAAGGCCAATCTTCGGTTTGGGCATGCGTGTTTTCACTTCTGGTTACGTTGAAGTTGCTAGTTCGCGCTTAATAACCTAATCCGAGTTGCGAAAGGACTGATGCGCTCACGGAGACTTATACCCCCTCTATAAATAGTGTTCAACCTGTGTTTCTGACTGAATTTCGAATAATGCTAGGAGATTATTCTTATTCTCTTTTTTGTGATTATAACGAGTTTATTCTGGATTTCGTTTATGTTTAGTTTTTGTTGGGCAGTTTTCAAGATTTCGATAATCTTGGAGCGTAGAGAAGTGCAGCTTTGATGTCTTCTGGTTTGAGCTGCGGGTATTCCTTGAGTATTTCTTTTGCAGTCATGTCATTGGCTAAAAGTTCAATAAGAAGATAGACTGGTATGCGTGTTCCCTTTATGACGAGCTTTCCAACGAGAACATCAGGGTCGATAACTATCCTGTCCATTAGTTCTTCCATGCGAATCACCAAAGATAGTGTATTTGTTATCTATAATGTCACATCGCTATATTTTAATTATCTGAAAGACAGAACTCGTTCCCTTAAGAAACGTTGGCACAGAAATAGCTGCTCGGAAAAGACTATAGCCCCCTTATATAAAGACTGAAACAGTAGATGAACTAGGCGTTTAGCTCTTGCTAGGCTAATAAAAAATGGGAATAAAGCACGCCAATCTGCTGGCGCCGCGAAACTTCAAAGCGTTTCTAGCTTTACGGGAACCTGAACCACTGCGGTTGACGGAACTGCCCAAAAGATAGGTTGCTGGTCGTTTTGCACTGCACTTCACGAGTTCCCAAGGCAAGTTCTACAAACTCCCTCAAGGTAACAAAGTTAAACTCCCACGTTGGAGTCCCATACCTGAGCCCAGAGCACATGTCGTCTGCATAAATGAATAATCTTCTTCCGCCATAATCGAATAAGGCTTGGTTTGCTTGCCCGTACGTTGGTTCCGCGAGGACCTTGAAAGGCCACAGTTTACACGCGCGGGGTTTCATGTGTTGCAGCCCGCAAAAGTACGTGTTTGCAAAGCGGCACAGGAACGCGCAGGAACCGTCGTCTACTCTTTTGATGTAAAGCCTGTCTAAACCCGCAGCGGTTTTCTCCACACCAAACGTTTTGACGATTCCGAGCCATTCAGGAAAGTTCAAGACTACACTGTACAGTTTGCAACAGTAACCGCACGTGGTGCATTTCCAGTTTGCGATGCACTGCCATGGAACAAACGGCATTCTGGACACACTCAATATTAGGGCAATCACTGACTAAAAATCTTTTTCACAAAACCAAAAAACTATGGCTTCTTGTAAAGGTAAATCGTATGCGAGGGATAACCTAGCTGCGGATTCTCGCAGAAATTCTCCACCTTTACGGGCTTCCACCCCACGATTTCGTAGTCATGAGAAACCACGCGAACACCATTTTTAAGCTCAGTTTCCAGCTTCGGCTTGATTTTTTCGTTCGCGCTCGTTGTCAAGTACAAGAAAACCACGTCGGCAGAAGTCAAATTCACGTTAAACATGTCGCCGTTCACTATCGTCACTCTGTCCGCCAAGCCATTATCGTGGATGGTGCTGAGCGCTTTTTTAGCCAAATCCTCCCTTAACTCGACGCCCACGGCTCTAGCGCTGAAAGTCTTGGCAGCCATTATGACTGTTCTGCCGTCTCCTGCACCCAAGTCAAATAAGACTTCGCCAGGCTTTAATTCGGCTAACTGAAGCATACGCTGAATCACTGGAAGCGGGCTTGGAACGAAAGGCGCAATGAACAGGCCATAAGCCTCCAATTGGGTTTAGAGATATTACGCTGTCCCTATGCCACGTAGGTTTCTCTCTTCGGCGTTGGCCTTTTGGCTTCCCCACATTTCAAGCAACTTTGGGCGCACAATTCCAAGTATTTCTCCTCGTCTTTGGAGCCAACCGCCTCAGCCGCTTTTTGGCAGATTTCACTGGGTTCGGAGCAGCCTTCTTCTCTGCAAAGGTTCGACACGTAACTGCAAACCTCCTTCACGTCTTTGGGTTCCAACACTGCCCTGTTTGAGCGCACTAGGAGGCATAGTTCTCTAGCCATAACACATGTTTTAACGTATTTGACGCGCTCAAGAACTTCCTCACGCAGCTTTCTTCGACTTATCTCCACCTTTCAAAATCTCCTCTCGATTGAATGGATGCTTACGCAAAATAAGGCGGTTCATCACTTAAAAAGTTGTTGTTAACCATTCCTAAATCTCGGTGAATTTACTAAGAACCAAAAAACAATTCTGAAGAAAACCCTTTTCAAGAAACCATGTTGATGGTGGTTGCCTACCTGAATCGTCTGCTCAGCGCTTTGCGTTCCACTTCAAGAACCAACTCGTAAAACCTGTCAGTGAGCTTAGGCTCTTTCTCAAGAACTCCCGCAACTTCTAACGGCTGAACTTTCCTAGCGCTCAGAGCCACGGCTGCTGCTTTGCCGTATTTCGCGATTAACTGCGAAGTCTGCACCGCCTGGTCCCGCAGTTTCTCTTCAGCCTTAGTCAGCTTTTGTCCCTTCTTTTCTACGAGGGGCAGCGCCGTTTCCTCTTCCACCTTCAAAAGCCCAATCGCCTGCGAGCCGCATCTGGGGCATTTAGGCTTATCAGGCAAGTCTTTAACGCGAATCATCTCCATGTAGTCCCAGCAGTTCGTGCATACAAAATTGCCCGTTTCATTCAGCAACCTTGCTTTGGCTGATTCCACCAGCACGGCGCGCATTCGCTCGGGCGGAATAAGGTCGGTTTTCATGCTTACCCGTTCAATGCCTACGCGAGCTACGGGAGTAGCGTTGTCGCCAGCATCAACTATCTGCAGCGTGATTTCGCCGTCTCGAATCTTGCCCAAAACATGGACAAGGCTGTTCACGTCAAGGTCTTTCGTGAAAACTTCCTTCAAACCTTCCTCGTAAATGGGCGTATCCTCAAAACTGGTTATCAGTTTCTGCAAGCTCACGTTGCTGAAATCCGCCCATTTTTTCAAAGCTCCGAAACGGCGTGCTACGTGGATTACGCGTCGTTTGAATAAGCCTGTTTTCACCGTTGACCTTGTTACCGTGTCTTTGACTGCTTGCTCTGGCATGGCACGCAGTTCATCGAATACTTCGAGGATGCGGGCTGAGTTGGCGGCGCCTAGTGTTTGCACGAAGATGCGGTACGGGTCATGCTGCACCACTATGCCGTGTCCAAGTTTGTCTGAGAGAATTTGCCCCAGCAGTTGCGCTAAAGCGCGGTTCGTAAGAGAACCGAAGTTAGCGTGGACTATGACGAAGTCTTCCCAGTCTTCGACGACTATTCGATTCGCCGTAGGAACCGCAACGCCCGCGTTGACTTGTTCTATTGTTTCCGTCAAAGCACGTTGTATGGTTTCTTTGTCGGCTGGATACTGTTCACTGAGCAACGCGCTGATTTCTTCCTGTGAAAGCCCGCTTCGCATTTTCTCTTCAACAAACCCTCTTATCGAGGCGACTTCCTGCGCCACTTCGAAGGGCACTGGGATTTCTTCGCCTATCCAGCTTGGTATAGCGCCCGTGGGGTCATCAACGGGTCTCACGTAAACTTTGTCTTCTGTCGTGTAAATTATTTGCCACGCGCTGCCTCTGATGACGAATTTGGTTCCTGCCTTGCCATACTCCGACATAAACGCCTCGTCCAACACTCCAATCGAAGAGTCGCTTGACTCTTCTACAACGAGGAACTGTTTCTCTTCAGGAATCATGGATAAGTTATCAAAGTAGTATTCGAAGAGCGCTTTTGTTCGCGAAGGCTTCAAAACCACCTTATCCTCGAAGGAAACCCAAGCCAAACGCGGAAAACGTTCATGCATGTACCTGAGCACTTTTTCAACATCTTCCATGGTCATGTTTTGATAGGGATAAGCGTTTCGCGCTATCTCCAAAATATCGTTGAATTCCAATCGCCTATTCTTAAGCAGTAATCCCGCTATTTGATGAGTCAGTACATCATAAGGTTTAGGCGGGATTTCCACAGGCTCCAACTCTTCCTTCAAGGCTCTTCGTGCAATGACCAAAGCCTCCAGCGTATCGTCGGAGTCCATGCCGACAATCACGCCTTCCGCCACGCGGCCGACGCTGTGGCCCGCTCTTCCCACTCGCTGAATAAGCCTAGTCACTTGTCTCGGGCTCATGTACTGAATGACCAAGTCGATGCGGCCTACATCAATGCCCAACTCGAGGCTACTGGTGGCGATAAGCCCCTTAAGCTCGCCTCTCTTCAGTCCTGTTTCTGCCGCTATTCGCGATGGTTTAGCAAGAGAACCGTGGTGTATGGATACTGGAAAGTCTATGTCCCACACTTTGAACCTGCTGGCTAAAACTTCCGAGACGGCTCGGGTGTTCGTGAACAGGAGCACGGATTTGTGTTTGCTCATGTAATCTCTGATTATCCTTAATCGCGCTGCCACCTCTGGGTGCGTGTAGAGTTTTCCCGCAAGCCGCGCGTCTTCCTCGGTGGGCTGCGGAAAAATCACCTGTAGCCGCATCATTCTGGCGACGGGCACGCGGATGATTTCAACGCTTCGACTGTTGCCAACGAGAAACTGAGCCACTTTCTCGGGACTGCCGATTGTTGCGGATAACCCTATCATCTGAAAGTCTCTGCCAATCAGGCTCCTTACTCGTTCCAAAGCTAAGGACATCTGGCTTCCACGTTTACTGTCCGCCAGTTCATGCACTTCGTCAATTATCACCCACTTCAAGCTTTGCAGGTGCTGGCGCAACAGCCAACCAGACAGCACGGCCTGTAACGTTTCAGGCGTTGTTATCAGAATGTCAGGTGGACTTCTCGACTGCCGCGTTCTCTCTTTTGTATCAGTATCGCCGTGCCTGACTGCCAGTTTTATGTCCAAGTTGTTGCACCACCATTCAAGCCTTTCGAGAAGGTCTCTGTTTAGAGCACGCAAAGGCGTGATGTACAACACTTTTATTCCCGGCGTTTTTTGCGGTTCTTGAAGCAGCATGCTCAGCACTGGAAGAAACGCCGCTTCAGTCTTGCCTGTAGCCGTAGGCGAGATTAAGAGGACGTTCTTGCCTTCGAGAATTTTAGGAATCGTTTTCTCCTGAGGCTCAGTCGGCTTAGGGAATCCCTTCTGTTCAACGAGCCTTCGAACTGGCTTCACAAGCATTCCAAAAACGTTTTCAGAAAATTCCTGCAAGTTTGGTTAAGCCTCAGGTGCCGAGAAGACTAAGCGCGGAATCAACTGTAAAAATGTTTTGGAGCGTTTTTCTGGTTTTCCAAGAACATCGAAGAATAGCCAAGAAAGACACTGTTGTTTTGCGCGCATCTTGCTTACAGCATACTTCGCAGCCTCAGTCGAGTCCCAATGGTTTTTTACAAGAACATGTTTAATCTTGATGTTCAAACGGAAAATTTCGATTTAAAAACAATGGAAAATTATTTATTCACCATCATAAGAAACCATGGATACGGAACATTACGGAGGAAATTGAATGGCTAAATGTAAAAAATGTGGAACCGAAGTCTCAAAGCCAAAGAAAGCTTGGAAGATGGCTGGACGCCCAGACAAATCAGGAAAACGAATGCAACTAGAAATCGGGCTTTTTGAATGCCCCAAATGTCATGCTACTTTCCGCGAAGTGCTGAGCAAAAAGAAAATCTAAGCATGCACAGCGACAACCCCTACCAATACTAAAGGCCAAAAGTTACGATTACCCTTTCACTCCCTCATTTTTCCTTTTTTAAAGCGGTAAGTTTTAAAACATAGACTGCTAAATGAACAGGAATATTTCACCATTCAACAGGAGGCAATGCTTTGACCGCCACTCTCAAGAAAATTTGGAAGAACGAATATGTCCAAACAGCCGCAATTCTCGGCTTAATAGTGCTAATATTCGTTGGGTTCTGGTACGGCGCACAAATGGTGCTGAACACGCGATATCCTGTGTTGGCAGTGGTAACCGGCAGTATGTGCATTCCACAAGACTCTGAATGTGATGGGTGGACCCATCCATTTGAGCACACTCTGCATATAGGCGACTTAATCGTCCTTCAAGGAGTAAACCCCGAGGACCTCAACGCTAACTATTCAAACAGCGATATCATCGTCTACCAAGATCCTCGTTACCCCACAGATCTGGACGCCAGGATCGTGCACAGAATAGTTGCGAAACAAGAAATCAACGGCACACTATACTTCCACACTAAGGGTGATGGAAACGGACTTAACAAATGGCCAAGCGAAATTAGCTCCTTGGATTATGATCCTTGGAACTTGCCTAACGGTGTTCCCGAAGACCAGATATACGGTAAAGTCGTTATGCGCATTCCTTGGCTGGGGCATGTCATCCTTTTCATGAAGCCTTTTGGCTTGCCAATAATCATAATAATTATAATACTATTAGTGATTATCGAGTTTATTGTCCCCTTGATCAGAGGAAAAAAAGCGCCAGCTGCTGAACCCGAACAGCAGAAAGAAACGCAACAGCAACCATAGATGTATTTATAAAGAGAACCACTTTATAAAAAGGATATTTAAGCACGCATTAAACAAGAAGGGGAACCCATGCCAAAAGTTAAAGCTATAATAAAAATCGAAAATGTTGTCGCCTCTGCAACACTAAATCAGAAAGTCGACTTAAACGCCGTGGTGAAAGGGTACCCAGGCGTAGAATACCGTCCAGAACAGTTTCCTGGACTCGTGTTCAGGCTGAAAAGACCGAAGACGGCGACTTTGATTTTTAACTCTGGAAAAATGGTGTGTACAGGCGCGAAGTCTGAGAAGGAAGCGCGCAGAGCCGTCATGAAAGTCATCAAGGAACTGAAAAAAGGCGGAATAATCATCATCAGCAAGCCGGACTTGAAGGTTGTGAACATCGTCGCCTCAGCAGGCCTAGGCGGCATGATCGACCTGGAAAAGGCAGCCTTCACGCTTGGAAAAACAATGTATGAACCCGAACAGTTTCCAGGCTTGATCTACAGAATGGACGAACCGAAAGTTGTGATTCTACTATTTGCGAGCGGAAAACTTGTTTGCACTGGAGCCAAAAGAGAACAGGACGTTTACGATGCAGTGCAAAAACTGCACGTGTTGCTGGAAGAGAAAAGCCTAATCTTCTACGATTAATGCCTCACATCTTATTTTCCCGTCATTTTTTGATCTGTTTCAGAATGGTTTTCAGGCTTTCTTTGTCTATGGCGCCTATCTCGTACAACGTGTTAGCTACTTCGCTGATTTTGAGTAGCGCGTGAAGCCGTATTCCGTTTTTTGCAAGTTTTTCTTTTCCGCCTTCCTCTCTGTCCAGAAGGGCAACTGCCTCTTTCACTACGCCGCCTTCAGCTGTTACGGCTGCCGCCGCTTTTTTCAGGGTTAAGCCCGTGGTGACTAGGTCGTCGACGAGTAAGACGCGGTCTCCAGAGAAGAGGATTCCTTCTACTCTTCTCTGCCGTCCATGCAGTCGAACGCCTTTGCGCACGTACAGGAAAGGCTTTTTCAGGTTGTAAGCGATTTGGGATGCAAATGGTATGCCAGCTATGGGGACGCCGGCTATCCTGTCAAAATTTGTAAGCCCTACTTGGCTGATTATTGATTCTCCGTAGAAATCGCAAATTTGCCGAAACGCGTCTGGAAAACTCGGCACTATCCTCAGGTCTATGTAGTAAGGACTCACTTTCCCACTTGTGAGTTTAAAGACCCCGAATTTTAAGGCGTCTATTTTGCGCAGAATCTTGGCCAGTTCTACTTTCTTTGTTTCATTGCTTTTTCTTGTGTTCAAGATTTCACTTCCTTTTTGTAACTTGGTATATCTTGTTAAACTCAGGGATTAAGCATGCGGTTCTCGGCAGTTCCTTCTTTAAGATTTCAGCGAACTTGTTCTGGTAAGTGACTGAATTGGTGTGGTAGGGAACTGCTACCTGCGGCTTTGTTAATCTTGCGATTTCAAAGCCTGTCTCTGGCGAGGCACCTGGAGCGATGGCGACGGTGCAGAAGACAACATCGAATTTTTCTCTTTCGCCGATGGCGGCCAGCTCTGGAAAGGGCAAACTGTCGGCGGTGTGGAAGACTTTGACGCCGTCTTCGCTTGTGATTATGAAAGTCACGGGTGCGGCTGCTGGATGATTACATTTTTCCGCCTTCACAGAAACCTCGCCTATTTTGGTTTCGGCGCCCGGGCGGATTTCCTGCAGTTTTCCCGGAGAAATGGCAGGGTGTAGGCTTCTTGCGGAAGCTGGGTCTGCTATGACAATGCAATCTGTGGCTTTTTGGATTTCAGCTATTAAGCGTTGGTCCAAGTGGTCGTAGTGTTCATGGGTTATTAAAATGGCGTCTACATTCTTGAGGTTACGGGCTTTTACGTCTACAGGGTCTATTACGAGCGTTTTTGATGGGGTTTTGATGAGTACTCCTGCGTAGTGGTTGAACCATACGAATAGAATTGCGTTTTTTTCAGGGGTCTTCTCGATAGGCATGACTTGATTCCTCACCTGCTAGTATTATTGTTCGTTGAGTTTTAAAGAAGTTTTGTTACAAAAAGTAGAAAAGCTTATAGAAAGAATGAAGATTGGTTTGCGACTTTGCATCACTTATGCTTCCTGACAAGGCTTGCGACTTTGTCTGCATAGTCACGTGAAATCCTAGAATAGTATTGTCGGTAGGCAGAAGTTTGCATTGCCCTTATTTCTTCCTCCCGAGCTTCTAGTAACATGCCTCTAGCTTCATATATTATAGATAAGACAGCATGGGAGTAAAAATCGTCATAGTTAACTTCAATTTGTTTATGAAGTTCTCTTTCGGCCTCTTGGATGTCTCTTAGCTCGATATATACTCTCGCTAACTGCTGGTGAACAAAAAGATGATTGGGATTAAGGTTGGAAGCCTCTTTGAATTTGGCTAAAGCCTTCTTCCAATCGCGCTTATCACAATAGGCACAGCCTTCTTTATAGCATTGTTCAGCTCTGTCTATCACTGACATTTCTTCTGCGGTTTTACCGTAAAGAACGGTTCTTGTCAACCCAGTTTTTCTGAGAACCCCCTTCTCAGGGTTGAGATGGGAGTCTACCATCTCGCGCAGGAAATTGTCGCCATTCTTAAAGGCGTTTATGATGCCTTCTTTTACCTCTTCGCCGCCAATTTTTCCTAAGGCTTCCAGAGCTAAGTATCTTAGCGTATCGCCCTCTGACTCTGATGTTAAGACATCCAGTAAAGGTTGAATAGCTCTTTCGTCCTGTGCCTCTCCAAGTTTCATTGCTGCCTCTTCACGAGGAGACAATTCAAGTTGTTGTGCCACAATACTTCTGTCTTTAAGGATACTGATACATGTTAAGACTTCATTTTCTCCTAACTTTATTATCTTTTTTTCCTCACTTAGAGGCTTCTTCTTCCTAAATAATCCAAGAAATCTCATTTTTATGTCATCCCAAAGTTAAATCAATCATTGAACGTTCACATTTAAAGAAGTTTTGTTACAAAATAAATGTTGAGAATTGGTTGTTTTTGATAAGGCTTAATAGCTGCTTTCTGCGTTCTTGTCCATATATTGCGTGATGCTGCCATGGTGGACGTTTGGCTTCCCTACGGAAAAACCGATATCTGCGTTAGAGTTCCAGCTAGAAACCTTCTGGGCTCCATCGAACCTAAAGAGCGCGCTGGCGTGGCTGATGCCAAGGCTGAAGTGGAAAGAGCCCTAAAAGAGCCTATCGGCTCTAAGAGGCTAAGCGAAATTGTTAAGCCAGAGCATAAAGTGGCGATAGTTGTGGATGACGCTACTAGGCACACGCCGAGCGACGTGATGCTTCTGCCTGTGCTTGCGGAACTAAACGCAGGTGGCGTGAAGGATGAAAATGTTACGGTGGTTTTCGGCTGCGGTACTCACAGGGCTGTTAAAGCTGAGGAAGCCGTTAAGCTGCTTGGGGAAGAAGTTCTTAAGCGCGTCAAGACGGTTAGCCACGACTGCAAGGCTCAAGACTTGGTTTACGTGGGCACAACCAGAAAGCATGGAAATAAGGTTTACTTGAACCGCACGTTCGCTGAGGTGGACGTGAAAGTGCTTTTGGGCGACGTGGGCTTTCACTACTACGCTGGCTACGGCGGGGGACGGAAGAGTGTTCTGCCCGCTGTCGCAGGTGAAGAGACAATAAAGCACAATCACGCCTTGCTCTTGCACGCTAATGCGCGCACTGGAGTTTTAGCGGGAAACCCCGTTCATGAAGACATGACTGAGGCCGCGAGAATGGCGAAAGTGGATTTCATCTTGAACGTTGTGACCAACAGCAAAGGCGAAGTTGTCAAGGCTTTTGCTGGCGATTTGGAACAGGCGTTTCTTGAAGCTGTCCGCGTTGTGGATGAGATGTACCGCGTGACGGTGGACCGCAGGGCAGACATTGTAGTTGCCAGTGCCGGAGGCTATCCAGCGGACGTAAATCTTTTTCAGGCGTACAAGGCTGTGGATAACGCTTTGGAAGTGGTAAAGCGCGGCGGCGTGATAATTCTTGTGGCCGAGTGCCCTGAGGGGCATGGGAACCAGGTGTTTTATGATTGGATGGTGCGGTTTGGAGAGCTAAAAGCGGTTGAGCGCGAGATCAAACGCAACTTTGTTTTGGGCGGGCATAAGGCGTATTACCTGCTGAAAGCCTTACAGAACCATCAGATTATTCTCGTTTCTTCGCTGCCTGACTATTACGCGGCGAACATCTTTAAGCTGAAGACTGCGAGGGCGGTGAATAACGCTTTAAACGAAGCCTTGAAAATTGTGGGCTCAAACGGCAGGGTCTGGGTGATGCCTTATGGCAATTTCACTTTGCCCGAAGTCAAATCAGCGGAAGAGGCATAAAACGTAAACTTTAAGTTTGGTTTGGAATCTTTCGTTTAAGAAGGCGAAAAGATGCAAGAAACCTTCAAGCTGCGCAAGTTCACGCCAGACGACCTGCAAAGCGTGATGCAAATCAACCGCGTATGCTTGCCGGAAAACTACACGGACCTCTTCTTTATTGATTTGCATGAGCGGTTTTCTGAAACTTTCATTGTTGCGGAGGAAAACGGGAAAATCGCTGGTTACATAATGTGCCGCGTCGAAGTTGGCTTGTCAAACTTTGGATTAGGCGGCTTGCTAAGGAAAGGCCACGTGGTTTCTATTGCTGTTTTGCCGCAGAGCAGGCGCAAGGGCGTTGCTCAAGCGTTGATTAGCACGGCGATTGATGGCATGCGATATTATAAGGCTAAGCAGTGCTACTTGGAAGTTAGAGTGACGAATGCTGTGGGAATTGCGCTTTACAAGAAGCTGGGTTTTGAGGTTAGCCGGACTGTTCACGGTTATTACTCAGATGGCGAAGACGCCTACGTAATGACCAAAAAACTGTAGTTCTGTTTTCTTTCTTGGGCATTGCAGAAGCAAATTGATAACTTTTAGTTATTTTCAGTGATTTTTAGGTTTATAATGCCAAGCAATTGCCCAATTAATTCACAATTCGTCTTCTCCGTCTAAATAAGCTTGCACTGAAATGAAGATTTTCTGGCTAAATTGAGAAAAATCAAAATAGCTATTGTTAAAATACTTCGGTATAGCAAACGATAATTTAAAGGTGAAAGTAATGAAGAAAATCGAGCGGGACCTGTTGCTGGAAAAAATCGGAGAATGGCAAATCAAGGCGCAAAATGAGAATGACCCATTCAACAAATACTTATCAATTTTCATAGCCTACAATATTTTTTACAATCTGTACAAAAAGTCTGAGCAGCCAAAAGCGAATTTAAGCAGGGACGATAGTAAAAGGGCTGTAGCAACATTATCCTTGATGAACAAGAGTCTATTGTTCGAGTCATTAAAAGCGGACCTTGAACAGTATCTTAAGTTCATATTTATTTATTCAGAGGAGTTTTGGGGCAAGGTTGGGATTTCTTATACACTTAAGGGGGCATTCCAAAGAAATGACGCAGAAGAGAGCATAGAAATGTTACTTAAGTGGCTTTACAGAGTTCGTTGCAATTTGGTTCATGGAGAAAAAAACTATGACGATGAAAAACAGAAAAAATTGCTTTCAATGAGTAGTCTGCTAACGGAGAAAATTTTACAACACCTAATTGAAATGTACCAGCAATTGTACGTAAATGGCGCGAAAAACAACCTATTCGATGATTGAAACTATTCTACATTGCTTACCAGAATAACTCAACTGTAGAAGAATGCGAAATCAGAACGGCGAACAAGGATGGCGAACGTTCCTACATAATGACCAAAAAACTCTAGAAGAAAGTTACTTCTTTTCAATGAGAAAACTCGGCATCGCAACAATAACCAAGAGCCATTATCGTGTATCAAACAAGATTAATACATTAAATTATCTCTATTACTAGAGGCGCTGATGTTATGATAGAGGGAAAGATGGAGAATTTTCTGGCAAGAGAGATTAAGAGAAGATTTGACCAGGCTACTCCACGGAAATTTGATAAGATATTCGTCTCGAAGAGACCTTTTCAAGTTCCGAGGCTTAGAAAGAAATGGCATGATATATACGGTCGTCCTTTGAGTGTAGATCAATCATTGATCCCACCGCTTCAGCCGGAGATAGATATGATACTTTGCGAAGGGAAAACTATGACTGCCGTTGAATTGAAGTATTTTAGAAAAAAAGGCGGAGGCTTGAGCCTCCCTTTTTACGCAGGAATCGAACAAACGCTTGCATTGCTCCGTTGGGGATTTGATCATGCAGCGTTGTGGCAGTTGTTTGAGGAATCGATAAGTGCCCAAGAGCTTTGGTTTTACGGAGGATGGACATGGAGATTTCTTCATGCTGAACCTCATGCTGGAGGAATCATGCTGCCAGTAGAGTTCACGTTCATGCTCGTTAAGAAAGAACATCAGGAATATCAATTCCACCCAATCCAACCTATGTTCGTAAATGGCTCGGTACGTCTAGACGTCTTACGTCCACCTTATGACCCAAAATTCACTATCAACGCGCCACACATGAATCCCTTGCTTCAATGTCCAGAGGTAAAAGTGCTAAGAGAAATGTTGGTCGGATGGCTTGAGACCCAAGAAGCATGAGCTGCTGGGTACTTGCACCAAACAGCTAGGTGCGGTGTTGCTTGAGACGATTATGAACGAGTAAGGCGCGCGTTCCTACGTAATGACCCAAAAAACTATAAAACAGGCTCTTTCTAATCTTAAACATCGCAGATGAGGATAAGTTGAGTTTTATAGCAGTCTTTCACAGGAATGCTATACTTCCTGAAAGTGGGGAGTTAGGTTTTTTCGATTACGATTTTTTTTCCTTCAACGTAAACGTCAACTTCGTCGCCTATTTTAGCGTCTATAGCTTTAACCACATCTTCAGGCAAGTACACTATAGGCTTCTTTCCCGCCGTGCTAATCTTCCGTCTTAACCTTAGGTTCTTGTTAACTTCATTTCGGTGTCCTTTCAGTCCCGAGAACTGATTTTGACGTGTTCCGCTAATAAAAGTTTGTGACAAAGAAGTCAAAAGTAATTGACAAAGAAAACACTTAAATGAAGCATAGCAATACGTATTTTTCAGGGAAAAACCATGCCGAAAAAAATCGCACAGATGGGACCAGGCCCGCTTGAAAGATTATTTGGCTCTTCGATGGCACGTTTATTAGATTTCTTTACCCTCCATGAGAATTATGAGTACTCAAAAACTGAGGTTGCTGAATGTGCAGAAGTAAGCATACGCACGGTGCTGCGTGCACTACCGTACCTTGAAGAGCACGGGATAGTGAAGCACACTCGAACGGTTGGCAACGCGGAAATGTACCAGACCAACACTGAAAGCCCTATAATTCAACATTTGCACAAGGCAGCACAAGCAATCGCAGATATAGATGTAGTTCAGGAACTAGAAAGCCAAGGCTACAAAAAAGAAAAGCAAACAATAGAAAAAACCGAAACCATCAAAGCCTAATTTTTTATCATAGCACAAGAATAGATAATTAACGAAGTTAGGAGCGTGCAGAAAGGTTATGGCACACAAAATAGCCACAATAGGGCAAAAAAGCGTATCGCGCTTATAGCGCACGACAACAAGAAAGCGGATTTGCTGGAATGGGTCAAGTTCAACAAGGGCACTCTGCTGCAACATGAGCTTTACGCTACGGGAACGACGGGCAAAATTCTAGAAAAAGAGTTGGACTCAAAAATCACCATTTTCGAAAGCGGACCGTTAGGCGGAGACCAGCAGATAGACGCGCGCATAGCTGAAGGCTGCATCGATTTTCTCATTTTCTTCTGGAATCCTCTCGCGCAGCTTCCGCATGATCCAGATGTGAAGGCGCTTCTGCGCATAGCCGTGGTGTGGAACATACCCATAGCTTGCAACCGCGCTTCCGCCGACTTCCGCATCTCCTCATCACTAATGTCTCAAGAGTACCCACGGATACTAACCGACTACGAGGGCTACAGGCAACGACTACAAAGCCAATAGAAGCCTCAACTTGCGTTTCACCTCAAGGTTCAATCTATATATAAGGGGCTATAGTCACCGCAGAGCACACTAGCGAACAGGTTGATGGCGCTTTTTAGGGTTGGATGCTGCTTTCTGCTCTCTCGTTCATGAAGTTTATGGCTTGCAACACCGACCTTGCAAGCCCCAGCAGGCTGAGCAACACTGTAATCGTGTAAAACATTGTAAGATTCACCGTCAAAGTAAAGTTTTCAAAGCTTACACTGATTATTCCGTCTCCTAATGAGAGAATTAAGTAAGCAATTACGAATAGCGACATTGCCATGCCTAAAAAGTACTGAAATATCGTGTGTGCCGCAAGGTCACCCAAAACCATCAGCACAATGAAAACCACAACAAACGTTTCGATAGTTCCCATAAATCCGGGAACCAACTCAAAAATGGGCGCCAATAACGGCGCGAGAAAGAAGTACAAAAGGTAAATGAGCACCGCTTTTACAGTGGCTTTCACGACCCTGAATGCCACGCCTTTGACTTTGCTTCGGCTATTCTTTTTCGCTTCAACCATACGGAATCACCAAAGGTCCATACTCAAAAAGCGAAGTGGAAAAGAAAACCTTAAGATACCCGTTTCGAGCTGTTAAGAAAGGTGCGATGCTCAACGGAACGTAAAATTCCAAGTTGCCAGCGTAACGTGAGTACCGCAAAACACTAAAGGCAGCGTGACTTTCCCCCAAAAGCGAGTTCTCGCTGTCGTAAAGTTCTACTCTGATGTTTCCAGCAAAGTCAAAAGCCGCGTGATTTTCAAAACTCAACGGAACCGTTGCTCTGCCGTGTGTAGAGTTGAAAAGGTCGTATAATGGTTGCTCGAGCATGAAATTGTAGAACGGCGCACCCCATGGATAAGTAATATTTGTCGAAAGCTGAACTGGAATCAACTCTGCGAAGTTCAATCCAGCCGTAACAGAAACCGTAAGGTTATTGTCATTGAGCAGGTACTGCTCAACTTTTTCAAGCAGGCTATCCATGCTCAGCGTGACATTGTGGAAGATCGTTACGTTTTCCCCATGCGGTATAACGGGCACGAAAGTGGAGGCTCTCGAGATTTCTGCGCCTTCCACGTCTGAGAATACGGTTGTAATGTTGAATGCCTTCAGGCTGTAATAGCCTCTGTTATCAATGTGCAGCGGCAAAGAAAAGAGCAACTCGTGATTCGGGGCTGCTGTGAACTGTGGTGCGCCGAAGCCAAAGCTCAAATCTTTAATTGAGTACGCTGCCGAAGCAATGAAGGCTGCTAGAATTACCCAAAAGATGAAAGTAGCTATCCCTAGCATTCGAATCGGCACTTTCATTGCAGTTCCTTCTTTTTTCTTTTCTGAAGAGGTAAAAAGGGTTTTTCACGAAGACGTTTGAGAATCCTGTGGTTTCTGTTGCTGCTGTTCCATTTCTTCCAGCGGAATAGCAACTAACTCTGGTTCAACGGGCTTCACTTCTGGTTTTGCTTCTTTTCTCGGTTTGGCGTTTACCTGTTGCGGCTGCAGTTTTTGCTGAGGCTCTTGGGGCTTTTGCATGATTGACATTTCAGTTTTGGGTGCGTTAGTAATTAAACTCACCCCTCGAATGGTGATCAGCGAGCCTATCCAGCCCATGACGCCAAGGTACATTACACGTATTGAAGTTGCAATCAGCCACGCCAGAGCCTCTCCGAAGTTCTGCACGAGGTCTTGGGTTGTGATTATTTGTAAGCTTTCAGTTAAGAATATGCAGGCGCTTACGAACGTGAATATCAGCAGGGCTATGCCTATGCCTAATACTGTGGTTCCTGAACGGGTGTTTTTGTCTTTTAAGTTTTTGAATATGTTCAGATGGTACCTACCTGTTTGTATTGAATGTTACGATTTGATATTAACCTTCCGAAACACTGAACAAAATCCAAGCTAACTACCATAAATTAGACACAAAACTACACGCCTAGCTTCCGATATATCTTCTGCCTATTCCTCTCCGCTTGTTCGGCAACATCCCTGAAAAGATTGTTGCCACACGAGTCGATAACAACCAGCAAGGGACCAAACTCGTCCACTTCAAGAATCCACATGGCCTCAGGCATGCCTAAGTCGAGCCACACAACGTCCTTGACGTTCTTTATGGCTTTTGCAGCAAGAACCGCGGCGCCGCCCGTGAAAGCACCGTAAACCGCGCCGTACTTCGCCATGGCATCCGCGGTTTTCTCACCCATGCCGCCCTTGCCGATGATGACGCGCAGCTTAAAGTTTTTTATGAATTCGTCCTCGAAAATCTCCATCCTCGCGCTCGTGGTAGGCCCAGCCGCAACAGCAATCCACCTATCGCCTTGCTTGCTCATCACGGGACCGCAGTGAAAAACGGCTAAACCTTCAAGATTCACGGGCAGAGGCTTGCCCTTCTTGAAGTACTCCAACGCTCGCCTATGAGCCTGATCACGCGCTGTAACCACAGTCCCAGATATGTAGAGTAGGTCGTTTACTCTGAGCTTACGAATTACTTCCTCAGAAATCGGAGTTCTAAGCCTGTGAATGGTCATTTCTCGTGATTTTTCCCGCAATTTCCTTTTTTGTTTTGGAATGTTAGGGACTGGTTCTAAACTTAAGGTTTTCTCAAGGTTTCTCAGTACTGTGGGTATCGTCATGTACGTTATCTGAGGAGGTTTTTTTGTTGTTTTTGTTTTCTGTGTTGGGAGTTGGTGCGTGTAGTAGTTCATGGTGTTCTTTCTATTGGTCTGATTCTGATTTTCTTTTCTGTAGCTATTATTATGTTGCCGTGAATGGAGTTTTGATGTTTGGTTATGATGTTATGTATTGCTGTCTTCTTTGTTTCTGTGTCTTCTTTTCTTAGTCTGAGGAGTATTAGGCCTGGTGGTTTGTAGATGGTTGCTAGCCATCCGAAATCCTTGTCGTTGGTTACGATTATGCGGTTTTCCTTTTTGGCTTTTTTTATGATGTCGATGTCTTCGGCTCCCTTCATGATTTCTATGACTGATAGGGAGTCGAAGCCCATATGTTTCAATTTTTCAGAAACTTCTGCGCCTGTGCTTTCGTCCACTCAGAATTTTAGCAAGGCGGTTTCATTCCGCTGTTAGGGGGTAGACTTCTTCTCTGCCCATGATTTTGGCTGCGTAAAGCAGTGCCGCTGTGATGTCGTTCTTTTTTAGGTGTGGATAGTCTTTTAAAATATCATCAGAAGATAATCCTTGGGCAAGAAGTTTTAGGATTTGTTCTACGGGGATTCTTGTGCCTTTGATTACTGGTTTTCCGGTCATAACCTTGGGATTTACGACTATTCGGTTTAGGAGTTTCTCTTCGGTTTGCAAGGCATCACACGAATTATATTGCCTTGCTTAAATATTAAGATTCTTCGCTTCTCGTCGCGTTGTTCCGAATTTAATCGCCATTCTTCCTCGGTTCTTTACTGGTTTTTTGGTTCTTGTTTTTGTTTTTCAGTTCTTTTATGAGAAAAATCAGAAAAGCTTTGATTACACATTGTCATGTTCGGTTCATGAAGTATTTCTCTGGAGGTCTGCCGTTTGGCTCCAAAAAAGTGTACGCGAAGAAAGTGAGTGCAGCAAGTCTGGAAAACCTTGTACATTTGATAAAAATCTGCGGCTTTCTAATGCAGCCTAAAATACACCTTTTTTGGAGTTCAGCACACGAGAGAACAGAGAAAGGGAAGCGCGCACAATTGTAGCGAAGGTACCTATTTCTGATTCATAAGCCTTTCTTGCCCTCAACCTCTCCACTCAAGCTGTTTCACCTTTTGCCATTTCGGTTTAAGCTTTGACTCTTGTTCGTGAAATCTTTTCAAATCTTCGGGTTAGCGTCGCGGTTCTATCACTATGATGGTGTCTGTTCCTGAGAACTCAATGCCGTTAACAAGGCCTTTTACAGTGAGTTTAAGGATTCCTCTGTCTTTGCCGAGCATTTTTATGACATCATCCATCGGAAACATGGCTAAGAAGGAATCCTTTGCTGGAGTTCCACGTGCAGCCTGAACATAATTGTCTTTGTACCAGAGTTTCACCGACCTGACATCAATGCCTGTCTCTTTGTATGGTTCCGGCAGGAATATGAATGCCGTGATCCATTGACCTTTGCTTCTGACGTTCAACACTTTGGGCGTGATTATCACTTTTGCCCCGATGGATTTTTGGGTGAAGGCTACCCACATTTTGGCTTTGTATTTGCCTATTGCGGCTGTCGTTAGGAAAGTCAACGTCAATGTTATCTTGTTCTTGTGCTGTGCCTCAAAGATCGTAGGCGGGTTGGAGTTCCATGTGATTGTTCCGATGCCAGAAAAACTTTGGTCGCCGCCTTTGCCTATGATGAAGTCGGCACCGTCAGTGTCCCACCACCGTAGTCTTAGATAGTCATTGCAGAGGCTGGCAGGGCCAGTTATCTCTAAATAGTAGGTAACAAGAAACTCGCCAGTCTTTTCTTTGCATTCAACTGTTACATTGAAAGATTTTGGAGTGCCTACTGCGATATTGCCTAGGTCAATGTGCCAAGCTTGGGTGCGAGTTTCATAAACCAGAAAACCGTAGTTTCCAGAGGCGAAAGTATAAGCGAAAACACTAGGCGCAACTACGCTTAGCAGTATTAGGCTGATAGCCAGTTTTTGTCTCTGCATAGAGTTTATCTCATTTATTCATCGTATATGAAATTTATGAATTGAACAATAATAAAAAAGGGAAGCTGAAGGAATGTGGAATTTGTCGTCTATGGGACAGTTTCAACCCAAGCGCTGAAGTAATAGTTTTGGTCTACTGGGGCGTTGCCTTCAAACATGTATTGGAAGTGCGTCACTACATCATATCCTGGTCCGACAGCAAAGCCTTCGGCAGGACCCCAAGAGCCTGTGAAAATGTCTTTGCCACCTTCGGTTACAAGCGTTAATGAAACGACAATCCATGTATTGGTATATCCCTTCAAGGTAATGCAGTTCGTCAAAAGAGATACATCAGCATATATCTTAAATTTCACGATAACATTGTTATATGTTGCTTGCCCAAGATTCCTTAGTCCAAGGTAAGTGTCATACCACGTTCCTTTGTTGAGATCTCCACTTGGCGTTCCACTGTACCAATACAATTGAAGACTTGTTCCAGATTCTCTGACAACCCAGTTTGCTGTTAGCGTATTACTCAGTAGCGTCCCTGCGTACACTCCGACCACAAGCGTCGCCATCAAAACAGTCGCTAACACCGCAATCTTCTTCTTTCCTAACATTTTTGCATCATTCCTCCTTTCTCCTCTTTTACATTCCCCTTTTTCCAACGACGGGGCTCATCACGCGGTCGTCGCGCTCTCGCCCAGCAAACCTTTTAACGCGCCTGCTAGGCAAAGGCACAGGTCAGGCATGCCTAACCGATTGAATAACCTAACCAAAACCAATACTATCCACAAAATCCCCTTAAAAGACCCCAAGAACCCCACAGTCAGAACCAACAAATCTGAAAAACTCCACCAGAACTACCAGACCCCCAAGTCCTAACCTAAAGGTTCTGCAACCATTATATCCACAAACACGCCAAAACTAACATTCAGAAATCCCCAATGACAAACCTCTTAAAATTCCTAGAAGACGGCGCCTGGCACACGCTACCCGAACTCGCCCAAAAAACAGGCCACACACTAGAAGAACTAGTGCGCTACTGCGAAACACTAACCAAACACGGCATCATCCAATACGACCCAACAACCAACACCGTCCGCCTCCGCCAAGAACCCAAAAACCTAATCACCCAACTACACGCAGAAGAAAAAGCAGAACCCAACTGGAAAAAACCCGGCGTCGCCACAATCATCATCCCACCCGAAAAAAGCTTCCACATCCAAAAAGTAACCATCCACAACATGACCAAACAAGACCTTCAATTCGAACTAAAATTCGACAAAAAACTCAAAGAAATAGCAATCACACAAGCTTAGCCCTAACCACACGCTTGCAACGCTTATCCTCACCCTTCTCACCCATTCCCTCTATGTTAGAACAACTCTCAAGAAAATAAACACCAGCAGGCGAAGTTTTATAAAAAACGCTGCCATCCGCCCGATTCTCCTTAACCAAAAAACCCAAACCCAAAAGCACACGCAAATAACGATTCAAACGAGGAAAATTCAAATTAGCATAATAAACAACCCGCGTCTTATTCGCACCCCTTAAACACACATCTAAAACATCACGCATAATCTCAACTTCCCCCCTTCGATGACTCCCCAAACCAAACACCAACGCGGTCTAGAGCATAGGTGTTGCACATATGTTCCCTCTAAGAATATAAGATTTATTAAAAATGTCGATATAAGCAGACAACACGAGTTTATAGAAAAAACATTAGCCACAGGCTAAAACATCGATTCACACGAAAAATCAGCACGTCACGCACGCTTACGGCTTGCCATAACACGTAATACTTCAAGTAACTCCTTGTGATATTCTAATAGATACTCAGTTAACTCGTCCAACCGTTCCTTTGTGATTCCCTTGCCCTCCCGCTCCGCCCTTTCCTTTACATATCGCCTAACGTCTCGTTCAAATTGTTTCAAATCTAAATGATTAGAAGGCACTGTTTCTTCTTTAACTGCATTTACGATGGCGTGCATGAGAAGTTTGTCCTTAATACGAGCCGCGAAATCATCGCCTATTTTTTCCGCTAATTTGCTCTCCTCAATTCTTTCTCTTATCGCGGACTCGATGAATTGTTGACGATTAATATACAATCCACTCTCTTGTACAATTCTGTCTACCTCGTCCATGATCGGTTCTGGTATGCGTACATTTTTTCGCGGAATGGCTTTTCGCTTGGTTCTTGGCATTTTTACCGTCTCCAGCTAAATGGCTTACAGCTTCAGAAAGAGGTATTGGAATAAATATTTTATTCCTTTACAATCATAAAACGAATGGTTCCTCACCATTCTATCTTATGCGTTAAATACTCAACTTTACCATCAGCACTGAGGCGCGCAGAAGCCCGCCTAGCAGCCCAACAGTTGAACGCAACAGCCACAGGAAAAGACGCTGGATGCCTATGCGCATAATCAACGTGAACGCGTAAAACCGTGATTTTTCCGCCCAACCCCATAGGACCAATCCCAGTCATGTTTGCTGCCTCCAAGATTTCCCGCTCTAACTCTGCAAGCCTACGATCCGCGTTAGCTTCGCCTAAAGGTCTAAGCAATGCTTTTTTAGCCAGCTTCATCGCTACGTCTGCTCCGCCTCCGACGGCAACTCCCAGAATAGTCGGCGGACAGGGCTGAGCTCCCGCCTTAATCACGGCGTCAATAACGAACCTTTTAAGTCCCTTTACTCCCTCGCTTGGAACTAGCATTCCAATGGCGGAAACATTCTCTGAACCTCCGCCCTTCAACATGACTATCAGCTCTAAGCTGTCGCCCTGCACGATTTCCCAGTGCAGATACGGCACAAAACGTCCAGTATTGTCTCCGCTGTTCTTCTGGGTGAACGGGTCAACAGCGTTGGGTCGAAGAGGAATCTCCCTCGTGGCTTTTCGCGTCGCCATCACAAGAGCCGCCTCTACGCCGTCTAAATTTTTCACTTGAGAGCCAGCCTTAACATAGAATGTTACAGTTCCAGTGTCTTGACACACGGGCGCCTCGTGTTTCTCGGCTAATACGATGTTTTCTAAAATGGCTTTTAACTGCGTTTTTCCAGTTTCGCTTGTCTCTTCCGCATAAGCTTTTCGCAGTGCCTCTTTAACATCTTCAGGCAGGTAGATAACCGCCTGTTTAATGAGGTTAAAAGCTACGTTTTCCACAATGCTTAGCTGTTTCAAAGCTGATTCCACTCATTCATCAGCCGTTCTTCTATAAAACATGGTTCACACTTATAACTTGACATCCCCTTAAAACTGGAAAACACGGCGACTTTTACTTTAACTCACCTCTCCGTAGATTAAACGCTCTTATGTTTCGCGTATTTTAAATATAGCTTTCCGCAACTGTTTTCTCTGGTTACAATTCACGAGCGTGAGATTGATGTCAGAAGACACGGACGCAGAAAGCCAAGAGAGCGTATCACCGAAAAAGAAGTACGAGTTTATAGAGGACCTTCCAGGAGTCGGTCCAGCCACAGCCCAGAAACTGCGCGAACTCGGCTATCACACTGTTGAATCTTTGGCTATGGCTACTGCCCGCGAGCTGGAACCAGTTGGCGTCAGCGAAAAAAAGGCTTTCACAATCATCGAAGCAGCCCGCTCTTCTATCGGCATTAGTTTTGTGCGGGCTGATGAACTTTTCAAGATGCGGCAGACTGTTTTGCGTTTAACCACGGGCAGCAAGGCCTTGGACAATATTGTTGATGGCGGTTTGGAAACTCAGACCATAACCGAGTTCTACGGTGAGTATGGCAGCGGAAAGAGCCAGATCTGCCACCAGCTGTGCGTGAACGTTCAGTTACCCCCAGAGCGTGGAGGGCTTAACGGCGCCGCATTGTACGTGGACACTGAGAACACCTTTAGACTTGAGCGGATTGTGCAGATGTCTAAGCATTTGGGTCTTGACCCTGAACACGTGATTAAGAACATTATTTACGCTGAAGCGTACACTTCGGATCACCAGATGTTTCTTTTGGAAAATGCTGACGAAGTGATCAAGACAAACAATGTGAAGTTGATTATCGTAGATTCGTTGACTGCCCATTTCAGAAGCGAATACATTGGACGGGAAATGTTGGCGCCTAGGCAACAGCGGCTGAATAAGCACATGCACAAGCTAATTGGTTTAGCCAGAGCTTTTAACGCTGTGGCTGTTGTCACTAATCAGGTCATGGCTAAGCCAGACGTGTTCTTCGGCGATGCGGTTTATCCCATCGGTGGGCACATTGTGGGACACACGAGTCACACGCGTATTTACCTTCGGAAAGCGTCCCACGGTCCTGTGCGCATTGCCAGACTAGTTTCAAGCCCGTACTTGCCCGAAGGCGAGGAAATACTTAAAGTAACCGAAAACGGAATAGAAGATGTCTCTGAAGAGGAGAAAGCAAACAAGCCTCGTGGTCGCTAACCATGCCTATACCTCAAGCCTTAGTCACGCGGTACTTCCAGCTTCTCGTTAACAGGCAGTTTACGGAAGCGGAACGGGAGTTGGAAAGGCTTAAACAGAAAATGCAGAAGACGGAGTGGAACAGAGGCTACTTTCGAGCCTTGTACGGCATGTATCTTTCGCGGAAAACTAACGGTGACGAGTACTCGCTCTTTTCAAAGCTGGACTTAAGCGACAAAGTGGCTCTGCACACGTATAGGCGAGAGTTTCTGGATCACACGAGAAATGGGCTTCACGGAGACTTTGACCGCGGCTACTTCTCAGCTTGGGCTGACTGCATGCGCATCCTTGCCCGAATGGATATCCCGAACCCTCAGAGCAGCAATAATAAGGATAATGAAAAGGAAAAGTTGGAAACGCTGAAAAGCGACAAAAGCCAAGCTACGATAGCCAATTTTCTGAAAGACATAGAAGAGGAATAGACCGTCAGGCTATGCTTGCTTACGTTATTCCTTCAGAGAGAGTGAATGTCAGTATCCAGAAGACTAGCCATGTGAAGAAGTATACGCCTATGCCCATCGTCATGATTTTTGACTGCTTCTCCACCTTAGCCCTGAATTTGGCTTTGAAAACGTAGTAGGATATTAGGTAAATGAGCAGGGCTACGGTTAAGCTGTTGAAGAAAAAGACGTAATTAGTTTCTTCTACTGGATTCTGCAAAGCGCCAGCCGCCTGATTCCAGACTGCGCCTAAAAGTCCGGCAACTGCGCCTAACGCCACTCTTGCACAGTATATTAGTATCAGTGGTTTCACAGAGCTTCAGTCCTATGAGATTATATTTTGAATCTACATTAAGAAGCGCGTAATTATAAAATTGTTTCTATTGCTGATGCACAATTTTCTTTCCCCAAGATGATGTTCTCATGCCTTGACGCTTGCACTCAGCTATTCTGAGAATCGTAGGCGGCGCTTTGGGAACTTTAGACTACGATTTTTTCTTTTGTCCTGTTATGCAGCTGCCAAGACGCAAAAACGGTTATTGCCACCACAGCGATTGAGCCGTATACGGAGAAGAGGTTTGTCAGTGCTAAAAAGTTGTTGGAGAAATGAAGAGCAACTGCCACCAAATAGAAAGGCAACGGTCTCTTTGTGGCGATGCCATAAGCGGTTATTGATGCGCTTGCTGGATGGAAAAAAAGTCCGGGTAACCTGTTGACTATCGGTGTTCCTAACGCAAACACGTATGCCAGTAATTCTACGATTCCGAATCCCAAGCCCACACACAATGCGAGGTTGACGATGGATCTTTCGGTTTCGCCATGGCGATAGAAAAGAGGGAAAGCCTTTGAAAATTCTTCGATGAAGGGTGCGAAAACTGCCGTTGAGACCAAAGTGGCAGAGAACGCATCAAAGCCGAATAGCAAAACGTCTGCATATTGAGCGACGAAGAGGGTGAGGGGAACGCTCGTGATTACTCCACAGAGGAAAAAGAACACCATCTCCCTCGCGCCTGGTTTATGAAGTTGAATTACAACTTCGTCCTGTTTCATTCTATAATGCCTCAGAGGCTGTTGCTAGCGATTAGGCAGAATCACATGTTAAAAGCTTTCGCAGACGCAGTGCACGCTGACTGTGAGAATGATTATTTATAGCCGCCTAAGTTTATTAGATTCCAGAGCGTGATGTGAGGCCCTTTGTCCAAGAAAGAGTTTACAAGCTTTGACGCGTCCGCTGTAGTCCATGAACTGAAAGACGCACTCGTAAATTCTCGGGTCAACAACGTTTACCAGCTGGACGCTAAGACTTTGCTTTTGAAGTTGCACAAGACGGACAAGCCTCCGCTACGACTTGTGATGGAAGCGAGCAGACGATTACACTTAACCGCTTATGCCTTGGAAACACCTCTTGCGCCGCCTGCGTTTTGCATGGCGCTGAGGAAACACCTGCGAAGCGCGTGGCTATCAGGCGTGGAGCAATACGAGTTTGAAAGAATCATCACCTTCTATTTCAGGACCAAAACGGGATTGCTGCGGCTTATTTTGGAGCTTTTCGGCGAAGGCAACATCATCTTGACCAGCGAAAAAGGCGAGATTTTGCAGGCTTTGATTTTCAAGCGTATGCGCGACCGCAACATTCTCCGCAATGAGGTTTTTCAGTTTCCGCCTTCCAGCGGGAAAAACCCCTTTAAAGTGACAAGGGAAGAGCTGGAAAAGGCTGTGAAAGACTTTGGAGAGGTTGAAGTTGTCAGGGCGATAGCGCGTTTCCTAAGCGTGGGCGGCGTTTACGCGGAAGAAGTCCTGCTTAGGGCTAATGTGGAAAAAACCAAGCACTGCAATGCCTTAACCAATCCCGAAGTCAACGCCATCTTTGATGGGCTTCAAAGTTTGCTTTCAACCATTTCCAGCTTCAAAATGGAGCCTAGAATAGTTTTGGCTGAAGATGGCAGTTTTCTCGACGTTGTACCGTTCAGGCTTAAGCGCTATGACGTCTTCAAGTCTCAGCCTTACAGCAGTTTCAATGAAGCTTTGGACGAGTTTTACGTGAAGGTCACTGCCGCTGAAAAAGCGGTGGCCAGCATCGGAGTTGACGAATTACAGCGAGAAGCAGAAAGACTCAAGCGCGTTATGGCTGAACAGGAACAAGCATTGCGTGAAGCTGAAAGTAAAGGGGAACGCGACAAGTGCATCGGCGACGTTATCTATGCGCACTCAAGCGAACTCCAAGCTCTTTTGGACAGGTTCTCACCTGCGAAGAGAGAAGGAAAAGACTGGAATGCGGTCATCGCTGAAGTCTTAACTGCTAAACGTTCTGGCAGGATGCCGGAAGCGTTCGTTGAATCTTTTGATGCGCGGAACCTCGCGGTTAACGTTTGCATAGACAACCTGCGGTTCAGCGTAAACTTGCGCAGGACATTGTTCGAAAACGCTGCCGAGTTTTATGAACGAGGAAAAAAGGCTAAGCAGAAATCCGCTGGTGCGTTGACAGCCTTAGAGGAATCCCGCCGAAGGCTGGCTGAGATTGAGCAGAGCATGCGCGAAGCCGAGGCTCTGAAACGCGCTAAGCCTCTGGAAGCCATGAAAGAACTTGTTAAACGCAAAGTCAAAGGCAAAGAGTGGTATGAGAAATTTCGCTGGTTCATCTCTTCCGATAGCTTCTTAATAGTCGCTGGTAAAGACGCGGTCAGCAACGAAGTACTCATAAAGAAGTACGCTGCGCCAGATGACGTGGTTTTTCACGCTGACATCACGGGCGCTCCCTTCGTCGTCGTCAAAATCGAAGGCAAAGAACCCAGTGAGCAAGCGTTACGTGAGGCTGGCGAGTTTGCCGCTGCTTTTTCCAGAGGATGGCGCGAAGGCTTTGGTTCAGCGGACGTTTACTGGGTCAAGCCCAGCCAGCTTAGCAAGAGCGGGCCTTCAGGCGAGTACGTGCCTCACGGCGCATTTGCGGTGAGCGGAAAGCGAAACTGGATGCGAAATGTGCCGCTTAAACTGGCTATCGGCGTGGTTGAGAACGGCGAAGTGAAGTTTGTGGGAGGCCCCTTTGAAGCGGTGAAAGCCAAAACAAAGACTTATGTGACCATAGGGCCAGGCGATGTAATGGGTAAAGAGCTTCTTAAGCATGTTTTGCGTGCTCTGGCGTTAAAGTTGCCTAAGGAACAGCGTGAAAAAGTTGGAAAGGCATCAATTGAGCGAATCAGAGAGTTTGTGCCCTATGCCAAAGGCAGACTTGTGGAAACTGTCTCCTAACTTTTTTTGATGTCAGGAGAGAATTCGTTAAAAGTAACTCTCTTGGGTTACAGTAACTATTTATTTTTTCTGCGCCATTATCGTCAGTGGATGCGTTATGGAGAGCGTCGTTGGGAAACTTCAGCGAGTCGGGCTTACCGAGTACGAAGCTAAAGCGTACTTGGCTCTTTTGAACACGCACCTATGCACCGCCACAAAGGTTTCTGAGAAATCAGGCGTTCCGAGAACGAAGATTTACTCAGTCTTGGAGGCGCTGGAACGCAAAGGTTGGGTAAAGATATACTCTGGAGTACCGCTGTTGTTCAAAGCTGTTGAACCGCTAAAAGTGTTCGAGAAAGCCAAGGAAGACTACGCTGAGTTTCTGGAATCCGTACAGACGACGCTCAAAGAAGAGGTGAACGACATGAAAGAAAAATTTGTGATAAAAAAATTTGACATAGGCTTAGAGGGGCTCAAACAAGAAATCAAGAAAGCTAAAACCGTGCAAATCAACAACGCCACTACTGGTTTCGTTAAGAAGGTGAGCGACGCCTTCAGACCAGACGCCGTGGTCAGGGTGCTTTTGTTCCCAGGCGAAACTAAACCAAGCAACATGCAGCGCGTGGAGTTCAAACAGGCTGAAATAGCCATTGTGAGCATCGTGAGAAACAAGGAAGTGCCCTCCATGTCCATCACGCTTGACGAGGGCAGAACATTCACGGCTTTTCAAGACCCTGTCGACCACACGTACATCGTCGACGAAATGCTGTATGACGAGTGCTCCAAATGCTTCTCAGAATGGAGCAAGCTGAGCTGGAACTCCGCCAGCCAAACATGAGGTGAAAAAGGAACATGCCAATAGTGGATGGAAAGTACGAGGCAAAAATCGGCGCCACATTCGCCACTGTTGAAGAGGGCATAGCGGAAATAAAACGCGTGATTCAGAAGTCACGGAGAATCAGAATCAGCAACATCCCAATGCGCCTGCTTGAAGAGCTAAAGCCGCTTCTGAAGGACAAGGACTTGATGATAATCCTGCCCATGGGCGAAAAACCCACCGAAGAACTGAAGCAGTTGGCGCCGACAGCCACAACCAAAGCGCGAATATACGTTGACTACAAAGGACAAGAAGCAAACTCGGGCTCAATCAACTTCGCAAACACAGTCTTCAACATTGCATGGCTAAACGACGCCGTACTCAGCGTTTCCACCATGGAATACAGCAAATGCGTCAAATGCTTAGCAGGCACTTTCGACGGCGGCTGGAGATACGCTCAAAAATGGTAGAAAAGCGCTTACAAACGCCCTTTTAAAGCGTTGAAGTCTTCCTCAAACTTTTTTCTCATCTTCGAAAAACGCATCGCCGCTGAAGGATGATAAGTCTCAACGTACGTTATGCCTTCGTTTCGTGGAACTTGCCACGCCACTGCGCCCATCAAAACGATTATCTCTGGCTTAATAGCCATGATTTGCGTTGCCAGATAGGGCATGCACGCCGCAATCTCATCAGGCTTGGGCGTCCTGTTGAGCGGCGTTTTATGCTTAACCACATTCGTTATGAACAAATCGCCACGGTTGATGCCGTTTCTGTTCAGCACAGCATTTAGGAATTTTCCAGCTCTCCCAACGAAGGGCCTGCCCGTCCTGTCTTCTTCCTCGCCCGGGTTCTGCCCCACCAGCATAACCTTGGCATGGAAGGAGCCTTCTCCGGGAACGGCGTTTTTGGCGTCTCGCCACAACCTGCACTTTCTGCACTTCTTTATCTGCTCATTTAACTCGGTTATCGACATTTATGGTCAGCCTTGTTGTTGGGATGTTACAGCCACACAACCTTAAAGAATTGCCTCGCCTTAATTAAAACAGTGCACTACGCTCTCTCAGGAAAGAGGGCGTTTTCACGTTTAAACTCAATGAGACAACATGAGTAGAGGAGGGAAATGGAATCACTTCGGTGGGTGAACGCGTTTTTCGTCGACTTCTAAGGATAGCCCTTGTTTTCGAACCTTTGGCTCCGCGGGCTATTTCATACTACTTGGCGCGGCTGTTAAAGAAGTGGAAACAGCAAGGGTTGATTCTCGATTACAAAGCCCGAACCAAACGGCTCGGCAAATTTCATTATAGAACGCAGATTGACTTGGACTTGAACTCTGACCAAGTCGTCTACATTTTTGGTGACTTGTCTAACAGGCTTAAAAAGGTAAGGAGGTGGTTCAATGTCTGAAGAGAAAAAAGGCCGCGTGAAGATCACGGTCGAAGTGGAAGTCAACGAGGCACTCATGGACGCGATGAAAGAAGCAATGTCCAAAATGCCAGAAATGATGAGGCGTAGAAGAGAATAAAGACAATAAGACAGAAAAGCAGTTTTCTCTATCCTTCCACTTTTCATGTCCCAGCACTTTCGCCACATTATTCGTTTTTCGTGAATTGAGAAACGTGCTCATAATCAACATTGATTCAAGCGAACATTCTAAGAGTAGTATTTTGATGCAAGTTAGACTAACACGCCTACCAGTTTAGTTCTTTCCAGAACTTCTTCCCTGTGAGGGGCAAGCTCCAACTCTTCGGTAAGGTCTTTCCCTGCTTGGTGCGCTCCCATGTGGTCGCCGGCTATCCAGAAATCGCTGTTTGAGACTTCGTAGACTTTTCCTTTATAGGCTATGTAAGCTGGTTTTCCGCCTTTCCCGTTGTACTCTTCGAGTTCCTTAAGCGTGAATTTTCTGGGTTCTTCTGCCAAAAACGTCACCTTCAACGCCCTGTACAAGTGCAGAATGATTCTTTAAACGTTTAGGCTGCGGCTTATCGAGTCTGCCACGCGCTGAAAACGGCTGATGACTCATAATAAGCGTTTATGTGGACTCCGCCTGTAGTGGTTGCCAAGTTAACGAGGAAATTGCTTCCTGCCGGGTAGTTGCTGGACTGCAGGAGCGACTGGTCTCCAGAAAATCCTTGTTGCTCCACGTTTATTCCTCCCACACTCGTGTGAGACTCAATCTTGGCGCCGACATCATCATAGATAGCCATCGCGAGATTGACACTTCCAGTTGTAGTTCCAGCTTCGATGGAAACATTGCCCGAAAGCCTGCTGTTTCGAGCCACAGACAAGTTCACGGTGCCCGTGGTTGATTTCAGATTGACTGAAACATTGCCCTCGGTATCAGCTTGCATCCAATTGAATGTCACGCTGCCAGTTGTTGTCTTGGCCGAAACAGTGCCAGTGATTACAACGCCTTGCGCTACGCTGGCGTCAATGTTGCCTGTGGTTGTTTCCAGATTCAGAGACTGAATAGTCGTTGCGGCGTCTACGTTCAGCATTATCTGGCCGACGCCTGAATGAACAACTAAGCTCAAGTTTGCTGAGGGGTCGATGAAAACGTTGCAGACCACATGCAAGTTATAAGAAAAAGGCCATAAAGTAGCGCGGGAGACTCTTGAGGTGACTATTTTGGTGTTGTTTGCCGTTGCCGTTTGGTGGTCAAAAGTTACGTTTATCGTGCGGTTTGGGTCGTCGAAGATGCCCACATAACCATCAGCGGTTACATTCAAGACAACCATTTTGTCAGGCAAATTCATGAAAAAGACATTCACTTGGGCAACGTCAGCTTGAAAGTCCAGAATAAGGTTGTCCACACCAGCCTTGGCGACTTGGTTTGTCTGGTCGAAATGCACAGGGTAAACAGGCAAAAAGGCTAAGGCGCTGACCACTACTGCCGTGACTAGGATGGCTATGAGGATAATGACGGGGAAAAGAAATGGTCTTCTTCTGGGCATGGCTGGCGTGGTGACAGCGGCCACTGGAGTGCCGCAGACATGGCAGAACCTTGCTTCCTCCTCCAGTTTGGCTCCGCATTTACGACAGTAAGGCATCTCGTGTAAAACCTCACGTTATCGTAACGCCGTTTTCAAATTTAAACATTGCCAAGCACATTTAGGGGGCAAAAAAGGAAATATACACCCAGAACAAATAGTGTGCAGCGAGGAAACCGTTATGCCTTATTGCAGGAAATGTGGAACGGAACTTTCCGAAGGAGCGAGTTATTGTCCTAAATGCGGAACCGCTGTGGCAATAAAAGAGGCGCCTGCAGTGCCCACTGCGCCTGTCACGCCTGAAGCGCCTGCGCTTAAGTTGGCGTTTTGGAGCGAACGCTTCCTCGCGTGGCTGATAGACGTCGTAATCCTCGGAGTCATCGTAGGCACACTAAGCTTGCTGATATGGTGGCTTGCAGTACACCCGTTCATGTGGTTGCCTGAGTGGTCAAGTTGGCTTCCATTCTTTAACCTCGGACCAGCCGGCGTCATCTACTTCGTATACTGGATGTTCATGGAAGGCGCTTATGGGCAGTCAATCGGAAAGATGGCCATGAGAATAAGAGTTGTGCGGCTGGATGGCAGACCCATCGGCGTGACGCATGCTGCTTTGGAAAGCGTGGGAAAAGCGTTCTTGCTGCCTTTGGATTGCCTGCTAGGCTGGATACTGTACCCGAGAAGGAGACAGAGAATCTTCAACCACCTCTCAGAAACCATAGTTGTAAGAGAAACGTGAAAGGACGAGGAAACAGAAGCACTTCGTCGGCATCGACATTATTAAGTAATAGAATTCACATCTCTAAGTGCGTTCAAAACACGAGTGTTGGAGGGTGCGTTAAGCTCGGAAAAGTTCTAGTCACGTCAGCGTGGCCTTACATCAACGTGACGCCGCATTTGGGCAACCTAGTCGGCTCAGTCTTATCCGCGGATGTTGCCGCACGCTACTACAGGCTGCGGGGCAACGATGTCCTCTTGGTAAGCGGTTCAGACGAGCATGGCACGCCCATAGAAGTGGAAGCCCTAAAACAGGGAATAACGCCCAAGGAATTAACTGACAGGAACCACGCGCGAGTAGTCGAGCTATTCAAGAGGTGGGGCGCATCCTACGACAATTACACGCGCACCGAAAGCCCAGTGCACAAAGAATTCGTGCAAGCGCTCTTGAGGAAAATTTACAGGAACGGCTACATCTTCGCCCAGGAAACTGAGATGCTGTACTGCGAGCACGACCAGCGCTTCTTGCCCGACAGGTTCGTGGAAGGCAAATGCCCCTACTGTGGGCACGAGCGAGCCCGCGGAGACCAGTGCGACCGCTGCGGAAGACTTTTAGAAACCACGTTCCTCATAGAGCCATACTGCGTAATCTGCGGGAACGCGCCAACAATTAAGACAACCAAGCACTGGTACATTGATCTTTCGAAATTATCCGATCAACTCAGCCAGTATATCAGGGACAATAAGCAGCTTCCAGCCAACGCCAAGAACTTCAGCCTAAACTGGATAAGAGAAGGCTTAAAGCCCAGAGCCGTCACGCGCGATATTGAATGGGGAATTCCAGCGCCGTTTCCAGGAGCAGAGGGCAAAACCATCTACGTGTGGGTTGACGCGGTTTTGGGTTATGTTTCAGCAACTATTGAGTATTGCAGGCGAGTAGGCGAGCCGGAGAAGTGGCGAGAATTCTGGTTCGACAAGGACGCCAAGACGCTGTATTTCGTGGGGAAAGACAACATCCCCTTCCACACGATAATTCTTCCCGCCTTGCTGTTGGCGTCTGGTGAGGGTTATAATCTTCCTTGGAACGTTTCGGCAACCGAGTTTCTCCAGTTCAAAGGCGAAAAAGCCTCCAAAAGCCAGAGAATCGGCATATGGATAGACGAGGCGCTGGAGCTGTTTCCAGTGGATTACTGGCGCTTCTTTTTGATTGCCACGCGACCCGAAGCTAAAGACACAAACTTTTCATGGGGCTTTTTCCTTGAAAAAATCAACGCGGACCTGAACGACACCTTCGGCAACTTCATCCACAGAACCTTAACCTTCATAAACGCCCAGTTCAACAGCGAAATTCCCCAACCCCAAAAGCTAACGGCGGAAGACGAGGTGATACTTCAGGGCATAAGAGAAAAAGTGGAAACCATCGCCCAAGAATTCGAAGCCGCTAAGCTGCAGTCCGCCGCAAACACGCTGATAAGCTTAAGCCGCGTGGGAAATCAGTACCTGAACGAGAAGGAACCGTGGAACCTGCTTAAAACAGACAAAGCGAAAGCGGGAACCATCGTATATGTTGCCGCGCAGATTGTGAAGGCTCTGGCGGTAATGTCTGCACCTTTTATTCCTGGCACTGCGGAACAGCTCTGGCAAACGCTTAACCTTTCAGGAAGTGTTCAAAAGAGCAGATGGGAAGAAGCCCTAACGCCTTTAGAGACAGGACATAAAATAGCCAAGGCGAAGCCGCTCTTCCGCAAGATAGATGCTGATGAAAAGCAGCTTGATGAGATGCTGGTGAAAGTCAGAGAGAAAATGGCAAACGATAGATGAGAAAAATGCAGGCAAAAGTGGACCTCCACGTGCACACGGTTTACTCGCGTGACTCGCTAATCACGCCTGAAGACCTTGTTTTTTACGCCAAAAAACGCGGGTTAACCGCTGTGGCTGTGACAGACCACGACAGGGTTGATGGCGCCATAAAAATTGCCAGAGAAACAGACTTCCTGATTATTCCGGGCATTGAGGTTTCAAGCCGAAACGGTCACATAGTTGCGCTTAACGTTCAAGAGCCAGTGCCGAGAGGCTTGAGCGCGGACGAGACGGTTGACCGAATCCACGAGGCAGGTGGTTTAGCAGTGGCTTGCCACCCGTATGCGCTTTTTAAAGGGAGCTTGGGGAAACATGCGAGCGGCAGGTTTGATGCTGTTGAGACTGTGAACGCTTCTGCTGTTCCGTTTAATCGCTCCGTGAGGAGGGCTGAAGAGGTTGCAGCGCAGTTTAAGCTTCCTCGAGTTGCTGGAACTGACGCGCATTATGCGCCAGCAATAGGCTATGCGTACACGCTTGTTGATGCTGAAGCAAGCGTTGACGCGGTTGTGCGGGCGATAGCTAAGGGAAAATGCAAGCCTTTTGGGAAGCCAGTGCCGCTGGCGTTGAAGCTTGAAAAGCAGTATCAGTATTTTAAGAAAAAGATTACGGGCACCTGAAAAATGGTGCGCAGGAACATGGCATAGGAAAAAAGTTAAAGTGAAGTAAGCTCTATTATTGAATTTGGGGATTGTTATAGAATCGGAGAGAGAGTCCCATTTAGGTGTTTGCCATGAATGCAACGTTAAGGAGGGGAATTCTTCTCAAAAGCGGGTTTACCGTTGTGATTTGTGCAATAAATGGTTTTGTGAAAAGCACTTGAAACCCAAGTTTCCTTACTTCGTGGATTGGGATACTGTTTTTGACGTTCAAGGAGAACCAAGAATCAAAGCATTGTTTCACACTGAATATAAGCGTGAAGGTGGGCATTCAGATTTTGCTTACTGGCGTAAGACATTCGAAGCACTTGATATTGAAGAGAAATTGCGGAATAAGCTAATACAACAAGCGATAGATAGAATGGCTGATGTTAATAAGCTGAAAACTGAAATGGCGATTGACACTATGGAAGAAAAAATGGAGCAAGGTAAAGAGATAAAAACGTATGAAAACAAATTTGGCAACCGTTATTCAGTACCTAAGGAAGTCTATTCAAACAAAATATACCGTGAGAGGCTGTATAACGCTAACACAACGAATCAAGTTGAAACTATTGTTATAGATTATTACAAACATCATAGAAAAGAACCAGAACAGCCTAAGAAGAAACACTGGTGGCAATAAGTCTTAAATCTGCATAGCGTAGAAATAGCGTAAGCATAATAACGCTAAAAGGTAAAAAATGGCGATTCGATGGGCTACATAGATTTTTGGTTTATCCTTTGGGGTATTGTGATTGCTTTTCTTATACAAGTTATTTATGATGAGCTTGGTGCGTACCCTCATCTCGAACCTAAGTTTTGGTTGGGTCTCTTACTTATGGAAGCTCTTTCGATATTTCTTTTTCTCATGGCTTATCCTTTGGGCTTTTTTAGTCTAATTGGAGTAGTAAACGCAGTTTTAATTTGGGTTATTCTTATCGCAATAGTAATAGCCACAACAACGGGGTTGCTAACAAGCGTTAAGAAGATAACCCCCAATGAAATACATCAAACTAAAGTCGAAAAGCAAGCGATGTAAAACCTAAATTAAAAACCACAGAATAGACGAATTGAAAGGGAAAGCTATGGATTTACGCACAAAACTTATTGCCGTCCTTTCTTTAGTGTTGCTTTTGATGATAATAGCTATGTACTTCTTTATAGGCGAAATTTTTGCGGCTTGGTTTGTGATCGTACTAATATTCTTCTTCACCTTTGTTTTTGCTTTGATGATTGCTCAGAGACAAAGAAAAATTTAGTCAAAAAGTACAAGTACTTTTACTAATCTCTGCTTACTATGCCAACCGCCCTCTCACATCAGCCTAACCCACAAAGCCATCTTCAGCCTATTTATACTTTAAATAAGGGGGCTATAGAATTTTCCAAGCATAACAGTGAAAGCCCAACACATTTGAGCCTAATCGAAATAGAACGCAGAAACCTATAGAAAGTCTATCCACAATTGAAAAACCAAAAAAGAAGAAGAAAAAGTTCGGCTAATAGTTTTCCATCTGGTAAAGGTCTAAGTCTATGTTCAACGGTTTTTCTGGTTCGTTACCTGATTCAAGATCATACAGTCTCCGCATGATTCTTCCCAACCTGCTCCTCAACAAGTTCATTCTGGTCTTGACTATGGCGAGTTTGGGTTTGCCTTCCCGTTCAGGACGCATTTGTGCGCCGCAGACGACGAGAGCAGTGATGTCCATCATTTTAGCAGTGTTTTCAACGATTTTGTTCGCACCTTCCAAAGCCACATGGCATTTCACTGCCGCTTCATCAGATGCTTGCTTAGTCAACGCCTTTTCGCCTCCACACTTCAGCACTGATCAAATCGCGGATAGCCACGCGAATAGCCTCAGCCCTGTTCGGATAGAACCTCTCGCCCACAAGCTGATCCAAAGCCTTGATATACGTTTCAGGAAGATATAGAGTGATTAACTTCATTTGTCCTCTCCCTCGGTGAACTACGAAAATGATAGTTGCGGGTTATACTTCTATGTGTTATGATATAAATATGCTATAAACATGTTCACGCCTTCCCTTATAAACATTATATTAACCATGTTGCAGGTTCTTGTAAATTCCCGCTTGAGCAACCTTTATGTTTTTATTTCTTGTTAAAGCATCTAATGTATCGCGATGAAGGACTATGCGCGTTTTCGTAAAGAGTTTTGGTTGTTCCGCGAATTTGGCTGACGGCGAAGTTTTAGCGGGTTGCTTAGCGGAAGCTGGGTTTGAGCTGGCTTATTCTGCTTCGGCAGCGGACGTGGTGATTTATAACACGTGCGCTGTCAAGGGACCAACGGAAAACCGTATGGTTGAAGTCGTGAAGCGTGCTCCGCAAGGAAAGAAGGTGATTGTTGCTGGTTGTTTGCCGCTTATTAATTTTGAGAGGTTATGCCGGGAAGCGCGTTTCGACGGCGCTGTTGGACCTGCAGCAGCCGACAGGATTGTCAACGTTGTGAAACGTGTTTTGGAAGGCGAAAAAGTCATCGAGTTGGAAGACGCAGCGAACGCCAAGCCAGCGCTGAATCTTCCACGGTTGAGGTCGAACCCTGTGATCAGCGTGGTTCCCGTGAATTACGGTTGCCTAGGCGCGTGCGCTTATTGCTGCGTGGTTTTCGCTCGAGGTCACCTGCGGAGTTACACTATCGAGGAAGTTACCGAACAAGTGCGGAAAGATTTAGTCGCAGGCGCAAAAGAGTTCTGGGTCACTTCTCAAGACACAGCCTGTTACGGAAGAGACATCGGCACAAACCTTGCAATGTTGCTTAACGCTTTAGGAGATGTGGAAGGCGATTTTAAAGTCCGCGTGGGCATGACAACTCCGAACATGATAAAAGACATCTTAGACAACTTGATCGAAGCTTTCAAAAACGAGAAAATCTACAAGTTTGTGCATTTGCCAGTGCAAAGCGGCGATGATCAAATTCTGAAACGGATGCGACGACTCTACACGATCAAAGAGTTCAAAGAAACAGTGAACGCCTTTAGAGACGCTTTCCCAGAGATTACGCTGGCTACGGACGTGATATGCGGTTTTCCAGGAGAAACCCGAGAAGCCTTCGAAAACACGCTTAAGCTCATTGGCGAGGTTGAGCCAGACATAGTGAACGTGTCAAAGTTTTTCGCCAGACCCAGAACCGCAGCTGCAGAAATGCGTGATGAATTCGTGGAACTGGCGCAGATTAAACAAAGAAGTAGCACCGTAGCGCAACTAGTTAAGCAAATCTCTTTGGAAAGGAACCAGCGTTGGATAGGCTGGACTGGTGAAATTCTCATAGACGAAAAAGGAAAAATTCCCGGCACATGGATAGGCCGCAACTTCGCCTATAAGCCCGTCACCGTTAAAAGCTCAGCGGATCTGCTCGGCAAGACCCTGCACGTGAAGATCCTGAAAGGTTTTTCAACTTATCTTGCAGGAGCAATTTGTTGAAAGGTTTTTATGCGTTTGCCGTACTATAGTGTTCTTTGGGGATGAGCTGTTTGAGTGAGGAAGATGTTGTTGAGGTTGGACACATAACGCATTTCTTCTCCAAAATCAGCGTCGCCGTCTTAGAATTAACAGCACCTTTAACCGTGGGTGACCGCATACTCGTCAAGGGACCATCAACCGATTTTGAACAAGTCGTCGAGTCCATGCAGATCGAGCACAAGAATATCCAGAGAGCAGAAGCGGGACAAAGCATAGGATTAAAAACTGTGCAACATGTCAAGGAAAGAGACACAGTGTACAAGAAACTTTAAGCGCTTATTCTCCTTTTTTCCTTTCACCAAATGGGCACTTGAACAGTGAACAAGCGGCTTGCAATTTTATTCTAAATCTGAGCCTGAATATGTATGAGTGATTCATAAGTCTTTAGTTATTGTTTACAATTATCTTATGTCACATTATTCGCTAAAAACTGGAGAAATTGAGTTCGGTCTAATAAATGGGGAAAAAATATGCAAAACAAGTCCCGAAAAAATAGAGAAAGTAACTTCCTGACCCTCCTAAACTTCATAGTTGATCCTGCAGTTATTGTTGACGAAAAAGGACATTTACTGTTAGTGAACAACGCGCTCGAGGAAACAACCGGGCTTAGTAAGAAAGAAATTATTGGTAAAGCGTTCTTTGAACTAAATCTTCTTCCTCCAAAAAGCAAAGAAATTATATTGGAAAATCTGAAGAAAAGAATGCAAGGCTTGCCTGTTGAACCGTATGAAATCACCTTTACAGATAAAAATGGCGAAACCAGATGTGCTGAGGTAAAAGCAAAAAAGATTGACTATGCTGGGCAACCTGCTGATCTCGTTATATTCCGCGACATTACTCGAAGAAAGCAAAATGCGAAGCGACTAAAGGAATATGCAGAGAAACTAGAAGCGCTTGTGAATGAGAAGGTTAAAGAGATTAAAGAAAGTGCTGAGAAGCTTAGGAGCATATTCGATTCATCTCCTGACGCGATCACAGTTTCTGACTTGAATAGAAAAATTATCGACTGCAACCAAGCGAAAGTACGTATGCATGGCTTTTCATCAAAAGATGAGCTAATTGGTAAGAGTTTCCTCGAACTAGTTTCACCTAAAGACCGACAGAGAGTGTTACTATGCATGCAAGAGATTGTGAAAAAGGGGTCATCAAAAAATGCTGAATGGACATTCTTAGCCAAAGATGGCAAAGAATTTCCTGTGGAATGTGCTGCAAGCGTTCTCAAAGACGCCATAGGCAATCCAATCGGCTATGTGTCTATAACAAAAGACATCACAGAACGCAAAAAGATGGAAGAGGCACTTAGGGAATCTGAAGAAAAATATAGAACGCAGTTTGAGGAGGCACTTGACGCTATCGTCGTAGCCGATGCCGAAACAGGCATAATAATTGACGTTAACCGTGCAGTATCAGAATTGGTGGGCAGAGAGAAATCAGAACTGGTTGGTAAACACCAGCGGATTCTTCATCCTCCGAAAGAAATCGAAGGAGACTTTAGCAGGACTTTCAAACAGCATCTCAAAGAAAAAGAAGGGCAGATTCTGGAAACACAAGTTATCACCAAGAGGGGAGAAATCAAAGACGTTGCAATCAAAGCCAATGTTTTTGAATTTCGGGGCAAAAAACTAATTCAAGGAATGTTCAGAGATATCACAGAAAGAAAAAAGATTGAGGCTGCAGTTGCTTACGAGCGCGACTTATTGCACGCCCTTATGGATAATAGTCCTGACACTATTTACTTTAAAGATGTCGCCTCCCGCTTCACGAGAATCAATAGAGCCCAAGCTTTATGTTTGAGAGCCAAAGACCCTGAGGAGGCTATAGGTAAAACGGACTTTGACTATTATGTAGAGGAATTTGCACGAGAAGCCTACGCTGATGAACAGAAGATCTTGAAAACGAGGAAGCCTTTGGTCAAGGTCGAAAAAGTTAAGTGGAGAGATGGAAAATCTCGCTGGGTTTCAGTCACCAAAGTGCCAATCATAGACAAGCATGGGCGGATTACTGGCCTAGTAGGAATCTCCAGAGATATCACAGAAATAAAGGAAATGGAGGAAAAGCTGAGGCAACATTCTGAACATTTAGAAGAGCTTGTTCAAAAAAGAACCGAAGAATTGAAGCAAACCCATGCTAAACTTGTCAAATCTGAGAGGCTTGCTGCAATTGGAGAGTTGGCTGGAATGGTTGGGCACGACCTGCGTAATCCGTTAACAGGCATCAAGGGAGCAGTATACTATTTGAAAACCAAATACGGCGCAGAACTGGATGTTAAAGCAAAAGAAATACTTGAAACCGTTGATAAAGCCATTGACTACTCCAATAAAATCATAAATGACCTGCTGGATTATTCAAAAAACCTAACTTTAGAACTCGTAAACACCACTCCGAAGTTGCTGCTGAAAAATGCTTTATCCCTTGTTGAAGTTCCAGAAAGAGTCAAGATTATAGACGCTGCTGAAGGCAAGCTTGAAATCAAAGCTGACACCGTGAACATGAGCAGAGTCTTCGTTAACGTAATCACTAACGCGATTGATGCCATGCCCGAAGGTGGAACCTTAACAGTGACAAGCAAAGCAGTGAAGGGCAGCGTGGAAATCGTCTTCAAAGATACTGGAACAGGCATGTCAAAAGAAACCTTAAGTAAGCTTAAGCATGAGTTTCCACTTTTCACGACTAAGGCGAAGGGCATGGGCTTAGGCTTGCCCATTTGCAAACGCGTAGTAGAGGCTCACGGCGGCAAAATCTCTGTGGAGAGCACAGTCGGGAAAGGAACCACAATCACCATAACAATTCCAGTGAACCCCAAACCAGCGAGTGAAGGCGAAGTAAAATGGATTTTCAACGAGTCCGTGTTACAGGCGATGACCACGGCACAAGAAGACCGTGAACGCTAAAGATGCGCTCGGAAAAAACTTATGGGATTATCTCGCAGCCGTTGTACTTCAGGAATTCAAAGTCGCTTAGGCTCACTTTCCCATTTGTAATAAGCTGCTTGATTCTTGGAAGCTCCGCCTCTATGGCGTTTACCAGCGCTTTAACTGTGCTGCAGACCGTGGCGTACGCACCGCTGTTCCAGCGTTTGGTTATGTTCGCGTAGAGGCAGCGTCCACCGCAAATGTTGAGGATGTCGCAACTGGTGCAAGGCTCGTTGCCGATGGGGATTTTCCGCAGTTTTAGCGGGTCTGCGTTGCTGATGTGGGCTAAGTAGTAGTTTTTTATTCCCCACATGGTGGGGCAGGGGATGATGAAGCCGTCTGTTTGGATGGCGTAGTTTATCCATCCGCCTCCGCAACGTAGAAGACTCGCCTCTTTATGCAAGAGCGAGTGGGCAATGCCTAAGAAGGGATAAAGCCGTTGGACAACGCGTTTCTCTTCCATGTGGTCAACCCAGGACCGCGCGAGCCGTTCTATGCCTGGAACATAGCTTGTTTGGCTCCAGCGTTTGAAGTCGCGTCTTGCATAGTCGTTTTCCCAGAAGCCCGCGTTCAGCTGCCAATGCACGCTGCTAAACGCGAATTCACTGTTGTCCAATAGCCATGTGACTTGTTTGTGGAGGTCTGTTTGCTCCATCACGGTCATTCTGGCGATTAATTCGCCTCTGAAACCGTTTTTTACGATTAGGTTTAGGTTGTTGATGACTTTTCGGAAGGTGCCTTTGCCTCTGTAATGGTCGGTTAATGCTTCGTCGCCGTCTATGGAGACGAGGATGGTGTGGAAGCGGTTAACGTATTTGGGTGGCAAGCGGTTTAGGAGTAAGCCGTTTGTTTGGATCATGAAGTGCTTCGGCTTCGCCGTGTTCATTATTTGCTTTATTTCACTCGTGCAGAGGAGGGGTTCGCCGCCGTAGAAGGTTAAAACGCAGTCTGGGTCTCGCCTGCAAAACTGGGCTAGTAAGGCGAAATCGTAGTTGGCTTTTTTTGGCAAAGAATAGTCAACATTGAGTTCTGAGAAGTCGGCGTCGAAGTCTTCCAGTGACTCGCCGAAGCAGTACTTGCATTGGAGGTTGCATTCGGTTGTTAGTATCACGTGGAAGAACATGCTTTGCTCTTAAAGCGAAAACAAGCTTTTAAGCATATTTTTCCTTGACTTTCTTGGCTTTTTCGATGTAACTCTTGAGTTCCCTTTCCTTTCTCTGCTTCTCAGGCAAAGTCTCAGGCGCATACATCAAGGGAATAACTGCCAAGAAAAGGAAGAAACTTGCGAAAGAGAAAGCTACTGTTGTATCAATACCACCAGCGTAAAGTCTGATTAGCACGGACAAGAAGCTCGCAAGAAGATAAGGAAGACCGCCTAGAGTATAGTATTTCTCTTTTTCATAGTTTTCGCCGAGGTCACCCCAAATAGCCATGAAGAAGACTGAAAAAAAGAGTCCCCATGTTATGCCGTCAAGAGTTAAAAACAGGTATAATGTAACTGGCGAATCAGAAAAAATACTCAGCGCAGCATATTCGATGCCAAGCATAACGAAACCTGCAATAACTACACGTTTTCTTCCTACAACATCGGCAATAATACCACCAGCAATCGCAAATATTCCTATAAACGCATACCCCACAAGTTGTATAAAGGTAAAATATTCCGCCCCAAACACTCTTTCCAAGAGTGGTACCTCTGCAAAATTTATAATGGAAAACATTACCCATGGAAACAAGTACAACAATATCGCTCTCTTACGAATGAGTTCTAAATAGCTCGGGGATTTTTGCACACCCAGCTTTTTATGCTGTCTAGTTAGAAACAGAAAACTGAAACCACCAGAAAGCCGCCAAGTTGTCAGCACGACAATTGCTTCCCATAGTCCAAGCGCATTCATTAAAAAGGCGAAAAACAAAACAGTAAATCCCACACCGCTCCATGTTATTCCACCTATGAAACCGCGATTTTCAATACATGTTGAATCGGCAAAATAGCTTAAACACGAAGGTAATCCCATTCCGATTGAAACGCCCAAAAAAAGAGTAAGCAAAACATTGACCAACATACCATTACTAGAAGCTGTAATTAAAAGTAATGTCGCGGTCGCTCCCATGAA
>Ga0209323_10000045_pt1 | contig 65549 bp, 54 predicted proteins | sample Rifsed19ft2_FD_184014 | JGI IMG/M metagenome (GOLD analysis project Ga0209323, IMG submission 184014) | Soil microbial communities from Rifle, Colorado, USA - sediment 19ft 2 (version 2) | ecosystem: Environmental > Terrestrial > Deep subsurface > Rock core/Sediment | place: Rifle, Colorado...
CCCTATATCTGTACCAAAAAGCACATAGAGGATATTATAAGGTTACATACTTCAGATGATTACAGTCTGAAAGAAGTACAGGAAATAATAAAAGATGAAAACTTTACCATAGGTAAAAATTTTGAAGAGGACCTGGTTGAAAAAAATCCCCTGGTAAGACTTGCAAATCAGATTATATTAAAGGCGATTTCACTGCGGGCAAGCGATGTACATGTAGAGCCGCAGGAAAAGAATTGTACCATAAGGTTCAGGATAGATGGTGTATTGCAAAAAATTAAAGATGTGCCGAAAACGGTACAGAGACTTCTAATTTCAAGATATAAAATAATGGGTGGTATGGATATAACCGAAAACAGGCTGCCGCAGGATGGCAGAAGTTCCATAAATTACAGTAACAGGTTGATTGACTTAAGACTTGCTTCGATACCTACGGTTTTTGGAGAAAACATTACAATAAGAATACTGGATAGGGACGAATCCGTTTTTGATATTAAAAAATCCGGGATGTCTGAAGAAGAAGTCCCAAAATATTTAAAAATGATATCTGTGCCCCATGGAGCTGTCGTCATCACGGGTCCTACCGGATCAGGAAAAACCACCACTCTATATGCCAGTTTGAATCAAATTTCAAGTGTGGAAAAAAAGATTTTCACTATAGAAGACCCTGTTGAGTATAGGTTTCAGCAAATAATGCAGGTTCAAGTAAACCCGAAGATAGATATGACTTTTTCAAGGGGACTGCGGGCAATGCTACGAAGCGACCCGGATATAATTCTGATAGGAGAAATAAGGGATATGGAAACTGCAAAGATAGCAGTCGAGGCGGCAATTACAGGACATCTGGTCCTGAGCACTTTGCATACCAACGATGCTCCCTCGTGCCTGGCAAGGCTTCTGGAAATGGGAGTGGAATCATATATGATATCATCTGCGATTACTGGTATAGTAGCACAGAGATTGGTTAGAATATTATGCGATAATTGTAAGAAAAGAATAGAGTTACCTGATTCCTCGTTTAGTGAGGAAATAAGACATATTTTGAAAGGTAAAAAGATTTTCAAAGCAGTTGGATGTAAAAGATGCAATTTCAGCGGCTACCTGGGAAGAACAGGTATATATTCGATGCTAGAGGTGACAAAAAGAATCAGAGAGATGCTTTTGAATAGAAAAAGTACAGACGAGATCAGTGATGCTGCAAGAGAAGAGGGTATGAAAACTCTCCTGGAGAGCGGAGCTTATAAAGTTGCGGAAGGAATAACTTCCCTTGAAGAGTTATACAGGGTTGTTTATTAGTTTTAAATTATTTTCAATTCGATACCTAAAGTCAAAACAAATAACAATATTCTTTTAGAATGAAAAAAGATAATTTTGTCCATTTGCATGTCCACAGTGAATTCTCATTATTAGACGGCGCTTCCAGGATAACAAAATTAATCGAAAAAGCCAGCCAGTACGATATGCCTGCCCTGGCACTTACAGATCATGGTGTTATGTATGGCGCTATTGAATTTTACAGCCAGGCAAAAAAAATAGGCATAAAACCAATAATAGGCTGCGAGGTATATCTGGCACCAAAAAGCAGATTTGAAAAACAATCGGAAAGAGGCAAAAAGGAAGAAAACTTTTATCACCTGACTTTACTTGCTGAAAATAACCAGGGTTACCACAATCTAATGAGGCTGGTCAGTATGGGATTCCTGGAAGGTTTTTATTACAGACCAAGAGTCGACAAAGAACTGCTTGGTAAATTCAAAGGGGGTTTGATCGCTCTCTCCGGATGCATGTCAGGTGAGATTCCAAAATACATTATCTCGGATCAAATCGAAGGTGCAAAAAGAAATCTGGAGCAGTACCTGGATATTTTTGGAAAAAATAATTTTTTTTTGGAACTGCAGGATTCAGGAATTCCGGAGCAAAAGAAAGTAAACAAAACTCTCCTTGAATTATCCTCGGAATATAAAATTCCGCTTGTTGCTACAAATGATGTACATTATTTAAATAAAGAGGATAGTAAGGCCCATGATGTGTTGCTCTGCATACAGACAGGGTCGACAATAAATGAAGCCGGACGTTTGAAATTCCCAACTGATGAGTATTACTTAAAGAGTTACGATCAGATGAAAGAACTTTTTAACCAGTTTCCCGGTGCTATTGAAAACACACTGGAGATTGCCGATAGATGTAACGTAAATATAAAGTTTGATATGAATCTGATACCATCCTTTACTATCCCCGACGGATCCAGTGCAGATGAATATTTAAAAAAGCTATGTTATGAAGGCGCCAAAAAAAGATATGATAATATTACCGGAGAAATTGACAGAAGAATAAAAAAGGAACTGGAAGTCATAAAGAAAATGGGGTTTTCCGAATATTTTCTTATAATCTGGGATCTGGTCAACTATGCCAAAAATAATGATATAAGAGTGGGACCGGGAAGAGGATCAGCAGCAGGCAGTATAGTTTCTTATAATCTGGGCATAACCGATATCGAACCTTTAAAATACGGCCTGTTGTTTGAAAGATTTTTAAATGAAGAACGTAAGAGCATGCCCGATATCGACATAGATTTTTGTTATGAAAAGAGAGATGCAGTCATTAAATATGTCACAAAAAAATATGGTGACGAAAGGGTTGCCCAATTGATAACTTTCGGAACAATGGCTGCCAGACAGGCGATTAGAGATGCCGGAAGAGTAATGGAGATTCCTTATGCTGAAGTTGACCGTATAGCGAAAATGGTTCCAATGGAATTGAATGTGACAATTAAAAGCTCATTGGAAATGGTTCCCGACCTAAAAGAAATTTATGAGAACGATATGAGAATAAAAGAAGTAATCGATACCGCCATTTCTCTCGAGGGTATATCCAGACAGGACTCGATCCATGCTGCAGGAGTTGTGATATCTTCGGAAGAGCTCTATAACTATACACCGATTCAAAAAGAGAATGAGGGCGATATCGTAACCCAATACAAAATGGAAGATATCCAAAAAATAGGACTGCTCAAGATGGACTTTCTTGGACTTAAAACACTGTCACTGATAGACAAGACCTTGTTTTTAATCAAAAAAACCAAAAATATCGATATAGACATAAACCATATCGATCTTGATAATAAAGAAACTTTTGAGATGTTAAGTGATGGTGAATGTCTTGGTGTGTTCCAGCTGGAAAGCTCGGGAATGCGAGAACTTGTAATAAATTTGAAGCCGACCAAATTCGAGGATCTGATTGCTCTTCTGGCATTATATAGGCCAGGTCCCATTCAAAGTGGTATGTTGAGTGATTTTGTCGAGAGAAGAAATGGCAGACAGACAATAAGCTACCTGCACCCATCTCTGGAAAAAATACTGGAAAGCACTTATGGGATAATTCTATATCAGGAACAGGTAATGAGTATAGCATCGGAACTGGCTGGTTTTAGCATGTCAGAAGCTGATATTTTAAGAGGGGCGATAAGCAAGAAAAAAAGAAGCTTGCTTTCAAAACAAAAAAATAAATTTTTAGAAGGCGCAAAAAGTAAAGGAATAGACGAAAAAATCTCTGTTAAGATATTCGAACTTGTAAACCATTTTGCGGAATATGGATTTAATAAATCCCACAGTGCCGCATATGCTATGATCTCATATCAAACAGCTTATCTAAAAGCAAAATATCCTGTAGAATTCATGGCCGCTCTGCTCAGCATCAGGATGGGCAGTCAAGAAAAAGTGGCACAATATGTAAATGAAACCAGAAGAATGAGTATTGAAGTACTTCCGCCGGATATCAATCAAAGTTTTACCGATTTTACCGTGGTAGAAAATTCCATAAGATTCGGACTTTCGGCAATTAAAAATGTCGGGACAAATGTAATCGAATGCATTGAAAAGGAGAGGAAAAAAGGTGGTAAATTCGAGAATTTCATAAATTTCTGCGAAAGAGTCGATAGTAATGTACTGAATAAAAAAACGCTTGAAAGCCTGATTAAAAGCGGGACCTTCGATTCACTTGGCCAGAGCCGCAAACATCTTCTGGAAAATTATGAAAAAATAACGGAAGAGACCCTGAAGATCAGAAAGGACAGGGATCTCGGACAGTTCTCATTATTTGATACCGGAAGCAGTCCAAAAAAGGAAGTACTGCTGAACGGAGTCTATCAAACCGAAGAGAAGTTCCAGGAGTTTTCCAAAAAAGAATTATTGAATTTCGAAAAGGAAATGCTGGGTCTTTATATCTCAGGTCATCCTTTATTCGAATATGAAGAGTCACTTACCAAAGTGACCCCTATAGAAGTCCTTATTGATGTAGAAGACAAAGCAAATGTCGCTGTTGGCGGAGTAATAACCAAAGTAAAGATCGTATTCACAAAGAAAGACCAGCAGATGTGTTTTTTGGACTTGGAGGATATCGGTGATAACGTGGAAGTAATAGTTTTCCCATCGGTTCTTATGAAGCACAGGGGAATAATTTCGGAAGATAAGATTGTAAAAATCAAGGGAAAGCTGGATAAAAAAGAGGACCAGCTGAAGATTATCGCAAATGAAATAGAAGAGTTGGAGAAAGATAAGATGGTAAATAAAGATCAAAAGGAATTAATAAGCGATAGAAATGGCAGAATAGTTTTTACTGCAAAGAAGAATGACCTTGATAAGGATTTTATAAACAGATTTTATGATATATTAAAAAAATACCCGGGATTTAATGAAGTAGAGTTTAGAATAACAGATGACAGCGGTAAAAGTGCAGATAGGATATATAAACTCCCTTCCACATATAGAGTAGATTTAAACGAGTCCCTTAAAGAAAACCTCAAACAAGTGTTTTCGGATAAAATTAACTGGGACAGGGTATAGATAAAAAAACAGAAGGAGCAATTAAGCATATGCATGATTTAAAATTTGCAGTCTTAGGAGCGGGTCATGGCGGGAAGGCTGTGGCTGCCCATCTGGCAATAAAAGGTTTCAAGGTCAACCTGTACAACAGGACATTTTCAAGAATTCAGCCCATAAAAAAGATGAAGGGGATAGAGCTTGAAGGTGAGATAAAAGGTTTTGGTAAACTAAATATGATTACAAGCGATATTGAGAAGGCAATAAAGGGTACAGATATAATTATGGTCGTCGTACCCGCAAATGGTCATGCTTTTATTGCCAAGTTGTGCGCACCTTTCCTGAAAGAGAATCAGATAGTAGTATTGAATCCCGGAAGAACCTGCGGTGCTCTGGAATTTTTGAATGTTTTACGGAAAGAAGGCAATAACAAGGATATTACGATAGCCGAAGCACAGACTTTTATATATGCAAGCAGAGGCATGGGGCCGGCAACGGCGAGGATATTCAGAGTAAAACAGGCAATTCCTGTAGCTGCTATATCTTCGAAAAAAACTGAAATGGTAGTCAAGAAATTAAACGAAGCTTTCCCGGAGTTTATCCCTGCTGGAAGTGTGATCGAAACCAGTTTTAATAATATGGGTGCAGTTTTTCACCCGTCCATTACCATACTTAATCTCAGCAGAATAGAGTCCACCCTTGGGAATTTTCAATTCTATATAGAGGGTGTGACACAATCAGTGGCAAAGATCCTGGAGGCAGTGGATGAGGAAAGAGTGATGGTTGCGAGAAAATTAAAGTGTGCCAATATATATTCTGCTATTGAATGGTTATCGATGGCCTATAATGTGGTCGAAGATAATCTATTCGATGCTATCCATAGTAATCCAGGCTACGTGGGGATCATGGCTCCAATAACCATAAATATCAGATATATAACGGAAGATGTCCCGATGAGTCTCGTACCAATTTCTGAATTCGGAAAGGTCCTTGGAGTAAAGACTACAATAATCGATTCACTCATCAATATAGCCAATTCCATATTCAAAAAGGATTTCAGAAAGATTGGCAGGAATATTTCCACACTGGGCCTGGAGGGATTAAATCTGAACGAAATAAGAGATATTCTAATCAAAGGAAAAAAGTAGTTATAAAGTTATGAAAAAGATACTGGGTGCCTGTATCGGCAGCTGTATACATGTGGCAGGAGTATTGAACTTCTTGAACTTATCCGATAAACATGGCTACAGCACCATATTTTTAGGCTCTGCTTGTAAAATCGATTATTTAAAACAAAAAATAGATGAATATGATCCCGATATAGTGGCTGTAAGTTATCGGCTTTCACCCGAGAGTGCTCTGCTGACATTCGAGGAATTAAAAAAGAAAATAATCGATAAATCCTCTCCATCAAAAAGAGTGTTTGTGCTTGGAAGTACGAAGCCTGTTGCAGAAGTCGCAAAAAAGCTTGGTATTTTTGATGTTATTTTTACCGGAGAGGAAGGCAAAGAAGAAATCGAAAAGTTTTTAGGTAAAAAGAAGATTTTTGCGAGAAGTCAAATCCCCCCTCAAAATATCTTAGAGAGAATCAAATATAACAAGCCTTTTCCTGTGATAAGGCATCATTTTGGCAGGCCGACTCTTGATGAAACCGTGAAAGGAATAAAAGAAATCTCGCAAAGCGGAGTCCTGGATGTTATATCCATTGGTCCCGATCAAAATACTCAGGAATTTTTTTTCCATCAGGACAAAATGGATCACAGACAGGATGGTGCAGGAGGGGTTCCTTTAAGGAGTGAGAAAGATTTTAAAGATCTATATCTTGCATCCCGAACCGGTAATTATCCACTGATGAGATGCTACAGCGGTACAAATGATATTTTGAGAATGGCAAAGGTACTGCTGGAAAACATTAATAATGCATGGTGTGCCGTTCCGCTTTGCTGGTACAATGAGCTCGATAATAGAAGTGAAAGGAAATTGGAGAAATCGATAGCTGAAAATCAAACAGTGATGAAATGGCACGCCGAGAGAAATATCCCGGTTGAAGTCAATGAAGCCCATCACTGGAGTCTGAGGTATTCACCCGATTCCATTGCAGTGGCAGCGGCGTATATTGCTGCTTACAATGCTAAAATGATGGGAGTAAAAGTCTATATTTCTCAATATATGTTTAATACTCCGCCAGAAACCTCGTTTACAATGGATCTCGCGAAAATGCTTGCCAAAACGGAGCTCGTTGAATCTCTTCATGATAATGATTTTACGACTGTCAGGCAGACAAGATCGGGATTATACAGCTACCCTGCCGATTTTAACAAAAGCAAAGGGCAGCTTGCTTCTTCTACCTTGCTTCAAATGCAGCTTGACCCTGATATTGTCCATATTGTTGCGTATTGTGAAGCGGATCATGCCGCAAAGCCGGAGGATATAATAGAAAGCGTAAAAATAGCCAGAAAAGTAATAGAAAATTGTTTATATGGCTGTCCCGACATGAAGTCAGATAAAAGGGTAAAAAACAGAAAAGAAGAATTGATTACAGATGCAAAGCTTATCATAGATAAGATAAGAACACTGGGCAGAGATAAAAAAACCGAGGACCCTTTGATCTCTCCGGCAATAATCTCAAAAGTAATAAAGTCAGGCATACTGGATGCTCCTCATTTATTCGGAGTCAGGGCAGCAAAGGGAACGATAAAAACCATGTTTCTGGATGGTAAGAATATATCCGTGGATGAGGAAGGTAAACCCATATCTGAAAAAGACAGATTGAACAGGATACAGGAAAATTTTGAAAATTAAACCTTTTTTTAAAACATTGCAGTATGATAAAATACTTACTTTATATATAAATCCCGGGGTTCGGTAAAAAATGTTTGAAAATAAAAAGGATAGTCAAATTGTCAGGTTACCTTTCGGATTAAGGGATATATTTCCCTTTGAAATAGAAGAAAGAAACAGGATAAAAGAAATTATAGGCAGAGAGTTCAAATTATGGGGTTATGGTGAAGTCTACACGCCGGTAATCGAATATACAAAAAATATTTCAGTCGGGGTTGGTAAAAATTGGAAAGATAAGTTAATAAATTTTTTTGATATAGACGGAAGTCCCGTATCCCTTAGAACAGATATGACTATACCGGTGGCAAGACTGACTGGAATGCGAATAAAAAGAAATCAGCTTCCGGTAAGATTTTGCTATTTTGCAGATTCTTTCAGGCAATCCGATATACAAAAAGGTGTAAGGAGGGTTTATAATCAGGCCGGCATCGAGTTTATAGGTTCTGCCAACACCTTAATGTCAGATATAGAAATCCTGATAATATTGATAAATATTTTGAATGAACTAAATTTACATGATTATAAAATAGGGTTAGGGCACATTGGATTTATAGAGGGATTGTTCGACTGGTTTGAGCTGGACTTGAAAGACAGGGAACATATAAGGAAGAAAATTGTTGTGAAAGACTTTGTGGCATTGGAAAATTTTCTAAGCAGGAAAAATAAAAATAAAGCAGAAATTTTTTTGAAATTGATACAGCCTGAGAGCAGTATCGAGAAAATATCCGATATGGTTTCTGGAATAAAGGAACAAAAAGTGACCAAAAGCCTTGACTATATAAAAGAAATATACAGTATTTTAGAAGGACTTGATTATGGAAGATGCCTCGTAACCGATTTTAGCATCATAAGGGATTTTGATTATTATACAGGGCTCTTGTTTGAAATATATCAATCGGATATAACCGATATAATAGGCAGCGGTGGAAGATATGACGGACTGATAAAAAAATTCGGGTTGGACGTTCCTGCAACAGGATTTGCACTGGATATAGATTTGACACACAAAGCGGTTAACGAAATAGAGCTCAAGGAAAATTCAAAGATATTGATAAAAGGTGTTAATAACGATAATGCGGTGGAACTATTGGGATTTGCAGGAAAATTGCGGGATGAGGGCGTCATAGTAGAATTATCTTTTGAAGATATGCCTGATTATGAAGGTTTTGCAAAAGAAAAAAATTGCGACTTGCTTGTTGAATTCAAAAAGGACTTAAAAAATGTAAAGATCAAGGATCTTAAAAATAACATGACGAAAGTAAAAAAAGTTACAGAATTCTTAAAAGAGATGAAAGATGAAAAAAGGAATTAAGATTGCAATCCCAAAAGGCTATTTGTTTGATATGTGTGTGGATATATTGAGCAGAGCAGGATTTGAAGTAAAATCCCTTGTAGAAAACAACAGAAAGCTTTCCGTATATTCCGGAGAGGATTCAATACAATACATAATATCCCGTCCCATGGACGTTCCGGTTTATGTGGAGTACGGCGCCTGCGATATAGGCTTTTCGGGTAAAGATGTGCTGATGGAAAAAGAAAACAAAGTATATGAATTACTTGATCTTAAAAATGGAGAATGCAGGATAGTCCTGGCTACTCTAAAAGGCCACCTGGATAAAGTAAAAGAGAAGTACAGACATTTTGGTTCTATAAGGGTTGCAACAAGTTACCCCAATATTGCAAAAAAATATTTTGACAGCAAAGGAATGCAGGTAGAAATAATAAAACTTTACGGTTCGGTAGAGCTGGCACCTGCCTTAGGAATTGCCGATGAGATACTTGATATAACGGCTACGGGTAAAACTCTGGAAGAGAATAATTTAATGGAAATGGAAGAAGTTTTTATTTCGACTACCAGAATGATTGCAAATATTACAAGTTATAGGATCAAATATGATTTAATAAGTAAATTTATGAATAAAATCAAAAATGTAATAAAATAAAAAAATGGAAAGAAAAACAAAAATAACCAGAAAGACCAAAGAAACCGATATTAAACTTGAATTGGACCTGGATGGCAGAGGAAAATCCGATATCGAAACATCTATACCTTTTTTCAACCACATACTGGAAAGTTTTACCAGACATGGCAATTTTGATATGAAACTCAAGGCCTCGGGTGATCTGAAGGTGGGCGGCCATCATTTGATAGAAGATGTGGGTATTTGTATTGGTAAAGCTATTTTTGAATGTTTAAAAAATAAAAGCGGGATAAAAAGATTTGGATCCATTTTATTGCCTATGGATGAAACGGAAATAGCCATATCTATCGATATAGGCGGAAGAGCTTATCTTAGATACAATGTAGATATAGATTATGAAAAGATTGATGGGATGGAAACTATTATGGTAGAAGAGTTTTTCAGAGCTCTGGTCAGTAATAGCTTTATTAATCTTCATATAAATAAAAATACCGGATTGAACTCCCATCATATAGTGGAAGCAATCTTCAAGGCTTTTGGTATAGCTCTGTATGATGCGACGAGATTATCAGGAACGGATACCGTACCTTCGACCAAAGGTATGATATAAAAGCAAACATCGATTCAGAAAGTCAGTACTTATTTATAAATCAAGAAATAAAATACCGGTTAATAATGCAATGGAGCAAGAATGTATATCGCAATCATAGATTACAATATGGGAAATATCAGCAGTGTGGAAAATGCTTTTAAAAAAGTTGGTGCCGATGTAAAGGTGACCAGCAATACAAAAGACATAAATAATGCGGGGGCACTGATATTACCCGGCGTAGGTGCATACAGAGATGCATATAAGAATCTTGAGAGATTGGATATTATAGAAACCTTAAAGGAAAATATACGGAAGAAAATCTTTCTGGGAATATGCCTGGGAATGCAGCTGCTCTTTGAATACAGCATGGAAAATGGCAGGAATACAGGACTTGGCATATTAGGGGGTTCTGTTGAAAAAATACCTTCTGTTGTCAAGGTACCGCATATGGGATGGAACCAATTAAATATATTAAAAAAAGAAAGTAAAATATTTTACGGAATAGAAGCGGAAAAAAATTTTTATTTTATTCATTCCTATCATGTGATTCCACAAAATAAAAATATCATTAGCAGTACAGTTGATTACGGAATGGATATAGCGGCCAGTATCGAATATGAAAATATTTACGGAGTTCAATTCCATCCTGAAAAAAGCAGTATAAGTGGTTTAAAGATCCTGGAAAACTTTTGGAAAATAGTTAAGGAAGGAAGATCGTGAAAATAATACCTGCTATCGACCTGATAGGCGGTGCGTGTGTAAGGCTGACAAGGGGCAGTTTCGGAACCCTGAGAAAGTATTTTGATGATCCGGTAAAAGCAGCCCTGAAGTGGAAGGAAGAGGGTGCAGAATGGATACATATAATCGATCTGGATGGCGCACGCACAGGAAAACAGCAAAATCTTAAGTGGGTACTTGAAATAAAACAAAAAGTGGATATAAAAATACAGTATGGCGGTGGAATAAGGAATCATGAGACAATACGGAATATTCTTGATGAAGGCATAGACAAGGTCATACTGGGAACCAGAGCCATAGAGGACGCTGATTTCCTTAAAGAGAGTATCTCCGGTTATGAAAATAGAGTTCTAATCAGTCTTGATTATGGTACCAGTGGGATGGTATTCAAAAATGGCTGGCAGAAAGAATCGGAAATCAGCATTTTTGAATCAATAAAAAAAGTCGAACAGTTGAGCGCAGATGAGGCAATTGTAACCGATATATCGAGAGATGGGACACTGAAGGGAGTAAATATAGAATTTATTAAAAAAATTTTGGAAAGTTCCGTTATAAAATTTATAATTGCCGGAGGCGTAGGCAGGATAGAGGATATAGCCAATTTAAAGAAAATCGAGAATATGGGTATTTCAGGTGTAATAATAGGGAAAGCATTATATGAAGGTAAAAATAGAATTAATTTAAGAGAGGCAATAAGGATTGGAGCTCAAAAAGATGATAACTAAAAGAATAATCCCATGTCTTGACGTAGACAAAGGCAGGGTTGTTAAAGGAATCCATTTTGTAGATATAAAAGATGCGGGAGATCCTGTGGAACTTGCAGCTTTTTATGATAGAGAAGGTGCCGATGAAATAGTATTTCTGGATATAACAGCTTCTCATGAAAAAAGGCGTACAGTTGTCGATCTTGCCAGCAAGACTGCCAAAAAAGTCTTTATACCATATACCATAGGGGGGGGTATAAGCGAAATAGAGCATATACGGGAAATATTAAAAAAAGGTGCGGATAAGATCTCTATAAATACCGCCGCAGTAAAAGACCCTTCCCTGATAAGCAGGGCATCAAAGATCTTTGGAAGTCAGTGCATAGTGATTGCCATAGATGCAAAGAAGAGGGATAAAAATATCTGGGAAGTATATATAAATGGAGGACGGACCCCTGCAGGTATAGATGTATTCGAATGGGCAAAAAAAGTAGAAGAACTGGGTGCCGGTGAGATACTTCTTACAAGCATGGACAGGGATGGGACAAAGGATGGTTATGATATTGAGCTTACAGGAGGGGTCACTTCCATAGTGAATATTCCGGTAATAGCTTCGGGAGGCGCAGGAAAACTGGAACACTTAAAGAACGTAATCAAATATGCAGGTGCCGATGCAGTTCTTGTTGCGTCTATTTTCCATTACCGCCAGAATACGATAAGGGAGGCAAAGGAATATTTAAGATCCGAAGGGATAAATGTAAGGGTTTGAGTAAAAAATTATCAAAATAAAAGGATCACTTAATATTATGAAAAAAAATAATAAAACTGGTAAAGAAGATAACGATAAGATTGGTCTGGTTCCGGCCATTATCCAGGATTACAAGACAGGCGAGATCCTTATGCTTGCATATATGAGTAAGCAGTCTCTGAAAAAAAGTCTTGATACCGGAAATACATGGTTCTGGAGCAGGACCAGAAAAAGTTTATGGAAAAAAGGCGAATCGTCCGGGAACATACAGAAAATAAAAAGTATAAAATATGATTGTTATGGGAATTCACTGCTTATCAATGTGGAACAGGTAGGAAATGCCTGTCATACAGGAAATAAGAGCTGTTTTTACAGAAAGCTTAAAGATACCGATAAGGATCTGGATTTTAGCAAATATTTCAAGGAAAGCTCAAAAGAGAACATACTGGTCGAGTTGTATAATGTTATAGAAGGAAGAATAAAAAATAAAATTTCAGATTCATATACATATTCGCTTCATAAAAAGGGACTGGATGAAATAATAAAGAAATTCGGAGAAGAGAGCATGGAGGTTGTTCTGTCTTCGAAACACCAGGGTAAAAAAGATATGATAAATGAGATATCGGACATGATTTATCATTTATTGGTACTTATGGTTGAAAAAAAGATTACTCTCGAAGAAGTGTTTAATGAATTAAAAAGCAGAAGAAAGTAAAGGAGTGAGTACTGTGGATGAAAAAAGAAGAATTGCACTTTTGACGAGTGGCGGAGATGCCAGCGGAATGAATGCTGTTATAAGAACTGTTACCAGATATGCAATATATCGCAATCTGGATGTCTATGGGTTTTATGAAGGATATAAAGGACTTATTTCTAACGATTTTACGGTAATGGATCTCAACTCGGTAGGTGGAATTATTGATAGAGGGGGCACTTTTCTTTATTCTGCAAGATCAGAAGAATTTAAATGCAGGGAAGGACAGGAAAAGGCTATAGCCAATCTGAAAAAAAACAAAATAGAAGGACTGATTGTTGTTGGCGGAGATGGATCTTTTAAAGGAGCCCATGAACTTCACGGACAGGGGGTCCAGGTTATTGGAATTCCCGCTACTATAGATAACGACATTGCAGGAACTGACTACAGCATAGGGTTTGATACGGCACTTAATGTAATAATAGACATAATCTCTAAAATAAGGGACACGGCATCTTCACATGAAAGAATTTTCGTAGTAGAGGTCATGGGAAGGGAATCGGGAATGATAGCAGTCAACACAGGGATTGCCTGTGGAGCCGATTATATATTGATTCCTGAAATAGAAGTCGATCTGGTAAAGATTGCAAACGATATAAAAAACCATAGAGCTGGCAAGAGACATACCCTGATAATAGTGTCTGAGGGGGTATGCAGTGCAGGCGATGTTGCTTCCTCGATAAAATTACTTGTGGGCCATGAAGTCAGAGTATCGGTGCTTGGACATATCCAGAGGGGAGGTTCTCCTTCTGCAATGGATAGAATATTAGCTGCAGAATTTGGGAAAAAAGCTGTAGATCTATTGATCGAAGGTAAAAGCGACTGTATGGTAGGTATAAAAAGCATGAAAATAGAAACATCTAAATTCGAAGAGATCTTTGAAATAAAAAAGGGTATAGACGAGGAGTTATATAAGCTTGCTCATATACTGGCACTATGATAAAGATTTTTTTGGTGCCGAAGGTCGGGGTCGAACCGACACGAACCTCGCGGTTCACTGGATTTTGAGTCCAGCGCGTCTGCCAGTTCCGCCACTTCGGCGCTTTAAGAATAATACAATTTTAGTGGATTATTATCAAGAAGTGCATTAAAAATAGACAAGGTACTTACACTCTTTTTGCTAAAAAACAGCAGGAATGTGTTCTTTTAAGATTGACAATTCTATAATAATTTATTATAGTTTTAGTCACGAAGCGTTATTAAATTTCTATGAAATTTGATGACGCTTTTTTATTTTTCACTTAAGGCGTTTCATGTTACAGTTTGATAGGTCTTCCAGGTGTATTATCCCTTATAAAATTATTTTTCTTAAATGTTATAATATAAAAACACACATTGATATCAGTCGAAATTATATTTTGGAACTAATTTTTTAAAAATATCGAATTTTTGAAATAAAAAAGTTAAAAAGTTTTAATTAATAAATATTTTTTAATAGTCAAAGGAATCAATTGAAAGGCAAAGAGAAGAGAAAAGTCATTCTAATAGATGGAAATAATATTGCATACAGGGCATTCTTTGCCATACCCGAGAATATCGCCACTTCATCGGGTACCATGACCAATGCTGTTCTTGGTTTTACAAATATGCTGTTAAGGCTTATAGAGGACGGGTCTCCGGATACCATTATATGCGCTTTCGACAGTAAGTCCCCTACATTCAGGCACAAGATGTTCGATCAGTATAAAATAAAAAGAAAAAAAATGCCCGAGGGGTTATCGGAACAGTTTCCTTTAATAAAAGAGGTCCTAAATGCTTTCAATATTGTCTGTCTTGAAAAAGAAGGATTTGAAGCAGATGACATACTTGCCGATATAGCAGATAAGGTCAAAAGTCAATATGATGAAGTTGTAATAGTCACAGGCGATAAAGATATACTGCAGCTGGTTTCCGGCAATATAAGAGTGATGGCCATCAAAAAAGGTATTACGGATACCGTTTTGATCGATAGATTTAAAGTAGAGGAAAAACTTGGAGTCAAACCGGAAAATGTAAAAGATTTGCTGGCATTGATGGGTGATAGTTCCGATAACATACCGGGTATTCCGGGAATCGGACCAAAAACAGCCAGGTCACTGATAAAAGAATATGGTTCTATCGAAGAGATTTATTCAAGTATTGATAAAATAACAAATCCAAGGCTAAAAGAAATGCTCGTAGAAAATAAAGATATTGCCTTACTAAGCAAGGAACTTACCCAATTAAAAATGCCAGGTGACATGGATATCGAAAATATCATTGAGAGCAGTTTCAGGGATGTCAGTTTTGATAGAGTCAAACAGTTATTTGAAAGTCTTGAGTTTAAATCCATGGAAAAGAGACTTACAAGTCTTAAAGATAAGATTGATTTCAAAGAAGAAACCCCTGTGACCGGCAAGACATTGGATGAGACTGATTTTAAACACTTGACTCTGAATTTAAATCTTGAATGTCTGAGTAAAAATGCCGGCGAAAGTATATATATTGCCGAATGGTGTCCCGAAGATATATTCGAAGGAATTATCTTACATTGCGGAGAAGGCGATACATTTTTGATCAAGAGCGGTGAGCTCGTCAAGGAAGAAATAAAAGGGGATCTAAGAAAAGTACTGGAAAATAAAGAAATAAAAAAATCCGGTTTCGATTTTAAAAGAATATATAAGATCCTAAAAGGTTTTGGGATTATTCTGGATGGAAAGTTTGTAGATTACAAAATACTATACCTGATATTAAATCCTGTCAGATCCACCGTTACCCTGGATGAGATATTAAAAGATCTCTTGAATATAGAAATAAAAGATAGTGAGTTTAAGGAAGATGATGAAGGCGGATTAAAAAGCAAAGAAAGGAAAAAACAATTAAAACTCGATCTGTGTATGGATGAAAAGCAGAAAACAAGAATGGATAAGGAGAAACTGGAAACGCTTTTAAAAAAGCTGGGCCTTTATGAAAATTTAGAGGTCAGGATTCTGGAAGAATTAAAAAAAGAAGATATGGAAAGACTATACTGGCAGATAGAGGAACCTCTCATAAAGGTACTTGCCGAAATGGAATATAAGGGTGTCAACATAGATAAAAAATACTTAAGTAGTTTAATAAAGGAATATGAAAAGGACATAGAAAGACTCCGGAAAGAAATTCACAATATTTGCGGCGGCGAGTTTAATATAAATTCTTCCCAGCAATTATCCGAGGTTCTTTATAAAAAGATGAAACTCCCTGCTACGAAAAAAACCAAAACGGGATTATCCACTGATGCAGGGACACTTAAGGCTATTTATGACAGTTCTCCGGTGATAGAGAAAATACTGGACTTTAGAGAAAAAACCAAATTAAAGAATACTTACATAGATGTTTTACCTTGTTTGATCGACCCAGGGGACTCCAGAGTCCATACCACTTATCATCAGCTGGGGACATCTACCGGAAGGATAAGCAGCAGTGATCCCAATCTGCAGAATATTCCGGTAAGAACCGATTACGGGAGGCAGATAAGAAAAGCTTTCATACCGGGAGAAGGTTATGGTCTGATACTGGCATCGGATTATTCCCAGATAGAGTTAAGGGTGCTTGCTCATCTTTCAAACGATAAGAACCTTGTAGATTCATTTAACCATGAAGAAGATATACATACGCACACAGCATCGGAAATATTCGGAGTAAGTTATGATAAAGTCGATGAAAACCTGAGAAGAAAAGCCAAGACCATAAATTTCGGAATAATATACGGAATGACAGAATATGGACTCATGAACAGGCTTTCGATATCGGAGGAAGAAGCAAGAGAATATATCCAAAAATATTTTGCCCGTTATTCGGGAGTGAAAAAATATTTGAAATTTTTGATAGACGATGCTTATAAAAAGGGATATACAACCACTATTTTTGGAAGAAAGAGATATCTCAAGGAACTTGGAAGCAGTAATGTCCGGATAAGGGGTCTTGGGGAAAGATTTGCAATAAATACTCCTATACAGGGAAGCGCGGCCGATATAATGAAATTATCCACGGTAATACTTTTTAATGGAATAAAGGCTGCCGGAATAGACAGTAATATCATACTTCATGTACATGATGAACTGGTACTGGAATTAAAAGAAAAAGATCTCGATAAAGTCAGACAGATGGTGATCGAATCGATGGAAAATTGCATGAATTTGAATGTAAAACTCAAAGTAGACATAAAAACGGGCAAAAATTGGTATATTTAAAAAAATATTTTATAATATTGATTATTATTTTCTTGCATGTTATCCTTTTCGAATATTAAAAAAGGAGAATGATTTATTAAACTATGACCGATAATAATTTTTACGGAAAATTAACGAATGATAATTGTATGATAGAGAATAAGGATGGTAAGATGGTTCCTAATTATGACCTTACCATGATCGATTTGAACGATGGCGATGTGATTAGAGGCAAAGTGGTAAAAATCGACAAAGATGAGATTCTTGTCGACGTAGGTTTCAAATCCGAAGGAGTCATACCAATAAACGAACTTTCTATAAGGGGCGATATCAAGCCCGAAGATATTCTAAAGGTAGATGATGAGATAGAAATAATGGTACTTCAGAAGGAAGATCAGGATGGCAGGTTGATATTGTCCAAAAAAAGAGCCGAAGTGGAGCAGAATTTTGACAGGATAGAAAAGATATACCAGAGCGGTGATACAGTTGAAGGAGAGATCATCGAATGCGTAAAAGGAGGCCTGATAGTAGATATAGGATTGAGAGGATTTTTACCTGCATCCTTGATAGATGTAAGAAAAACCAAAGATCTGGAATCTTATATTGGTGAGAAGTGCGCATGCAAGATCATAGAAGTGGACAGGAACAGGAATAATGTGGTCCTGTCCAGGAAAGCAATCATAGAGGGCGAAAGAAAAGAACAGCGAAAAGAAATACTTAACAAAATGGAAGCAGGACAGGTAAAGAAAGGTATAATCACAAGTATTGCAGAATTCGGAGCATTTGTGGATGTCGAAGGTGTTGACGGTCTGGTACATATATCTGAACTTTCCTGGAACCATGTAAAGCACCCTTCCGAGGTGGTCAGCGTCAACCAGGAAGTGGATGTGGAGATACTGGATATCGACTACGAAAAGCAAAGGCTGTCCCTGGGTCTGAAACAAACTCAGAAAGATCCATGGCTTGAGAAAATAAAAAATTATTCGATTAAAGATATCGTAAAAGGTAAAGTAACCCGTATTGTAAAATTCGGTTTATTTGTACAGGTAGAAGGGGATCTGGAAGGTCTTGTACATATATCTGAGTTAAGCACGGAAACTGTAAAAAGACCCAGTGATGTTGCAAAAATCGGGGATGAGTTAATGATAAGGATCATTGATATAGATTTTGATAAAAGAAGGATGGCTTTTAGCGTCAGACAGGTTGAGAATCCGGTAGAAGAAAAAGAAGAAGAAAAGGAAGCCAAGGATTCAAAATCGGATAAAAAAAGTGTAAAAAAGGAAACTTCAAAAAAAGAACCAAAAAAAACTGAAGGAAAAGAAGAAGTCTCCGGCAAAGAAGTGGAAGAAAGCCAGGATAAAGAACCAGAAGATAAGGAATCCAGTAAAAAAAGACAGATAAAAGAAATACTCAAGGAACTGAAAGACGAAGCAAATATAGACTGAAGTTCTATTTCCTGACATTCCAGTTTATAACTTAAAACTGCCAGAACTGCATAGTGTTTTAACCATAGATTGTAATTATCTTTTCATATTTGATTTCACTCTTTAATAAGTAAGATATAATTGACTTATTAAAATAAAAGGAGGATATCATAATAGTACTAGGGATCACGGGCAGGATTGGTTCGGGTAAAAGCACAGTATCCGGTTTTATAAAAAAAATAAAGAAAAATGTCCTGATACTGGATATCGATAAGTTAGCAAAAAGTATCTATTCAAAAAATCCTGAAGTCCTGGATAAACTTAAAGTCATTTTTGGGAAAAAGATATTCTGTGCGGATGGAAAACTGATTTTTGATTCTCTGGCAGAGAGAGTATTCTCGAGCAAAAAGGATTTAGAAAAATTAAATTGTCTGATGTTTCCGTTGATCAGAAATAAAGTTGAGAATATTTTAAATAAGAACCAGGACAAGGATTATATAATAATAGACGCAGCGGTGCTTTTTGATTGTAAATTAAACTTGTTTTGCGATTATATAATTCTTGTCGAAGCTTCCGTTAAAAAGAGAGAGACTTTCCTGAAGAACAAAGGTTTTTCGAATGACAGGATAAAATTAAGGATGAAAGGCCAGCATATAAAAATACAAAAGGGAAAAGTGGTATTTGTAATTGATAATGATGGTTCCAAAAGAGACTTGCTTGAGAAAGTCGAAAAGATTATAAAAAAAATTTAAATATATTAATAAAAAAACAAATCAATATGACAGATTCGAAATTTAAAATAGTATCAAATTATTCTCCCCAGGGCGACCAGGGTAAAGCGATAAGACAGTTAACGGAAGGATTAAAAAATAATCTTAAATTTCAGAGTCTGCTGGGAGTCACCGGTTCCGGAAAGACTTATTCTATAGCAAATGTTATAGAAAATATTCAGATCCCGGCACTGGTCCTGGCTCCAAATAAAACACTCGCGGCTCAGTTATGTAATGAATTCAAAGAATTTTTTCCTGATAATGCCGTAGAATTTTTTGTAAGTTATTATGATTATTACCAGCCGGAAGCTTATTTGCCTGGTAAAGATATGTATATAGAAAAGGATACCTCGATAAATGAAGAAATAGAAAAGTTAAGATTGTCCACCACTAACTCCCTTTACACTAGAAACGATGTCATAGTGGTTGCAAGTGTCTCCTGTATATATGGTCTGGGTTCACCTTCCGAATATGGAAAACAGAGAATTATTTTGAGGTCCGGGGAAGTATTTCCAAGGGAAGAAATAATAAATAAACTGGTCAATATAAGATATGAAAGAAATGAATATGATTTTACAAATGGTAAATTCAGGGTGAAAGGGGATACGATCGAAATATTTCCGGCATATCAGGATAGGGCCGTAAGAGTCCAGCTTTTAGAAGACGAATTGGAAAGAATAGTTGAGTTTGATCCTGTATCCGGAGAAATCTTTAATGATCAGGAAGTCTATATAATATCACCTGCGACACATTTTCTGGCAACAGCAGAATGGGTAGACAGAGCACTTGGGACAATAGAGGAAGAATTAAGTGAAAGAATAAAATATTTCAAAGATAGGGATAAGCTGCTGGAGGCCCAGAGATTGGAATCAAGGACCAGATATGACATTGAAATGATAGCAGAATTGGGATTTTGCGGTGGAATCGAGAATTATTCGAGGCACATACTCGGGAAAAAGCCGGGAGAGGCGCCAAATACCCTGCTCGATTTTTTCCCTGAAGATTTTCTGGTCATCATAGATGAATCGCACATTGCCATTCCCCAGATCAGAGGGATGTATGAAGGCGATCATTCAAGGAAACAAACACTTGTTGATTATGGATTCAGACTCCCCTCAGCGATGGATAACAGGCCATTAAGATTTGAGGAATTCGAGGCTAAAGTCAGAAGAATGATATTTACTTCAGCTACTCCCGGACCATATGAGAGAAGAGTGAGCAATCAGATTGTCGAGCAGATAATCAGGCCCACAGGTCTTGTCGATCCTCAGGTCTATGTAAGAAAAACCAAAGGGCAAATAGATGACCTGATGGATGAGATAAAGAAAGTTGTAAGCAGGGGTGAAAGGGCTCTGGTGACTACTCTTACAAAAAGAATGGCCGAAGATCTGGCCGACTATCTGGCAGGTAAAAAGATAAAGGTAAGATATTTGCATTCTACTATAGATACCCTGGAGAGGATAGAAATACTAAGATATTTAAGGACGGGGGAATGCGACGTGCTGGTCGGTATAAATCTACTCCGCGAGGGACTAGACCTCCCCGAGGTATCGCTGGTGGCCATTCTGGATGCAGATAAAGAAGGATTTCTTAGATCGGAAATATCGCTTATTCAGACAATAGGAAGAGCCGCAAGAAATGTGAATGGAAAAGTCATAATGTATGCAGATGATATAACTGATTCAATAAAAAATGCTTTATATGAGACAAACAGGAGAAGGGATCTGCAGATAGAATATAATAAAAAACATAATATAACGCCAAAAACTATAAATAAAACTATATCTGACATATTATATAGCAGAGGTATAAAAACTAAAAAAGAAACAATATCCGATCATAAAGTCAGCGAAAAGAAAAAGTTATTTGGTGAAGACAAATTACTGGATATGGAACCATCCAAAGTTGCCACGATTATAAGTGGTCTCGAGGAAGAGATGAATCTTGAGGCAAGGGAATTAAACTTTGAGAAAGCTGCCATGATCAGAGATGAAATAAAAAGGATAAAAAAGATAACAAATATAGAGGTCAAAAGATAATATTTATGAAAGAAGAGATTGTAATAAAAGGTGCCAGGGAACATAACCTTAAAAATATAAATTTGAGGATTCCCAGAAACAAATTCGTAGTTTTTACAGGTGTAAGCGGGTCAGGAAAATCATCACTGGCATTTGATACTATATATGCCGAAGGGCAGAGAAGGTATGTGGAATCACTTTCTTCTTACGCAAGGCAGTTCCTGGGGCAGATGGAAAAACCTGATGTCGATTTGATAGAAGGCCTGTCTCCTGCGGTTTCCATAAATCAAAAGGGTGTTTCCAAGAATCCCAGATCCACGGTGGGAACAATAACCGAAATATACGATTATCTTCGTGTACTCTATGCTCAAATTGGGATACCTTACTGCTACAGATGTGGGAAACGCATAACCAGGCAGACAGTGGATCAGATAGTCGACAGGGTTCTGGAATTACCGGAAGGTACTAAATTTCAAATCCTTGCACCTATCGTAAGAGGAAGAAAAGGTGAATATATCAAAGCATTCGAAGACATAAAAAATAACGGTTATGCAAGAGTCAGGGTAGACGGCAATATTTACGAACTTGGAGATGATTTTGAGCTTAAGCTGGATAAAAACATAAAACATAACATTGAAATAATTATAGATAGATTAAAAATAAAATCCGATATAAGAAAAAGACTTTCGGAGGATATAGAAATATCGCTCAAGGAAAGCGGCGGTATTGTCTATATTCAATTGCTGGATTCGGGAGAGATATATAGCTTCTCAGAAAATTTTTCCTGTGTGGACTGCTGTCTGGATTTTGAGGAGCTTACTCCCCGGATGTTTTCTTTCAATAGTCCCTATGGGGCATGCAAAGAATGCAGCGGGCTGGGTATAAGTAAAGAAGTAGATCCCGATTTGATTGTGGAACACCCGAACCTAAGCATAATGGATGGTGCCATTCCTTTCTTTAATATGGGATATTCAAATTACTATTCACAGCTGATGAAAAGTCTGGCTGAAGAATATGGATTTGACTTGAATACTCCTTTCAAAAATCTTGACGAGTTTGCAAGAAGAACAATATTATACGGCACCGATGGAAGAAGGATAAAAGTCAGTTATATAAACCATAAGGGCAGATTAAGACATTATTATATAAAATTTGAGGGTCTTGCAAATAATTTAAGCAGAAGGTATCTGGAAACGGAATCCGAAAGCCAGAGGATAAGAATAGAAAAAATGATTAGCAGCAAACCATGCAGGGGATGCAATGGCAAAAGGCTCAGGCCGGAAAGCCTTGCAGTGAAAATCGGCATGCTTTCCATTTCGGATTTCTGCGAAAAGACTATCGAGGAAGGTATAGAATGGTTAAGGTCGCTTAAACTGACCGATAGAGAAAAAATGATCGGCGAGAGACTGATAAAAGAGATAATAGAGAGACTGAATTTTTTAAAAGACGTCGGACTTGGATATCTGACCCTTGACAGGAAGTCCAGTAGTTTATCCGGCGGCGAATCTCAGAGGATAAGATTGGCAACGCAGATAGGTTCCGGGCTTGTAGGGGTCCTTTATATACTTGATGAACCCAGTATCGGTCTTCATCAAAGAGATAATAAGAAATTGATAAACGCATTGAAACGATTGAGGGACCTTGGCAACACCATAATAGTAATAGAACACGATGAAGAAACTATGAGGAGTTCGGATTTTATAGTAGATATCGGGCCAGGTGCGGGAATACATGGAGGGGAAATCGTATTCAGCGGAAATCTTGAAGATATATACACATGCGAGGGATCCATAACCGGAAAATATCTATCAGGGGAAAAATCGATACCTGTCCCTGAGGAACGGAGAAAAGGAAACGGGCTCAATATTATCATTAAAGGTGCCAGGGAACATAATCTTAAGAATATAGACGTTCAGATAGATCTCGGTAAACTTGTAGCGGTAACCGGGGTTTCGGGGTCAGGAAAAAGTACACTTGTAAATGAAATATTATATCCATCACTTTCCAATCTGCTTATGAGGACAAAGTATAATTCGGGAAAACATGATGGGATATTAAACTATAATAATCTGGATAAGGTTATAGTAATAGATCAGTCTCCTATAGGAAGGACACCACGATCGAATCCGGCTACTTATACGGGTGTTTTCACTTATATAAGGGAATTGTTCTCAAAAACACATGAATCCAGGGTCAAAGGATATAAACCGGGAAGATTTAGTTTTAATGTAAAAGGTGGAAGATGTGAATTCTGCAACGGAGACGGACTCATAAAAATAGAAATGCATTTTCTTCCGGATATTTATGTTCCCTGTGAGGTTTGTAAAGGGAAAAGATTTAACCGCGAGACTCTGGAAGTAATATATAAAGGGAAAAATATAGATGATGTTTTGAATATGACCGTTGAAGAAGCAATGATCTTTTTTGAAAATATTCCGAGAATCAATAAAAAACTGAAACTTATAAATGATGTGGGTCTTGGTTATATCAAATTAGGTCAGTCTTCAACCACATTATCAGGCGGAGAAGCACAGCGGGTCAAACTGTCTACGGAACTTTCGAAAAAAAGTACCGGCAGCACGTTATATCTGCTTGATGAACCAACAACAGGACTTCACTTCGACGATATAAATAAGTTGCTCGTGATATTGAAGAAACTGGTGGATGCAGGGAATACCGTACTCGTGATAGAACATAATCTGGAAGTCATAAAAACCGCCGATTACATCATAGATCTTGGTCCTGAAGGCGGAGATAAAGGCGGAGAAATAATTGCCCGGGGGACTCCTGAGGAAATATCGGAAAATACAGGTTCTTACACAGGGAAGTTTTTAAAGAGATATATGAAAATAAATCTCGTAAAGGAACAACTTTACAGGTGAAGCTGCAGTGAATAAAAAAATAATCGACGATAGTAAACAGGAGAATAAAACAAAAGAAATCCTGAAGATCCTACCAAAAAAATCCGGTGTTTATATTTTTAAAGATCATCTTGATGAAATTATTTATATCGGTAAAGCAAAAAATCTTTTAAACAGGGTAAAGAGTTATTTTCAGGATAACAGCAGTTACTTTCCTTATGCCAAACCACTGGATTTTGTCAAAAAAATCAAATCTATCGATTATATTGTCACCGATAATGAAACGGAAGCACTCATCCTGGAAGGCAATCTAATTAAAAAAAATAAACCAAAATATAATATAGATCTAAAGGATGATAAGTCTTATCCATTTGTTGCCGTGACAATCGGAGAAAAATTTCCACGTGTTTTTTTAACACGAGACAGGAACATGAGAGATGCAAGGTATTTCGGCCCCTATACCGATGCCAGAGCCGTAAGGAAAACTCTTGAATATTTAAGAAAAATATTTCAGGTAAGAGACTGCAAGAAAACAAGTCCGGGAAAAGGTCTAAATACACCATGCCTTAATTACCATATCAAACTCTGTCCGGCACCATGTATCGAAAATATCTCCCCCGAGCTATACCGGAAAAATATCGATTTTGTAATTTTATTCCTGAAGGGTAAGGACAGGACCATAATAGAAAAATTGAAAGTAAAAATGGATAAGTATTCAAAGAAAAAGGAATTTGAAAAAGCGGCCGAATATAAGAATAAGATCGAAGATATAAATAAACTTTACAGGGAACAAAAAATATTCTTTCCAGGCGGCAGTAAATGGGATTTTATATCTACAGCCAGGAATGCCGATGATTCGGCAATAAGTTTATTTACATATAGATCCGGGATGCTTGCGATAATCAATAATTTTATCGTAAATAATACCGGGCATCTGGAAGATGAAGAAATTCTATCGGGATTCATAGAAAAATATTATGCAGACATTGATGATATTCCATCGAAGATTTTTTGTCCTATGAATACAGCAAATGCTGTATTCATATCAGATTGGTTGAGTAAAAAGAAAAATAAAAAAATCGATATTATAGTTCCTAAAATAGGCGAAAAGAAAAAAATAATGGAGTTGGTTATCAGAAATTCAAAATTATATCTTGAGAAAAAAAAGTTTGAAAAGGACACCGGGCTGGGCAGTATTTATAGAGATTTACTAAAATTAAAAGAGATTTTTAGATTAACCAATCTTCCAAGGAGAATAGAATGTTTTGATATTTCAAATCTAAAAAAATCATTTCCAGTCGGATCCATGTCTGTTTCTCTGGATGGTATGATGTTGACCAATGATTACAGACATTTTAAGATAAAAAGCATAAAGGGTCAGGATGATTGCAGGATGATAAACGAAGTAGTTACAAGAAGACTTAAATATTTTGAGAACGGGAAAATAAAAAAAGGAAACAGTTTCTATATAAAACCTGATTTAATAATAATAGATGGCGGAAAAGCACAGTATAATACAATAAAGAGATTATTATCCGAAAAAAATATAGATGGTATCGATATTATTAGTATTGCAAAAAAGGAAGAAGCAGTATTCTGTGATAAGTATCCCGATGGATTGAAACTTGATTTGCACGATAGATATGCAAGGATCCTCATTAAAGCAAGAGATGAAGCACACCGGTTTGCCGTGAACTTCCACAGGAGACTAAGGGATAAGAATATGACCGGTTCCATACTGGATGGGATAAAAGGGATAGGAGAGAAAAAAAAGAAATATATCTATGAAAATATAAGCTCGATAGAGGATCTGAGAAAAAAAACAATAGAAGACCTGACGAAAATAAAAGGATTAAATTATAAAGATGCAGACAAAATATACAAAAGTATTCACCGGTAAAGGATAAGTGGTTTATTTGTTTAAATGGATCCTTGACTGGGTGATACTTACTTTTTCTATTGCCGTTGCTTCATATTTCTTGCCATTCATATATTTGACCGGGAATACTACCTGGGACAGGTTAAAAATCGCCTTTTTAGCCGGGTTGCTTCTTGGACTCTTCAATCTTCTTGTAAAACCTATCGTTAAAATTTTATCTCTGCCTATTAATATTTTAACTCTGGGCCTTTTTAATATAATTATAAATGCTGGTATGTTATGGATAGTGGATATGATCATAAAGGAATTGGAAATAAAAGGATTCTGGGGTTACGTCTGGAGTTCACTGGTAATAAGTATCCTAAGCATAGTAATATCCAAAATTATTTTTTTTAGGGGAAAAAGCGATAAAAAAGATTAAAATAACATATATACGTATTAAATATTATTATTTTTAAAAGAAGAAATATGATTGCTGCAAAAGATAAAAATAATAACAGGATAAAGATTGTAATAATCACCGGAATATCCGGTGCCGGAAAAACCGAAGCCCTCAAGTATTTTGAGGATGCAGGTTATTATTGTATAGATAATTTACCTGCATATCTTTTACCCAATATTATCGACTACTTTTCAATGGAGGATAGGAATATAAGTAATATGGCTTTTGCCATAGATTTAAGAAGCGGATATTTTTTTGATGAGATATACAGAACTCTCGATAAACTTAAAGAAATGAAGATAGATTATAAAATCTTGTTTCTGGAAGCCTCAAAGAGTGCCATTATAAAAAGATATTCTTTGACCAGAAGAAAGCACCCGCTCGTCGAGGACGGTAATCTTGGGAAGGGAATAGAAGAAGAGATTGAAAAGATGAGAAGACTCAGAGAAATAACGGATGTAGTGATAGATACTACACTTTTGAATTCAAAAGAACTGCGTATGGCCATAACGGAACGAATGATGAGCGATATAGAAAAAAGTAAACTTTTACAAATATCCATTACTTCATTCGGATATAGATATGGTTTACCTGAAAGTGTGGATATTGTTATGGACGTCAGATTTTTGCCCAACCCATTTTATAACGAAGAGTTAAAGGATCTTGATGGAAAAAATAAAAAAGTGATTGATTATGTTTTATGCCGGGAAGAAACAAAAGAATTCCTGAACATTTTTGAAAAAATGCTTGATTTTTTGATACCCAATTATATTGCAGAGGGTAAGAGTTATTTAGGGATAGGTATAGGCTGCACCGGAGGCGAGCATCGTTCTGTTGTGATTTCCGAGAAAATATTTGAATATTTAAAGTTAAAAGGTTACTCTATAAAATTATTTCATAGAGATATCTCCAAAATCTGATTTTCATTGCCTAAAAGCATAATTTTATTCCAGTAAAAGGTATTTTTTATAAAATTACACTTTAATGATTTTATCAAATTTGTTAAAATTACACGGTTCATATCGAAATAAAAATATTTTTATATTTTTATAAATTTGTATGAATAAATACTTATCATTATTATTTGACTAAGGGGGATGAAATGGCAATAAAAGTAGGAATTAACGGATTTGGAAGGATAGGCAGACAGTTTTTAAGAGCAAAACTAGAATATGATAAAGATAATAATATAGATATAGTATCAATAAACGATCTGTACGATCCAAAAGTTCTCGCTCATCTTCTTAAATATGATTCCATATACGGGATTTTGAATGCTGAAATAAAAGCAGGAGAGGATTATATAGAAGTCAATGGAGAAAAAATAAAGATAACTTCTTTTAAGGATCCGGAACTTCTTCCCTGGAAGGATCTTGGAGTAGATGTTGCGCTGGAATCTACAGGAATATTTACTACAAGGGAAGGCGCCGAAAAGCATCTTAAGGCAGGGGCAAAAAAAGTAGTTGTGTCTGCACCTATGAAAAAGGGCGGAGCTGACATAACAATTGTACTTGGAGTAAATCATCAAGGCTATGACAAAGAAAAACATAATATAATCTCAAATGCCTCATGTACCACAAATGCGCTGGCTCCGGTATGTAAGGTTCTTCATGAGAATTTTATTATAAAAAATGGTTTTATGACTACCATACATGCTTATACAAATGATCAAAGAATACTCGATCTTCCTCACAAAGACCTGAGGAGGGCAAGAGCAGCTGCTCTATCGGCCATACCTACATCTACAGGCGCCGCAAGTGCGATAGGACTGGTGATTCCCGAATTAAACGGTAAACTAGACGGTCTTGCAGTAAGGATACCGGTAGCTGTGGGATCCCTGATCGATCTGGTGGTAGAAGTAGAGAAGGGTTGCTCTGTTGAAGATGTAAACAATGCTTTCAAAAAAGCTTCTCAGGAGCCAGGATTTAAAGGAATATTAAAATATACTGAAGATCCGATCGTATCTGTAGATGTCATTGGAGATTCCTATTCTACGGTCTTTGATTCATTAAGTACTCTTACGAAAGAAAAAATGGTGAAAGTCTTATCCTGGTATGATAACGAATGGGGATATTCAAGCAGATTATTTGATTTGATAAATTATATTATGAAATAAATAAAAAAAATAAATATAAAAAATAAATAACCGGGGTCAACTAAACCTCGGTTATTTATAAAGTAAAGTTTTGGTGGTAAAAATGTTTAATAAAAAAACAATCGAAGATATGGATGTCACAAACAAGAGAGTCCTGGTAAGAGTAGATTATAATGTCCCCCTGGATGATAACCTCAATGTAGTAGATGACACCAGAATAAGGTTATCGCTGCCGACTATAAATTATCTGATCGAAAAGAATGCCAAGATCATATTGATGTCACATCTTGGTCGGCCAAAAGGAGCAGTCGAGACTAAATTCAAACTGGATCCTGCAGCCAAAAGACTTGGTCAGCTGGTGAGTAAAAAAGTCATGAAATTTGACAGCATTTATTCACAAGAAATCAAAGAATATATAGATAATGAAATGGATTTTGGTGAAATCGTAATGCTTGAAAACCTGAGATTTGATCCCGGAGAGAAAGCAAATGATGACGAATTTTCGAAATCACTCGCATCACTTGCTGATGTATATGTCGATGATGCTTTCGGCGCCGCGCACAGAGCGCATGCATCTGTTGCCGGAGTGACGAAATATCTTCCTGCTGTAGCGGGATTTTTGATGAAGAAAGAAATCGAGGTTTTAACATCTCTTCTGGAATCACCGCAAAGGCCCTTTCTGACCATTCTGGGAGGAAGTAAAGTCTCTGATAAGATACAGGTTATAAGAAACCTTCTCGGTAAGGTAGACAGCTTGATACTGGGCGGTGGGATGACCTATACATTTCTGAAAGCACAGGGTTATGAAATAGGTAAATCGATTTGCGAAGATGACCAGATTGATTTTGCCAGAGAAATGCTTGCTCTGGCCAAGAAAGATAATGTCAAATTAATACTGCCAGTAGATATCGTTGCGGCAAAAGAATTTGATAGTAATTCAGAGAGGAGACTTGTATCGATACAATCGATACCGGCAGACTGGATGGGGATGGATATCGGAGACAAGAGCATAGAATTGTTTAAAACAGAAATTGCCACTGCAAAAACTATCTTCTGGAATGGCCCTGTGGGTGTATTTGAATGGTCCAATTTTGAAAATGGAACCAGAAATATAGCAAATGCTATTGCCGGAAGTCAGGCAGTAACGGTCGCAGGGGGAGGAGATACGCTGGCAGCATTGAAAAAATATGATCTATCCTCAAAATTTACACATGTTTCCAGCGGCGGCGGGGCCGCAATGGAACTACTGGAAGGGAAAGAATTACCGGGCGTATCATCTCTTTTAGATAAGTAATCATAAATAATATAAAAATCTCGAAAGGAACTATGGAAATAAGAAGGCCTTTTATAGCAGGAAACTGGAAAATGAACATGACTCATTTACAGGCTGCCAATTTTATACAGGATCTTGGATATAAATATAATAACAAAAATAATTGTGAAGTGGCAGTGTGTCCGCCTGCTACAGCTTTAAGGAGTGTAAGAACCATAATCGATAGTGACAATCTTTATATCAAACTTGGCGCACAAAATATGTATCATGAGACAAGCGGTGCATTTACAGGAGAAATCTCACCAGTAATGCTTAAATCACTAGGTGTCGAATATGTGATAATCGGTCATAGTGAAAGAAGGCAATATTTTGGAGAGACTAATTCCGACGTCAACAAGAAAGCAAAGGCTGCTTTTAATGCAGGTTTAAAGCCAATTATGTGTGTTGGCGAGTCACTGGAAATAAGAGAAAACGGCAGGGCCGAGCAGTTTGTTCTGGATCAAATAAAGGAATGCCTGGAAGGTATTGATGAAGAAAGCATGGTCGATTTAACTGTAGCATACGAGCCGATTTGGGCTATTGGCACAGGTAAAACTGCAACATCCATGGACGCTAATGATATGTGCATTGCAATAAGAAAAAAAATTGATGAATTATATGGCAAAAAAATTTCCGAAGCTGCTATAATCCAATATGGCGGAAGTGTAAAACCCTCAAATATTTCCGAGCTGATGAAGATGTCAGATATAGACGGTGCCCTTGTAGGAGGCGCAAGCCTGGAAGTAGATACTTTTATGGATATAATTAATTATTAGGATAGCAGTGACTTATAAAACCGGAAGAAAAAAACCAATCTGTTTGATGATACTTGATGGCTGGGGCTTATCCAGTCAGACTGAAGGCAATGCAATCAAGCAAGCAAAAACTCCACATATGAATAATTACTTCAGGATTTATCCAAATACCAGATTGAATGCTTCAGGTGAAGCAGTGGGACTGCCCGAAGGTCAGATGGGCAATTCGGAGGTAGGCCATCTGAATATCGGAGCGGGTAGAATCGTATATCAGGAATTTACCAGAATAAATAAAGAAATTGAAAATGGAGATTTTTTCAAAAACACAGTATTAATAAATGCAATCGATAACGTGAAAAAAAATAATAGCTGTCTTCATCTTATGGGTCTTGTATCGGATGGCGGGGTACACAGTCACATAAGACACTTAGAAGCTTTAATCAGCCTGGCAGTTGAATATGAAATAAAAGATTTATTCATACATGCTTTTCTTGATGGCAGGGATGTACCCCCGAGAAGTGCAATACCGTTTTTAAATGAAGTGGACGAATATCTAAAAAAGAAGGGAATCGGACAAATTGCCACAGTTAGCGGAAGATATTACAGTATGGACAGGGATAATAGATGGGATAGAGTTGAAAAAAGCTACAACACACTGATATATAGAAAAGGAAAAAAATTCGAAACAGGTGCCGGAGTTGTTGAAGCATCCTATAGTAATAATGTAGATGATGAATTTGTTGTTCCTTCTATAGTGGACTGTAGAGATAATGAGAAAGCCAGTATCAAGTCGACGGACTCAGTGATATTCTTTAATTTCAGACCCGATAGGGCAAGACAGCTAACAAGGGCATTTATTTGTGATGATTTTAAGGAATTCGATAAGGGTCCGAATCCGCCTAAAGTATATTTTGTATGTATGACCCAATATGACAAGTCATTTAATGCTCTTACAGCCTTTCCTCCTCAGGATATTAAAAATACCCTGGGAGAGGTCATATCAAAAAATAATTTAAAACAATTAAGAATTGCTGAAACTGAGAAATATGCCCATGTCACTTTCTTTTTTAATGGCGGTATAGAAAAACCATTTAAAGGAGAAGATAGGATATTGATCCCTTCCCCAAAGATTGCGACATATGACCTGAAACCTGAAATGAGTGCATTTGAAGTAACGGATACTGTCATAAGCAAAATTAAATCAAAGATTTATGATGTAATAATATTAAATTTTGCAAATCCTGATATGGTAGGTCATACGGGGCATTTGGATGCAGCGATAAAAGCTGTAGAAGCAGTTGATGAATGTGTTGGAAAAGTGGTCGAAGAATTAATTATGAATAATGGACTGGCACTCATTACGGCAGATCATGGTAATGCTGAAATAATGATAAATCCTGTCGACAAAAGAGTCGTAACTGCACATTCCTTATCAATGGTGCCTCTTGTGGTTTGCGATTCAAAAATGAGATTGAAAGATTATGATGAAGATTTTAAATTAAGTGACATTGCACCTACGTTATTGGATCTCTTAAAAATCCAAAAACCTGTAGAAATGACAGGGGTATCGCTTTTATCATATTGAACTTGATTTTAAAGGAAAGACTATGTATTCTACATATAAATATTTGTTTTTAATATATCATTTTTTTGATAAAATATAGGCCAGAAGCCAATTTTAGATTTTATAAAGATTAGGGAGGGAATATAGATATGGGTTCTGTTTTGTTAAATATATTATTTTCATTTCATATAATTGCCAGTATCGGATTGGTTCTTTTAATCCTATTGCACGCTGGAAGAGGAGGAGGAATTTCCGGTTTATTCTCCGGTATGGTAGAAACTTTTGATGGTGCAGGAATTGTGGAAAAAAATCTTGATAGGATCACAATTATACTTGGAGTGGTTTTTACAGTTACTACAATAACTCTTTTTATTTTATTATAAATCGTTAGAAGCTGCAGGATTATTATTTAGAACGAAAGGAGGTTTTAAAATAAAAAATCTTGCAAGTAAATCATAGAATTTGAAAAGGAGGCTTTAGTGAGGAATTACAAAAAGTGGATGGGAATAATTGCAGTACTTACCGTTATCGTATTTATAGGAGCAATGTTTGCAGGATGTAAAGAGGAAGCAGCCGGCGAGCAGATTATGAGATTACATATTGTTGAACCGGTATCTCTGGATCCTCCAAATGCTTATGAAAGTGAAGGAATCCAGGTGATAAGACAATGCTGGGATGGTCTGATAGATTGGGATCCTGAAACTTATGAACCAATACCAGAACTGGCTGAAAGCTGGGACATAAGCGATGATGGCCTTGTTTATACTTTCCATTTAAGAGAAGGGGTTAATTTTCACAGCGGCAGAGAACTGGTAGCCGAAGACTTTGTTTATTCATGGTCAAGAGTAGCCAATGCAGAGACAGCTTCTTATCTTGCCTATCATTTACTTCCAATCCTGGGTTATGAAGAGTGCCAGGCAGGAACAGCCACTGTTCTTGAAGGAGTAAAAGCTCTTGACGACTACACGCTGGAAGTGACCTTGAAAGAGCCTTATGCTGACTTTTTAACTACTCTGGGTCATGATGTATTCTACCCTGTGGCCAAGGAAGATATAGAAGAGTGGGGAGATGAATATACCGAGCATATAAATGGTGTAGGTCCATTTGAATTCGTTAAATGGGAACACGACCAGTATATAGATCTTGTAAGAAACGATGATTACTGGGGCGAAAAAGCCAAACTTGAATCTGTCAGATATGTCATAATAGCTGACGAAGATACAGCATTTCTGGAATTTCAGGCCGGTAATCTTGAATATACCGCGATACCTGTTGGAAAAATCCAGACTACACTGGATAATGAGGAAATTGGTGGCGGCGCAATAATTAAACCATTCTGGGCTTTATATTATTATGGATTTAATTTAAATGCCGAACCATTTGCGGGTAATAAGGAATTGCGTGAGGCTATAAGTTATGCCATAGACAGGCAGAATATCTGCGATGTGATAAATGAGGGAATATCCACACCAGCTACAGGATTCGTTCCCCCGGGAATTCCGGGATTTCAGGAAAATGCTTCCGATTTTGTTTATAACGTAGAGTTAGCTGAACAAAAATTGGCCGATGCCGGTTATCCGAATGGAGAGGGCTTGCCTACGCTGGAATTTGGATTTAATACAGGTGCGGGTCATGAACAGTTAGCAGAAGCGATACAGGCTGATCTCAGCGAAATTGGAATAACTGTAAACATAACAGGTTATGAATGGGGAACAATGCTCGAGATGGCAAAGGCAGGAGATATAGTATTTTACCGATTGGGCTGGGTAGCAGATTATCCTACAATGGATAATTTCCTGTTCCCGTTATTCTATTCAGGATCCAGTGATAATTATGGCGAGTATAATAATCCCGATGTTGATGCCATGCTTCTGGAAGCAAGAACTATCCTTGATGAAGATGAAAGAATCGCAAAGTACAGAGAAGTCGAACAGATGATTCTTGCGGAATCAGCATTTGCAAATATATATTGGTATGGAACAAGAAGAATAGTACAGCCGTATGTCAAGGGATTCGAGCTGAATAACATGGAAAACTATGATTTAAGCAAAGTATGGCTGGAGAAATAAAAGAGAAAATCAGATTTAAGTAACGGTTTAGAGATTAAATAAAATACAGCCTACACCTGAAAAGGTGTAGGCTGTATAATATCAAGAAAATAATTTGTTATTTTAGATAAAAAATATTTAAATGTTTTATTTTATATTAAGAAGAATTTTACAGATTATCCCTGTTATTATAGGTGTCACGCTGATCCTCTTTACTTTGATGTATATTATCCCGGAAGATCCCGCAAAACTTATTCTTGAAAAAGGTGCAACTCCTGAAGCGCTTCAAAATCTAAGGGCAAAAATGGGTATCGACAAACCTGTTTATGTTCAATACTGGAGATATATCAAGCAGCTGGCAAAAGGGGATCTGGGAACTTCATACAGATACAGGCGCTCTGTCAATAGTATTCTTGCCGATCATTATCCCAATTCAATAAAACTGGCCCTGGCTGCTATTGTAATAGAGATTATCATCGGTATTTTTGCAGGAATCATATCGGCGGTCAGAAAATATAGCTTCTGGGACATAGTTGTCACTGTTTCGACAACTATTGCTGTCTGTGTGCCTGTGTACTGGCTCGGTATGATGCTGCAGGTTTCGTTTGGCCTGAAACTGGGGTGGCTACCTATGTCCGGAATGGGTAATGGGAGCATCCAGTATTATATATTGCCTGCAATAACCCTGGCTTCTGTTTCTACTGCATTTGTGGCAAGAATGACCAGGAGCACAATGCTTGAAGTATTATCCAATGATTATATTACGACTGCTTATGCAAAAGGGCTTTCACGCAGTATGGTTATCGGTAAACATGCGCTAAAAAATGCTTTAATACCGGTGGTGACTTTAATAGGAATGGATCTGGGTACCTTAATGGGGGGTGCAATTCTTACCGAGACAGTCTTTAACTGGCCAGGCGTCGGAAGAACTATTTATCTGGCAATCCTTCAGAGGGATGCGCCGGTGGTAATCGGCGGAACAATAATCCTGGTTATGATCTTTGTGATAATGAATTTGATCGTGGATATTGTTTATGCACTGCTGGATCCAAGAATCAGATATGAAAAAAAGGAAATACAAATTTAAATGGCAGCCTTAAAAGAATTAGAAACATTAGAGGAGATTGAAACAGGAAAAAGATATTCAAGGACATCTCTTTATAAAGATGCATGGAAACGGTTGCGAAAAAACAAACTTGCCATGCTGGGCCTCGCAGTAGTCATTTTGCTGATATTGATTGCAATATTTGCTCCTTTGATCACTCCCTACGATCCAATTATAAGAATAAAGACAGATTCTTCCCTTGGACCCAGTGTAAGACATTTTTTTGGAACAGATCTGCTGGGAAGGGATATTTTCAGCAGAGTTATTTACGGAAGCAGGATCTCAATAGAAGTGGGAGTCATAGCAGTTGGCATATCGGTTATCATAGGCCTTTTTTTTGGGGCTCTGTCCGGGTATTTCGGGGGTTTTTCCGATACCGTAATAATGCGGGTAGCAGATATTTTCTTTGCCTTTCCGTATATTTTAGGCGCAATAGCGATAATGACAATTTTAGGTCCGGGGATAGTAAATATATTTATAGCAATAGGTATTCTGGGATGGGCCTCATTTGCGAGAATTTTCAGGAGTTCAATCCTGACAATTAAGCATAAGGAATATATTGAGGCAGCAAGGGCAATGGGTGCAAGCAATTACAGGATCATAACAAAACATATTTTTCCGAACTCATTTGCTCCGATAATCGTTTATGCAACAATGAATGTGGGAACCGCAATAATAGTAGAAGCTGCATTAAGCTTTCTTGGAATAGGTGTTCAGCCTCCTACGCCTGCATGGGGCAAAATGCTTGCAGATTCAATGGCTTATATCGATACTGCCCCGTGGATGATGTTTTTCCCTGGATTGGCCATATTGATAACAGTTTTAGGGTTTGTGCTGCTTGGTGATGGATTAAGAGATGCGTTTGATCCGAAATTGAAATAATTTAGAAAATGATTAACAAAAAACAGATTTTTATTAATTGATTTTTTAAAAATGGTAGAAACAGAAAACAATAAAATTTTAGAAGTTAAGGATTTAAAGACTTATTTTTATACTGATGACGGCATAGTTAAAGCAGTTGATGGTGTGAGTTTCGACCTTAAAAAAGGTGAAACTCTTGGCATTGTAGGAGAAACCGGATGCGGTAAGAGTGTAACTGCTCTTTCGATCCTGAGGTTGATTCCACAGCCTATTGGAAGGATAGTCGGGGGTGAAATAATCTTTGAAGGCAGGGATTTGTTAAAACTCGGACAAAAAGATCTCCAGAATCTAAGAGGTAACAAGATTTCAATGATTTTTCAGGATCCGATGACTTCATTAAATCCTGTTTATACGGTTGGTAACCAGGTTATGGAATCCCTGATTGTTCATAGAAAATTAAAAAAAGAAGAGGCCAGAATAGAAAGCTTAAAACTTCTTGAAATGGTAGGAATACCTGAATTCAAAAGAAGATTCAATAGCTACCCTCATGAATTCAGCGGGGGGATGAGGCAGAGGGTCATGATTGCTATGGCAATAGCAAATAGCCCCAGTATCCTCATAGCTGATGAACCGACAACTGCACTTGATGTAACTGTTCAGGCTCAAATACTGGAATTAATGCATGAACTTAAGCATAAGACAAATTCATCGATAATAATAATCACGCATGATCTTGGTGTGGTTGCAAAATATGCAGATAGAGTAATGGTAATGTATGCAGGTAGACCAGTAGAATTTTCGAATGTCGATAATATTTTTTATAAACCGATGCACCCATATACAATCGGGTTGATGAAATCAGTGACGAGACTTGATGAGAAAAAAAGAGAAAAATTGAAGCCAATCGAGGGATTACCTCCAAGTTTGATAGATTTACCGGAGTGCTGCATTTTCAGAGCAAGATGCAAATATATATGCGATGAGTGTAAAAAAGAATATCCACCTCTGGTAGAAATAGAAAAAGATCATTTTGTATCATGTTACAGAGGGAAAGAATTCATGGAAGGAATAATTGAAAGATTTGGTAATTAAATATGGAAAATAATAAATTACTGGAAGTCAAAAATTTAAAAAAATACTTCAGCTTAAGAAGCGGGTTTTTATTTCAAAAATTTACTGGTTCCGTAAAAGCTGTGGATGATATAAGTTTTTATATAAAAAGAGGCGAGACTTTTGGACTTGTAGGTGAAACAGGCTGCGGTAAGACTACCGTTGCGAGGGTAATATTAAGGCTTGTACAACAGACAAGCGGGGAAGCGATATATAACGGTGTGAATTTATTCAAATTAAATAGCAGAGAGATGTTTAAAATAAGAAGAGAAATCCAGGTGATTTTTCAAGATCCTTATGCATCTCTTTCTCCGAGGATGACGGTTGGCGATATTATAAATGAACCGTTTGAAATTCATAAAATTGGTGATAAAAGAAAAAGGATAAAAAAAGTAAAGGAATTATTAAGGGTGGTTGGCCTTAATCCCGAGCATATACATAGATACCCGCATGAATTCAGCGGTGGACAGAGGCAGAGAGTCGGAGTAGCAAGAGCTCTGGCTCTGACTCCAAAGTTACTTTTGTGTGATGAACCTGTGTCAGCTCTGGACGTATCAGTCCAGGCGCAGATTTTAAATTTACTGACAGAACTGCAAAAAGAATTTAACCTTACTTATCTTTTTATTGCTCATGATCTTTCTGTTGTAAAACATGTAAGCGACAGGATAGGTGTAATGTATCTAGGGAAACTGGTTGAAGTTGCAGAAAGTGAAGATTTATATAAAACACCACTTCATCCCTATACAATGGGTCTGTTATCTGCAATCCCCATTCCTGATCCTGAACTTGAAAGAAAAAGGAAGAGAATCGTCCTTGAGGGAGATGTGCCAAGTCCTATTAATCCTCCTTCCGGCTGCAGTTTTCATACAAGATGTCCGAATGCACAGGATATCTGCAGCATAGAAGAACCTGAATTAAAAGATTATTCAAAGAATGGGAACGAACATCTTGCTGCTTGCTTTTTTGCAGGAAAACCTATAGCCTAAATAATAAATTTACAGGTGTATATATGAATAAATCAAAAAAAATAATAATATTTATTTTTATGTTGATATTGATGTTTACAAGTATTTTCCTATATTCATGTGAATATCATGATACGGGATTACTTACCATAGATGATGAAGCCGGAAGCATCAACGGAGAAGAAAATGTCGATAATTTGGGTGTCAGTGACAGAGAATTTTTCCTGGAATCAAAAGAGAAACAGAAGAATAAGAATCCTCTGGATGACATCAATATAAGAAAAGCAATATTTTATGCAATAGACAGGCAAAGAATCGTAAATGAGTTACTTGGTGAATATGGCGAGGTACTGGCCAGCTTATTTGCAAAAGATTCCTATTATTATTATCCTGCCTGGTCAGAATATGATTATAATATAAATAAAGCAAAAGAATCTTTGAGCAGAGCAGGATACGGCGTGGAAAATCCCCTGTATATTACTATCGGTTCCATAAGTGATAATAGAACCAGACAAAGAATAGAAGAAATGCTCATAGAAGATCTGGATAAAATAGGAATAAAATTATGGATATTCAATAAGCCTTCAAAAGAATGGTATCAGGATTACGTCGAAAAAGGGGATTATGAACTTGGCATATGGTCGATCTATAATTTCGATGGAAGCAGCCTGATATATAACTTTGATTCCGGAAAAATACCTCCATTAAAGACAGAAGAGAATAAGAACTGCGAGAATTTTTATTGGTACGAAAATTCAAGTGTAGATGAAATCCTAAGAGAGGTTGCCGAAGAGAGAGATCCTGAAGTAAAAAAGGATCTACTACAGGATTTACAGGATTTGCTGGCACAGGATGCTGTTGTGCTGCCCCTTTACAGCAGGTTATTTTCAATAGCTTATAACAACAAGAAATTAGAAAAAATCGATATCAGTATAAAGAATAATAAAATCTTTTATAACATAGAAAACTGGATTTTATCAGGTGAAGAAAATACAGATGAAAATAGTGAAAATGAGATCATCATCGGGTACGAAGGTGAGGATTACGAGCTTTCGGGTCCGTTTGATTTTGATTATATTAATGATCTTATAGTAAGAGGTTTATGGCGAATAGATGAAAAAGGGGATTATGAAGCGGTTTTTGTGGAAGAAGATGATTATTCAGAGAAAAACACGGATGGAATACCGGATCTTGAGATCAATGTCACATTAAAAGATGATATATTATGGGAGAATGGGGACCCCATCACTTCGGAAGATGTCAAATATACTTATGATTCCATACTGGGAAATGAAAGTTTAAATATTGATGAAGACTACTCAAAAGTAAAGGGAATTGAAGTAATAAACGAAAAAGAGTTCAAAATCGTTTTTAAAGAAAATGTCAATAACTGGAAGAAACTTTTCCCGCTTGTATTAAAAGAAGGATCACTGGATGAAAAAGATATAAGTGATTTTTCTCCAGGTGATATTGTTTCCAATGGTCCTTACAAAATAGGAGAGTATAAAGAAAGAGAATATCTTACACTGGTGAAGAATGAATTTTATTCATATTCAGGATCAGTATCCGAAATAGATTCTATCAGGGTCATATTAGATGTTGATATAAACAATCTTGTCAGTATGCTCAGAGATGAAGAGATAGATTTATTGAATATTCCTGTAGATCTTGATTTAATGAAAAATCTGGAAGAAGATGAAAATTTTGATTTACTTGTTAAACCGGGAAATTTGCTGGAGCATCTCGCTATTTGCCTAAAACCAAAAGATTAATAGGCGTTATAAAGAAAATTGGTATCTTCGTTAGGCGACCTCTTTAGTTTTATAATTAGTTTATTGACAATAATAAATATTGTTCTTAGAATTAATTAGCTAAAAATCATAAGTTCAATTAATTAAACTCTTATGTCGGAATGGCGGAACTGGTAGACGCGCAAGGTTGAGGGCCTTGTGAACGATTTAGTTCATGGGGGTTCAAGTCCCCCTTCCGACACCAGTAGATTTATTAAGTATGGTTAAACAGTAAAGTTAAACTGGTGAAAACATGCCACAGTGCATGTTAAATACATCAATAGCCAGGCTTTTTATATAGTAGATGTTCTTTTCCGATTATATCAGGTTTATAAACTTCTTCAGCCCATTTTTCTTCTGGTACCTCTTCAATCGCTATGGAAATAGAACTTTCAGGGGCACCCGTTGTATTTTTAATTACTTTAACAATTTTATCAGTCATTTGTTTTTTCTGGTCCTCTGATCTTCCGGGCCATAATTTAACTATTATGTGGGGCATATTACTAAATCTCCTTTTATGTTCTGATATTTATAAATAATAAAAGTATACATTAAAAATAAATGAAATATAATTATAATAGTTTTATAAATATCATGGATAAAGAACATGAAAGAAGCATATTTATATAAAAAGCTCGATGACAAAAAAGTAAGATGTAACCTCTGTAATCACAGGTGTTTGATAAAGGATCAGGATAAGGGAAAATGCTGTGTCAGAAAGAATATCGATGGAGTGCTATACTCTCTGGTATATCGAAAACTGATTGCTGAAAACTCCGATCCGATTGAAAAAAAACCACTGTTTCATTTTTTACCGGGCACTTATTCTTTATCTATAGCAACGGTTGGATGCAATTTTAAATGTTTTTTCTGTCAGAATTTCAACATTTCACAGATACCATCGGAGTTAGACATAATAGAGGGAAGAGATGTTTCGCCTGAAGAGCTGGTAAATCACGCTCTTGCTAATGGAGATAAAAGCATATCATATACTTATACCGAACCCACCATTTTTTTCGAGTATGCTTATGACACCGCTAAACTGGCAAGTGAAAAAGGATTAAAAAATGTCTTTGTGACCAATGGTTTCATGACTGAAGAATGTATAATGATGATCGAACCTTACCTTGATGCAGCAAACGTAGATTTGAAGAGCTTTTCGGAAAATACATATAAAGAGAAAATCGGGGGAAAGCTGAAGCCTGTTCTCAATAATATTGCCCTTATGAAGAAGCTGGATATCTGGGTAGAGGTAACTACACTTATAATTCCGGGGATCAATGACTCCGAAGACGAATTAAAAAACATAGCAGGATTTCTAGCCGGAATTGATAAAAATATACCCTGGCATCTGAGTGCTTATTATCCTCAATATAAGTCAGATATTCCTCCTACCAGCACAGAAAAAATAAAAGCTGCAATTGATATAGGTAAAAATGCAGGATTGAAATATGTCTACGGAGGAAATATTCCGGGAAGTGGATATGAAAACACCAATTGTCCCAACTGCAAAAATATGCTTATTGAAAGAACAGGATTTTCCGTCTCAGGCAATAAAATAAAAAAAAGTTCCTGCTTTAGCTGCGGTCAGAAAATAGAAGGAATTTTTTAAAAAGGTTAATTCTTATATTTAATCTTCAAGATCAATTATCAAGATACATAGACTGCTTAACTTTTAAATAAAATTATCCTATAATATCTTTCTATTGTTTTAAAAGGCGGCATAGCCAAGTGGTAAGGCAGAGGTCTGCAAAACCTTTATCCCCGGTTCGAATCCGGGTGCCGCCTCCAGATCATAAATTTATTTTAAAATAAGAAAGAGAAAAACATGTTGTATGCCCAGGATATACTTGAGAATGTTTTAGAAAAAAATCCCGGAGAATCAGAATTTCATCAAGCCGTAAAGGAAGTATTATCATCTATAATCATCTATAGAAGCTGCATTAGAGGTACATGTTATGGCAGGAATCTTTAAAAATATCACCATGACGGCAAAAGAATACGGAGATGAGGATAATTTAGTCAAAGGTGCCAATATAGCAGGTTTCATCAAAGTAGCAAATGCGATGCTCGCACAGGGAGTCGTTTAAAAAAATAATAACGGAAATATGAACGATGAGGAATAAGGTGTTTTGGCTATGGCTGATAATTCAATTGCAATAGAGACTTTTAATCTGACAAAAAAATATGGAAGTCTGGCTGCTGTAAATGATTTAAATTTAAAAATCAAAAGTGGTGAGATTTTTGGCTTTTTAGGCCCAAATGGAGCAGGTAAGACTACAACGATAAAATTGATGACCGGACTGCTTAAACCAACAAAAGGCACTGTTAAAATCATGGGCAAAGACATACAGGAAGATCCATTGGGAGCAAAGAAAAATTTCGGGCTTATACCTGACGAACCCCAGATCTATGAAAAGTTGACAGGAATAGAGTTCTTGAGGTTTATGGGAAATATATTTGCTATGGATAGAAAAGAAATAGAGGAAAAGATAAAGGAACTTTTAAAAGTTTTTGATCTTACCGGAAGAGGAGAGCAACTGATCCAGAGTTACTCTCATGGTATGAAACAAAAAATGGCTATAGCAGGGGCATTGATCCATTCTCCCAAAGTATTGTTCTTTGATGAGCCAACAGTAGGACTCGATCCTAAAAGCGCAAAAGTAATAAAAGATATAATGAAATTCAGGGCGAAATCGGGGGTCTGTATTTTTATGTCCACTCATATCCTGGAAATTGCCGAGAGAATGTGTGACAGAGTTGGTATTATCAATAATGGAGAACTTATAGCTGTTGGGGATATGGATGAATTAAGAAAGGTTTCAAAGGAAAAGGAAGGTAATCTGGAAGAAATATTCTTACAGTTGACCGGAGAAGAAGAAGATATAGATATTATAAAATCTTTGACCTGATTGGTTATGCTTGGTTTATTACTAAAAAACAGATTAAATACAATATTTCTTGGATATACAAGGGATGAGCCTAAAAAAAAGGCCGGAAGAATAATCGGTACTTTGATAAGTATATTGATTTTCGCACTGATCCTTTATTACTCCTCCAGATTTATTAGTTTTATTTACAGCAGGTTGGATACAGGACTGGCAAATACGATATTCGATATTGCGCTGGATTATATTTTTATGATTATCTTTATTTTTATCATATTTACCGGTATCGCCACAAGTCTTTATATTCTCTATTTATCCAAGGATCTGGAACTGCTGTTGACTCTTCCGATAAAGTATCGCACCGTTTTTATATATAAATATATAGAAGCATTGATTGCAAATTCTTATTTGTTTTTTATAGTGATTATGCCGTTTTTGATATCTTATGGAATTACAGCAAGATTACCGCTGGCTTATTATCCTTCTATGATAATTGTTTTTATATCCGTAGTTTCCATTCCAACCAGCCTTGGAGTCCTGATAGGTATGGTAGCTGTAAGATTGATCAATCCCAATAGAGCAAAGGAAATTCTTGCCTTCATAGGAGGATTATTCGGTCTGCTGATATGGTTGTCCTCGCAACTTATGGCGAGATTCGGTGAGAATCTGGCTCCACAATTGAAATCTATGAGTGTTGAAGATATAAGGCAGTATATAACTGCTGTTTTCAGTAAACCCTTTTTAAAATTCTTTCCTTCGACATGGGGATCCAATACATTATTTTATCTGCACGATGGCAATTATAAACAGTTTGGCCTGAATTTTACTTTGATTACCGCGACTTCTATTTTGTTGATTTTTTTATGCATAGTCATATCTCAGCGAATATATTATCTAGGCTGGTCGAACTCCTCTCAAGTTGCAGCAAGAACAGGATTTAAAAGGGCTAAAGCAGAAAAAGGGCGGAAAACAGATGAAGATGGAAGATATGGCCGCAGCTTTTTTTCCGGAGTGAATTATATTATAGTCAAGGATCTTAAAATCATCCTAAGAGATGCCAGAAGACTTTTGAATATTTTTTTACCGGTTTTTATGTTTATTTTTATATTTTTCTGGACTATTTCAGGAAATATCAATGATAGAGGGGATATTGTTTTTTTACTGCCTTTAAAGATACTTATATTTTTATTTTTTCCATTACTGGTCGCAGGAATGGTAAACCAGAATATATCAGGAAATAGTATTGGCGGTGAAGGATTACAATTCTGGATACTTAAGATATCACCCGTACATACAAAAAAACTTTTAAGGACAAAAATAATTCTCAGCACTATTCTGACCATATTATGCGGGGGCATAGTAATGGTCATATTTTATTTCGTGTATAAGCCTGGACTGGCATACCTCATATTTGGATTGATTCTACTAATCTTATTCAGCTGGGGTGATTCGGTTATTGGTACTTCTATAAGCACCTTTTTCCCTGTTTTCAAGACAAATCAATCGTCAAATAGAAATAACATATCATTCGTTGGCGGTATACTGAATCTCATATTGTTTTTCATATACATATTATTTTTTGCAGGTATTGTTATTGGGATTTTATTTCTGGCAGATTATTTAAACTGGTCCAACCTTATTTCATTTCCTATAATAATTGCTCTGGAAGTGATACTTAATCTGATCTTGTATAATATACTTATAAATTTAAGTACTTACAGATTGAATGCCTTAGAATGGAAATATTAATTTTGTAGACCTTTAATTCAGGGTAATATAATTGATTTATAGAAAAATATAAATTATTCTTTAGTTATAAATTTTATTTATTGGCAGGAAGGATATTATTATGAACATTAAAATGAACCATATGGATGGGACCAATAAGGGCAAAGTTATCATATATGCATTGAGTACCTGTCAGTGGTGCATGAAAGTAAAAGAACTTTTAAAGGAATTGAACATTGAATATTCTTACATAGATGTGGACCTTGCAGATGAAAAAGACCAGGATGAAATAATAGAGGAGATAAAAAAATATAATCCTGCATGCAGCTTTCCTACACTGGTGGTGGATGATAATTACTCTATTATAGGATTCGATGAAGAAAAAATAAGAGAAAGATTTAAATAATGAATAAAGCAGAAATAACAAACGAAGAAATTGAAAAGTTATATATAAAATTGAATGATGAAGCAGAATCCGGAGGATACCACCTTAACCCGGATGTCAATTTTACGAAAAAACTGGTACGAGGTTTACTGGTAAATCAAGGGAGGTACGGATATCAGGCCTGTCCCTGCAGGCTGGCATCGGGTAATAAAGAAAAAGATCTGGACATAATATGCCCCTGTGATTACCGTGACCCCGATTTAGATGATTATGGAGCATGTTATTGCGGGCTTTATGTAGATAAAGAAATACTGTCAGGCAAAAAGAAATTAGGTCCCGTTCCGGAAAGAAGATTTATGGGGCAAAAAAAGCTTCAGCAAAAAGAAATAAAAACATATATGGACAAAGTTTTAAATATTGAATATCCCGTGTGGAGATGCAAGGTATGCGGTTATCTATGTGCAAGAGAAAAACCACCGGAAATATGTCCTGTATGTAAGGCTGGAAGAGAAAGATTCGAAATATTTATTGAAAAATAGATAAAATAGCTTAATCCATTATTTCATCTTTATCGGCCAACCTTGCTATAGTAAGCTTATTCCCACCAAATCTATCAGATATTCTGTCAATAGCTTCGCTCAGATTTTCATCCGCCGATTTGTCGTTAGGAAATAAATTTTCCAGCATAAAGGCTGGTTTCAAATTGCTTACTGAAACTCCGATCAGTCTGATTTTTTTTCTGTTCAAATCAAAATTTTTAAGCAGGAGAACGGAGGATTTTTGTATGTCGAACATGCCGGAGGTATATTTTTTTAAAGTTACTCTCCTGGTGACTGTCTTAAAATCGGAAAATCTTACCTTGAGAGCGACTACTTTACCTTTATATTTTTGTAAGCGAAGATTTCTGGATATTTTTTGAGAGAGAAAAAGCAGGGTCGATCTCAATATCTCAAGATCATCTACATCTTTTCTATAAGTCACCTCTCTTCCTATCGATTTTGGTTCCTGGTTTGTCACTACTTTTCTGTTATCGATCCCGCTTGCCATCTCATGGACAATCCTTCCGGGTTCCCCGAATTTATTTTCGATTATTGACAGCGGGGCATTGGCAAGATCGCCAATGGTCCTGATTCCCATTGATTTTAACTCCTCGTCTGTGACTCTCCCAACGCCCCACATATAAGATACCGGCAGGAGCTTGACTTTTTCAATGACTTCTCTGGTATTCTCAAGAACAGTAAGACCGTTTGGTTTTCCTATACTTGAAGCAAGCTTGGCCAAAAACTTATTGGGGCCTATACCGGCAGAGGAAGTCAAATTGGTCTGTTCATAGATCCTGCCCTTTATTTTTTTGGCGATTTCCAGTTCATTGCCAAAAAGTTTCTGGCATCCGGTTATATCCAGAAAGGCTTCGTCGCAGCCTATGGATTCTACCAGGGGAGTAAATTGAAAGAATATCTTTCTTATCAGCATAGATTCCCTGAGATACTTTTCCATGTTGACCGGAACAAAAATTCCGTCGGGGCACAATCTCTTTGCGCGGATCAGAGGCATCCCTGAATGTAAACCATATTTTCTTGCTTCGTAAGAAGCGGATGAGATCACTCCTCTGTTTAGCGGACCGCCTACTATCAGGGGTTTATTCTTATATTCAGGGGTATCCCTTTGCTCTACCTGGGCAAAGAAAGCATCCATATCTATATGTATTATTCTCCTTAGATTTTCCATACAGGTTTTGCTTCCTTAAGTAAGATATTCTTAATGATGTCTCTTCTTATTCCGCTTTTAGTTTTTTTCAAATCCGTAAGACTCTCAGCATTTTTACCGATTACCGATATTTCTCCGTCCTTGAAACAGAGTCTTCCTTCGATTACCAGAGCGGAATGATTCATTATTATTTTTGAGCTGTCTTTGAAGGCATCGGGGAAAAATACTGTTTCGTACATTCCATCTCTGTCTTCCATGGTGCACATCAGCATATTTCTGCCGTCCCTGCTTTTATTGATTTTCCTGGAAATGACAATTCCTGCAGTAAATATATTTTTTTTACTGGATATGAAGATGGGAAAATCCCTACTCTCTACGGTATGATACTGTTCCAGTTCGCTTTTAAAATACATCAGAGGAGAACAGCTTGCATAAAACCCCAGAATTTTTTCTTCCAGTTCCAGCCTTTCTTCAAGATCGAAATCTCCGGAATGATCTTTATCCCGGGACAGGAGACATTCGCTGCGGCGGGGGATGGTCCTGTTATTTTCTAGGTTCTTTAGATCATGACAGACAAGCAGCAGATATTTCCTTTGCAGGCCGGTAAAATCAAACGACCCCACTTTTATAAGGTTTTCAATTACCTTTTCCGGTAATCTGCAGTTCTCTGAAATTCTGTTATAAAAGTCGGTAAAATCTTTGAAATCTCCGTTTTTGGTCCTTTCATTTATTATGGAACTCACGCTTACGTGCCCCAGTCCCTTTACGGTAAGCAGGGGAATCCTTATGGATTTTCCATCATCCTCGACGGAAAATTCGAACCCGTTCCTATTGATGTGAGGAAGCTTTATTTTTATATCAAACCTTCTTGCCTCTTCGATATATTGACTTCTGCTGTAATATCCCGAATTATCGGTCAGTATTATCGACAGGAGTTCTGCCGGCCAGTGCGCTTTTATATAGCAGGTTCTGTAGGACAATTCTGCGTAAGCGGCGGCATGGGCCTTTACGAAACCATAACTGGCAAATTTGGAAATCAGCTTGAAAATTTCCTCCGCTTTATACGCACTGTAACCTTTACGCGCTGCTCCCTCCATAAACCTTGCTGTCTGTTTTTTCATCTCTTCCTTTGAAAGGCCGGTCATAGCTTTTCTTAGATTGTCTGCTTCGCCCAGCGAATAGCCTGCTATTAAGGCTGCTATTCTCATGACCTGCTCCTGATATAGTATTATCCCATATGTTTCTTCCAGGATCGTCTTCAAATCGCTGTGAATATAGGTAGTTTTCTCTCTTCCGAATTTTCTCTCAATGAAATTTTTAACCATTCCTGACTGCTGGGGACCGGGTCTGTAAAGAGAAATAAGCAGTGTGATATCGTTTAAATTAGAGGGTTTTATTTTTTTTGCAAGTTTCCTTATGCCAAAACTTTCCAGCTGGAAGACACCCAGGGTCTTTCCTTTTTTTATCAAATCAAATGTTTTTTTGTCATCATAATGTATCTTCGCGATATTGGGGTCTATATTTCTTTTGCTTTTCAGCATCTCTGCCGTATCGTCTATTAAGCTGAGACTGAGGGAATTTATGAGGTCTATTTTAAGCAGCCCAAGATCTTCTATGCTGCTCTTATCATACTGGCTGATTATTTCTCCGGTCTCGGATAGAGTAAGGGGGATCTTTTTTGCCAGGCTGGAACCGGACACGATAAATGCGGAAGGATGCATGGAAATGTGTCTCGAGTAACTTTCAATCTTTCCGGAAATGCAGGCTATTTTTTTGTACTGCATGTTTTTTGTATCCGTATGCCAGGGATCTCCGTTAAGTTTTCCGGTATCAATATTATGCCTGTTTGGATACGAGAAGAGGCCGTGATCTGTTTTTATTACAGGATCTATATCTTCTTTGCTCCATCCCATGATCCTTCCTGCCTCTCTTATCGCAGCTCTTGGTTTGAGAGTGGAAAAGATACATACTCTGGAAATATTGTTTTTACCGTATCTAGCTGCCAGGTATCTTGTTATTTCAGCTCTTCTTTTGCTGGAAATGTCGATATCTATATCCGGGGGTTCTTTCCTTTCCCTGTTTAGAAACCTCTCGAAATAAAGGTTGTTTTTTACGGGGTCGACATTGGATATGCCCAGTACGTAAGACACTATACTGCCTGCCGAGGAACCCTTGCCGCAAATTGAGATGTTATTTTTATGCGCATATCTTGCTATATCGGCTACTATAAGAAAATACCCGCAGAAACCTGTTTCTGCTATTATCCCGAGTTCTCTGTCCAGTCTGCTGAGGACATCTGCAGGGGGACTACTTCCATATCTCCATTCCAGGCCTTTCCCATAGCACAGTTTCTTTAGATATCCTTCTTCCGTTTCATTTGCGGGGGTATTAAAGTGCGGAAAATCTACATTGCCCAGAGATAGTCTAAGATCGCATCTCTCTGCTACGGCCCGGGTATTGGAAATTGCCCCGGGTATATCATGAAACATCCCGGCCATCTCGTAAGCGGACTTGAAATAATGTTCATCGTTATCTATTTGCTTTATGCGGTTATCATTTTTTGTTCCCATGGCCTTTATTTTAGAAAGATACTTATATGTCCCATAATCTTTCTTATTCAAGTAATGGACATTGTTTGTCGCCACTATGGGGAGGTTATTCCTATATGTAAAATTAATCAGTATCTCGGAAAACGCTGATACGCACAGACTTACTCTGGACTTCGGATATCTCTGGATCTCCAGAAAGAAGTCTCCGCCGAATAATTCCCGATAGTCCACTACCGACCGCAGCGCTTCCTTTGTTTTTCCCTCTTTTATAAGTAAGGAAATTTCGCCGGTTCCGCAGCAGCTCAATCCTATAAGTCCCTCGCTCATTTTTTTAAGATCAGACATCCTGACCACCGGTACCGGACCTTTTCTTTCTATGTGTGATTTACTTACTGCCTGGCACAGATTTTCGTATCCTCTTGCATTTTTTATCAGTATGACGAGACTTGACAGCATCGCGTTGTTTTCGACACATATCTCACATCCGATTATGGGTTTTATATTTTTGCTCATTGCTTCTTTGTAAAATTCGATTGCCCCGCTCATTACATATCTGTCGGTGAGGGCAACTGCCTCCATATTGTTTCTTGCAGCAGCACTGACCAGATTCTTTATCTTAATGGTCGATTCCATGAGACTGTATTCGCTGTGTACGTGCAGATGTGAAAAAAAAGCCATTTTATTAAAGCCTTGCCCCCCTGAATTTTATTTAGATATATGTATGCAGAATTGGCTGCTTGCATCAGCTCTTTTATATTACTACCAAACATATGTTCGGTCAACAGGAATTTACAGCACTCTAATTATTCCGGGGTTGATTTTTCGGGTTTTTTATATATAATAAGGGACTTTGTATGGGATTATTAATAGATGTTTAAATTAAATTATTAATATTTTTTGTAAAATACCGTGTAAAGGAAGAAAAATATGAAAAAATACAATATGGCTATACATATTTCATTCTGGATAATGGTAGTTTTTTTACTTTCAATAATAACGTTTTCTATATTTTCCGATAATTATAAAATTGAATCTTTTCTGCCTTTCCTAAAAAGTGCCAAGCTTTCCGAAAAAGTGATAGTCACGGAAATCAAAGAAGTAGAGAAGAAGGTCAACTGGTATTATTTTGTCGCTTCCGGATATAGTGCAAATGATCCTGTGCAGGGAACGGATAATATGACTGCAACCGGAAAAGAAGCAGGAGTGGGAATAATTGCAGTTGATCCTGATGTCATACCTCTGGGAACTAAAGTCGAGATAAAAGATATGGGATATTTTACAGCGGAAGATACCGGAGGGAAAATCAAGGGTAACAGAATAGATATATGTTTCGATTCGAAGAAAGAGGCACAGGAATTTGGCAAGAAGGGTGTCTGGGTCAAAATAATCGATAACAGTTATAAGTTTGATTTAGCTGATCTGTAAGATATATCGTATCCCGTGATTCACAATTTTATTTTTTATTGCTTTTGATTATTTCGTTTAAAATCTTGTAGGATTTTAAAGCGTCGTTTTTCTTTATTTTATTTATATTGAAACCTTCTTTTTTATTGCTCACAATTAATGTCGAATAAATCATACCTTCTTTGAGGTTTGCAGAAATAATATAGGGATAAGTTGCTATGAATTTCTTGTCTCTTGTTATATTGGAATAAAAATAAAAAAATAATTTTTTATTGGTTAAAACCAGAAAACCGCCTATTAGATTTTCAAGAGTTCCGGGTACGGAAAATACAGTTTTTTCATCAGGTTCCATAAAAGGAAAGTATCCAATAGTCTGAGCCTTATCGTCATATGGGAATTTTTCATTCATCTTGCATCTGGATATATAATTTAGTTTTTAAAGGAAAAGTAAATGTAATTATATAAAATAATATTTAATAAAAAAAGAATTCTTTCTTAATAATATATAATATATTTTTTTAACACAATTAAGAAAGCCAGTAAGATCGTTTTGTTGACTTTTATTTTTCGAGTGGCTAATATTTGTTTTGCAAAATAATTGATAATAGTAATATAATAATTGAACCGAAATTTTACCGTGCGGAAGTAGCTCAGTTGGTAGAGCATCACCTTGCCAAGGTGAGGGTCGCGGGTCCGAGTCCCGTCTTCCGCTCCATTTTTTTATAGATGATTAATTGTCCTAATCATATAAAGATATATAATAATAATAATAATAATAAAAACTTTATAGTGGACTTTTGTTATAAATGATAGAAATGGAATTCAAAAAAATAGGAAAAATAAAGGTAGAAGATGGATCGACTATTCTTGAGGCGCTGGGAAAGATCGATAAAAAAATTGCGGACCAGGCAATAGCAGCTGAATTAATTGGTGCAGGAGATGAAAAAATAAAAAGGGGTCTCGTGGATCTTGATTTCAAGGTAATAAAGGATTCTGTTTTTGATATTATAACTGCCGAAACTAGTGAAAAAGCATATGATATATTAAACCACAGCTCCTCTCATATAATGGCTGAAGCTATAAAAGAAATATTCCCCGATGCAAAATTTGCAATAGGCCCCTCTATAAAGGAAGGCTTTTATTATGATTTTGAGACGGATAGAAATGTATCTGCGGAAGATCTCCCTTCGATAGAGGAAGAAATGAAAAAAATAATAAAGGCGGATTATAAATTTGAGAAAAAAGAAATCAGTAAAAAAGAGGCAAAGAAGCTATTCAAAAGCAATCCTTACAAGATCGAGCTTATAGAAGACATCGAGGGTGACAGCGTCAGTATTTATTCTTCGGGAGATTTTATCGACTTATGTTCGGGACCTCATATACCTTCTACAGGAAAAGTCGGATCATTCAAACTACTGAGTGTTGCCGGTGCTTATTGGCGGGGAAATGAAAAAAATAAGATGCTTGTAAGGATATACGGAACTTCATTTTTTAAAAAGGAAGAGTTAAAAGAATATCTGGATAGATTGGAAAAGGCAAAGAGAAGTGACCATCGTAAAATAGGAAAAGATCTGGACCTTTTCAGTTTTCATGATGAAGCCCCGGGATTTCCATTTTTCCATCCAAAGGGAATGATTATGATAATTATCCTACTGGATTACTGGAGAGAGGAGCACAAAAAAGAAGGGTACCAGGAAATAAACACCCCGATCATACTAAGCAATCAGTTATGGAAAACTTCAGGACACTGGGATAATTACAGGGAAAATATGTATTTCATTAAAATCGATGAAGATGAGTATGCGGTAAAACCAATGAACTGTCCCGGAACGATTATAGTGTATAAAACAAATCAGCATTCATATAAAGAATTGCCTGTCAGAATCGCAGAGTTAGGACTTGTTCACCGTCACGAGAAATCGGGAGTTTTACATGGACTGTTCAGGGTAAGAAGCTTCACACAGGACGATGCTCATATATTTTGCACGGAAGAACAGGCAGAAGAAGAAGTATCGAAGATAATAGGTTTGATAGACCGGGTTTATAAAGTTTTTGGTTTTGATAAATACCACCTTGAACTTTCGACAAAGCCCGAAAAAAGAATTGGTACTGATATGATGTGGGAGAAGGCAGAAAATATACTCAAAAAAGCAATTGAAAGAAGAGGGCTTGAATATGTGATTAATGAGGGAGAAGGCGCCTTCTATGGCCCAAAGATAGATTTTCATATATTGGACTGTCTGGGAAGGACATGGCAGTGCGGTACCATACAGCTTGATTTTGCAATGCCTGAAAAATTCGACATAGAATATATGGGAGAAAACAATGTAAGGCACAGGCCGGTCATGATCCATAGGACGGTTCTGGGCAGCATAGAAAGGTTTTTAGGGATACTAATCGAGCATTACAGCGGGAACATGCCGCCATGGCTTGCACCGCAGCAGATAATAGTACTTCCGATTTCAGAAAAATTTTATGATTATGGCACAGAAGTCTATGCTAATCTTGAAAAAAAAGGTTTTAGAGTCGAGATTGATAACAGAGTAGAGTCGTTAAATAAAAAGATAAGACAGGCAGAAGTAAAAAAAATACCTTATATGATCATAGTCGGGAAAAATGAGCAAGATACAGGGACAATTACTGTAAGGAAAAAAAGCGGCGGTGATATGAAAGAAATAAAACTTTCGGATTTTACCGGTGAATTAAAAGAAGTCATAGAAAATAAAAAGAATATCTATTAGACTGAAATTATATTTATCTTTATTTTTTAAAAAAATATTTTTATAATTTAACTTAAACACTCTTTAGATACTGACTCAAATATATAATAGCTTTAAATAGCTCATAAAATTACTTATCGACCTATCGGAGGGCATAAAAAATGACAATAAAGGAAAGAGTAAAGCTATACACTACAAAGACAGCCATAAGGGGCGTATTAAAGGTACTCCCTAAAATTTCCGATGAAAGATGGCTTTCATTGATCAAGGGTCGGGTATACAGACTGAATAAAAAAGAAGAAAGAGATTTTCTGGAAAATTTACTTATAAATCTCAAAATGCAGGCTTCAAGAATATCGCCTCAGGTAAGAGAAAAAGTAGTTATGAACCTTATAAATAATGCGATGGTCCAGGGCCAGCCCAGAAGGTTTGCTTTTACCAAAAAATACGGTTTTAATCCGCCAAATCTTTTAGTAATGAGTCCCACTATGAGGTGCAACCTGAAGTGTTTTGGATGCTATGCATGGCAATATTCTAAAAAGAACGATCTTCCGTATGATGTCTGTAACAGAATAATAGAGGAATCAAACAACATAGGGTTATACTTCTTCGTTATTACCGGAGGAGAACCGTTCTGCTGGAATAAATTATATGATTTTCTTGAAAGGCATAATAACTCATTTTTTCAGATATATACAAATGGCCAGCTGATAGATAACAAAGTCGCAAAAAAACTTGCCGAACTTGGAAATGCGGTTCCCTGTATAAGTGTGGAAGGTTTTGAAAAGGAAACCGATATCAGGAGGGGCAGGGGTGCATGGAAAAGGATTATGAGAGCAATGGATGCCCTGAATGACAATGGGGTGCTTTTTGGTTTTTCTGTGACCGCCACCAGGTATAATAACGATCTGGTTGTAAGTGACGAATTTGTTGATTTATTTGTAGAAAAAGGAGCATTTATAGGATGGTATTTTAATTATATTCCGATAGGGAAGGAACCCGATATGGATCTTATGCCCACTCCGGAACAAAGGGATTACAGAAGGGAGAGGATCCGGGAGATAAGGAAGGGTAATAAAATAGTGATAGCTGATTTCTGGAACGACGGGCCTCTGGTAAATGGCTGTATGGCCGGCGGTAAGAATTATCTGCATATAAATGTAAACGGAGATGTCGAACCATGTGTTTTCGTACACTTTGCGACCGATAACATAAAGGAAAAAAGTCTTATCGAGGTATTGAATTCAAATTTCTTCAAAGGATTCAGGAAAAGACAGCCTTATACAAAAAACCATCTTAGACCATGCTGCATAATAGATAACCCCGGTGTTTTAAGAGACATAGTTGCCGAAAGCGGTGCTTACCCAACACATGAAGGTGCAGAAACAGTTGTCGGCTGCCTGGCAAAACCTCTTGATAAATATGCCAGCGATTATAAGGAAATTGCCGATAAAGCATGGGACGAGGAATATATTCCGGCAGAAGAGGGGGAAGAGAGAGAAGAAGCAGTATAGACAAAGTAATCAATAATTAGTATAATTCCGAAATTAATAATATAAAATTGTAAAAATAATAGAAAGAATAAAAAAAATAAGTAGAAATCATCTATTTCTCACCAGATGGCGGTTTTATAAATCAGTTGATCCGGTTAATTATTTTTAAATTAAAATTTAAATAAATAGGTAGATGATTTATCTGCCTATTTTTTTTAAAAAAATTCAAGGAGGTGTAACTTCGAAGATAACAGAAGGATTCATATAAACGAACAGATCAGGGTACCGGAAGTAAGGTTGATCGCTGAGGATGGCAGTCAGATTGGAGTCGTTCCAATAAAAGAAGCACTAAAAACTGCTGAAGAAATTGGATTGGACTTAGTCGAAGTTTCACCTAAGAGCAGTCCACCGGTCTGTAAAATAATGGATTACGGAAAATATAAATATCAGCTTGAGATATCGGAAAAGTTAAAGAAAAAAAAGCAATCCCAGATCATCATAAAAGAGATAAAATTAAGACCCAAAATAGATACAAATGACCTGAATACTAAAAAAAGACAAATAGAAAAATTTTTAACAAGTGGTTACAAGGTAAAAATCACGGTCATGTTCAGGGGAAGGGAAATTGTACATAAAGAACTGGGTATAAATATGTTAAATAAGTTGATTGAGGAATTAAAAGACAAAGGCGTAATGGAACTGGAACCAAAATTGGACGGATATAACATAATAACGATTTTAGCACCAGTTTGAAAATAAATTTTAATATTCAATAGTTAAATCGGAAGGATTATTATGCCAAAAATTAAAACTCATAAAGGAGCAGCCAAGAGATTTAAAATAACCGGCAGCGGAAAGATTCTAAGGGTAAAAGCATGTAAAGGTCATATTCTGACCAAAAAGAATGCTGAAAGAAAAAGACGGCTTAGTAAAATGCAGGAGGTATCCGCTTCCGACAGTAAAAAGGTAAGAAGACTATTAGCCAGATAAGAAAGGTGTGATTTAAATGACCAGAGTAAAAAGAGGACAGGTCAAGAGAATAAAACATAAAAAAGTATTAAAAGAAGCAAGAGGATATTACGGCTCCAAGAGCAGAAGCTATAAAATTGCCAAAGAACAGTTGCTCAAATCGATGAGCTATGCATACAGGGACAGAAAAAATAACAAAAGGAATTTCAGGAGATTGTGGATCACAAGGATCAATGCTGCAGCGAGAATCAATGGGATTTCATATAATGAGTTCATAAATGGATTAAAGAAAGCAAGTATCGATATCAACAGAAAAATGTTGTCTGAGATGGCTGTAAATGACCCCAATGCTTTTCTAAAATTGACCGAGATTGCAAAAGAGCAAATAGCGTAAGATTATGAGCGAAAAAGAAAATACACTGAACCAGTTGGAAAAAAAGATAGAAACAGAACTAAGCAATTTTGAAAGAGATCTGGGAACAGTAAAGGATCTAAACGAACTGGAGAAAATAAGGACAAAGTATATCGGGAAAAAAAGTTTCCTGATTAATACTTTAAAAAATATTGGATCCCTGCCTGATAATATAAGACCAGTTGCCGGTAAAAAATCCAATACTTCCAGAAATAAAATAGAGTCCGATCTCCTGCAGAAAGAAAAATTTTTCAAAGGTATCGAATATGAGAATAAATTAAAGAAAGTGCATATCGATTTATCATTACCGGGAAAAAGTGTCAGACAGGGAAAAAAGAACATCATTTCACAGGTCATAGAAGAAATCGAAGAAATTTTTATTGGCATGGGATTCGAAATTGCAGAGGGACCGGAAGTTGAGACAGATTACTATAATTTTGAGGCATTGAACACTCCCGCAGACCATCCGGCAAGATCTCTACATGATACATTCTTTATTTCCGAAAACATGCTTCTCAGGACCCATACTTCACCGGTTCAAATAAGATACATGGAGAGCCATAAACCACCCCTGATGATAATATCATCAGGAAAAGCTTACAGAAGGGATTATGATATATCGCATACTCCCATGTTCACACAGATAGAGGGCCTGGTAATAGACAGGGGAATAAATTTTGGTAATCTTAAATGGACACTTGAAACCTTTGCGCATGAGGTTTTTGGAAAAAACAGGGAAGTAAGATTCAGACCTCATTACTTTCCTTTCACAGAACCCAGTGCAGAAGTCGATGTTTCCTGTAATATATGCAGCGGTAAAGGGTGTAGAGTATGTTCGGGATCCGGATGGCTGGAAATACTGGGTTCCGGAATGGTGGATCCCAACCTGTATCAATATGTTGGATACGATCCTGAAGAAGTAAGCGGCTTTGCTTTCGGGATGGGAATAGAAAGAATCTGCATGTTAAAATACGGTATCGATGATTTAAGACTTTTCTTTGAAAGCGATTTGAGATTTATCGAACAATTTTAATTTCCTGATATATCGTAATTCAATTTGGAGCTGCTATTTTTTAATTATTTTATAAAATAACATATCTTAAAAAGGACATTTAGAAGAAGGAAACTTAAAAAGAGTGAAAGTAACATTAAACTGGATATGTGAATTTTTAGATACGGATACACTTGAACCCGAAAGTATTGTAAATGCTCTGACCATGAGTGGAACCGAGGTAAAAAAGATAGAGTATGTGGGCGGCAGATATAAAAATATAATCGTAGGAAAGATCATATTTTACTCTGATCATCCTGATGCCGGTAAATTATCTTTATGCAAAGTAGATATAGGATCAAAAAAACTGGATATAGTATGCGGGGCCAGAAATTTCAAAAAAGAAGATAAAGTTGCTGTAGCACTTCCGGGAGCCAGGATAAAAGATGTTACCATAAAAAAGAGTAAAATAAGAGGACAGATATCGGAAGGAATGATGTGTTCAGAAATGGAATTGGGCTTATCTTCCGAGTCTCAGGGCATAATGATTCTGGATGAAAGCTGTAAAATAGGCGAGGACTTCTCGAAATCGGTCGGTCTGGATGATACCGTTCTGGAACTGGAAATAACCCCTAACAGACCGGATTGTCTTAGCGTGATAGGAATTGCCAGAGAAATCAGTACTCTGACCGATAAAAAACTTATAATTCCTAATTATGATATTAATAAAAAGCTTAATCTGGATTCAAAATTTGTTATTGAAATAAATGATTATACTCTATGCCCCCGTTATTCTGCAAAAATCTTCAGGAACACGCCGGACATCGAATCACCCCGGTGGATCAAAAACAGACTCATGCTTTGTGATGTAAGACCGGTAAATCTTATAGTGGACCTAACAAATTATATTATGCTGGAAACCGGTCAGCCTATGCATGCTTTTGACAAGGACCTTTTATATTCGGGTAAAATCATAGTAAGAAATGCAGCTAAAAAAGAGAAGATAAAGATGATCGATGACTCTATAAAAATACTTGATGAAGATGCACTTGTGATAGCAGATGAAAAAAAAGTAGTCGCAATTGCTGGTATAATGGGTGGTAAAGATACTGAAATAAACCCGGATACGAAGAATGTACTGCTGGAATCTGCAAATTTTTATGGGCCTTCTATAATGAAAACTTCCAAAAATATCGGTCTGCGTACGGAAGCTTCTAACAGGTTCGAGAAAAAAATCGATCCTATGTTAACAGTGTTTGCGATTGAAAGATTTGAAGATATGTTGAAGAAAGTGACCGGTATTGAGACAGAAGAATTCATACATGATAATTATATGGAAAAGGATCGGAAAAGAAAGATAGATTTAAGGGTAGAAAAAGTAAGTAAGATACTGGGCAAGCAAATCAATAAAGAATTGATTTCTAAGATCCTTACAAAATTAAAAATCAATAATATAGTAAAAGATAATATCGTCCAGGTAACCGTTCCTTCTTTTAGATATGAAGATCTTGAGAGAGAAATAGACCTGATAGAAGAAATAGCCAGGATATATGGGTATGATAAGCTGGATTCTATTCCCACAGGAGTAAAAGAAAGACGGGGGAAATATAGTTTTTACCAAAAAACGGTAAGGAATATCAGACAGATTCTCTGTGATATCGGTCTGGATGAGGTCATAAATTATTCATTTTTAAGTGCCGTAGAAATTGAGACATTTAAATTGAATCTGGAAGAAGAATATAAAGACAGTGTGGCCATATTAAATCCGATTAACGAAGATTTCAAATTTTTAAGACCGATGCTTCTACCGTCACTAATGAAAAATATAAAAGATAATATTAACCACACTATAAAAGATATAAGAATATTTGAGATATCAAAGGTCTTCAAGAAAAAAAATACCAATAATCTGCCTCTTGAAATAAATATGCTTGGTATCATATTGACAGGTAATGCGGTCCAGAAAGGATGGGATGAAAAAGAAAGACCTTTTGATTTTTATGATTTGAAAGGCATTCTGGAGAATTTATGCATAAAATATTATCCCGGTAACGGCCCGGGGATAGAAGAAAAAGGTTACAAGTTTTTTCACCCCGGAATCAGTGGAAATATAAAAATCAATGGTATAAATATGGGGATAATCGGTATGATCCATCCGTTAATAATAGAGGAAATCGAAACAGGCCAGAATGTCTATTATATGGAAATTAACATGGATAATTTTATAAACAATATAAAAGAGACCAGAGACTATAAACCTATACCGGCATTTCCTTCGATAGATATAGATCTCGCAATTGTAGTCGATGATAAGATTAAAAGTGAAGATATAACGGATGAAATAAAAAAAAGCGGAACTGAACTGCTGAAAAAAGTAAGGCTTTTTGATATATACAGGGGAGAACAGATAGAAAAGAATAAAAAAAGTATTGCATATTCTTTAAATTTCAGAGATGACAGCAGGACTTTAAAAGATACGGAGATAGAAATAATAGTAAACAGGATACTGGAAAACCTGGGTAAGAGATTTAACGCAAAAATAAGAGAATAGATAAGAAATGATAATCGACTTTCCGGGTACAAAAGGTGAGATCGAAGAAAGCAGTCGTCTGCACCAATATCATTCCTCTATAATAATCAAATATAAAGACACTCAAATACTGATTGATTTTGGAACAAAATATAATCCGCTCTTAATAGACAGAATAAATGACTTTGATTTCATATTGATAACACATGCCCATCCGGATCATTACATATGGACCAAACAAGAAGAGAACAGGATAAAAATTCCGGTCTATCTTACTAAGGTTACGCTTGATTATAGTAAATATAAACCTTTGAAGCACAAGATTATCGAGAGTAATAAAAAATACAATCTCAAGGATCTGGATATTACGTCATATGATGTGATCCATTCCCTCAGGTGCCCTGCAGTAGGGTATAAGATAAGAGGAGATAAGACAATAGTCTATGCTCCCGACATATTGGATTTTGAAATGGATAAGGGAATTGTTTTTGAAGGTATATCAGCGCTGATAGCGGATGGGTCCAGCCTTAATATCAATATGGCACGGCGAAGGGAAGAAAAGCTATTCGGTCATACCAGGATCAAGACTGTAATAGGTTGGTGCAAGAAATACGGTATCGATAATTTGATCATAACACACTGCGGAAAACAGGTAGTAGAAATGGATAGAGAAGAGCTGGCAAAAAAACTGCAGGAATATTCGGAAGGTAAAGTCGATGTAACCATAGCTTATGACGGGTATAGAACAGAAATATAAAATTTCCAGTATAGTTTTAATAGAGTTAATAGTCATTTAATCGTGATATAATATTTTAGAATTATTAACTCTATTTTTTTGATGTAATTTTCTCTTATATGTAAAAAAGTTTTCAGCTTTAATATAAAATAATTAAAGTGATTTTATAAAATAAAAAAAACATGAAACTTACTCTAATTAATAAAATTCAGGAATCTAAAGATATTTATACTTTTATATTTGAACCTGAAAATCCTGTAACCTGGAAAGCCGGACAGCATATTTTTTTAAAAATACCCCATGAAGACCAGGATGAGAGAGGGGAGATCAGGCATTTTACCATTTCCTCGGCACCTTTTGAAAAGAATCTTTTTATAACGACTAAATTTGACTTCGAAAAGGGAAGTTCCTTCAAGAAAGCTCTACTCAAATTAAATCAGGAAGTCCCGATAGAAGGATTCAATCTGGGTGGAAATTTTATAATAAAAGGTTTAAAACCAAAATATGTATTTATTGCCGGAGGAATCGGGATCACACCATATAGGTCAATTTTAATGGATCTGACAAACGAAAGCAGATTACCGGATGTAATACTTTTTTATTGCGGTAAGGCTGAGGAGTTCATTTTTACGGACATCCTTAATGAAATAAAAAATAAATATGAACGGCTGCTGGTCCATTTTATAATAGAACCGCAGCTTATTAATGGAGAAATAATAAAAGAAAAAGTCCCGGATCTTAAGAATCGGATTTTTTATATTTCAGGTCCTATGGTTATGGTAAAAATAGTTGAAGAGATTCTATTAAAATTAAATATCGGAACAAGCAATATAGTAAAGGATTATTTTCCTGGTTATGACTAATTGATCTGTTTTGATCTTTTATAAATCATTTATCTTAAGTCTATGTAATTCTGCAATTTCCGATATTTAGGATATTGGGATATCTATGAAAAATTACCAGCGAACAATACTCTCGATACTATCTGTGTTGTTTCTATTTTTGAGTTTCAGAGAACTGGGATTTTTTGCCTGGTTTTCACTCATACCATTTTTATTTGTCATTTATAACTCAAACCTCAGACAAACTCTTTTATTCAGCTTCATATGCGGTATAGGATTTTCTATAAGTGTGACTTACTGGATGAATGCCCTTCCGGTAAAATTTGTATGGCTGCTTCTGACACCTTTATTAAGTATAATCTTTTTGATTTATGGGATATCCATATATTTCATTTTTAAAAAAATTCATCAACCTTATCTCAGAATCTTTCTGATACCCGCCGTTTGGATACTTATAGAATTAATCAGGTCGCAAACACTTCTTGCGTTCACTATAGGTATCCTTGGATACAGTCAGCATAATTTCCTGCCGCTTATGCAGATAACAAGATTTACAGGTATTTATGGGGTGTCCTTTATTTTAATCCTTTTCAATGCAGCTGTTTTTGAAACCATATTATTTTCGATGAAGAACAGAAAATTAATATTAAAATTTTTGATCATTAGTATATCTATTTTAGTGATTTTTGTTACCTATGGTATTGTGAGTGTAAACAATAATCTAAACAGGGTCATAAGTAAGAAAGACTATATTGAGATCAAACTGGCGGCAGTGCAACCAAATATATTACTGGGAGATAAATACTCAGGGAAAGGTTTGGAAATAATTCCTGAACCTTACTGGAACAAGATTTATTTCAGGGAAAATACCAATCTGGTAATCTTTCCTGAAAGTATGCTGTGGGGATTTATAGAAGAAAATGGAAGATTTAAAAACTGGGCTGAAATAGTTGCAAAAGCAGAAAACCTTTATATGCTTATCGGCCAGTATACACATGACGATGATTTTAGCAGATATTATGATTCAGCATTGCTCTATGATCCGGATATGAACACCATAGGGAGATATGATGAGACCCATCCGGTACCTTTCAGCCAGTATATGCCATATCCGAAAGTTCTAGGTTACTTAAAGTTTCTGGATTTTTCAACTGTCAATCTAATACCCTCAAAAGATTATTTACCAATTGACTATCCGGGTAAAGGTAAAATTGGAGTGAATATCTGTTATGAATCGACCATTCCCTCAATTGCAAGAACTATAAGAAAAAATGGTGCAGAAGCCATATTTATACTTTCCGATAACGCGAGCCTTGATAATAGTATAGCTCCATGGCATCATTTGATATTTTCAAAAGTAAGAGCTATTGAAAATGGATGTTATGTGGTTCATTGTGCCAACACCGGTATATCGGCAATAATTTCTCCCGATGGAGAATTTCTGGTCAGATCGGATCTTTTAAGTAAAACGGTGCTTTATGGAAGCGTTTTTCTTATAGAGGAACAGACTTTTTATACGAAATACGGTGATATTCTTACAATTATTTATTTAGGGGTGACCTCCATAGCTGCAATTATCTATCTGATACTAAAAAAACTCAAAAAAATCAGTTAATCCTCATAAGTTAAAATATTAATAATTTTATATTGCATATTATTTAATTATTATGTATAATATGCAAATTAATAATCGGAAGGTATTCATATGAAAAATATAATTAAAGCAGGAATTATTGGTGGTTCAGGTTTTACGGGACTTGAACTTGTCAAGATATTAAGCAGGCATAAATATGTCGATATTGGTTTTGTAACATCAAGGACGTATAAGAATCTGGATGTCTGTGAAGTTTTCCCGGCGTTTAATGATAAAAAAGATACAAGGCTTACTTTTATCGGTGATGTTAAAGAAGGTGATCTAAAGGATATCGATATCATATTTCTTTGTCTTCCCCCCTTTGGATCGATGGAATATTTAAAAGGGATACCCGGCGATTATGATTTTAAAGTAATAGATCTGGGATCGGATTTCAGGTTAAAAAATCCTGACGATTATAAATATTGGTACGGAACAGAACATATAATGAAAGACATACTTTCTGATTTTACATATGGTCTTCCGGAAATAAATAAAGAGAAGATAAAGTTAAGTAAATATGTTGCCAACCCGGGATGCTATCCTACTTCTATTCTGCTGGGACTTGCACCAATTATTAAAAATGATATCGACCTGATCGATATTTGTATAGACTCAAAATCTGGGATCAGCGGTGCCGGAAGAAAACTAAAGGATGAGTATCTTTTTACCAGTATGGATAATAATTTTTATGCTTATTCTACCGTCGGGCACAGGCATATTGGAGAAATAGAACAGGAAATTGAAAATATCTCGGGAAAGAAGTTTAAAGTAAGTTTTACACCGCATCTTCTTCCTGTTGACAGGGGTATTTTTACATCCATATACTGCAGGATCGGTGATTCCGTAGAGAGCAACATGGAAGAGAAAATATACTATCTATTTGAAAATTTTTGCAAAGATCTGCCATTTGTAAAATTTATTGGTAACGAGATGCCGCAGCTAAAAGATGCCGTTGGAACAAATATGTGTTTTATTGGATTTAATTTTGATGTAAGGACGGGAACGCTAAAAATATTCAGCGTATTGGATAATCTTTTAAAAGGTGCCGCCGGTCAGGCTGTACAGAATATGAATATAATGATGGATTTTGACGAAAAAGAAGGATTGGATTTTAACGGAATATTTTAAAGATAAATTACTTATAAAAAAGATTAAAGATGAAAAAAAATTTAAATAAAAAAATGATGGGATTCGATATTATAAAAGATGGCAGCATAACCAGCGTTCCAGGCTTTTACGCCTCTGCATGTCACTGTGGTCTTAAAAATTCGGGAAAATCGGATATATGTATGATTTACACACCCGAAGATAGTGTATGCAGCGGAATATTTACTACAAATAAGTTCCAGGCGGCACCTGTTTTAGTAACAAAGGAACAGCTTAAAAAGACAAGAAATATAAAAGCAATTATTATAAACAGCGGAGTTGCCAATGCCTGCACAGGTAAAGAAGGATATGAGAATGCTGTAAAAACCATAGATATTGCAGGACATCAGCTTGGTGTCGATAAAAAAAATATAATCATTTCTTCTACGGGAGTAATAGGGAAGCAGCTCGCAATGGATAAAATGGAAAAAGGTATCATTGAATGTGCCGATACATTAAGCATCGATGGCGGACATGATGCAGCAAAGGCAATACTTACAACAGACCTCGTCACAAAAGAAATAGCAGTAAAAATCAAAACCGCAACCGGTGAAGATTTAGTAATAGGCGGTATGGCAAAAGGTTCAGGTATGATAGAACCGAATATGGCTACTCTGCTGGTATTTATAACCACCAATGCAAAAATTTCTAAAGAATTACTGGATACCATCCTTCTTGAAGAAGCCGACAAAAGCTTTAACCGTATAACAATCGATGGATGCCAGAGCACGAACGATATGGCAATAGTCACGGCAAATTTAAAAAGCTATGTTATCTTAAATGATAAGACAAGTAAATATTACAAAGAATTTAAAAATGCTTTTTCTTATGTAATGAAGGATCTATCCAGGAAAATAGTGATGGACGGGGAAGGGGCAACCAAACTTATAGAGATAAAGATTGTAAATGCAAAGAAAAAAGCTGATGCGAAAATGCTTGCATTTAAAGTTGCAAACTCTAATTTGTTTAAAGCGGCAATGTTCGGGCAGGATCTTAATTGGGGCAGGATAAACTCGGCACTTGGTTCGGCGGGGTGTGATTTTGATCCGGATAAAGTCAATATTTATATTGAAGATGCCCTGATTGTAAAAAACAGTGTAGGCGTAGATTTTGACAGGAAACATATAGATAA
>Ga0209323_10000050_pt1 | contig 63245 bp, 68 predicted proteins | sample Rifsed19ft2_FD_184014 | JGI IMG/M metagenome (GOLD analysis project Ga0209323, IMG submission 184014) | Soil microbial communities from Rifle, Colorado, USA - sediment 19ft 2 (version 2) | ecosystem: Environmental > Terrestrial > Deep subsurface > Rock core/Sediment | place: Rifle, Colorado...
GGGTCAGAAAGTGGCAAACCTAATCTTGCTGTATACTTCAGAAGTGATGGAGTAGGTGCAGATGGACTTTGGTATAAGAAAGCTTCAATCAGAGAAATAATTATCTGAACAAAACAAAATTCAGATTAATTTTTTTTATTTTGATTATTTCATTTTTTATTTTTTTAATATTATGTCCATTACCATAATAAAAATTAGAGGAAACCGTAATAATGATAAAAGAATTATTGGGTATTTTATTTTTATTATTCCTTTTAGTAACTTTGTCAGATGCATCGATACCTGTTAAATATGTTTGTTGTATAAATAATGCATATAATAATGGAAAATTATTAGACGGATTTGAGAATATTTCGAATTGGAAGGTTTCTGGTATTGGAGGTTCTAAAGATATAGATACTTTAAATTTCAAAGAAGGCAAGCAAGGATTAAAGATAATTGCTAAAAATGGAAATAGGTCTTATATAGATAAAAAGATAAACAATAATTTTTCAGATACTAACAATTTTGCATTATGGCTATATATACATAATGGCGATACATTTAGTTACGCCACGATGTATTTTACATCTACAGGCTCTAATTGGAACAAATACTTTTCAAGTTCGATTTACGGAGGATTAAAGACTGGATGGAACGAGATAGTATTTGGTAAGAATAATTTTAAAAATTATCGAGGAGAAGATTGGAATAAAATAAATATGATGAGAATAGCTATTTATCCTAAAACTGGATATGGAACAAATGTCACTATCGATGATTTAAGATACGATCTAAGTGGAAAAAGAGCGAAAATAATATTATCTTTCGATGATGGAAATGTTAATAATTATAATGATGCATTTCCTATTTTAAATTCAAATAATCAATCCGCTGTAGTATTCATAACAACATCTACAATAGGAAAAAAAGGAAAAATGAATTTAAGTAATTTGAGAGATTTACAATCAGCTGGCTGGGACATATCTAGTCATACGGTCGACCATCCTCATCTAACAATGCAGAATGAAACTATGCAGCATTCAGAATTAAATAATAGTTATGATTGGTTAGTACATAATAAATTTCAAAAATCTGCAGGGATAATTGCGTATCCTTTTGGCGAGTTCAATGATGTCCTCATAGGTAATGTAAAACAGAGATATATATTAGGTAGGTCTACTGTAGGAGATTCAATCCAGCAACATTTCATTCCGACAGATGATAGTTCTAGATATATACAGAGAGTTATTGATGTTTTCAATGATACATCTGTTCAATCAATTGAAGATAAACTAAATGATTCTATAAATGCCAAATTATTAGGAATATTAGTATTTCACGACATTGTAGAAAGAGATCCTACTAGATATCAGAAAACAAAAATAGATCTTGAAAAGATAAGTAATTATCTAAAAAGCAGAAGTTCTGATGTAGACGTGGTCACTTATAGCGATTATTTAATTCCGAATATTAATAATTATACACCTGTGATTAATAAGACAACTAGAATATATTCAAATGGCTCTGTAGAGCTGATTACTAAGAATAAATATGACGAATATATGCCAAATATGACAGTTAGACCTTTATCAGGATTTGTAGATATCAGCCTTGATGAATATAATGATCAACTAATTAAATTTAGAGAAAGCGGCTCTGCAAATGTTTCATATTCAATAGGCGACCTTATTCCCAATTATTATTATTCAGTAAAAATATATTGGGAGAATGGCACAATATACAAAGATTTCATTTTATCTAATTCAACTGGTTACATAAATTATAAATTAACAATTTCCAAGATCAATAGATACCAGCTTATACGATCTGTATTACCATTAAACGATATTATAGTCGCAATAATGGCAATAGTATTTATATTTGGAACAAAAATATATTTTTTGAGAAAAAAGAGGAAATGATAGATGGAAAAATACAAAATGGTTGCTATATCTTATTTGTTTGCAAAGTTGGAACATTGATTGTAGTTAGCAGAATAAAGAGTCCAAAGGAATTGAGGTTAATTAATTGACATTAATATAATGTAGCCAGTTCTGTACCGACTAATATGATATTGTGCTCAAGAAATGATTTTAATTTTGCTCAATATCCAGACGACAGACGTAAGTGAAATTATAAACATCGATCCATCATGGGAATGGGGCTTTACAGTAGAGGCTAATAACAATGTCCAAGATAAGTAAACGGGGTACATATATTGTAACTATTACAGGTTTGATAGGATTATTTGGCTTAGTGAAATTAAGTAAAAGGAACTTTGATACAAGTGATATTGTAAGTATCGCCAGGGCTGTCTTTTTATATCGCGCCTATTCTAACGCATAAAATATTATATAACTTAGCAGTGTATTAGTAAATAATAAAAAATAGATTTTAAAAATTAACGGGGGAGAATTATACTTAGATAAAATGTTAGGAGTAAATATGAGAAATAAATATAAATTAAAAATTTTAATGTCAATGGGAATCATTCTGCTGACATTATTAATGGCAGTAATTTCCAGTCTCAGAAATGAGTACATCTGTGTTGACCATAACAGGCCAGACTAATTTATTTTTTTCTAAAGACTTGTCAATATTGGATTTACCCGGAAATTAAATATATGAAAAATGACAAAACAAATAACATTTTATTTGTTATTTTGATTCTAGTCATGGGAGCCTTTTATTATAATACTATAAAATGGCTTATAATTTCCTGGATATATAATCCATATTATTCTAATGGATTTGTTGTTATATTGCTCTCTGGATATATGATATGGGGATTAAGAAAAGAAGTTCATAAGATAGAAATGAAACAATCTCAGATGGGACTTATATTTCTAATCATAGGAATGATTTTGTATTTTATTGCGTCAATATGGACAATACGGTTTTTATCAGGATTTTCTTTAATTTTAACAATTTATGGAGGGATATTATTTTTATACGGATGGGAATTTACTAAGAAAATAAGTTTTCCAATATTATTTTTATTGTTAGCTATTCCAGTACCTTTTTTAGACTTAGCAACACCACCTACCCAACAGATTTCAGCAGTCTCATCTTCTGGTCTGGCTAATTTTATTGGAATCCCTGTACAGAGAGAAGGACTTGTTTTAACAATGCATACTGGTAAATTTGAAGTGGGAACAGAATGTAGCGGTTTATTTTCGATAATATCTCTATTGACGACTGCAATCATATTTGCTTATATTCTTGAGGGAAGCTTAATCGCAAAATTGAGTATAGTAATTTCTTCACTACCTCTAGCATTGGCTGGTAATATTTTGAGAATAACATCAATATTAGCGGTTGCAAATAGATATGGACATGATGTAGCTATGAATTATTTTCATGATTTTTCGGACATTTTATTATTTAGTACTGTTCTAATAGGCTTATTTATTGTTGGGAGGAGTTTCGGACGGCTAAAGTTCAAAAACATATTTTAATTTTGATAGGTATTATATCATTATCATATGTTTTGATATTCTTACTTTCACCAAAAGATATTACAGATTTTACAGTAGTTGATACCGAATATTGGAGAGAAACAGGAAATAGACTTCTAATTAAGACTGCATACGAATATAATAATGTCGAAGATGTAAAAACATTTCCAAAGATCTTAGGAGATTGGAAAAGTTTTGATTACAAATACAATGATAACGTTTACAAATTATTAAATGCTGACATTCTCCTAACAAGAGGATATACAAAAGATAATAATATTATTTGGATTGATTTTATAAATAGCAAGGTCGGAGAGAGTTTCCATAAACAAAATATATGTTTAGAAGGAAGTGGATGGTCAATAGATAATGATAGTATTGCAGAATTTAAGATAGCAAATCCTCCAAATCCATTTACAAAATTGTATGCTAATAGATTGGATACAAGTAAAGCTGGTCAACAACAAATTGTAATATATTGGTTTATGTTCAAAATGTTTGGGGCTAAAGATTCGGTTAGTATGATAAGAATTTCTGCACCAGTCTCTAATGGGACAATAGATACAACTTTTAATAGAGCAAGAGATTTTATAGAAGGTCAATTATTTACTGCTATGTACAAAAATTCAACTTCTGAAAATGTTAATAATGCAGAATATATTATGGAAAAATATGGAAAAAAAGGTTTATCGGTCATGATAATGATATTATTAATTCCTATTGGAATAACTGTTGTAGGAATTAGGCAAAGAGAATAAAAAAATGATAAAAACAACGGTGATAGATAATTTGGCGCCGAAGAGACCCAATCTCCAAAACTTAATTATGCTTATCTTTGCTATATCGTAATATAAGTCGAGTGTGTTGTAAGCAATACAGACAAATTGGAGAAATTGAAAGAAATTTGCAACAGAGACAAAAAAATGGACAAAATATATAGAAGAATACCGTCAGATTTGTTGATAGTATTGACATGGACAATGGCAACATTTATTTTTATTGTTGTTCCAACACTTCAGAATAGTATTATTAGGACTATTCTCGGTTTACCTCTGGTATTATTTATTCCAGGATATGTCCTGATAACAGCATTATTTCCAAAGAAAGATGATTTGGATAGTATTGAACGATTAGCATTGAGTTTTGGGCTGAGCATAGCGACTGTCCCACTTCTTGGACTATTGCTCAATTTTACATTTGGAATAAGATTGATTCCTATTCTTGTTACATTGTGTATATATACTATTGTCCTTATATTTATCACGATTTATAGAAGAAAACAATTGCCAGAAGATTCAAGATTTGAAGTTCCATTTTATAAAATATATGAGACAATAAAAACTGAGGTTGGTAATCAAAATAGAACTGATAAAATATTAACCGGAGTACTGATATTAAGTATTATATTAGCTATTGGAACATTGATTTATGTAATTTATACCCCAAAAATAGGAGAAAGATTCACTGAATTCTATATTCTAGGTCCCGATGGTAAAGCAGATAATTATCCTACTAATTTGAAATCTGATTCGCCTTCCAATATTACAGTGGGAATAGTAAATCACGAATTTTCACCTATCAATTATACATTGCAGATTGATCTTGATAAAGATAGATTGAAATCCGAAGAAGTAGAATTGGGACATAATGAGACATGGGAAAGAAATATAACTTTCTTTCCGAACAAAAAAGGTACTGATATGAAATTAGAGTTCTTATTATTTAAAGAAAATAATTTTTCAAGTTCTTATAGAGACTTGCATTTATGGGTAAATTCAACATGAAAAAAGAGATTTCTATTCCTATCATTGGCATAATATCTGGAGAACTAATAATGTTCAACGGCCAGATACTTACAGGTCTCGGAATACATATAATCAATTTTCTGGCTATAATTCTTATAATAATTTTTAGCAAATTATCTTTGAAAGAAAAAAATGTTTTACAGAGCTTGACATTATTAATTCTGTTGAGAATGACAAATCTTTCAATGCCACAATTCTTTACCAATTCATTAATACAATATCCTCTGATATATGGAATTATGTTTTTACCTGTATATATGACCATTAAAAATCAAAAGATGTCACTTAGCGATATAGGAATAAATTTTAGAAAACTTTATATTTATTTACCTGTCGCTATGGCGATAGGGATTATAATGGCAATAATTGAATATAGGATAATAGATCCTATAGGTTTGATAGAGAAAATAAGACTTTCAGACATAGCTCTTATATCATTAGTCATGTTCGTTTTTATAGGCATGACTGAAGAACTTATTTTTAGATCAATACTCCAGACTAGACTTGAAAAAATACTCGGTTTAAGATATGGTCTTTTACTTACTGGAGGAATATTTGGAATGATGCATATAGGTTATGGGATATTGGATGAAATTCTATTTGCAATCATTTTTGGGATTGTTCTGGGTTATATTTTTCAGAAAACAAGAAATCTACTTATTGTGGCATCAATTCATGGAGCCACAAATGTGGCATTGTTCGGAATATTACCCATTACATCAATGAGCATCGTTGCGAATTTGCAGAATGTATCTCTAGATATTATAACAACCAGTGGAAAATTTGTATCTATATTTTTAATTACCATATTTGCTATTTCATTATTAGTATCAGATACTAAATATTGTAACGAATATATTTCAGGTATACTAAGAACATATTCAAATCCTTTATTACTGGTATTTGCTTCTATTGTGGCATTTAAAATAATGCTTGTAATATAGATATTAAATCCGAAAAACGGAGGATAATAATATATGGAAACTAAGAAAATATTAGTAACAGGTGGCGCAGGATTTATAGGCTCGAATCTAGTTAGAGAATTAAATAATAGAGGGCATCAAGTATTTTCATGTGACTTATATAATACTGAAAGGGAGAATTATATAAGATGTGACGTAAGAGAGTATAGACAATTAGAAAGAATTCTTAATGAGAACAAATTTGATCATGTATATCATCTAGCTGCTGAATATGGAAGATGGAATGGAGAAGATCATTATGAAAATTTGTGGGTTACTAACTTAATAGGGACGAAAAATATAATCAGGTTGCAAGAAAAGTTAGGATTCAGAATGATATTCTTCTCAAGCGCAGAGGTTTATGGAGACTATGATGGAATAATGACCGAAGATGTCATGGCTAATAATCCTATAAAAGATACATATCAAATGAATGATTATGCAATGACCAAATGGTCGGGAGAGTTGATCTGTAGAAATTCTGCTAAAATGTTTGGTACTGAAACGGTTAGGGTAAGACCAGTTAATTGTTATGGTCATGGAGAGCATTATACACCATATAGGGGTTTTATCCCAAAGTTTATATATTATGCTCTTCACGGCAAACCATATGTTGTATACAGAGGTCATAGGAGAATAATTGATTATGTTGATGATTCTGTAAGAACTTTTGCAAATATAATAGACAATTTCATCCCAGGTGAGGTTTATAATGTAGCAGGAAAGCCAGAATGGGAAACGAGTATAGAAGAATATTCTAATATCATATTGAAAGCGGTCGGAATTAATGATTCGATTGTCAAATATAAAGATGCAGAACAGTTTACTACAAAAATAAAGACCATTGATTGCTCAAAAGCTATTAAAGATTTGAAACACGACCCAAAAATATTTCCTGAAGAAGGAATAAAAAGAACAGTAGAATGGATGAAATGGTATTATAGATTAGGTGAATAAGATGGAAAATATGTTCTCTGAATATGAAAATAGAACTGTTCTGGTAACAGGTGGTGCAGGTTGTGTAGGCAGTAACCTATGCAAAAAATTGTCAGAGTTAAATGTTAGAAAAGTTGTGATATTGGATGATTTGTCTTCAGCATACGAATGGAATATTCCAAAAGCTAAGAATATCCAATTTATAAAAGGAAGTATTCTTGATGAAGGAATGTTGAAAAGAGCTTTTAAAGAAAGACCTGAATATGTTTTCCATTTGGCAGCTCACTTTGCAAACCAAAATTCTGTTGATAATCCTGAAAAAGATCTAATGATAAACGGAAATGGAATATTGAGAGTTCTACAATATGCACATCTTTTAAGTGTAAAGAGATTTGTATATTCATCTTCTGGATGTGGAGTTTATGGACTAGAGTCAAATATGCCATTTGAAGAACATGATATATCCATAAAACTTCATACGCCATATCAAGTAACGAAATTACTTGGAGAATTATATACAAATTATTTTCATAATCTATATGGTCTTCCAATTGTTAATGCAAGATTCTTCAATGTTTTTGGTCCAGGAGAAGTTCCTGGAAAATATAGAAATGTTATACCAAATTTCTTTTTTTGGGCCATGAATAAAAAAAGGTTGCCAATAACTGGAGATGGTAATGAGACAAGAGACTGGACTTATGTTGATGATATCATTAATGGATTATTGGCCATGGGGATAAAAGAAGAAGCAGTGGGAGAGGCTATTAATCTCGGTTCTGGAAAGGAACATAAAGTAATAGATATGGCCAATATGGTGAATAAAATTTCTAGCAATGAATGTGGAGTGGCATATATTGAAAGAAGAGACTGGGATGTCAAACATAGACTTTTATCATCAATTGAAAAGGCAAAAAGGATCTTGGGTTATAAGCCAAAAATGGAATTTGAAAATGGTTTAGAAAAAGTCCATGATTGGCTTATAGACAATTGGTATAATATAAATAAAAATGCAGAATTCTAATCAGATGTAAAAAATGAGGTAAAGAATGAGAATTTTAGTATTGCAAGAAACTGATTGGATTAAGAGAGGTCCTCACCAGCAACATCATTTGATGGATAGAATGGCTCTGAGAGGTCATGAAATTAGAGTGATTGATCATGAATTCCTTTGGAAAAGCGACAAAGAAAAAAAGATAATTAATCGAAGGAAAGAGATTAAACATGCATATAAGATATTTTCTAATGCAGATATTACACTTATAAGACCTGGAATGATCAAATTTACTGGATTTGATATGGCATCTATATTATATTATCATAATAAAGAGATTAAAAAACAGATTATAGAATTCAAACCAGATATTATAATTGCTTTTGGCATTCTCAATGCATATCTGGGAATGTGTCAAGCGAAGAAGAATAATATTCCTTTCATATATTATCTAATAGATCAGTTGCATACACTTCTTCCAGTAAGGTATGCAAGAAATATTGCCAAACAATTTGAGAAAAGAACTATTAAGGGGGCAGACAAGATATTGGTGATAAATAAGGGATTAAAAGATTATGTAGTAGAAATGGGTGGAAATGGGGATAATGTAGATATAATCTCAGCAGGTGTTGATTTCAACAATTTTAATCCTGAGATCGATGGTTCTAAGATAAGAGAAAAATATGGTATAAAAAAGGGTGAATTATTGCTTTTCTTTATGGGATGGATATATTCATTTTCTGGAATTAAAGAAGTTGCAGAAAGTATTTGCGATATGGAAAATGACAATATCAAACTTATGATAGTTGGTAATGGTGACTTATATGAAAAATTAGTTAAAATGAAATCTGATAAAAACATTAACGGGAAATTGATTCTTACAGGAAAGATTCCATTTCAAGAAATACCGAGTCATATAGCGGCTGCAGATATTTGCCTGTTACCGGCATATAAAAACGAGATTATGATGAATATAGTCCCAATCAAGATATATGAATATATGGCTTTAGGAAAACCTGTTATAGCCACGAATCTTCCTGGTATTAGAAAGGAATTTGGTGATAATAATGGAATTAACTATATTATAGAATCAAAAGATACATTAAAAAAAGCAATATGGCTTGCAAGTGTAAATAAAATTAAAGATGAAGGTAAGAAAGCATATTCTTATGTGAGAGATTTAAGTTGGGACAATATTGTGAAAAAGTTCGAGAATTCTATTTTTGAATAGAGATGGCATAATGAATCCAAAAATGTCACATCATGAGTTGATATTATGAAAATACTTCAAGTTACAAAATCATTCAAACCTTTTTGGCAACATGGTGGAGTTGCAAAAGCTAGTTTTGAAATATCAAAGAATTTGGTAGAAAAAGGTCACGATGTCACAGTATACACGATAGACGGTTTTTCGAATACAATAAAGATTGAAGATAACAAATTAATGTATATAGACGGAGTTAAGACATATTATTTTAAAAATGTGATCCGTCGTATATCAAAAAATCTAGAAATAATTTCTCCAGGCGCCATAAAGATAATAAAAGATAACGTTGCAACTTACGATATTATTCATTTTCATGATTATAGGACATCAATTGCTGTGGTAACGGCATATTATGCGATGAAATATAAAATACCCTTTGTGATTCAGGCTCACGGTTCGTTATGTACTTTTTTCCAAAAAAAAGAATTGAAAAAAATTTTCGATATAGTATTTGGTTATAATATTTTGAAGAATGCATCGAGCGTGATAGCGCTTACAGAAGCTGAGGTCCTGCAATATAAAAGTATGAGAATTAACAGTGAAAGAATTAAAATAGTTCCAAACGGAATTAATTTTTCTGAATATGAAAATTTGCCAGAAAAAGGAAAATTCAGAAAAAAATATATGCTTGAAAAAAATGAAATGATAATTTTATATTTAGGTAGAATAAATAAAATAAAAGGTATTGATTTACTGTTTAGAGCATATGAAATCCTTATTGAGAAATTAGACCGTTGTACACTTGTAATTGTCGGTCCTGACGACGGTTTTCTATCTTGCTTGAAAAAGCAGAGCGAAAGTATGAGAATTAGTGATAATGTATTGTTCACAGGTCCTCTCTATGGTCCAGATAAATTGGAGGCTTATGTAGATGCTGATGTTTATGTACTGCCCTCAACTTACGAAACTTTTCCAATGACTGTTCTTGAAGCATGTGCATGCGATACACCTGTTATAATGACAGATAGATGTGGTATAGCAAATGTTATCAATGACATCGCAGGATTCTCAGTAGAATATGATAAAGAACAATTATGTAGCGCCATCTTTAAGATTTTGACGAATGATAAATTAAAAGAATCTTTCGGAAATGAAGGAAAGAAATTTGTAAAAGAAAACTTTGAATGGAATAGTATAATAAAAAAACTAGAAGATGCATACAATGATGTATTAACATGAGAGAATTTAGAATTGGCATTATTATAATTGCAATTATTACCATATTCTTTTTTTTGTTTGTCTATCCTGACATAGACGATTTTTCTTATTACCACATGGCTATTGCCATTAATATAGCGAAATTTGGTAATATTGACATGGATCAAGTAAATACAGGATTTTATGTATTTACGTCAATTTTACAATTTATGACAAATATTTCTTATGAATCATTGCCAACAATACCATTATTATCATTACCTATCATATTTCTTTTAATTTCGATTTTTAGATTTTTTTTTAAAAATAAAAATATTTTTGTTATCATTGCCATAATGATATATTTGACTCAATCTCTAAATAATAGATATGGTTTATTTCCGCATGATGTAGGACTTACATTGCTTCTGTTGGCCATTTTTTCATGTCTATATTTTGGGAGAAGATTGAAAAATAAGAAAGTAATTTCAATTCTATTGGTAACAATAATAATATCTGCGAACTTTATTTCATATAAGACAACCTCTTTGATACTAGTTTTCATTCTGGTCCTACTTTATCTTGAGATAAATGAAGATAGAAATCTAAAATTGGAATTAAGGCCAATATTTTTGACAGGCATCGTGTTTATTTTTTCATACAACAAATGGCTTTATAATAACTTTGTTCCATCATTAATACATTCGAATGAATTTGCTTCATCTACTGGTATAGGAAAATTATTACTTGAATTTTTTTATACAAAACAGGATGATATATCGAGATTCTTCTTTCATAGACCATATGAGATAACTATTTTCCATACTATATGGATGATTGTAATTTTCATAAATTTATTATTACTTGGCAGATTCCTTATAAAAAAAATTCTTAAGAATATCAAACTCTCTATAGAAGAAAAGATTATTATATCTATAGGAATTTCTGGTATTCTTGTATTGATCATATATACTAGTCTGGGTTTTGCAGAAATAGGAACCATTGTATTAGTAGGATTAATAGGATACGGTATAACTTATGATATAAATAAAAAATTTATTATTATATCTTTAATAACATTGTTGCTACTAAATTTTGGCATCAATATTGTGGCTAATAATTCTGGTTATTACGGTGGGCAAAAAGATCAAAATAATTTTTTATATATAAGCCCTCTTTTTAATTGGTATAATGGTCATGTTAATAATAGTAGAAATAATGTCGCTGTTATGGATATATTTACGGGTGGTTATTTTAAGAAAGAATATTCTAAATTAGATACATATAAACCCATAGATATTTTTTCGAGAGATAGAGTATTAATGATATTAGATCCATATAACTATTCTCAATTAATTAAAGAAAATCCAACTATCGTGTCCTACAATGTGTATGATATAGTAAATTATAATGAACATTATTTCACAATCAATGGATGGGACTTGTTTAAGTCTTGGTCCAATTATAGAAAAGATATAGATGAAAATCCATATTTTAAAAAAATATACTCATCTGGAGATATTGATGTATTAGTTTAATTTTAGAGGTTAATAATATGACAAAAATTTATATAGTGATGATAATAATGTCTATCAAACTATCGAAAAACGACCATCAAACTATCGAAAAACTGAATCTGTTGAGAATGTTAATATAATTAGTTGAAGAAAGAGAGAAATTGAAGATTGATATAAGAAATAGTTTCGATTATAAGAATTGGCCGATTCTAATGTTGGGACTCCAGACTATACGATTAGATATTTATCATTATGTCGCTTGTTTATCTTCCCATTCGAAACAGTTCTACATAAGAAAACTATATATACATAGCATTACATAACATAACATAGCACATAAAATAATAGATGTGAATCAAATGAAGACAGATATAAGAACTTTATCGCCAGTAAAGGGACGTAATCAATCGATTATTACGTTTAATAACAAGATTCTTAGCGAGTCTGGTTTTAAACCTGGAGATTACGTTACAGCAATATTCGAAAATGGAAAAATAATATTAGTAAGAGATATTGAGGAATATATTCTAGAAAAGAATAAAATTATATAAATTGAGGGTAAGAAAATGGGCATAGTTAAAGATATAATCATGGAAACAGTAAGAAGAATGCCAGAAAATGTTACGTTTGAAGATGCGGCATATCATATGCTCGATATCGGTAGTACATTTAAGGATTTAAAAGTTTCAGAAGAAGATTTCATTAAATTCCACAATCTAGTTGATGTGTGGAAAGAAGAAACTTTGTTGACATCGTCTGTAAATGAAATAGAATCAAATAAATCATATTTGGAGATTATAGACATGGGAAAAAAGGCTTTGCCACTCAATTCCAAGATTTAAAATATAAACTCTGGTTTTCTGCTCTCGAAAAGATTACAGGATATAACCCTGTCGAAAAATCTCATAGAGGAATTATCAAGCTCATGACAGAAGATTGGTTTTGGCATAGTTGTTACAATAATGAAGAGAAAAATATGAAGAAAAACAAAAAATTGAAAATAAAGAGTAATATTTACCGTTGTCTGAAGGAGAATATATGGGTTCAAATCCCATCAGCGGCTTGGTACTACGGAACATTTTTTATACAAACCCACCTATCCACTTCCGTAGTACCGTTTTTAAACTGATTGATATCATTAATAAGAAAATAACGGAAAGTGATTGTATCCTTGAAAAGTGACACTGAAAAAATTATAAAAATAATAGTTTTAAATATTGGGATAGGAGTGATCGATACAATACTTTTCTCTCCAGGACTCTTGGGCATCGAGATTATAGGAGCAAGTGCTTTTGAGACGGCTTTTGGTGCGACAGCAATCTTGATGAGTTGTATAGTATTTGTATTTGGTAACTATAATCTTCTAGTAGAAAAGAAAATACAAGCAAGTGAAATTAAAACTACAGATGATTATATAGATGCACTTAGCCAGAATTATGGCAAAAGAATCTTTGAGAAAGATATTACGACTATATTGGAACAAATAGAAATGTTTCAAAAGAAGAGAGAAACAATAAAGGAAGTTCTTCTTCAAAAATTCGACATTACCGAAATTAGTTATTCAAAATTCGATGGAGTAATATCAGATTTAGAAAACGTTTTTTATATGAATATCAGAAGCATAATAAATAAGTTAAATGCGTTTGATAAAAAAGATTATGATAGAATTAAAAAAGAAGATAGAAAATTTTCCAACGAATTTTTCCAAGAAAAATTGAGTATATACAATCAATATATAACATTTGTAAAAAAAGCCATAGAGGATAATGAGCAAATAATATTGAAATTAGATAAGATTTTGTTGGAATTGACTAAGTTTAACAGCTTAGAAGGTGGCAAAATTGAAGATATGATTGCGATGAAAGAAATAGACGATCTTATCAATAAAATAAAATTATATGGCTAATGGAAGAAGATAAAGAAAAATGGTCTAAGTTTAAGACGTATAGAATAATAGATGGAAAATCAAGAAAAGTAATAGTAGATATTTGTGGATAAATAATAATCCCACAGATTACGAGTTAAAAATATGATATAATAAAAAGATTGATAATTTAAGCAATATAAAATAAAATTATATAATTAACGAAAAAAATTGGAGATATGAAAAAATGAATGGAAAAAATAATCCTTTTAAGATTGTCATTACCCTTGTGGTAATTGCCATAATAGTTTTTGCAATTATTTATGTCGGAATATCATATACGAAAGATATAGGGAAAAGTCAACTAAATATTTCGACAGAGAGTGCGATGGACAAATTGAATTCGTTGTATGACGATATTACAGTAAATAATATTCAAGCAAGAAAAGGGCAGGTAAATATTAATTCTGTTAGTTTAGAAGAATCTTTGCCAGATATATCCAAATATCCTCCGCAGGTAGAAAAGTCAACAGAAAATTATGTTGAAATTTTTTCATCTATCGAAAAAACCGGTACAGGTAAAGATGGTTGGCTTGTTGATACGGCAAAAGCTTTTAACAATGCAAATATTCAAGTAAATGGAAAAACTGTTTCTGTCAGAATAAGAGGAATAGCATCAGGAATGGGAATGGATTACATTGTTTCAAAAAAATATTTACCGGATGGATATACTCCATCTAATGGACTTTGGGGAGAAATATTGAAGTCAAAAGGGGTTAAAATAACAGTGCCTGAAAATAGGCTTGTGGGAAATGTAGCAGGAGTTGTCATTTCAAATAAGAAAAATGATGAGCTTATTAAAAAATATGGTTCTATTAATTTAAAAGTCATTACTGAAGCTGTATCTAATAACGAAATAGCATTTGGCTATACGAATCCGTTTGCAAGCTCTGCAGGATTAAATTTCCTAGTTTCGACTTTAAGTTCATTCGATGAGAAAGATCCTTTAAGTGATAAAGCGGTAAAAGGATTTGAAAAATTTCAAACTAATATACCTTTTGTAGCATATACGACAGTGCAAATGAGAGATTCTGCACAGTCAGGAGTTCTAGACGGATTTATTTTGGAATATAATCAATATGCAAATACAGAATTGGAATCCGATTATATTTTCACTCCATTTGGTGTTAGGCATGATAGCCCAGTATTCGAAATAGGAGACTTATCTGCTGAGAAAAAAGAGATACTGAAAAAATTTATAGAATTTGCTAAATCGGATAAGAATCAACAGCTTGGAACAGATTATGGATTTAACGGTTATAATGATTATAAGCCTGAAATAGTGAATATAAATGGTGATATAATTTCACAGGCACAGAAACTATATAAAGATAAGAAGAATGTAAACAGTGACGTAATTGCTGTTTTTGTGGCTGATGTATCTGGTTCTATGGAAGGGGCTCCATTAAATAATCTCAAAAAATCTCTTTTGGCTGGCTCTCAATATATATCTAAAGATAATTCGATTGGGCTTGTTACGTTTTCATCCGACGTTAATATAAATTTGCCTATCGGAAAATTTGATATAAATCAGAGATCATTGTTTACAGGTGCTGTGGAAGATATGAAAGTGGGTGGCAAGACGGCGATGTTTGATGGAATAATAGTAGCTACAAAAATGTTAATGGATGAAAAAGCTAAGAATCCAAAAGCGAAATTGATGCTTTTTATTCTAACTGACGGAGAAACAAATTCTGGACATTCTTTGAATGATGTGGAAGGAATGCTGAGAACTTTGAAAATTCCGATTTATACGATAGGATATAATGCAGACATCAAAATGTTACAGATTGTTTCAAGTATAAATGAAGCCGCAAGTATTAATGCCGATACTGATGATGTGGTTTATAAGCTAGGAAGTTTATTTAATGCTGAGATATAAAAAGGAGGTTTAAAAATGGCTTTTACAATGGAAATTCCAGATACAGAAAAGATAAAAAAAGATATTGTTGAGCAGGTTAAATCGGCTCCGGAAGAGATTAACGAATTAAAAAAAGTGGCTGAAAGTAACGCAACAGAAATAATGACAGTAGATATTGATTCATTGGAAAAAAGGAGATCGATACTTAAGTCAATTGACTCTTTTGGTATGAATACACTTCAGGATTCTGCAAAAAGAAGTTCTTCACTAAAGGTTACTGTTGGGAATTTCTCAAAAATGGGAGATGAAGGCGGTACCGTTGCAAAGGGTCTTCTTGATTTACAAAGAGAAATTAAAGATCTCGATCCTAGTATGGTTGACTTTGCAAAAACCGGAATTTTGGGAAGATTTTTTAATCCGGTAAGGTCGTATTTTGCGAAATATCAAAAAGCTGACGGAATTATAGATGATATCATAAATTCATTGGAAAAGGGGAAGTCAACGTTAAAAAATGACATTGTAACACTGGAAATAGAAAGACAGTCATTGAGAGATTTGACAAGGAAACTTGCAAAAGAAGTAGAGATGGGTTCATCAATGGACGATGCAATTGCTAAGCAGGTGGATATGGCAAATGCGAGAAACGAAGACCCTGAAAAGGTAAAATTTATTGCAGAGGAAATTCAATTTCCTTTAAGACAAAGGGTAATGGATATGCAACAAATGATTGTAGTAAACCAGCAAGGAATAATGGCCATAGAAGTGGTAAGAAGAAACAATAAGGAATTAATTAGAGGCATTGATCGTGCTAAAAATGTAACAATTTCAGCGATGAGAATTGCGGTAATCGTCGCCAGTGCCCTATATAATCAAAAAATCGTTTTAGACAAGATAGAAAAATTAAATGTGACTACAAATGAATTAATAAGTGGAACGTCAAGAATGCTGAAAGAACAGGGAGCAGAAATTCATAAACAATCAATGGAAACAAACATATCTGTTGAAACTTTAAAAACTGCTTTCGCAGATGTCATAGACTCCATGAATGCTATCTCTACATATAAGCAGGAAGCTCTCCCTCGTATGCGAGATATGATATATCAATTTAAAGAATTAGCAGAACAAGGAGAACAACAAATACTAAGACTTGAACAAGGAAATTTGAATTCAGATAGGCTATAGTAAAAAGATATGAAGATAGAATGGTCGAAATTCAAGACGGAGATGTTAGTTGGCAGAAAATTAAGAATTGTCAATATATTAGGAGATATAATAAGTGAAAATCCTACAAAAGAAGAATCAGATCAATTAAGATACTATCCTGGTAGAAGTTGTTACGAAATAAAAAATCTGTTAAAAGAAGATATGAAAGTATATCTTCTGGAAATCATAAGATATTTCTATTATAGGGAAGGAAGAATACCTTTGATGGTAGATTTTAATAACAATCCAAAATATCCAAGCTGTACTGCATACCAAAGAGTATTTGGAAGTTGGAACAATGCTATAAGAGAAGCAGGATTACAACCGCGTCAGAAAGGAGGAGGAATTTTCTACTCTGACGAAGAACTATTAAAGACATTAATACAATTTTTTGAAGAAAAAGGAAGACTTCCTGTAGAAGAAGATTTTGTAAATAATCCGAAATATCCGAGTCATCAAACATATTACAGGAGATTTGGAAGTTGGGGAAATGCACTAAAAATATTAGGATTAGATTTAGATTCAATGATAAGATATGGTATCGTAGAAAACAGCAATCAGAAAGGAAGATTAGGAGAATTATTTGTACTAGAATCGTTTGATCAAATAGGGGCTATTGATTTATCAGGAAAAAATCGTACGAGACATTCCTCCGACGGAAAATGTCCGCAAGGATATGATTACGACGTAAAGACTTCTGGATTGAAGATGAACTATTGGAGGTTCTATCATGTAGATATTCAATATGAAGTTGAATATTTCTATTTATTAGCGTTTAGTACAAACTATGATCGGGTAATGTATGCTTGGAGAATTCCTACATGGGAATTTATAAAAAATATAGAAAAAAGCTATATAGATATCGGATTAAGTGATAGATATGAGTATAATATATCAAATATGAAAAAATATGAGATTTCTGAACAGATAGAGGATGTGTATAAGAAATGGAAAAATAGCATAAAAAAATGTACAAAGGAAGAAATTATGGAAGATGCAAGATCGAAAATTAAAATTCATGTCGAAGCAGAACAAGGAGAAAAACAAATACAGAGATTGGAGAAAGGATCAAATTCGAATTTTGATAGAATAGAAGGTGTGACACTAAAATAACTCTACATCTATGAAATTTGCACAAATAAAAATAAATATTTAGGTAAAATATGAGGGAATATGGAAGAAATAGATATAACCAAATACAGGCCTTATAGAAATTATAAAGGACAGTGTAAATTCAAATCCATTAAAGAAAAAAAGATGTCATGGCCAATTATAGAAAAAAAATATATATTGAATAATAAAGTTGTTCTTAGGCTGATTGAAGAAAAAGAAATAGAAGAAATTGTTCAGGTATATAGGGAAGGATTTCCAGATCTTTTTGATAACAATATATATGATGCAGTTCTATACCCTGAAAGACTTTATAAAAAGTTACAAAGTGATAATGGATTTATGAAAGGAGGTTGTATATTAATTGTTGCGGAAAAGATCGATGAAAAAAAACTTGTTGGTTCAGCAATATTGACAATGAATATCTCAAATATGAGCATTCATTGGGAAACAGGAGTTATTCATAAAGATTATAGAGGATATAAAATTTTTGGAGAGTTATTAAAATTTTTAGACAAAATAACAGAAAAGACTGGAGCAGAGTATGCAAATGGCACAAGTGTCACTTTCCATAGTGCGACACAAAAAGTGCTTGAATCATTGGGATGGAGCACACGAGGAATTTTTCCAGGTGCGGTTGCAACATGGAATTATGATGACAAATATTATCGACAATCGCTCATCTATTTTGATAAATTATATAATGGTGGAGAAGAATTAGTTCCAAAAGATATGGAATTGACTCCGAAAATGGAAAAAATAGTGGAATGTCTAAAATTATAAGAAACAACTCTAAGATAAGTGAACAAAGTCGAGTGGTAGATTGCTAACAAACATAAAGAGGAAGCTATGAATGATAAACAGATAGAATTTTCAGAAAGAAGGCAGAATGCATGGGTTTCAAAAGTATCTGAGTATGGAAATGAATAAAAATGGAACCTGGAGAGATTAAAAGAGAAAGAGATGTGCAAAAATGGAATCTGAAGAGATTAAAAGAGAAAGAGATGTGGTTGATAGAATAAATAAGTTGAGCATCTCTGAATTGAAGGGGCTGTATTTTCCATTGAAAATATTGACGAACTCGAAAGACTTGCAAAAAGAGGCGAAGATTATAGAAAGATCAAACAAGAAAACTCATTTCTTTAGATAGGAAGTGAATAAAAACAAACCGCGTCTTAAAATCCGAGATGCATGGGGATTTACCTTCAGGGGTAACGTGGTAATTGCATCAATATGTTGAACAAGAAAAAGAAGGAATATATGAGAAAAAATAAGGAGAGACACTTAAATGAATAGGAAAAAAATATACGGTTTAATAGGAATATTTGTCGTATTGACAACTTTGGGCATAGCCTCTGCAGTAACTTCTCAAGTAGGAGATGTTATTACGGTATTAGATTTGGTATTTGGACCATTTCAAATACATTTCGGTGATATTACTGGCGGAGGACATATACCTGCCCTGAACGATCCGAAAGCTCATGCCACGTTCGGAATAGTTGGACAGGGCGATGATCGTGGTCAAGGTAGTGTAGAATATCAGGATCACGGTCCAGCAAAGTTGAACATAAAGAGCACCAATATAATAACGGTGGTAACCACTGCGGACAAAACGAAAGGTTCTATAATAGGGTCTGCGACTGTAAACGGTGATGGAACTTATCCTTTCATATTATACGTCGAGGATAACGGAGAACCTGGAAAAGGTGTGGATAAATTCGAGATATCTCTACCTACGTATCCACATTTAAATGGGGCTATACTGAGTGGAGGAAATATACAGATACATAGTTAAGGCTAGGATATTATGCAGACATTCTTAGATAATTCCTATATTTTTATTTTTTCCAAAGATTATGCAAGAAATTGAATAATAATTAAGATGTTGTTGAATTAAGATTCAAAAGAATTTATATTTTATAAGAAAGAATAGGAAAACCGCATATCAAAAAATCCGAGATACACGGGATTTGCCAAAATAAAAGCGATGCGGCAAGTGTATCAGGCGCTAAGAGGATGTGCCATAAGAGGTTGTTCGAGTATGCCTTCCTCGAAAAATGTAAATACTTGACAAAAAATATGAAAACAAAAATCGGAGACAAATATGGGATATAAAAGAATATATGACAAGATGATAGATAAGAACGGTATAGAGAAACATATTGAGTCGGTATATACAATAGGAAGGGAATAAAATATGAAAAATAGATATATCAGAAGAAAAGTTTCAGCATTTGGCTTTTCTTTGGTGACGATATTAGCTATATTTGCTTTGATGCCGTCAACACAGGCAGTATATGAAAAAACATATACTTCAGATGTCGACTTCGATGAGGGAATATTTGTTGGAGTAGAACATGATACTGTACATGATCAACTTCAATTGAGTAAGAAACAAACAACGTTACCATTTATCTGGGTGCCAAACTCGCCGATTGGTACTGTTTCAAAAGTTAATACTGAAACAGGTAATGAACTTGGGAGATATATAGTTGCGCCTCCAGGAGTTTCTGCATCAAACGGTAATCCTTCAAGAACGACAGTAGATATCAAGGGAAACGTCTGGGTCGGAAATAGGGAAGCCGGAACAGTAGTCAAGATAGGTTTATATGAAAATGGACAATGCAAAGATAGAAATGGTGATGGTACGATACAAACATCATTGGACACTAATAATGACGGAGATATAACAGGAGCAGAACTTCTTCCATGGGGTACTGATGAATGTGTACTATATGAAGTATCGCTCATACCTGGAAAGGAAGGAACGTTTGTTCCTGGTACAACTCATCCAGCCGGATTCTATGACACCAACTACTGGAGTACTGCTCCAAGAGGACTTGCTGTAGATAGAGACAACAATCTCTGGGCGGGTACTTCCACGACATATAGAATGTTCTATATTAATGGTGAAACAGGTGAAATTCTGAAAAATGTTGCCGTTCCTGCGTGGGGTAACGGAGCCTATGGTGCTGTCATCGATAGAAATGGTAAAGTATGGATTTCTGTACTTGGCACTGGCGTAAGAAAATTTGATCCTTCGACAGATACTATAATACAGGATATACCTCTTGATCACACTTATGGTATAGGACTTGATTACGAAGGAAATCTTCTCGTAGGAGGTAGAGGTGCAACAAGTAAGATAAATACAAGTAATGGTACTATATTGTGGACAAAATCCTCTTTCGCAAATCAGGGAATTGCGGCAACCAGCGACAATAATATCTGGTTAGCTGGAGACAAAGCATTTAGATACGACAAGGATGGAAATTGGATAGCATCTATACCGAATTCGACATATTTTAGTATTACTGGTGTTGCTGTTGATGCTGCAGGTAAAGTTTGGGGAACCGAATATACGGAATGGATAAGGAGAGTGAATCCTGCTACAAATACTATTGATCTATCAAAGAGATTAATTGGTACTGGATTTCATTACTCATATAGCGATATGACAGGAATCATTGCAAGAACGATCACTACCAAGATAGGTACATGGACTGCAGATTTCGACAGCGAAGCATATTCCAAATGGGGTGCTTTATCATGGAACAAAAGCGAACCGCCTGCTGCAAGTATTACGATACAAGTTAGAAGTTCAAACGACAAGAAATCTTGGTCAGAATGGGAAATACCTACTAATGGAGTTCCGTTAAGTTCGACTCCTGATGGAAGATATCTACAGATCGAGACTACTTTCCAATCAAATGGAGATGAAATGCCTATTCTATATGATATCACGTCAAATGTTATAAACCAAGAACCATTGCCATCACCAACACCCACACCACCGATTTCACAGATAGTGGCAGAGGCAGGAGGACCATATACCGTATACGAAGGTGTACCTAAGACAATTAATGCTATTGGTTCATCTGGTCCTCCCGGAGATATTCTTACATATGAGTGGAACTTCGGATTTAATAAATTTATGGGATTCGAGATTACACAAATTCCTCGTGATGGGCCTTCGAGTCGAACAATTGTGTTAAATGTTTCAAATGGAAAAGGCGGATTCGGTACTGATACTGCACTGTGGAACGTGAATAATGTGAATCCTATTGTTAATGCGGGACAAGATCAGACACTTTACGAAGGAGATACAGCCAATTTTGCTGCTAGTTTCTCAGATGTACAATTAGATATGAACAAATCAACTGCTCAAATAGATTATGGAGATGGAATTTTTGAAAATGTGATTGCAAATCCAAATGGAACAATATATAGTAGCCATGTGTATACCAACAGTGGTATATATACAGTCACAGTGTTAGTAACTGACAAAGATGGAGGAGTTGGTTCTGACAAATTAATAGTAACAGTTAATGGAGTATTACCAATAGCAGAAGCAGGAGGACCATACACAGTATATGAAGGTATACCGAAGACAATTAATGCTTCTGGATCTTATGATCCATCTGGAGGTATCCTTACATATGCATGGGATTTTAATCGCGATGGTATATACGAAATTCCTGGATTCGAGATTATACGAACTCCTCGTGATGGACCAAACACTCGTATAATCGGATTACAGGTTACAAATACAAAAGGACTAGTTAGTATAGATACTGCAACATGGAACGTAATGAACATAAATCCTATTGTTAATGCAGGACCAGATCGAACACTTGACGAGGGAGATACAGCCAATTTTGCTGCAAATTTCTCAGATGTGCAATTAGACATGAACGAATCTTCTGCACAGATAAATTATGGAGATGGAATTATTGAAAATGTGACTGCAAATCCAAATGGAACAATATTGGGTAGTCACAAATATGCAGACAATGGTATATACACGGTTGTAACGACGGTTACAGATAAAGATGGAGGAATTGGTTCTGATACATTAACGGTAACAGTTAACAATGTAAATCCTGTAGTTAGTCAAATAACATCACCCATAGATCCACAATCAATTACGACCAAGATATCTATAGGTTCCCAATTTAATGATATAGGAATTCTTGATACTCATGTGGCGACATTGGACTGGGATGATGGTACTACAAGTGTTGGAACAGTTACAGAATCTGGAGGATATGGTTCAATATCAGCGGATCATATATATTCGACTCCTGGCATATATAATGTCAAATTAACAGTTACTGACAAAGATGGAGGAACAGGAACAGCTACGTCTCAACTGATAGTAGTATACGATCCTGATGGAGGATTCGTAACAGGAGGAGGTTGGATAGATTCTCCAGCAGGCGCATATGTGGCAGATCCAGCATTGACAGGAAAGGCTAATTTTGGATTTGTTTCCAAATATCAGAAAGGTGCAAACACTCCAACAGGACAGACAGAATTCCAGTTCAATGCAGGAGGTCTCAATTTTCATTCTGCCAATTATGAATGGCTAGTGGTAGCTGGACCAAAAGCTCAATACAAGGGTAATGGTACTATCAACGGTGCTGGGAATTATGGGTTCTTACTGACAGCAACAGATGAACAGATTAATGGTGGAGGAGGAATAGATAAGTTCCGTATTAAGATTGTAGACAAGACTACTGACAGTGCTGTCTATGACAATGTTATAGGAACCTCAGAAAATATAGATGCAGCTAATCCACAAACTATAGCTGGAGGAAGTATAGTAATACATAAGTAATAATAGACGGTTCTGCAATGATTGGAAAGCAATTTAGTTGCCGAATGAAATATACAATGGAAAGTATTGAACTACTAAAGATGCGTGATGACAATAATTAATGTGCGTATTATAATAAGCCTTAATACAGCATCGAAACTAAATCCTGCACATCGTTGCAGTATCGTATTACATTCGGAAGCTTATAAAACGCTGTTTTTTTACAGTCATCATTTAAAAATTTGATAAAATGCAAAAAAGGTGCAAAATGAAGATATTAATAACAGGAGGATTAGGAAAAATAGGTTCCCATCTTTGTGAGAATCTATATTTGAAACACGATATTATTGTTTTGGACAATTATTCAAATATCTCAAAATTCGTCCATTCTGCGGATATAATAACAGGAGATATAAGAGATAAAAATATCGTTGAAAAACTGATAAATAAAGTTGATGTTGTAATCCATACGGCTGCTCAGATAAGTGTTGACAAATCTATAGAAAATCCACTAAATGATGCAGATAATAATGTCAATGGAACATTAAATCTTCTTGAGGCATCTAGAAAATCAAATATTAAAAGATTTGTATATATAAGTTCGGCAGCAGTTTATGGAAAACCAGTATATTTACCCGTAGACGAAAGCCATCCTACAAACCCGATGTCACCTTATGGATTGAGTAAATTTACTGGTGAAAGATATTCGATGTTATACCACGAATTATATAATCTTCCTGTAACCAGTCTTAGGCTTTTTAATGTTTTTGGATTTCAAAATGCGGAAGATTCTTATTCAGGTGTAATTACAAAATTTATCGATAGAGTCAAAAATAATAAAAATCCAATTATATTTGGAGATGGCAATCAGACAAGAGATTTCGTATATATTGATGATGTAATTAATGCTATATCTAAAACAATAGAAAATGACAAAACTATAGGAGAGGTGATTAATATAGGTACAGGAAAGCCTACAAGAATTTTAGATTTGTGTGAAGCTATTATAAAGATATTTGACAAGAAATTAATACCGGAATTTGTATCTCCAAAAACAGGAGATATAAGAGATAGCTATGCAGATATAACTAAAATGAAAAATATAATGAAATATGAACCTAATTATTCATTGGAACAAGGATTAATTCATTGAAAGCAAGTTTTGATTTTTGAATTAATTACCATTGTTATAATTATATAATAAGAAAGAATATAGGAGAAAAGAAAAAATATGTCGGAAGATAAATCGGAAGAATTAGAGTTAATAGATCTGGAATGGTTGTTAGACCATCACAAAAGCAAAGAACAAGAAAGAATTCAAATGGTTGAAAGTTTTAATCTTAAACCAGGTGACACAGTATTGGATCTAGGATGCGGCCCAGGATTATGGACATCTGCGCTTGCTGAAAAAGTAAAACCTAATGGCAAGGTTATTGGTATAGATAAAACGCCAGAATTATTAAACTTTGCTATAAAAAATCTAGAGAAAGATCCTTTAAGACACATAATAGAATTCAGAAAATCGGATTTTTATGAAATACCATTAAGAAATGATATTTTTGATTTTGTTTTCTTTGGCAATTGTTTTGCCTATGTCGAAGATCATTTTAAAGTTATAGAAGAAATGAAAAGAATAACAAAACCAGGTGGAAGAGTTGCGGCTAAAGATTTTGATGGTGGGCTTTTCATTATACATCCCATAGATCCATGTTTGACATTTAGAATTTTGAGCGCAGCTGCCCAATCATTAAAAGAAAAACATGTAGAACCAAAGTTTGATAACTTTACAGGTAGGAAAATGCATGGTCTTTTTTTAAAGGCAGGTTTTAAAGAAGTCTCTACTACAAGTTATGCCATACAAAAATTATCACCTCTTACTCCAGAACTTAAAAATTATATTACAGGCAATGCTGAATGGTTGGTAAAGGCAGGGTCTACATATTTATCAGAGGAAGATGTCCAACAATGGAAATCTCATTTCGATCCTAATTCAGAAAATTATATTCTTGATTTAGAAGAATTTTATTTCTGTATGTTAGAAATTATAACGATAGGTATTATTTAGGAAATTTGAGAAGATGGAAAAAAGAGAAGAGAATAATAAATTAGAGGAAGATGTCCTACGTATTTAGTCATGCGTTTATTCCATTATCAATCCTATTTATATTTTCCAAAAGTCTAAATTTAAATCCGAGATATATAATATATTTGAGTGTTTTTGGAATATTTTCAGATTTTGATGCGATATTTCATCACAGATATACATTTCATAATATATTTTTATTAATAATACCAATTCTATTATTCCTTCTCATTAGAAATATTAGACAGATATCTGGTATTATAACTTTTTATTTATCATCTCATTTGATATTAGATATGTTTAATGGTGGAATAGGCGCAATATATCCATTTAGTAAAAAATTATTATTTGTCAATGCTGATATAATGCAAACTTTTAATTTGAAAAGTGTATCATTTCTATTCAATTATGGATTTGTTGATAAAGTTTATATGAGTCGTGATTATTCAGTTTATGGTATTGTGTCAAGTGAAAATTTTGGAATAATTGTATTATTATTGATTATGATTTTTATATATGTAATTAAAATAGGAAAAACTAATAAGATATATAAGATGTGATGAATGTGATATTGTCCTTTGTACATTTACTTAGAAAAGCATAGGACAATAGCATTAAAGGAATAGGAGGAATTTTGAACGGAGATGTTAAGAATCAATTGTGAAAATTGTGGGGATGAAATAGTAATAGGAAAAGGCTATAAGAGAGAACATAATTTCTGTACTATTAGATGTTTGTTCGAATATAATGAGAAACAAAAGAATATTGACAAAAAAGAAGAATTGGAATCTCAATTATATAACACCCATCCAGAAATAGAATTTTCATCGATCTTAAAATAGGTTGATGTGAAGGAGGTTAAAATCATGAAAAATATATTAAAATCATGAATAAATGTTTATGATTTATGACACAAAACAATTTGAATTAAATATAGAAAAGAATAAGAAAAAACATTGAGGAAGAAATATGAAAAAAATAATGCTATGTATGATGACAATAATGTTTCTAACAGGATTGGCATCTGCGAATATAAATATAAGTGCTGTACAGTTTAATGCACCAGGAATAGATACAGAACAAAATATAAATGAAGAATGGGTAAAAATAATAAATACAGGAAATGATCCTGTTGATATGACAGGCTGGCAATTAATAGACAAAGCTAATCATGGGAGCAATAGATTTCCATTTGAAAATTTATCTTTATTTTCTGAAGCTACCGTGACTGTTCACACAGGTAACGGTACTTCAAATGATACTGACAGATATCTTGGATATGATATACATATATGGAATAACGAAGGAGATAATGCAACATTGAAGGATAATAATGGAACTATAATAGATCAAAAGAGTTGCGAGCCAACGAACAGCGATGTAGAATATTGTCAATATATTGATATTGCTCCATCATTATCGACTCCTATAGAAACCCCAAATATTACGACAACACCTGCTGAGAATGTTACCCCAGAAGCAACAATAGAAACACCTATTGGAAACGTTGCTCCAACAGAAACAATAGAAATACCAATAGAAACACCTATTGGAAACGTTGCTCCAACAGAAACAATAGAAATACCAATAGAAACACCTATTGGAAACGTTGCTCCAACAGAGACATGGGAAGTTAAAGCAGGTGGACAAACTAAAAATATGGCAATCCAGGGAATGGCATTCTATCCAGGAATAATTATTATAAATGCTGGAGATACTGTCAAATGGACCATTGAAGGAAATTTACATACAATAAGTTTCTTATCTGGAAAAGCTGCTCCACCTGAAGGAAGTCCAGAATTTTTCGGTCCTTCTGGAGGATCTGAATATAATGGGACTGGTTTTGTAAGTTCTGGTATATTGCCAACAGAAGGTAATTATTCTCTAAAGTTTACAGAACCTGGAGTATTTGACTATGTATGCTTGATCCACCCTGGAATGCAAGGCGTAGTCATAGTCCAGCCTGCTGGAAGTGACTATCCGCTTAGCCAGGAGGAATATAATAATAGAGGTCAAAGAGATTTATATAGAGATCTAAATGTTGGAATAGAGATGACTAAACAAGTAAGAAATATGATTACATCGTCTCCTGGGGAAAATGATACAACCAATTGGCAAACCTTTATGGATATTCCAATAGAAGAGAGGGTAAAAGTAAGAATTAGACAAATGAATGATTCCAATGTAAAAGGAAGAGCAGTTTTAAATATGGCAGATTCAGCGAATCTTCATGTAAAACTAGATCTCACCGGATTAGAGCCAGATAGTGAAAATTCTGCAAATATTAACGTTGGAACTTGCAACATACAAGGGTCTACTGTATTTACAATTGGTAACTTCAATGCTGACTCAAATGGTGATGCTTTAGTAGAGACAAATATCAATGTTACTCCTCCATTCGGAATAATGAATAGAGGATGGATAATAGATGTTAAAAATAATGATGCATCAATTGCCTGTGGCAGAGTTGTAAAACATGATGCAGCTCGAATGAGATTTGCTACACGTACATTGGAAATAGACCAAGGAGACACAGTAATGTGGACCCAGTTGAATCCAATGGAGATACACACAGTATCATTTTTAGCAGAAAATCAAACATCTCCTGAAATTCTATTGCCAGGTTTTAAGATAAATCCAGAAGTTGCTGAGCCTTCAGGTTCAGATGAATATAATGGAACTGGTTATTTTAATTCTGGAATATTAGTTCCTGAAGCATCATATAATCTTACATTCAGTGAACCTGGTAGATTCAGATATGAATGTGTGCTTCATGACGAGTCGAGAATGGTTGGTTACATTGATGTGAATCCAAGGGCTGAAGAATAATATACAATAATATACAGAATCATTTTAAAATTTTTATTTTTTTCTAAAGACCGTGTGGGAAACTAACTCGGTCGGAATAATAAATAAAATGACTTAGAAACTTAAGAATTTAGAATAAGAAAAAACTTAAGAAAATATTTGTCTCAAGAAAAAGGAGGAAAGAATGACCAAGATAATAAAACTGATAATCGGTTTAATAATTACCAGTATTCTGGTATCTAATGTTGGAGCGATTACGCCAAATATAACATCTAAGAGTCTGACACCAAATATAACATCTAAGATGACTCCTAATGGAACTGTCAAACCAACAGTATTGTCTATAAATACTGACTTAAATAATTCTGAGGAAGAGATAATAGAACCTTTTGACATTCCTGAGAACAGTTCGGATGAAGATGTAGAAGAGTATCCAATTGCAACTAGAAAAACTCCTGCTGATAAAGTTACTCCAGCAAAATCTCCAATTCCTGTACCAACTACTCCTGGATTTTCATCAGGAATTGCTTTGTCGGCTATGATATTATTATATTTCCTGTTTAGGAAATAGTAACCATTAAAAGATAAAAATTTTTTATTTTTTCTAAAGATCAAGTGGTGATATGCTAACTTGGTCGGATGAGATAAAAGATAAAGGAGATTAAATAATGTCTGAAGAAATGACAATATCGGAAGAAAAGGCGATATTAAAAGAAGAAAAGGAAATACTAGAAGAAGAAAGGAATATGTTAGAAGTGTTGACTAAGAAGATTGACGAATTGACTAAAACAATGAATGAACAAAAGATTCGTACAGAAGAAAAGATAAGAGAACATCCTCTTTCTTATGTAACAGGAGCTTTTCTTGGAGGGCTTGTTGCAGGATTTATAATAGGTAAAGGAAGAGAATAGTGAGAGAAGATATAATAGAATTTATTCACGGATTTTCAGAATCACTATATCATCAATTAAGAAAAGAAGAAATTCATGGAAAAGAAATAACAGAAGACGTTGAGAATAAGATTTTTAGAATAGTTATATCTATTGTGATAATCAGTACTGGTATATTTGTAACTATTTTAGGATTTGCTTTCTACGTGGACGAAAGATTTGCTACGAAGGGATTTGGCTATGTATTGATAGGCATAGTTGCTATATTGACAGGTTTACTTATCAAAAAGAGGTAGTCATCGAATAGGAAATATAATAATTATGAATAAAATCTAATAAGAAATGAACATAAATAGATGATAAGTTAACTTCACAGAGGGGGTGATATTAAGTGGTGTGAGATTACATTCATTAAATAAATAATAATTTACTAACGGTCTGATGAAGATGAAAGAAAATTCTGGGAAATTAAATATATGAAGATATGCAAAGTATGTGGTTATAGTGCCAGTGATAACATAAGTGAATGTCCAAATTGTGGAAGTTATGATTTTGAAAAATCAGAAATAGAAGACATCAATAAAAGATTTAGAAGAAAATAGAATTCTTTAAATTGAATTTATTTTTGAAAATCGAAATAATCTTTAGGAATAGAAAAAATTCTTGAAGATTTCAGTAAATATGACAATAGAATTAGTTGATGATGATGATATATTATCTTGTAAGAGATACAGACGAAAAAAGTCACAAAGACGAAAAAATTATTCTGATAATGAATTATTAGAATTTATAAGAAATTTCGAAATAGAAGAAGGAAGGCCTCCTATAGCAGAATATTTCAACAATAGTCCAAAATATCCAAATTTTAATACATATATCAAAAGGTTTGGAAGTTGGAATAAAGCTTTACAAATGTCAGGGTCGAATATCAACCGTTTCGTGGGACTTACCAATGAAGAATTGTTAGAATTTTTAAGAAAATTCGAAAGAGAAGAAGGAATTCTTCCTACAACAGATTATTTCAACAATAATCCAAAATATCCAAATTTTCAAACATATATCAAAAGATTTGGAAGTTGGCAAAATGCCCTGAAATTAGTAGGATTAGATACCGACTCAATGGTCAGAAAAGGAATCATAGAAACTAATGATCAAAAAGCAAGATTGGCAGAAATTTTTGTATTGGACCATTTTACCGAAAATGTCACAGATTTATCTGGAGAAAACCGGAAGAGTTTTGCAGACGGAATTTGTCCCGGTAATCAAATATATGATGTGAAAAGTTCTGCGCTTTATATAGACTATTGGCAATTTAATCTTAGCAATTCACGTAGAGATGATATAGAATGGTTTTACCTTCTAGGCTTCAATGAAGATTATTCTGAACTTCAATATGCATGGAGAATTCCTTTATTAAATTTTAAAGATAAATATAGCATTAAAATAGGAATCAGTAATGACTATGCATACAATATAGAAAATATGAAAGAATATGAAATTACTGAAAAATTCAAGAATATAGATTTTCATTTTTTAAAGTGAAATTCAGAGGAAAAGAAAGAGAAATAATACAGTATATAAAAGAGAAAAAAGAGATGGTAATAATGAGATTCGTAGAGCTTGTCAATTCATATGAAATGATCGAGGCAACATCAAGCCGTATATCTATGACAAATTATTTGACCGATCTTTTCAAAAATACTCCTGAAGAAGATATAGATAAGGTTATATATCTAACAGAAGGAAAATTATATCCTCCATTTATGGGAATAGAGTTGGGAATGGCAGAAAAAATGGCTCTCAGAGCATTGTCTTCAGCTACAGGAATGTCTCGAGATAAAATTGAAAATGAATATAAGAAAAAAGGAGATATAGGTCTTCTTGCAGAAGAAATGTTAAAAGCAAAGATACAGACAACTTTTTTCAAAAGAGAGTTATTAGTAGAGGATGTATATGAATCTCTTGATAAGATTGCTAGAATGACAGGTTCTGGTAGTACTGATACAAAGATAAGAATTCTTGCTGGATTACTTGGAGATGCTACTCCCAAAGAGGCAAAATATATAATGAGATTAATTACAGGAAAAATGAGATTGGGTATAGCGAATATGACAATAATAGATGCTCTATCTCAGGCATTTGTTGGTGGAAGAAAAGATGAGGTGGAAAGAATATATAATATTACTTCGGATCTTGGAGAAATATCAAGAGAATTGAAAAAGAATGGTTTAGAAGGCATCAAGAAATATAATGCAAAGGTTGGTAGGCCAATAAGAATGATGCTCGCTCAAAGAATGAATAATGCAGCAGAAATCATAGAACAATTAGGAATGGCAATATGTGAATATAAATATGATGGTATGAGAATCCAGATTCATAAAAGTGGAAATAAAATATCATTGTTCACAAGAAATCTTGAAAATGTGACAGACCAGTATCCAGATATTATAAAATATGTATCTAAAAATCTGAAGGTAGACAATACAATAGTAGAAGGAGAATGCGTAGCTGTTGATATTGATACCGGATTTTTATTACCATTTCAAGAATTGATGCATCGTAGAAGAAAATATGATATAGAAGAAAAAGCAGAGAAATTCCCTGCAAATATATATCTTTTCGATATATTACTTGCCGAAGGGAAAGATTTGATGACTAAAAGTTTGATCATGAGAAGAGAAATCTTGAAGAATTCAATAATAGAAACAGATGGTTTTAAGATGTCACATTCTATAATCTCTGATAACATTATAGCAATAGAAAAATTCTTTGAAAGTGCTATAGAAAATGGTTGCGAAGGATTAATATTGAAAGATCTAGAGGGTACATATCAGGCTGGTGCCAGAGGATGGTCGTGGATAAAATTGAAACGTACATATCAATCTAAGATGATTGAACCTATAGATGTTGTCATAGTGGGAGCATTTATGGGAAGGGGAAGAAGATCTGGAACATATGGAGCACTCTTGGTAGCAGTTTATGATCAAGAAAAAGATTTATTTCCTACAATATCAAAGGTTGGAAGCGGATTTACTGACGAAGAGTTGTATGATCTGCCAAAAATATTGAAAGATTATAAATTAGAAAAGAGACATCCAAGAGTTGAAAGTCTTATGGAGGCAGATGTATGGTTCGAGCCAAAAATAGTTTTGGAAACTATAGGAGACGAGCTTACATTGAGTCCAATCCATCTTTGTGCTTTTGATAAAATCAGAAAAGATGCAGGAATAGCTATCAGATTTCCAAGATTTACACATAATTGGAGATATGATAAAAGTCCAGAAGATGCAACAACGGTATCGGAAATCATGGATATCTATAAATTGCAACTTAAAAAAATAGGATGAAATCAGATTTCAAAACTGAAAAGGCAATCAAGATTTTTGACTACGTGCATCATACGCTTTATCTTTGCAATCGCAGCCGTCCTACATGCACAAAATATATATAGTTTAGCATCGTTTATAATTTATAACTACTATAATAAGCGAAGCGGGTTCAATGGAGAAAAGTCGATTCAGAAATTATAGTAACCATGATAGTGACCGTGGAAATCTATCTGCGGATACATAATTCGATATAATTTATCAATATATATGATTCGATATACTTTATATATAATTTATCTATCCACGATAAGTTTCCTATCACATGACCTATCAACTTTAGTTCCTATCAACTTTAGTGACAGGTTTTAAAAAACTTAAAGGAATAAAAACTGTGGGTTCCTTTATGGGGGTGAATTAAATCTAAAAATCATAAAAAAATCAAAAAGGAATTTTCCGAAAAGGTAAATTTTTGAAGAGCTTTAAAACGTATTGAATTTCAAAAATAAAAAACGGAGTGATAAATATGAAAACAAAATATAAGAGAGGAATAGATATGATAGATAAATCAAAATACAACAAATTAATAGGACCGAGTTTATTATTATTAATTTTGATGGTCCTGACTTCTGTGGGACAGGCTGTCGTGGTAGCAGATAATATTCCACCAAAGACACTTGCCAGTCCTGGTGAAGGAGAGAAGTTCAGTGAAATTGCAAATATCTCGATGATAGCTACAGACAATGAAGGAGGTTCTGGCGTTAATAAGACATTTTACAGGATTAACAATGGAAAAATTGTTACATACACAGGAATATTTACTGTTGATATTATAGGTAACAATAATATTACATATTGGTCAACAGATAATGCTTCTAATGTTGAACCCAATAACATTGTAAATTTTACAATTTTGTCTGCAACCTCGACAACAGGTACGACATTAGGCGTGGAGAATGTTGAAGCTGCCCAAAACTCATCGGTCGAAGTCCCTGTGAATATTTCAAATGTGAAAGAAGATTCAATAGCTGGTATAGGATTTGAAATCAAATTTGATTCAACAGTATTAAATTTGACCAATGTGAAAAAAGGAAACTTGACTTCTTCATGGGATCTTCCATCGTTTAATCCTACAAATGGGAAAATATCAATTGTTTACGCTGGGAGCGGAACAGAGATTCCTATAGGGTCGAATGGTTCAGTAGCAGTACTTGATTTCAGTGTGAAAGGTTCTCCTGGCTCAAAGAGCCCAATAAATATTAACAATATACAGTTGAGCAATGTATCAGGCAATGTCAGAACAGCTACAAGCAAGAATGGGAACTTTACAGTATCTGGAGGTTCGCAATTTATTCCGACTACAAATGTTACTCCAGTAATACCGACTACAAATATTACTCCAGTAATACCGACTACAAATATTACTCCAGTAATACCGACTACAAATATTACTCCAGTAATACCGACTACAAATGTTCTCACTTCGGTAGAGGTAGATACTGCACCAGAAATAGATGGAACTCCTGAGGCTTTATGGGATGAAGCTACTCCTTTGACTGTTATTGTATCTGGAGGAGCTAATACCGGTTTGCATACAGTTATATTGAAGAGCGTTTATACAAATGATTCAGTATATTTCTTTGCGACATGGAATGACCCAACCGAAAGCTTAAGAAGACTTCCATGGCAAAAACAAGAAGATGGTACATGGAAACAGCTCAAAACTCTTGATGCAAAGGAAGGAGGAGAAAATACATATTACGAAGATAAGTTTTCCCAGATGTGGAATGAGAATATAACAGGTTTCGAAACAAGTGGCTGTTTTGCTACCTGCCACGTTGGTGAAAATTCAGATAAAAAAGCTTATGGTAATAAGTATACTGAAAATGGAGCAATTGCAGATCTGTGGCATATGAAATTGGTACGCACAAACCCAAATAACTTTGTGGATGACCAATACATAGACTCCACTCGGTATAGCAATGAGACTCCAGATGCAGGCAGGCATAGTGATCCTGGACTTGCGCCGTACTATAATAATATAGATGCGAATGCAACAATGCCAAATTTCACATCAGCAGATCAGCCAGCACCGCCATACTGGATTTTAGAAGAGCAAGCAGAACCATTCAAAGATATATACAATACAAGCGACGAAATTGCAGGTATCATTATAAGACCTTTGATTGAAGATGACAGAACAGATATCGATGGTAAGGCTGTATATTCAAATGGAAATTGGGCAATTGAATATGGCAGAAAATTGACGACTAATAGTCCTTTTGATGTTCAGTTTTCAGATCTTTCAAAGGGATATTCTTTCGGAACTGCTATATTTGACAATGCTCAGACTCAGCATAGCTACCAGAATGGAGCGAGCAAACTTATGTTTGCATTACCAACTGTTTCACCATTCAAATTTGAATTTACAGTTGATACTCAGTCCAAAACTGTTGAATTAAACGAAGATGCTATGTACAATTTGAAGATAAATAATATTGGGAATGTTGCAGATACATATGATCTTGCTGTAGAAAATACGGGCAATGCTAATGTAAATCTCTCTACGAACAATATTACTGTCGAGCCACTCCAGAGTGGAAACATAGCAATGACTGTAAATAGTGCTGTCACTGGAACATTCTTGGTCAATGTAACAGCAACATCTCAGGAAAATACCAACAATAGCATTACAGTCAGTACAAATACAACGGTTGGAGAAATATCTGTGCAGCCATTGGTTGCTATAAGGACAATAGATAAACAGTCTCTCAATCCTGGAGAATCAACAGATGTAACAGTCAATATTACCAGCGACGTAACACAGGCATTGGCTCTCCAAGAAGTAATACCTTCAGGATGGAATCTTACAAGAATTACAGATGATGCAGACGGATTCAGAAATGACACGATTAATGAATGGATTTGGATAAATGCAACTGCAGGAGTAACTAAGACTGTGGTCTACAAATTGAGCGTTCCTACCAATGCTTCAACCGGAACCTTCACCATTAATGGAACAATAACCAATGCAAAAGGAGATACTACAACCGTTAGCGGAAATGATACTATATCAATAGATATTATTGAATATTATAGAAAGCTCGGTAGTAATTCCAACCAGATAGAGACCAAAGACTTATTGACAGCTATTGAGGATTGGAGAAAAGGTATAATTCCAGATGGATTCGCAAGCCCGATATCTGGAGAGGAGATAAAAGACTTAATTGAAAATTGGATAATGAGAAAGTAAAGAAGATTAAATTGAAAATTGGATATTGATTTCAATTTTTCAATTTTTTTTAATTCGTCAATTTCAATTTTTCATTTTTTTTAATTTTTGATTTTAATTTATTTTTATTTATTCTAAAGATTAATTTGGCGACAGACCAACAGTCGGAATTCAAATAAAAGTAACAGAATGTAAAACGGAGAGAGTGAATATATTTTGACAACTGAACAATTAAAGCTGGACACACAGATTAAGTCGAACAAAGATGTAGCAGAACTACTAAGAAATTTTGCAAAATATTATTCAATAGCCGAAGATAATTTTAGATCTATGGCATACAGAAACGCTGCTATGACAATAGAGAATTTAGACAGCGATATTTCTCTTTATGATATCAATCAATTACATAATTTGCCAAGAATTGGACAAAGTATTGCAGAAAAGATAAAAGAATTTATTGATACTGGTAGATCTGAGAGTTTGGAAAACCTAAAGCATTCTGTTGTTAGAGACAGTTTTCAAGCAGAACTCTATGATATAGAGGGATTTGGAAAATCGACAATAGAAGAATTATTTAAACATTTTAAGATCCATAATATGGAAGAATTAGAAAATGTATTGAGATCGAAAGTCGTAAGAAAGATTCCTGGATTTGGAGAGAAGAAAGCAAAGAAATTACTTGCTAGTTTGCAAGAACATAAATCAGGAGGTATAAGAAGAAACATATTTCTTCAAGAGGCATGGGACTCTGCAGATAAATTATTAGAAGATATGAAAGATGACAATATAGAAAAATTATCTGTGGCAGGTAGTTTGAGAAGAATGAAGCCATTGGTAAATGACATTGACATTATAGCATCGGTGAAGATAGGTCAAAATAGTCGTGATATATTAGTAAAATTCACAACATCTTCACAAGTAAAAAGAGTCATTTCAATTGGAGAAACAAAAGCATCTGTGGTTCTTAAAAATGGTATACAAGCAGATATAAGAGTAGTAAAACCAGAAGAATATTATTCAGCTCTTCAATATTTTACTGGCTCTAAAGAACATAATATACAGTTAAGAGCAATTGCAAAAGAGAAAGGACTTCTTTTGTCAGAATATGGGTTATTTGATAGAAAGACAGAAGAACATATTCCTTTAAATTCGGAAAAAGATATATATGAAAAGTTAGGTGTAGACTATCCTGACCCTACGAATAGATAAGAGAAAACATGGAAGATATTCTAAAAGATTTTTTCAAGAAAATCATTGATAAAGGCAAAAATGTTTGTTGTGTATGTGGTCATGATCTAGGTTATCATATAGATGATAATGATTATTGGAGATGTCATTCTTTAGGTGCCGATGGATGGCAATGCGAATGTATACTTAGAAAGAATAGAGCAGAAAACAATATATCATATTATGATTTATCTAGAAGAGCCATGAAACAAATGGAAGAATTAAAAAATGACATTCAAGATACAAATTAAATCATTTTTATTGATATATGAATGACAACAAGACAATAAAAATAGGTGGACATAAGTATAAATTGGAAGATTTATCTCCTGACCTAAGGAAAAAAATAGAAGAACAAGTACCAGAACTTAAATTAGAACTTAAATTAAAGGAAAAAGAAAAATCTGAAAAAGAAATATCTACATCTGAGGTAGAAAATGAAAAACACAAAAAAACTGAAAAAACTGAGAAAAGCAAATCTCAAGAAAAAAAGCAAATAAAGGAAATGAGTCTTTTCAGAAAAATATTTGGTTATGGAAAGAGGAAATGAAACAAGTTGGAGGATTGTATAATGAAAAAAATGATATTTGATAAATTGAAAAGAGGAATAAATACTAAATAGAGGGGAATAAATATGAATAATATGACTACAAAACACGTCATCAGATTTGTCATTACTTTGTTAACAGTCTTTCTGATTTTATCGTCAATAACCAGTGCATCGAAATTCGAGACAGGAGATAGATTTGTAGTAACAAAGGAACAGGTAATAAACGATGATATCTACTTCGCAGGGAATGCAATCGTGGTAGAAGGAGTTGTTAATGGTGATGTCATCGCTGCAGGAAACGATATAAGAGTGAACGGAATTGTAAACGGAAGTCTTATGGCGGCTGGAAATTCGATTACAGTTGATGGTAGTATCATAGATGATATGAGAACTGCAGGAGGTTTTATAATTATTAATGGAAATGTTGGAGACAATGTACTTGCATTTGGAGGAGAAATTGTTCTAGCAAAAGATGCTAGAATAAAAAGAGATTTGACTTTAGGCGGCGATTCTGTCACAATTGATGGAATTGTAGGCGGAAACATCAATGGTGATGTTTCTAATATGAAAATGAATGGTATATCCAACGGTAATGTGACAGTAAACGTTGAAAATGACCTAAAAGTCTTGGAGAATGCAAAGATAGGGGGCAACCTGGAGTATACAGCTCAAAAACCTGCAGAAATTTCCGGAATAGTCTCCGGTGAGACGTCATACAAAGAGAAACCAAAAGAAGAAAATGGTTTTATATCAGATATAACTGGAGAAATAGTAACATATTTGTGGCTCATTCTCGTCGGAATAATTTTATTGATAATAACTCCTGGGATGACTCAGAAAATTTCTGATGCCATTTTCATAACACCTTTAAAAAATCTGTTATGGGGAATAATATTTCTGACAATGGTACCTATTGTTGCATTAATATTTATAATAACCATAATTGGGATTCCTATAAGTCTTATATTGATAGCAATTTATATTTTTGTGATATATATTAGTAGAATATTTGTAGGATTCTGGATTGGACAGTATATTTTAAAGTTCAAAAATAAGGTATTTTCCCTTGCCATAGGATTATTGATAATATTTATAGGAATTAATTTACCGATCATTGGAACATTTATTCATTTTATGGTTATTGTTATTGGACTCGGAGCTATTATACTTACAGTATATGATATTTATAGAAAGACCAAACAAGAAAACTCCTTTCTTTAGATAGGAGATGAATTGTCAATATGCCAAATGATAAAATCGTTATAAAAATCCAAACCAATAATGTGAAAAAATTTGTAAAAAAATTAAAATTAACCAGTGGCCTGTTTGATACCCAAAATAAGAATGTGAAAAAATTAAATTTTTATATTTGAAATCCAAAATAAGAATGTGAAAAAATTAAATTAACCATTAACCATTTTATATTTGAAATCCAAAATAAGAATGTGAAAAATTCTAAATAGATATAATTTTTCTTTGTTTTATTTTTTCTAAAGGCTGAGCGGAAAACCCTTAATTGCGACAGTAGGGATCTACTCAGTCGGAAATCAAATAAAATAAAAGGAGGAAAAAAGTAGTATGGCAAAATATGTAATAGAATCTCCGCACACAAAAGAAGAATGCCTAGAGGCAATGGAAGAGGCTGTTAAGACAGGTATGATAGACAAATGTGTCTTCGGATGCCAATTTGGAGACCATACAGGTTGGGCATATGTTGAAGCAGATAGCAAAGCAAAGGCATTAGAGAACGTACCCTCTTTTATAAGAGGAAAGGCAAATGCATACGAAGTCAGAAAGTATACTGCAGAAGAAGTAAAAGCGGCCCACCATTAAGAAAGAAAAAAGATGAAATGGAAAGAATTAAGCAACTAATCATCTTTCCATTTTATGTATGAGTTCTAATATTATAGAGTATATATGGATTCAAGTTTTAAGATAGGCTTTAAGATAGGTTTTGGCATTGGTCTTATGATCCTAGGAATAATCACATGGATTTTCACTTATAAATATGTTTTCCCAATAGGCTCTATGATTTCTATAATTTGTGGAATATTTCTATTGCGGTCTGCCTTAAGGCAATGATTTAATATGGTAACACAAAAAGGGATGATTTTGAATGACAATTGAATTAGAAGAGGGAGATAGAATATACAAAATAATAGAAGCGATGACTTTTGGTAATAATAGAAAAAGATTTATAAGCAAGATAGATAAAAATAATATGATTACTGTCCTAACATATACGTTCGATATGGATGAAATTAAAGAAGATGGAACTATTGCTAATAAAGAAATGATGCTATTAATAAAAAACGTAGAAGATGATCAATTCAAATTTGTTGTAGATGTTAATTATCAAGCTTATCCTGAATTCAAAATACTTTGGGAACAAAATTATAGCGACAAAAGTTTAGAGGAGGCAATAGAATTAATGGAACTAGAAAGCTCAATTGTTACAAATGTACCGATAAAAACTATTATCGAGGAAATAAAAAGAAAAACCAACTGAAAACATTATGATATGTTTTATTTTTTCTAAAGATCAAGCGGGAACACAATGACCAGTTTGAGTAGAGAGTTTAGTTAATTTGAGCTAGAAATATTAATTGTTATGCCTACTTGATCGGAAATTAAATAAAAGATACAAAAAGCCAAAATTTATTTGCTATCAAGCAAGGAGTATAAAATATGTATTTATTTAGTTGGGACAACGTTCCAGGAAAAGATGATGGGAGACTTGTAGATTATCTAGAACAGAAATATGGTGTTGATTGGATAAGAACAGCGAAGATTGAAAAGGTCGATAACAATGAGATAAGAGTTGCGACTGAAAAGAACTTTCTTTCGTTAAAACTTAACACTGAAAACACTAAGGTAATCTTGACAGTCAACAATATCAGAACAGATGAATTCATCGTGAAGATTGAAAATAATAAGATAAACGTATTTAAAGATATTGAGCAAGAAAAGCAAGATATCAGACAAGGAGTCAAAGTGAAAGAAATCAGCTATCCATACTCGATGCTAGGCGGATTGGTAATAGCTGGGCTGATCATCGTGGTCTTGATGGGTTACTATGGTGCCCAAAGTGCAGGTGTGTTCACCCCACGCGAGGCGTTCTTCGTGATAGGCGCTTCCATAATCATCATAAGTGCTGCATCGGTATATCAGTTCTTGACACTACGGGAAACTATCAGCATCCTCAAAATCCATGAGGAGGAACTGCAATCCGCCCGTGACAAGGCACAGGAGGACCGTATCGCATCGCTTGAGGCCACACGAGCCGGCACGACCACATCGCTTGGTCCACGAGTTGCCGCCTTGGAGCCACAACTCGCGAGTCTGGAGACACGAGTTACAAATTTGGAGCATGAACAGTCCACGTACGAGAGGTCCCAGCAATGATATCACTTATATAAATGGAGGAATTTATGGATAAAGAAGAATTGGAGCAGATAAAACAGACACTCAATGACATAACCGTCAAAATTGATTCCAAAATTGATGAACTATCAAAAACAATTGGTAAAACAAAAACAAAAATTGGAAAAACAATTGGAGATAAAAAAGAATATACTGAAGAGAATATAAACGAAAACGCTCTTGCTTACATGGTGGGAGCATTCGTAGGAGGGGTAATCGTGGGTTATGTGACGGGCAAGAAGATTGAGAAGGTTAGATAATGGATATAATAACTGCGTTAGTTGTGATTCTATTGGTTCTATGGATATTGGGATCTCTCGGTACAGTTGGTAGCTTGATCCATATATTGTTGGTTATTGCTATCATTTTGATATTGCTAAGAATCATCGAAGGTCGCGGATCATTATAGAAATATTGAATATAATTACCAACAAAGTTTGATTTTCTATTTTTATTTTTTCTAAAGATCAAGTGGGAAAATAGTGAGACAGTGATCGGCTTGAACTGGGAACTGTTTTTGTGATATCCTAACTTGATCGGAAATTAAATAAAATAATGGAGGAATTAAAAAATGGTAGACCCATCACAAGCAGGATTAGTAGCAATTGGTGCAGGATTAGCGGTAGGATTAGCAGGAATTGGCGCAGGTCTTGGCGAACAAGCAATAGGAGCGGCAGCAGTAGGAGCTATGTCAGAAAACGAGAAGTTCTTCGGTAAGGGTCTACTGATGACCGTCATACCAGAATCTATAGTAATTTTTGGCTTAGTAGTAGCCCTGGTATTGCTATTCATATTCTGAGTTCAGATTGACCTAGAGGGCAAATACATTATTTGCCCCAGGTCAAAAAAAGTCTAGAAGGCGACATGTCTATAAGGTGAAAATGTCAAGAAGGTGAAAATATGAATATATACAATGAAGTAACCATGATATTGTTTGGTTTGTCAGTTTTGTACATATTTGTCTATATCATAGATGTGATTTTGTTATATTATAAGGCAAGAAAAGTCCGTACCTTCAGTAAGGGTATAAAAAACCTGAAATTTCAAACATATAATAGAACATGGCAAAAATATGTGAAAAGATATTTGAAGGAGGATGGAACAAATTTAAGTAAGACAATTGGTTAAAATAAATAAAAAGACAAACTTTACTTTATCAAAATTTAAATTACTTTATTTCTCTTTAGATAGAAATATGAACAATTCAAATTCGATCGGAGATAAAATATAAGTAGAATAATGAATTAGAATAATGGGATGTGAAAAGAAAAATGAAATATCGTACTCTTGTAAAAATATCTTTGTTTTCAATTTTTCTAATGATATTAGGAGCAGTAGCATTTTATTTTAAGATGTTAGAAAGAAGATATTTGGAAGCTATTATATATGGAAATATATTGGTACAAGGATCAGTATTATTCTCTAGAATGAAGATGAGATTGGCAAAGAAGAAAAATGTGGAAATAATAAGATATCAATTTATGAAAAAATCAATAAAGGAATTTACTAATGTATTTTCAGAACATATTTTTCCGACCAATACTAGAAATCATTCTATATTTAAAATTTATTGGGAGGCTATCAATCCTCCACGATTTACATTAGAAATGATGGATAGTAATGGAATCATCCTTTCAGATATCAATAGTCGTGTGCTATATATCAATATCAATAAAGATAAAGATATCAATATGTTCGACGCTGAGATAAAAGTGATGCCAAATGAAAAGATAAATTTTCAATTTACAAAAGATGTTAACATAGAATCATTTACTCTTAAGGAAATATATATACTTAGTTGAAAAAGATTTTAAATCGTGATAAAAAATTAAAAACAAAAAACCAGATTTAGAAAAAATAAAAAAGGAAAAAATGTTATTTGAACATTGGATATATTCTTTGGCTGTTGCCATATTGATTTATACAATATATAGAAAGAAAGAATGTCTATATATAATTATTGGAAGTGCATATATACCTGATATAGATATAGTTGCAGACTATATATTAAAAAAGTTTGGAATTATTGTGTTGATTTATGGTCGACCAATATATCATGGAGATTTTCACAACATATTAGTGATGATTCTTTATGCGATCTTGGTGGCATTATTATTGAATATTATTAGTATTAGAATGAAAGATTCTTTTATACTGGCGAATATAGGATTTTTCTTGCATTTATTGGAAGATGCATTAGTTTTTAATCCTGGATATAGATTTTTGTGGCCAATTTCAGATAAAATATATGGTATAGGGGTAATAAACTACAACGATAATATCGATTTTTTTGGAATTGCCAATATAAAAGTTCTTTCGATAGGTATACTATTGGTAATATCTTCTCTATATATAAAATATATATTTGATAATATTACGAAATATGCGATTGTAACAAATGGCAGAAGAGGCATATAATTGTGGAAAATAGAGTCAGAAAGAATTGTGGAAAGTCATTAATGATAAATGTCAATAAAAGAAGAAATAAAAATGTTTGTAGAACGAGGATATGCTAGATCGTCTACAACTTTATTATATAGGATAAGAATAAAAGATCCAGAACTTAATGGGATCCAGATAAGATTTTTTGATCCTAAATCAGGTGGTTCTAAAAGTCTTGGTAGTATAAAATATACCAGTAGAGATATGCTTGGAGAAACTTATACTTATTATTTTGACATTGAAAGAAGAGAAGAATTTGCAAACTTTTTGGTTAAGAAGTTTTATGAAAATAATCCGAATCCAGAAAAAGGTTTGAAGAAGGCTTTTACAAAACTTTTACATCTGAACAGATTGAATTGGTCAGAAGAATATACTGGAAAAAAGAAAAAAAGTAGATAAAAAATCGTTATGAAAATTAGGAGGTGATTAGATGTAAAAATAAATCTGATATGAAAACAAATATAGAAAAGATTTAAAAAAAATAAACATAAGGGAGATGTTTGAAAATGGAAAAAGAACAAAACAAAGAAATTGAGAAATTTCTTATAGACAGAAGGACATTTGTAAAAATAGTAGGTACAACCGGGGCTGCTATAGCGTTTGGAGGAGTAGGTCTATCTAGGTTTATAGAGTCAGCAAAGGCAATAGATGGCCTGGCTAAATATGTAGACCCGTTAGTAATTCCACCAGTACTGACGCCAAATACTACAAGGTTTAGAGGCAAAGATTATTATGAGATCCCCATTGTTATGGGTACTACTCATAAATTCCATAGAGATTTGCCTGCAACAAAGACGTATAGTTATTTCGGTACACCACCAGCAGGAGGATTTCATTATCTAGGACCAACAATAGTTGCAAATAAAGGAAGACCTGTTAGTATTAAATTTACTAATAGACTTCCGAGAGGTATACATATATTTAACAATGCGATAGATACCACAATTATGGGTAGCAAAGACGAAAACGGTCGTCCATGGATAGAAGAAAATCGTGTATGTGTTCATCTACATGGCGGGAAAGTTCTGCCTAAAGATGATGGAGGCCCTAGAGATTGGTTTTCACCAGTAGGATCTCAACAGGCAAATCCTTACCCTGATTCTGCGACAAGGGGTATAAGAAGTTCTTATACATACGAATATCAAAATGATCAGCAAGCAACATTATTATGGTATCATGATCATGCCTGGGCAATAACAAGATTTAATCCAATTGCCGGGCTGGCAGCTGGATATATATTGAGAGACAACCTTGAGAATCTACTCATCAGAACAGGTTCGCTTCCTGGTGGCAAGTATGAGGTTCCAATAGTATTACAGGATAAATTGATAGACCTAGAAACAGGTAGTATGATTTATCCAATAGCAGAAAGTCCAGGTTCTGTCCATCCAATATGGATCCCAGAATATTTTGGAGATTTGCCAGTTGTCAATGGAAAAATATATCCGTATCATACCGTTGAACCTAGGAGATATAGATTAAGGTTTTTGAATGGTTCTAATGCCAGATTCTACAATATATACTTCGATGGAGGTTCCGGACCTATACCATTCTACGTTATAGGCTCTGAACAAGGTTTTCTTCCATTTCCTGCCAGAAAGAATAAATTGTTAATTGCGCCTGGAGAAAGATTCGATGTGTTAATAAATTTTTCAGGATTGACAGGAAATATATTGTTAAAAAATGATGCAAATGCACCATATCCATCTGGGTCAGAAGGATTCTTTGACGAAATAATGCAATTTAGAATAGGAACATCGCCGAGGAATGACATTGCAGAAGTAGATAAGACACCTGTTGAAAATATAACTTTACCATCTATTCCATCTATTGTTGCACCGAACACACCTTGGAGAGAAATAGTTATTGAAGAAATAGAAGATCCAGTTACAGGAGATCCTCAAGAAGCTTTGCTAGACGGTTGGCATTTTGTAGATAGTGTAAATAACGATAACCTATTCGAAGAAACGGCTGGTTCTATAAAAGTCTGGCAATTTATCAATACTACTGGAGATGCACATCCAATGCATACGCATTTAGTACCGTTCAAGATATTGAACAGACAGGCATTCAATGTTGTAGAATTTAAGACTGCATGGGATGCATGGATAGCAGGAAATAGAGTCGGCCCCAGACCATCTGTAAATTCCTATTTAATCGGAGTTTCTAGAAATCCTGATTCAGAAGAAACAGGTTGGAAAGATACTGCAAAATCTTATCCTGGTGAGGTTCTGAGAATTGTTACTAAATTCGATCTACCTGCTGGTACTGGTCCAGGAAAATATAAATATGTCTGCCACTGTCATATATTGGAGCATGAAGAAAATGACATGATGTTCCAATTTGTAGTTGTAAAAAATTGATAAGTGATAAACAATACCAAATTAAATATTAATAAATAGTAACAAAATTAAATATTTGATAAATAACAACTGATAAACGAAATAAAATTATTGAAAATTTTTTCAATTATTTTTCTTTTTTCTAAATGCTGTTTTGAGCAATTAATCGGCAGGAAATAAAAGAAATATAAAAAAGATACAATATAAAAAATAAATAAAGACATGGATTAGAGGGTATAACGTGTCAAAAAATGATCTAATAATTTTAGAAAGTATACTTGAACAAATGAAAATTCCTGGACTATCATATGAAGAAAATTTTGAATTGTTCTCGTTCGAACAAATTTTGAAGGGATACGATCTCTCATATGATGAAATGTTCAATGGAAAAGTCGGAGATAAATATGAGATAGGATTTTTTAATTTTGTTAATGATGAACTTCTTGAAGAATACGATGATCTAAGCGATGTTAAAAAACCCAGTGTGACAAGCTATTTGATTTTAGCCAAGACAACTTATTCTGAAGAATACATGGATTATGTTTCAAAAATCATAAAATATATATTTGACTTTAGCAGTGACATATCAGATATAAAAATTTTCAGAGATGCATATCTGAAATTAGTTCCTCATGAACTAATGATAAATATTATACTTGTCAACAAAGAAATTGAGGCATCTGATTTTATTTTACAAAAAATTGAAGATTTCAAAAAAATAATAGAAGAATATATGCCAATGGCAAAAATAAATACGCGGATAATTGATCCAGGCGAATTAATTACATTGGCACATAAAGAAAAAAGTTATACTTTAGATCTCAAGTTCGATAAATTATTATCTGACGAAGATTCTTATTTCATATTATCATATTTGACCGATTATGGAAAATTTATTACAGATAAAGAAGGAAATTTGCGGAGATATATATTTGATGCAAATGTTAGAGATTTTCAAAGAGCATCAGAAGTAAATAAGGTAATGGCAGAGACCTTGCGTAATAAGGATAAAGCAGATTTCTGGTGGTATAATAATGGTGTGTCCATTTTGGCAAAAAATCCCAGTATAAAAGGAAATATTATTACCCTCGACGATGTACAGATTGTCAATGGTCTACAATCGACATACGTCATACATAAATATTTAAAATCTGTAGGAGGTAAAGACCAAAGAAAGATAGCTATAAAGATTCTTACTACAGATGATGATGAAATAAGAGACAATATAATAAAATTTGCTAATTCTCAAAATCCAATTCCAAAAACTGCTCTAAGAGCGAATGATATCATCCAAAGAAATATTGAATCTTATCTATTGAACAATGGTTGGTTTTATGATCGTCGTAAGAATTACTATAAAAATATGAGAAAACCAGCTAATAAGATAATAAGCATAGGATATTTATCACAGGCAATTATTTCGATAGTTTATCGTGAACCACATAGAGCAAGGAGAAGTCCTTTGTCCCTTACAAAGACCGATAGGGACTATAATCTCATGTTTAAGTTGTCGAATTACAAGATATTTCTGTTTTGTATTCAAAACATGAAAAAAATAGATTCGTACTTACATAATTCAGATTTCGGAGAACCATACAAAACCAATTTAAAGTGGCATCTTGCAACATTAATTATGGTAAAGTTATTAAGGAAGAAAGAGTATACAATAGAAGATATAGAAAAGATTTTAGATATAAATATAGAAGATAGTCTCATAGAAGATACTATGATAGAACTTAGTAATTTAGCAGATATGTATATGGCTTCTCATGGCGTAATATTTCGTACAGTGTCTGGCTCCAAAGAATTTGTAAATTATATAATTGATAGAGTGAAAATATATAAACCAGGCAAAACTACTGGTATTTGGAGTTCCAAAGCTGATTCAAAGGCATAGAGAAGTTAATTAATAGAAATTAAAGATAAATGGTAATAAAAAAGGAAGAAATTAAAGATAAATGGTATTAAAAAAGGAAGAAATTAAAGATAAGAGGTATATTTTTATGACTAGTGAACCTACAAGTGAAATAGATACAATATATGGAAAAAAATTGAGAGTCACATGCATAGAAAGGAAGTATAAGGTTGTGGATTCTAGAGTTAGCTTTATCATAATTGCAAGAAAAGAATTTGATGAGGATACCACAGAAAAAATGCTTCATGAAGATATGGAATTAAAAACTTTCTTGGCAAATTATGAGATAGCAAATATAACATTTCCATCAGGTAGAACAAAAATTAAAATCCATAAGAAAGTGGCTGTAATCAAAAAAGAAGAAGAAAAAGAAGAAGAAGAACCTTTAAAAAAAGAAGAAAGTGAAGCAGTAATAAAGAGAAGGGAAATTATAACAAATACTTTGAAAAGGAGAGAAATGTTTGATTCTCTTGAGCTATCAGATGAATTTTTGGTAAAAGATTATGTTGAAGCTGTTGAAAAGAAAGGACTAAAAATTACGAATGCAGCAATGCCATATGATGATCTAAAATGGTTGACAAAAAAAGGGAAGATTAAATTGGTCAGGAAAATTGGAAGAGGTTTGTCTATTTATACAAAGGTTGTAATTACCGAAAAAAATGATAAATCTGCTCAACTTCCAAGTACATCAATAGAAGAATAGTTCGCAAACAATGTAATAATGAGAATGAAATAGAAATAAATAGGAGAAACAATATGAAAGAACAAAAAGGACCATTTTGCCAGAGTTGCAGTATGCCATTAGAAAAGCCAGAAGATTTTGGAACAGATGAAAGGGGATTTAGAATAAATGATTATTGTTATCATTGCTATCAAAATGGAAATTTTGCATCTCCAGATATGACGTTGCAACAAATGATAGATTTATCTATTGATTGTATGATAAAAATTGCCAATGTACCAGAAGAACAGGCATCTAACATAGCAACAAACTTTATTCCGACATTAAAAAGATGGAAAATGCAAAAAACATGATATAACAATAATAGAGAAATAGATGAGAAAGAAGAAATAGATATAGATATGAGAAATAGATAAGAAAGAAGAAATAGATATAGATATGAGAAATATATATGGGAAAGAAGAAATAGATATAGATATGAGAAATATATATGGAATATGAACTTAATCAAATTAATGGTTTAAAAAATAAAATACGGGAAATTGAACGTTCTCGTTTTATTTTATATAATAATCAGGAAGCCATTGATTTTATTCTCTCATTTTTTGAATTGGATAATAAAGGTGCTGCGAGGTGTAGAGTTTGGACTAAAGATCTTGAGAGTGGAAAGCAAATAATTGCTCGATATGGGAAAAATCAAAAAATGATTTCTTTGGGAAAGGAAAATATAATGAAACAATTATTTGAGGCCCATACTACATATTTTTACGAATTTATATTCGACGCAAATGGTATAAAAAATTCATTCACTAAAGATCAGAAAAAGGGACAATTAGTAGGAATAAGTCCAGTAATGGACATTGATGCACCAAGTATTTTTATAAACGAAGGAACTAAAAACGAGGCAATACTTGGAAGAGAAAATATATTTGACTATATCGATGATTTCAATAGTACTATTGGAATCATAGATAATGAAATGAAGGAATGTGAATTGGAATATGATATATGTTTTAGTGGGAATGGAATATATATAATTGGAAAACCTTTCTATAGCACCAAAATAGGAGAAATTTATCATTATGCAGACAAATTTACTGAACTTATAAATGATGTTAATCATATAAAATCAAATAAATTGGAGATTCATGATAATTCCAAGGCATGGTCATATTATTATAAGATTCCATTTACATTCCATGTCAATAGACAAAGAATTTCAATTCCATTAAGGAAAGGAAAATTGGATGGAGAATGGGTTGATAAAATGACAGATATTAAAAACTTAAACAACGGTTGTAAGCATATTATTCATGAAATAATTAGAAGGAGCAAATGGAAATGGCAGTAAAGCTATCTGAAAGAAAGAAAAAGTTTGAGGAAGAGGCTAAAAGAAGAGGAACTGGGCATGGAACAAGAGATGATTATGAAAAAGATAGTTATAGATGGTGTTATCAAGAAAGTGCAGCACCAAAAGAAGTAAAAGTAATGGTTGAAAGAGTAGGTGAAAGGTTTGTTAAGACGAGAGTCACTGTAGATGGAGAAGTGACTTTCGAAACGTGATTGAAATGGCAAAAAAAGAAAGAATTTTAACATGTGAAGTAAAGGTTCACTGTTGCAGAGTGGATACCGGAGAGATAGCATATACTTCTGAACCGAATAGAATGACTTATGGAGAAACTGCTGATGAATTTTCAGAAAGTTTAGTGCTCTGGAGAGACAAGATACTTGAATTCATTGAAGCTGACTTAGAAGAAACAGTGGATGTAGAACTTTGCCAAAAGATAGGAGGAAAGTCTCTTATATATTGTGGACAATATACACAAATTACTAACATTAAAGTCGAAGAAACTGAAGAGGTAAAAATTTCTGAGCTTGAAAAGCAATCTGCACTAGATAGGATAAAAAGATTGGAAGCATTATACGGAACTGATCTTGAACCTCGGGCTAGAGAAGAAGTAGAAAGAATTAAAAGGATTTACAAATTAGAATATGTCTACTAAGAGAATTGAACAAAAATTAGTTTTCTTCGCAAGGGCAATGAAAGATTATGGTTCAGAATATGAGCAAACATGGATTGAAAATATAAATGAATCTTTCGAACAATGTAAAATAATTGACTTCAATCAAATAAATGAACAAATAGGTAATGAAAACAAATGTAATGGTTTCGGAAATAAATATAATAGATACGGAAAAAAATTATATGAAGTGGAAAGAAAATTCTTTTTCCCTTTGATTGATGATTGTGATTGTGTAATTGCAGCCCCAGCATGGAATCATCACAGAAGAGGAATGTTTACTGATGGAGTAATTATTGAGATAAAATATGCACTTTCAATCGGGAAGAAGGTATTTGGCGTGGTAAATGGAGAAATGAAACAAATAACAATGGAAGATCTAAAGTAACGATTAAAGATTTAAAGGATAAATAAATGGAAAATAAAGGGAAAATAATTATATGAAACAAAGATGTTTAAAATGTGGAATTGTTGTTGATATAACTGGAGAAGAATTCGAACAAAAAGTTTCGATATTCAATTCTTATATGCATGGTGCATCAGATTATTTGAATTTGTTCTCATTGACTGGTGGAGATTGTAGCATTGTTGATAATAAAAATGGGAACAAACACTTCTTTGAATTCGAAGATGAAACAGAAAGAGAAATAGGTAGTATGTTGAGTTCATATCTCAACAATGAAAAAAAGAAACAGGATAGAGTATATGAACTTGATATTTACAATGCTAAAAAAGATGAGATTGAAAGCAAACTTGGAGAAACACAAAAATTAATTGATAAGACAGCAAATGAAATTGATCTGATTAGTGAAGAAATGATGAAAAGTGCTACAAACTTTACTAAGATTACAGGAATAAAGCATATAGAAAAATGGAGGTAAATTATATAATATGAAGTGTAAGATTTATATTAGAAGATCATTTTTGAAGATGGTTCCTTTCATTTTTGAAGATGGTTCCTTTCATTTTTGAAGATGGTTCCTTTCATTTTTGAAGATGGTTCCTTTCATTTTTGAAGATGGTTCCTTTCATTTTTGAAGATGGAGAAATAGAAATAATTTGTAAAAAATAATAATGGCCAAAGTTGTTATAGAAAAAAATAATAATAGCCAAAGTTGTTATAGAAAAAAATAGATGTGATAAAAGATGAAAAAAGAAGAACTTAAGGATATAATGGAAGAAACGTTGAAAACAGCAAAATCACTACTTATAAAAGACTCGAAATTGATTCCTGTAGCATTTGTAAGATCTGAAGATAATGTAGATGTCATAGGATTATCATTTAAAGATAATGAAGAAAAAAATATGCAATTATTCTTGTTGAAAAAATTGGTTAAAATGAAAAATGCAAATGCGATTTTCATCGTAACAGAATCTTGGTATGTGACATCTGATAAAAAAGATCTTAAAATAGAACCTTCAAAGCATCCAATGAGGAAAGAGTGCATATTTATATACGGAGAATGTGAAGAAGGTAATATAACATTAATGCAGGTATTTAATAGAAAAGATAATGATGAAATCGTTTTTGGAGAAAAACTTGATCATATAGATTGTGTCTCATTGAAATTTGATTTCGGAATTAAAGAAAATAAGAAACAGGAATCGAGGAATCTAAATTAAACAAAAGCATTTATTTTTGTAGATATCATATTGCTTCATAATGCATCATTTTTAAATCATAGCAATTCTGCCAAGAAAAGCTTATATATGTTAGCGTCATGCAAGTAGATACATTTGCAGTCATAATCAGGTGGTAAACAATTTTATGATCTGCGATAAAAAAAGAATGTGACGAATATGAGAGGTGATATATGACTGGCTTCTATTTCTGCTTCTATTTCTGACACATTACAAGAGAGAAATAATTATGAATTAAGATTATGAAATTGATTAAATAATATTATTAACTGATAAATTGAAATCATGCAAGATAAAAAGTGGAACAATCAGAATTGCAAGAATGCGTTGATATAGTTATCAGATGCACATATATGCAAGTATGCAAACAGCATTGACACTTAAAGAAATGCATCCTTAGTATGTTGATACGCATATGGAAAGCTTACATGCAACATTAAAATACATTTAAAATAGTTCAGAAAGGAATATGACCCAGAATAAGGATTTAGATAAGCAAGCGTGTAGAACATTCGTATGTCCAAATTTATCCTTATTAGATGAAAAAGGTAAAGTTCTCAAATTGAAAGAAACTACAATTAAAAAGGCCAAAGACATGGCAATTGAATATTTTAAAAAGACTTATAGAGAACCTCGTTATTCATCTGCCAAACATTTATTACCGGCATTTACATATATAGCATCGATTATCGAAGATGATAGGAAAACACAGTGGGAGATAGAAAATGCATATGGGATTAATAGTGTGACAATCAGAAAATGGTATAGAGATATATCAGATGTTCTTGACCTAAAGATCTTGGGTGGTAGTAAAATTAGATTCGTAAAGAACGATGAAAAAGAGACAAATGGAAAAAATGCAATGAAAAAATGGAATTGGGATGAAGTATAAAAAATTAATAGACGAATTGCAAGAATGCGGAGTAATAAAATTCGGAGATTTTAGTCTAACTTCTGGGATAAAAAGCAAATATTACATAGACGTAAAAAAGGCTATTACGAGACCAAAAATATTGGAATTGATATGTGAACAAATAATAGATATAATTGTTGACCAAAATATTAAAGTTGACTATATTGCTTGTGTTGAATTGGGAGCTGTTCCTATAGGAACGATTATATCAATTAAGACTGGATTACCATTGATAATAATTAGAAAGACAGAAAAAAATCATGGATTGGAAAATAGAATTATAGGAGATCCTGAAAAGACGAAAATAGCTTTGTTAGTGGAGGACATTACAACAACAGGAGGGTCTGTAATTGATGCGGTTGGAGTGATGAGAAATGAAGGATTGATTGTAAAAAATGTAATAAGTGTGGTTGATAGAGGAGAAGGTGCCAAAGAATCAATTGAGAAAGAATGTCTAAACATCACATCTCTGGTAAAAATAGAAGACTTGATTTCATTGATTGTATAAAATTTTGGCATGCAGAAGAGGTGAAATATGATGATAGAACAATTTTTAGGAAATTTAAATAATGAGACAGGATATAAGTTTGGCAATCCTTGGAGATATAGCGAGAAATCACTTGGAGTAATTGTGCCAATACTTAAAATAGGAGATATTGAAGAAAGAGAATATATAACTCTCGAAGAGGCTAAGGACAAAGGTGTTATATTTAAAGATTCTGGTCATATCGACAAAGTATTAATTGAAAGTTCATTGTCGATGCCAATATTTATAAGATCTGGAACAGTACTTAAGAGCAAAGAAACACAACCAAGAGCAGTAGAGAGTTCTGTAATAATAATTCCTAAAAAAGAAAATATCCATGAGGTTCCAGTCAGATGTATCTATGCATCAAAAGGAATACATACAGGCGGGAAGTTTACTTATGGTGGAGATGCCCCAATAGAAGTAAGGAGTTCTCTATTATCCAGGTCTGGACAAGGTAGTACATGGGCAGCAGTTGGAGGAGCTACTCATAGACTTATGTCAACTAGAATCGCATCTAGAGCTACAGACAGAATTATGTCTAGTCATGATAATCTTGCTGGAGTGATGGAAGAAGTTGATAAATTCACAAAAGATATAGATGAAATATTGAAGCAAGTTCCTCTATTTGAAGATCAAGTAGGATCAGTATTTTTAGACATGAAAGATGTTGTAGGCATGGAACTATTTGACCAACCAAAATCTTGGGAAGCTATACATAAAGAAGTAGAAAAGAGACTAGGAGAATCTGTAGCAAAAGAAGAGGAGAAAACATTTTTTAAACCAGATTATGAATTAGTGAAACCATTGATTTTTGGTTTTTTGAAAAAATTGATAGATAGTGAAAAGACAGAAATCCAAAGAAATGATATATATTCAGTAATGTTTCTAAAAGGCGATGGAGTTGTTGGAGAGGCAACAACGATATATGGAAAAGTTATCCATTTAGTAGGAATGAAAATGGATAAAAATGTTGAAAATTATAGACCTACATCTTCGATATTAAGAAGTATAGGTCCTAGAATAGGTTCATATAGAACAGGTGTTATTTCTGAATAGATAAAAAAATATAATGTAGACACTAAGATAGATAGAGAGATATTTCATCTAAAAGTATATGATAGATGACAAAAATCATAAAACTATATATAGATATAGGATGTTCTTATAGAGGAGATGAAGAAACAGAGAATATTTATAAAGATATAGAGAATTGGAATATAAAAGATTGTGGCATAATAGGAATGCTAAAATTGGAAATAGACATACAAAAAAGAATAAAAAATGAGATATTGTTCAGACAGATATTAAGTCCTATGCATCACAAGTTCAGTTGTTCTATCGATGATTATAAAAGATATACATCTTGTGTTTTAAAAGAGTTTAAAGATGTAGATCTATTTATTACATTCAATGGAAGAGATTTTGATATTCCTATTATGATGCATAATTTAAATTTTTCAGATCGTCTCAAGGAAACATATTTAAAATTGATTTTATCGAAAGATAGAGATTTATTAGATTTATGTATACAGAGGCATATACCTGTTAAAGGGGGACTAGAAAGTATAATAAAAAGATTGAGAATTGAACATAATTTAAGATGTAAAAATTGCCCAGAATATAGCAATGAAGAGGTTTGTTTTCTTAAAAGTTTCAGTAATGATATCAATAGATACAATAATAATCTGAAACTTGTGAAACAAAGAAATGAATTTGATGTTAAAATATTGCCACTTTTAGAAGAAAAATTGGGATATCTATACGAACCAAGATTATTTTTAGATAGGTATCATAAGAAATGGTTAGAATAAAGCGAGGCTAAAATGGACATTTCGATAGAAAAGAAGAATATATTTGTAAATATAGATAATGAAGGACAATCAAATAAAGAAAAAGATATAATAAGAGATTTGATAGTGGGCTTTCTAATCGTAAGATCCAAAGTACCAAATGGAGTTTCATATGTTAGTACAATACCCCTAGACACGAGCTGGGACGGGTTTAATGATAATATTGACATAGATCCAAATGAGGAGATAATAGGGATCATCCCTGCTCCACCAGGTTCTTATAAAATTCTTGGATTAGTACCTAATAAAGATGATATAGGCAGTTATGAAAATTTAGGATATGAATATAGAGGCGCATACTTTCCAGATTGGAAAAAATTACTTGAAGAAAAAATAAAGAAGAAAGAAGAAGGAATAAAAATTGAAAGATTAAAATAAGATAAAACAAAAAAATTGAAAAAAGATAAAACAAAAAAATTGAAAGATTAAAAACGAAATAAGGAATATCATCATGAATATTATTAGAACAATGATTCTTACTATATTGTTGGCAACAATGGCTGCATTCGTAGCTGAAAGTTACAAATTAATAACGTTGAAACAAATGTTGATAATAAATTTTGCAGGTAGTCTCATGATGATAGTCATAATCATTTTTTTATATTACAGAATCAGAACAATGAAAATTCCCCCAACTTTTTCAGAAGTTAAAGTGGTTATTCCAAAGGTTCGAATCGACGATACATTTTTAAAAGCTAATTCTGAATTATTGAAAAATAAAATATTTTCTACTAATCCATTTCGTTCTTCTATATTTCGAATATCTATGGAGATAAATAATTCTATTGAACAATTGGTATTGTATGCAGTTAGATCAAGAGAGTCTGAAACTTGGGAAAATTCAATTAAAAAAAGGGTAGAAGCAAAAGAGACATATATAATTGATACAATAGTAGGACCCAATGAATCATTAAATTTTAAATTTGATAATGATATAGATATCAAAAAACTTTTGATAGATGAATTATATATGCCTTGATATAAGATGACGACTGATAAAATTTTGAAAATACTTAATAATATTTGTTATGGTTGGATATACGAATATAAATTCAATTCTCTAAGAAAATTCAAGTTTGACTATGCAAACTTAAGGTTAAAAATAGCCATTGAGATAGAAGGTGGAATTTATACTGGTACTGGTCATGCTAAAACCGGCAAATATCTGAAAGACATGAAAAAATATAATATGGCCTCTATAAAAGGGTGGATTTTACTGAGATATGGTTATGGACAGGAATGTGATATTGAAAATGATGTCAAAATGGCAATCGAAACAAGAAAATCAGACATAAGGTTTCAAGAAGAAGTAGCAAAATTAAAAAGGTGATTGAAAAGATTGATTATTTATCAGTTTAAAATATGGAGGCAAAATATAGTGACTATGTCGGAATGATGTATGAAAAGGGATATTATGTACAATCGTATGACATAAGTTTAATGAGCGAAGAAGTTTCTTGCTTCAACAATAAAATATTTATAAAACCAATGATCTCTGATAATGATAAATATGTATATGTATTTACAGGGTCGTTACAAAAAAGAATAATTCCAAGCAATATTACAGAATTTAGATTAAGTCTAGAAGATGAAACAGGAGAATTTAAAGATAGTGACAATATTATGCTGAGCAGCGTAAGTAAATTTTCAGATTCTCCTATTGATCTATTTACAAGATCATATGCACAATGGAAATTTGGAGTTCAATTTGACAAAGGTATACATCTAGATTCAGATAAATTCTTGATATTTCGAACACAGAAAGAAATAACAAAATTTGACATAGAAATAAATAATATTGATTTATTTACATATAAACATAAAACGAGGCGAGAAGATAGTAATGAAATGATATGGATAGACGACTAAGACTCAAATAGAAAGAATACGAGTAATCTGCAAAGTGGAATCCATATAAATAATACGATTTAAAAGCAAAATGTTTGTCTATTTTGAGTCAAATGTTTACTTGAAATCCAGATAGGAGATACGATTTTATGAAAAAAGATTAACCTTTTGAAACCCAAAATAGATATATATGAATTGAACAACAATATCAACCAACAAATGTTTTGAACTCCAAATAGAAGATGTTATTTAAATAAAAAAGAAGATGTTATTTAAATAAATTTGAAACCCAAATAATAGATATATGAGCGAAATTAAATTTCATTTGAAACCCAAAATTATTATATGTCATGAAATCCATATATGTATTGCATATCTTGAGAGCCAATATTTACGAGTCAAATCATTTATGAAACATAGAATGTATTAGGAATTGAACAATCAACCAACAAATCCTTTTGAACTCCAAATAGAAGATGTTATTTACAATCCAATTGAAACCCAAACTAAATATACGAATCGATTTGAAACCCATGAATCTTGAGAGCCAAGTGTGTTATGAATATTATATTATATTTGCTAGTCAAATGACTTATGAAATCCAAAAACTTATGAAAATTATACTAAAATTGCGAGTCAAATCATTTATGAAATCCATATAAGTATTTCGAATATTGAAGGCCACGCTGTGAATAAAATATTATAGGATAATTGCGAGTCAAAATTTTATAAGAAATCCATAAAAAATATTAACCAAGGAAAGTTTGAACTCCAGATAGAAGATGTGATATAATTAAAGTTGGAATCCAAAAACATATATATGAATTAATCATACGTTGAACCCCAGATAGGATATATGAAATTTCAACATTAATGGGATCCAGAAACCTATTACGAGAAAAATTATGATATAGTCTGATAGTCAAAATCTTTATGAAACCTACATTGTATTGCGAGCCAAAAGATTTATGAAACCTACATTGGTATTGCGAATCAAAAAAATATATAAATAGCTAAGCTACATTTGAAGCCCATACTATATATGCGAAATATAATATAAATAATGAAAAATATGAAATTTGAAATGATATATGACGAAGAAAAACTAAAAATTCTCATGGATAAAAGAGATTTTGGCGAAATATCAGAATTATATCACTATATCCAAGGGATGTATCCATTAAAATTAAAGATTCTTAAAAAAGTAAGATGTATGAAATGCGGCTTCTGTTGCAAATCTTGTAATGTAATGTTAAGTAAACAGGATATTGATTCATTGTGTAAATTTCTCAGATGTGATTTCCAAGAATTATATGAAAAGTATCTGGATAAGAATGCTAGAATGCCATATCTGAAATTGCCGTGTCCTTTTTTAAATAAAGATAATGAATGTGATGTTTATCCTGTTAGACCAAAAACATGTAAAGAATTTCCTTTTAATGAACTAACGGTCATTGTTGATCCATGTTTATTGGGAAAAGAGATAAGAGCCATAGTAGAAGAAATTGAAGGGCCAATAACTGAAATTAATGAAGATTTGCAAGAAATTGCTAATCAGAATGATAAATTTTTTGACTATATGATCAATAAAGAAATGACTATAGACACAGGAAAAAATTTGCGTATGAATATAAATTTGATTATTTTGAAAAAAATGATAAGATATATAAAATATAATATGAAAAAGAGAGTCAAACGATAATTATTTTTTTCATTTAAATTAGAAAAAGACTGGATTGTAAAAATAAAAATAGAAGGAGATAAAGAAGGAGAATGAGTAACGTTGAATGGTCTGCCTATATGGAAGTTCCTGGAGCAGAGAGACCAATTTTGTTGGATCCATTGAGATGGAAATCTGGTGACCAGGTTTCTAATTTGACAGAAATGATAAGGTTCTTTAGGGAACACGAATTAGACGATAAAACAAAAATTTTGATCTATAAATCTCAATGTGGAAGTGGTAAATGCGTCGGAAAAGATACTTATATATTGACCAATAAGGGAATAGTCAGAATAGAAGACATAGTGAAAGGAAACATCTTAGAAAAGAAGACTATAGAAGAATCATTTATAATTGATGATCAAAAAAATGACAAATATATAGGAAGTACTGTCAAATCTCTGAATTTGAAAAATTTCAAATTTGACAATGATATAATATCTAATATATTCGATATTGGTGAAGATGATATTATAGATATTACTATTGATTCTGGATTCAATATCAAATGTACACAGACTCACAGATTAATAGTTATAGATGATAATTGCAACATAATATTTAAAGAAGCTAAAGATATATCGATCGGAGACAAAATAGCAATAGCATGTGGTACAGAAATATATGGAGAAAATGTTGAATTACTGGGCTTTTATCAAAGCGAACATTATGACAGATGTGCAACTAACTCCAAAGACTTAATTATACCGAAAGAGATGAATGAAGATATCTCAGAACTTTTGGGATATATTATATCTGAAAAAAGTGATATTAAAGAAAAAGTAATAGAAATTACTAATGATGATGAAATAATAAGAAAAAGGATCAATTCTATAGTTAAAAATTTGGGGATAGAGATAAACATCAATACAACAAATATTTATGATAATCGAATATCTTCATCTATAATTTTTGACTTTTTAACATATTTAGGATACATAAGCGATGACAAAAATAAAGAGGTTCCTTGGTCAATCTTGCAAAGTTCCAGGAATATTCAAGTAACATTTTTAAAGGCATTGTTCAGTAAAGATGGAAATATTGGAATTGATGACTATATTGAGTATTTTACTACGTCGAAAAAACTTGCAGAGCAGATACAAATAATGTTGTTGAACATGGATATATTTTCTTCTTTGAGCGAAAAAAATTCTATATTTAGGAATGAAGTTTATGAAAGTTATATTTATTCCACTTATAGAATTTCCATATCTGGAAGAAGTGATATTATAAAATATAGCAACTTTATAGGATTTGTCCAAGACTATAAGAAATCTATATGCGAGAAATTAATATTAAAATATAAAGAAAAAAATGTTATTACTTATCAATCCAAATCCAGAATTGTTAATGGATCTAATATAAGATTAAAAAGAATATTCGATGAATTTAAGAAATTAGGAAAAAATGGAAAACTAATTAAGGTATGGAAAGAGAATATAGATCTAGGAAATATAGATTCAGGAAATAAAATTTGGAATATTTTAAGACATAAAGAATTATCTGCGTATGAAGCACTAATAGAGAGAGGTCTTAATGCTGGAAATATTTTAGAATGGATAGATAGTCCTTTTTTGAGTAAAAAACAGATACTGAAATTATTAAAAGCTATGAGGGAATGTTATTATATGGAAGATTTCAGATATCTATATAATATAGCAACTTCTAATTTGGAATTTGATTCTGTTGTATATATGAAAAAAGGAAAGAGTCATGTATATGATCTTACGATAAGAGATAATCATTCTTATGTAGGCAACGGATTTATTAATCATAATAGTTTAACGCTGCTCCATATACCAAAGGAAATGGGTGGAAAAGCTATATTTGTAACTCCATTCAAGAATCTTCAACGTCAATATTATACAGATTATTTCAAGGGTAATAAATTCGTCATGAAAAAAGACGGAACAAGATTAAATGTTTCTGTTTTCTTGGGAAGAAATAATTTCAAGTGCAAATGGTTGGAAGAGCAGTATGATTATCAACAAAAAATAATAGAGACAAATAAAAAGTTTGATCAATCTATGCCGATTGATGATAATATACTGAAATCTTATCAGATTGATAACACTGCTGCAAATAGATATCTTCCATGTACTAGAATGCTAAGATCTATTGGTGGTAATAGAAGAGAACCTAGATATTCTGTCGCAAGTTCTTGCAAATATTGGATTCCACCTCCCATGCCAAAAAAAATTATATGTAAATGGGCAGAGAGTGCAGAAAGTAATGTCGAAGATGCATATGAAGAAGCATATGATGCTGATTCTGCAATCAACGAAAAACAGATAAAAGAAAATGCAAAAACTATTGATGGTTCTCAAACTCCATCGCAACTTGATAAAATCAAAGCAAAAATTCAATGTTCCAATATAGAATATTATGATTCTGTTGGCCAAGATCTAATGGGAATTTTCATAAGGGATGAAAAAGATAAAGACGGAAAACCGTGCGCTGAAGTTTGTCCTTATTATAAGCAGTTCTACAGTTATGTAGAGTCTGATGTTATAGTTTTCAATTCTTCAAAATGGCATTTTGAAACTATGATGGGAAGAAAACCTAAAGTCCAAGTAGAGATAATAGATGAAGGAGATTATTGGCTAGATAGACAGGCAACAACTATAGAATTTATGAGAAGTACTATAGACAGAATATTTCCATATAGCAATAAGATGAAACAGATCAAAATGAGTGCCCTAGCAAGTTTTGATATGTTTTTTAAAAAAATAAAAGGAGATGTAGATAAATCAAATGCAAGTGGTTTAAATATAATCAATACCAAAGATTATAAAGAATTATTTTATACTATTCATTTATTCTTGGATGAATATAAAAAACAAAATGAAGATGACGATACTATCGATCAAAAATTATTAGATATAAAAACAGTTAGACAGTATGCAGATGTTGCATCTTTATCATATGTTATGGGAAAAAAAGAAGAGACTAAGATCATTAAGATACATATACCTTATCCAGATAAATTATTGAGAACATTATTCAATTATTCTTCTAGGAACATAATTCTAACGTCAGGTACTATGCACAATAATTTTGTTCTAAGCAATTTATTTGGAATAAATGCCAATAATTATGTTGTCGACATATTGAATGGAAGAAAAGAATATCCGGGAAAATTAGCTTGTATAAGACCACCAAAAGATAGCATATTCAATATGACCAAAGTCACATATACAACATGGCAAAATCCACAATTTAGAGAGTATTATTTTAAAGTTTTAAATTATATATTGGATCAGTTAAAGATGGGAATAGATAAAAAAACTGGAAAACCTGGAGAAGCAAAGATATTAGTTCTAACGCCGGCAAAAAAGTATGCAGAGGGCATTTTGAACAGGCCTGATGTATTCATAGATTTTGCCAAGGGTAGAAATAATGATGAAGACGATATCAAATTAGCAATTAATACAAATTTATCAGATTATGTTGATAATACATTGGTTGATATTAGGAAGGTAAAAAATACAGATATAGAATTAGACGGAGATGTTCTTAGAACTGACAAACAGATTATTGTCTCAACGAGAATGATAAGGGGAACAGACTTGAGAGACGATAAGTGCCGTGCAATTGTAATGACCAAATGGCCTGTTGGAGATATTTCTGACGGATATTTACAGGCAATCAAGAAACGTTTTGGAGAGAAAACATTCTGGGAAATTGTTAGAGATAAGGCAGCCAGAGAAGCTGTGCAATATGTTAGCAGAGGGCTTAGGCATGAGAGGGACTGGTCATATTTTTCTACTCCCGATTCTAGAGCTTTTGATCAGGTTTTCCGTTTGTTTAGCTATGACTAATGGTGAAGATGACAGCGTGAATCCTGATAAAATAACGGGGTTTTCTGTGTGCAAAAGGTTTAAGAAGATGGAGAATAAGCATGAAAGGATTTTTAACATTTGAATTCAGTGAAGAATTATTAACCAACAAGAGACTTAATATATCAGATATATGGATATCAGAAGGGAGGAAAACGCAATGAGCGGGACAGAGCCCACTGCACAATGGAACGATGCTGCGATGCAGGAAG
>Ga0209323_10000052_pt1 | contig 62802 bp, 59 predicted proteins | sample Rifsed19ft2_FD_184014 | JGI IMG/M metagenome (GOLD analysis project Ga0209323, IMG submission 184014) | Soil microbial communities from Rifle, Colorado, USA - sediment 19ft 2 (version 2) | ecosystem: Environmental > Terrestrial > Deep subsurface > Rock core/Sediment | place: Rifle, Colorado...
ATCATCTTCAGGTATACCGGCTTCTATTTTTCCAACTAAATCAGCCCCGACATCTGCTGATTTTGTGTAGATCCCGCCACCAACCCTCATAAACAGAGCAATTGAACTTGCACCCATCGCAAACCCATTTATAATCGAAAGATACAATATATTGCCATTTGTTATCTTCATTATAAGTAAGTAAAGGCCTCCGAATCCTATTAAACCAACGCTTGCAACTGCGAGACCCATTATAGCGCCGCCGTTGAAAGCAATACTTAGAGCTTTGGACATGCTTTTCTGATTGGCTGCATTTGCGGTTCTGACGTTTGCTCTTGTACTTGCAGACATTCCTATAAATCCACAAATCATGGATGTCATGCCCCCCAATGCATAAGCTATTGCAGTATAAATACCAAAATTTGGAATGTTTGGATCTTTTAAGAAAATAAAGAGTAAGGTAAAAATAATCACGACAAACACTCCGACATATAGCAGCTGCCGTCTCATATATGTCATTGCACCTTCTCTAATTTGATTTGCTATCTCTACCATTTTTTTATTGCCAGGATTTTGTCTGGATACAAAAATGTAGACTGCAAGAATAGTTAATAAGCCTATTACGCCAAGAATTGGTACGAAATACACAGCATCTTTAATAAAATCCATAAAAAAACTCCTTTTTTATATATATCGTGTAAAAATGAAATTATTTGATAAGCTTAAAACCTCCAAGACATTCTGCATTATTTTATTAAAAATAAAATTAATAAGCAATCAAATTTTATGTTTGAATCCTATTAATACGGGATAATTTCATTTTATAAAAACTTTGATATAATGTCCGGTTTCTGACGGTATTAATGCTTATAAGTATTGTATAACAAATAATTCCCAAAATATTTGTAAAGTGCCCTGTTATCACCTATAATTACCCCTATTTGTAAAACTTGCATTTCTATAAGTTGAAAAAATGTCTAAGTTCCTTATTAAAGAACTTGGTGAGTATAAGCCGAATTCTTTTAACAGCCTGAACTTAAATAAATTAAAAGAGTTCGTAATCGTTCCTTATTTTATAGACTGGTACAGGAGTAGGCAGTCAAATAAAATAAATCCGCTATTTATTCAGGAAATAGAATCTCTTAATCCAACACTTTTCAGAATACCCGGAATTATTAATAGAAATCCGTTTTTTGACCATACGCAAGTCAAGTTTTTTATTGCATATAACGACGGCAGGCCAGCCGGAAGAGTAATGTCTTTTATTGATTATAACTATAACGAAAAATATAATGACAGGTTTGGCTGGTTCGGATTATTTGAATCCATTGAAAATAAAGATCTGGCATTAACACTGCTTGATAAAGCAGTGGATTATTTAAAGAAAAATGGATGTAAAAAAATAATAGGTCCTGCAAAATTCAACGCAGGAGGTGAAATAGGGTTGCTTATAAACGGATTTGAAAATAAACCATATTTTCTGGAACCATATAATGCACCTTATTATAAGAATATCTTTGAAGAATATGGATTAGTCAAAGAAAATGATTGGTATAGTGTGGTCACTGACAGTGTTATTTCCAGAGAATATATGAACAGGATCGATAGGGTCCTGCTTAAGATTTCAAATAATGACCGGAAGACAATCAATCAGATAAAAATTAGAAACGTAAATTTTGAAGATTACAGAAATGAGATAAAAAAAATAAAAGAACTCTATAATGATATCTGGAATAGTGTAAACCATCCTCAGCAGGTCAGGATGACCGATGCAGAGTTTAATTTGCAGGCAATGAATATAAAAGCAATATCTATTGAAGACCTGATCTTCATTATAGAAAAAAACGATATACCCATAGGAATCTCGGTAAATTTTCCTGATATAAATGAAGTTATAGAAGATTTTGACAGCAAATGGCCCCATACACCTTCAGAACGTTTCTTTAATTTAAGAGATATGAAAAGAGACATTAAAATTTTCAATTTAATTCAGAAGAAACTTAAAACCAGCGAGTTTACCAGATTAAGAATTTTACTTTTGGGAATTAAAAAAGAGTTCAGGAAGACAGGTATCGAGTCTAAAATATTTTCCAAGATAAATAAAGATGCGGTTAAATTGGGATTTAAATATGCTTCGTGTTCACAGCTGGCTGATATAAACCTTGATATAATAAATCCTATTTTTAGATTGGGAAAAGTAGCTTTTACCTGGAGAGTTTATGGTCTTGATATTTAAAGATGATATAAAATTTAATTTATAAATATATAAAAATAAATCAAAAAGAAGGAGCAGCAGATGAAAAAAATAATGGTCATGATCCTGGCAATAATTCTCTTCCTGAGCCTGATTCCGGTTTCTTCTGCCTGTACAATAAAACAGGTATTCGAAAATATAGTAATTTCTTCGGGCATAGAGGAAGATACAAACGAACCCCTCAATGAAAATATTGAATTTGAGGCATCTGCAGAACATATATATGCAACAATAAAATTTACCGGTGTCAAAGGTGGAGATAATTGGAGGTTCAAATGGACAAATCTTGATACCGGAGAAACAGTTTTGGATAAGGAAGACCAATATAACAAGGATCAGGAAGAAAGATACGTGGAAGGTATTGTAGAAACCGATATCTTTCCTCTTGATACATCATCTCTTATCCCGGCCGGAGATTATAAAGTAGAATTTTATAACAACGGGGAACTTGTCAAAACCACAACCTTCAAGGTAAACAAGCCAGAGGTTAGCATAATAGAGGTCTTACTAGCAAATCAGGTTGATCAAAATTTTGTACCTGTTTCCATAACTCAGGAGTTCAAATCTAACGAAACCGTTTATGCCTGTGTGCAAGTCAATTATCAAACTGCCGGAAATTTTTTAAAGGCACAATGGAAATCAAGCGTGGACGAGCTTATATGGGAAGACAGTATTGAACTGGCAGAATTCTCCAGCCCATCATATATAACTTTTTGGTTCCCACCTGAAACAGAATCCATTACCGCAGGCAGTTACAAAGTCGAAATATATTTAAATGACATTTTATACGGTTCTTTTGATTTTGAGGTTACTGAAGAAGTTGCAGAAGCTACGGTTACATTTGATCAGGGAAACGAGTATTCAGCCACTGATTTTGGCTTTACGATAACGTTACCCGATAACTGGACCTATGAAGAAAACAAAACGGAACAAGAAGACATCGTGACTATTCTTCCCCCTTATCAGGATACACCTGTATGGCTGCAGTTCAGCGCGGTAGATCCTGAACTTTATGTGCCTTTCGGAGATTTTGCCGATAATGATTCGGCAGGTTTTGCAGAACAGCAGGACTGGACTTTTGTGGAAAAGATTGAATCCGATTCGACTTTACAAAATGGAGCTCCCTGCAAAGAATACTCTTACCTCTTTACGGATGATGATAATATCAACTGGATAATGGGCTACGGCTTTGCCGAAAATAATGGTACATTATACATCCTTATAGTCATTACAGATAAAATCAATAGCAGTATGGCTATAGATGCTTATGTTGGGATATTGAATTCATTAATCTTTGGTTAGAGTTAAGAATTAAAGACAATTATATATTTTTTACTATTCTCCTATAACCTGTATAAAAAGCTCTCGTGTACGTGGCCTGTTATCGTGATCAATGACGATTATTTGCTGCCAGGTACCAAGGATTAGTTTGCTATTGGAAAGAGGTATGGTTATACCGGGTCCCATAAATGTTGCCCGTAGATGCGAGAATCCGTTATCATCGCCCCATGTCTGAGAGTGCCGGGTTTGTTTGCTTGCCGGAATAAATTCCTCAAGCTGCTGCCGAAAATCTTCCGTAAGGGCAGGTTCATATTCCATTGTAGATACAGAAGCGGTAGAACCAATGACAGAAACATTAATGAGTCCATTCTTTATTCTGGAAAGAGAAATGATCTTTTTTACCTCACCGGTAATATCTTTAATATCCGAAAATCCTTTAGTGGATAAAGTGATTTTTTTACCGAATACCATGCCCCTACTCGGTTTCTCTTTTAATATTTTCGTTTTTTTCTACATGCATAAGTCCATACATAACACTATCTTCCAGAGCCTGCCAGCTGGCTTCGATTATATTTTCAGATACCCCTATCGTACCCCAGCTCTTCTCCCCGTCCGATGATTCGATCAGAACTCTTACCACAGCCCCGGTACCCTTCTTTTCGTTTAATACCCTTACCTTGAAGTCGGTAAGAGTGATTTTTGACAGTGCGGGATAACAGCTTTCAATCGCCTTTCTTAATGCGCTGTCAAGGGCGTTAACCGGACCGTTTCCTTCGGCTGTCTCGATTATCCTGTCACCATTAATCTCAACCTTGACCGTAGCTTCGGAAAGCATTCTTCCGTCTTCTTTTTTTTCATTTAAAACCCTGAAACTTTCCAGTTTGAAAAACTTCTTCTTCAGTCCCGTGATTTCTTTAACCAGCAGTTCAAAACTTCCGTCAGCAGCTTCGAACTGATAACCTTTATGCTCCAGGTTCTGAACTCTGTTCAGGATTTCGCTTACTTTCTTTAAATCATTTTCCAGATTTATGCCAAATTCCTTTGCCTTAAGGATTATGGATTTTTTACCGGACAGTTCCGAGATCAATATTTCCCTTGTATTTCCAACTGCTTCCGGGTCAATGTGTTCAAACGCTTTTGGTATCTTGCTTACCCCGCTTACATGCATACCGCCCTTATGAGTAAAAGCATTACGTCCGACAAATGGCTGTCCGGGATTTGAAATCTGATTCGCGGTTTCGCTGACGAATCTTGAAAGGTTGGTCAGGTGTTTTAGGCTTCCTTCTTTTAGACAACTTTTTTTGAACTTTATTTCCAGATTGGGGATGATCTGACAAAGGTCCGCATTGCCGCATCTTTCGCCATAACCGTTTATTGTTCCATGGACCATCTTTATCCCTTTTTTTACAGCTATTAGAGTGTTGGCAACTGCGCAGCCGCTGTCATTGTGAAAATGTACGCCCAGAGTTGCTTTTACTCCCCTTTTTACCTTCTCTATTATTTCCGTAATATCATCCGGAAGCATTCCGCCATTCGTGTCACAGAGTACAAGGTAATCGGCTCCTGCTGTAAGGGCTGCCTTTAGTGTTTTAATTGCATACGGCGGATTCTCTTTGAAACCATCAAAGAAATGTTCCGCATCAAAAATCACTTCCGGAAAATATTTTTTCAAATATTCTATGGTGTCGAAAATCATGTTCAGGTTGTTTTCAAGAGTTGTCTCTATAACTTTTTCGGCATGAAGAGCCGATGATTTGCCTACGATACATACGCTGTCTGCGCCCGACTTGACGAGCTGTTTTATGTTCTCATCCTCTTCTGCTTTAATATTCTTATATCTTGTCATCCCGAATGCAATTATTTTCGAATAATCGAATTTCCTTCCTTTAAGCTTTTCGAATAATTCCATTTCCTTGGGATTGGAAGCAGGAAATCCGACTTCGATATAATCGATTCCGATATCATCAAATCTTTCGATAAGCTGTAACTTATCGCCTACCGAAAAAGAGATATCGGCTCTCTGCGCGCCATCCCTGAGGGTGGTATCCAGTATGTATACTTTATCTTTCACTTCATTGTCCATCTTATTTTATTAAAAAGTCATGGGGTTAGATCGATTATTTTTATAAACCTTCTTTTACAAAATTTATATATCCTCCGCTTTTTATTATAGCCTGGATAAATTCAGGTAACGGATTTATTTCGAAAAACCTATCTCTCGTGATATCTTTGATTTTACCGCCACTGAAATCCAGCTCGAGTTCATCCCCATCCTGGATGAATTCAGCTGCTTCCTTGCTTGAAATAACCGGAAGCCCTATATTTATCGAATTTCTAAAAAATATTCGCGAGAACGATACTGCAATTATTGCTTTGACCCCGCTCGTTTTTATAGAAAGAGGCGCATGTTCTCTCGATGATCCGCAGCCAAAGTTATTGCCGGCAACTATGATCTTTCTTTCTTTGACTTTCTCCTTGAAATCATTATCAAGTCCCTCGAAACAATGTGAGGCCAATTCCCTGTCATCTGAAGTATTTAAATATCTTGCAGGAATTATTACATCGGTGTCGACATTATCTCCGTATTTTATTGCTCTTTCCCTTATTATCATTATATGACCTCCTCAGGTGTGGCAATTCTTCCGGCAATTGCAGAGGCTGCAGCTACAGCCGGACCGCTCAGATATACCTCGCTTTTGGGATGTCCCATCCTTCCCACAAAATTTCTATTGGTTGTTGATACTGCCCTTTCACCTTCCGCAAGCACTCCCATGTGTCCCCCCAGGCAGGGCCCGCAGGTCGGGGTACTCACCACGCAGCCGGAATTTATAAAGGTCTCTATATAACCTTTTTTTAGTGCTTCAAGGTATATGTTTTGAGTAGCGGGGATTATTATGACCCTTATATTCTTGTCCACTTTCTTTTCCTTTAAGATCTCTGCCGAAATTTTTAGATCTTCTATCCTGCCATTCGTACAGGAACCTATGACTACCTGGTCTATGACTATACCGGTCAGATCTTCCGCATTTTTTACATTCGAAGGAAGGTGTGGCGCAGCCACCTGAAGTTTTATATCAGAGCAGTTTATTTCGTAAACCTTTTCATACTCGACATCGGAATCGCTTCTGAATATTTTATAATTTCCATCGGATCTTGATTTCAAAAACTCCTCTGTAACCTCATCGACCTCAAATATTCCAAACTTCCCGCCTGCTTCTATGGCCATATTGGACATAGTAAATCTTGAATCCATTGACAGCTTACTTACAGCCGGTCCGCTGAATTCCATGGATTTATAAAGTGCGCCTTCCACACCGATAAGACCAATGGTATGAAGTATAAGGTCCTTTCCCGTTATCCATTTTTTAAAATTACCGCTGTATGTGAATTTTATTGTTCCTGGTACCATAAACCATAGCTTTCCCGTAGCCATTGCAACGGCAACATCCGTGCTCCCTACACCGGTCGAAGCAGCTCCCAGAGCCCCATAAGTGCATGTGTGAGAGTCCGCCCCTACTATTAGATTACCGGGGAGCACCAGTCCGAGTTCGGGAAGCAGGACATGCTCTATACCCATTTTTCCGATTTCGAAATAATTCTTGATTTCCTGTTTCCTTGCAAATTCTCTCATGAACTTGCACTGCTGGGCTGATTTTATATCTTTATTGGGAGCAAAATGATCGGGTACCACGACTACCTTTTCCTTATCAAAAACTTTACCAGTCCCTATTTTATTGAACTCCTCTATTGCGATCGGAAGTGTGATATCATTACCGAGCACTATATCCACATCTGCATTTACAATCTCCCCTTCTGATACATGATCCCTGCCGCAGTGATAGGCAAGTATTTTTTGAGCCATTGTCTGAAATTTTGTTTTCTCGTTCAACTTTAAAAATCCTTTTTCTTTTTTTAAATATCGGTCAAGAATTCGGACAGCACATTTTTTAATCGTGAATTTCTACAATTCTATTCATCGCATCAATGTAAGCCTTAATGCTTGCTTCCACGATATCCGTGCTTATGCCGCTTCCCATCACTTCTGTTCCATTTGTACTTACAACTACTCTGACAGATCCAAGCGCATCTTTGCCTCCCGATACTGCTTCTATTTTATATTCCACCAGTTTTGCGTTTATTTTCGTTATCTTGTCTATAGCTTTAAATGAAGCATCTACCGGACCATCTCCTTCCGAAGAATCCTCATTGAGCTTGCCGTCTATTTCTAAACCTACTCTGGACGAGGCACGTATGTCCGAACCGCTTCTTACCTCGTAATATTTAAGCAGGAAATGCTCCGGAACTTCCCTCATTTCATTTTCTGCTATTGCCCGGATATCCTGGTCATTTATAGCTCCTTTTTTATCTGCAAGGTCCTTGAATCTTTCAAAAGCTTTTTCAAGGTCATTCTCATCAAGTCTGATCCCGAGATCTGTAAGTCTTTCCACAAATGCATGCCTGCCTGAATGTTTGCCAAGTACAAGTTTCGATGATTTCAGCCCTATGTCCTCGGGTTTTATGATTTCATAAGTCGATCTGTCCTTAAGCATTCCATCCTGATGTATTCCGGCTTCATGGCTGAATGCATTTTTACCGACTATCGCTTTATTTGGTGCAACAACATACCCGGTGAGCGATTTTACGATACTGCTCGTTCTCATGATTTCGCCAATTATAATATCGGTATATACTCCTAAATCTTTTTTTCTGGTGTCTATGATCATGGCAATCTCTTCCAGTGAAGCATTGCCAGCCCTTTCGCCAATACCATTGACGGCACATTCGATCTGCCTTACACCATGTTTCATTGCTACAAGCGAATTGGCAACAGCCAGACCCAGATCATTATGACAGTGGACACTTAATATCACATTTTCGATTCCGGCCGTATTTTCGAAAATAAAATCTATCATTTCTCCGAACTCGTCCGGGATAGCATATCCAACCGTATCCGGGATATTTATTATTCTGGCGCCGTTTTTGATTGCAAGTTCGAATATCCTGCATAAGAACTCCGGGTCAGTTCTGGTTGCGTCCATAGCCGAGAATTCGACCAGGTCGGTATATTTAAGGCTTCTTTTTACGGCTTCCCCTGCAAGCTCCAGCACTTCTTCTCTGCTTTTTTTTAATTGATACTTCAGGTGGATATCGGAAGAAGATATAAAAGTGTGTATTACCGGTTGTTCCGCGCCCTTAAGGGCTTCTCCGGCTGCATCTATATCCTTGAAATTTGCTCTGGCAAGAGCTGCGATTTTTCTATCCCTGATTTTGGCCGATACTTCTTTTACGGAATAAAAATCACCTTTTGAGGATATTGGAAAACCCGCTTCTATCGTATCTACATTTAACCTTGCAAGCTGCTGGGCTATCTCCAGTTTCTCCCTGGTGTTAAGGTGGATACCCGGCGCCTGTTCGCCATCCCGTAGTGTCGTATCGAATATATAAATCTTATTTTTCTTATTTTCCATATAAACCAACTCATCTTAGTAATATTAGAGTTCTTTTTGTAGGTCTTTCCAGAAACCTTTCCAAAATCTTTACTTATAAAGAAGTCTGCCTTTCGAGTCTTTTTAGTAAAGAGTAACTATCTTTATATTTTTAAAACCTGAAATTTTTTTAAATTCCTCAAGCATTTGAGGCGTAACCTCATTATCCAAATTTAAACCCATTACGGCATCTCCGCTCATCTTTTTTCTCCCAACATGCATCGATGCAATATTTACATTCAGTTGACCGAAAGCAGAGCCTATCTTTCCGATCTGACCGGGGATATCCTCATATCTTATAAATGCCATATACTTTGAAGGAACCATATCTATTTCAAACTTATCAAGAGCTATGAATCTTGGTGTGTCTTTCTTACCTGTCGTGGCACCGGAGATAGAAAGCTCGCTTTCCTTTCCTTTACCTTCCAGAGTGATAAGATTTATGAAATCTTTTGATTGACTGCTTTTTACTTCTTTTACTTTAAGCCCCATTCCTCTCGCCAGAAGATCGACATTTACAAGATTGACATTTTCCGCAGAATATTTTTCCAATATCTTTACCAGAATTATCGAAGTCAATACCCTGACATCATATTCGGATACCTTTCCGTAATAGCCTATCTTCAGACTGTCCAGGTTGCCTTCAAACAAATTTATAAATAGGCTTCCCAGGTTTTCGCATAACTCGAAGAAAGGAGATAGGATATCCATTAGCTCGGGCCTTACAGCAGGTGCGTTGACCGGGAAGGAGGCAGATTTTCCACCCAGGACATCTATTACCTGATCCGCAATAGTGATTCCCGCTCTATCCTGAGCTTCGGTGGTTGATGCTCCCAGATGGGGTGTACAGACTACTTCTTCAAGTTTAAAAACCGGAGAATCGGTACATGGTTCTGATTCGTAAACATCCAGCGCAGCACCGCCTATCTGTCCATCCTTGATTGCTTCTGCCAGATCTTTTTCCACAATAATACCGCCCCTTGCCACATTTAATATTATTGTTCCTTTTTTCATCTTATAAAACGCTGCCCTGTCAAACATTCCCAGAGTATCTTTGTTTTTGGGCAAATGTATCGAAATAAAATCGGCATCTTTATATATATCTTCAAGTTTTTCGGCTTTTTTTATTTCAAGCTGTTTAAATCTGTCTTCCGATACAAAAGGGTCATAGGCAATGACCTTCATACCCAGCCCTATTGCTTTCTTAGCTACCAGCCCGCCGATCTGTCCGAAACCCACGATACCAAGCGTTTTTCCTTCCAGCTCGATCCCCTTGAATTTTGACTTCTCCCATTTGCCGCTTTTTAGTGAAAGATTTGCGGCCGGGATTTTTCGTACCAGAGAAAGCATAAGAGCTATTGTATGCTCCGCAACGGTGACAGCATTACTTGTTGGAGCGTTTACCACTATGATACCTTTTTTAGTTGCTGCTCCGACATCCACGTTATCTACTCCTATACCTGCCCTTCCGATGATCTCAAGCTTATCTGATGCGTTAATAATATCTTCCGTTAGTTTTGTGGCGCTTCTTATTATTATGGCATTTACACCTTTAATCTCTTCTTTAAGCTTTTCAGGTGTAAGGCCTTTTTTCTCTTCGACAACAAAATGCTCCTCAAGCTTCTTTTTTGCATCGGCTGATATCCCATCGGTTATTAATATTTTTTTATTCATACTTGTTTCCTCTATGACTCATTTTATTACTCGTTTTTTATTAATCGTTTACTTTAGATAATTATTTTCCACAAATATTCTTTCAGCTTCTGATATGCCCGAACCTATCTCAAGTTTATAGCCCAGTTCATTTAAAGTCATTTCAAGAGCTGACAGCGCAACAACGATATCAAACATTCCGACATATCCCAGATGTCCGATCCTTACTATTTTCCCTGTAAGTTTACCCTGACCGCCTGCTATGGTCACTCCGTATTTTACCCTCATGGTCTTTGTAAGTGCTTTGGCATCTATTCCTTCGGGCACCATGATCGAAGTCACCGAAAAACCTCTCTTGGTTTCATCCTTCACCAAAAGCTGGAGTCCTATTTTTTCTACTGCCTTCTGTGTCGCCATTGCAAGTACCCTGTGCCTTTCAAATACATTTTCAAGACCCTCCTCAAATACCATATCCAGCGCTTTATTCATGGCTACGATTATCGATATCCCGGGAGTCCAGGGTGTCTGAGGCGGTGTTTTTTGTGAATAATTCTTAGCCGCAGCAAGATCAAAATAAAAGCGGGGAGTATCCGATTTTTCATTTAATTTCCAGGCTTTTTCACTTATACTTATGAATGCAGTCCCGGTAGGTGCACTCAGCCCTTTCTGAGATCCTCCTATCACAACATCCAGATCCCATTCATCTGTTCTGAAATCCGATGCCCCCAGTCCGCTTATTGCATCCACGATAAGGATTGCGGGGTAATTTTTTACAATATTTCCTATTGTCTTTATATCATTTATGACACCGGTTGACGTCTCGCTAAACTGAACCATAACCCCTTTGATATCGGGATTATTATCCAGAGCTTTCTTTATATCCTGGGGGTTTGCTGCATCTCCCCACTCATAATCAAGGGAAATGACTTCCAGACCGAACTTACCGCTTATTTTTTTGAACCTCTCTCCGAAATTTCCGACACTTGCAACAAGTACTTTTTCCCCCTTTGAAAAGAAGTTTGTAACTGCCGCTTCCATACCACCTGTACCTGAAGAAGTCAGTATAAAAAGATCACTGTTGGTTTTGAAAAGTTTTTTAAGCTTTTCCGTGACCTCTATAAAGATTTTTGAGAATTCAGGGGATCTATGATGCATAAGAGGTCGGGCGTGTTCCATCAGTACTTCCTCCGATATCGGAGTAGGACCCGGGGTCATTATATATCTTTTTACCATTTTTTAAGCTTCCCTTTCTAATAGTTTTATATTAAATATAATTTTTTAAAAATATTTACTATTTATATCATTATTATAAAATATTTTTTTATATTACTTTGATTAGTCTTTACTTCCCCTGCTGCAGGCAATTTTACCCGTTCTAACCAGTTCAAGTATCCCAAAGGGCCGCAGAAGATCTACCAGCGCTCTTACCTTAGTGCTGTTTCCAGTAATCTCGATCATCAGAGATTTCTTCGAAACATCCACGATATTTGCCCTGAAAACGCTTACTATTTCCAGTATTTCCGGTCTGGTTTTGGAATCAGCACTTACCTTTATCAAGACCAATTCTCGTTCAACAATGTTTAAAGGATCCAGTTCCTGGATCTTTATTACATTTATTAACTTATAAAGCTGTTTTATAATTTGTTCGATGCTGTGCTCTTCCGCATTCACTTCAAGGGTAACCCTTGAAATCTTTTCATCATCAGTAGGACCGACTGCCAGGCTTTCGATGTTGAATCCCCTTCTGCTGAAAAGTCCGGATATTTTTACCAGCACTCCTGCTTTATTCTCAACCAAAACTGATATTATATGGCTCATAATGCCCCACCTTTCATATGCTATACACCTTCTAACATCTCACTTTCTAACATTTCACTTATTGGAGAACCAGGTGCCACCATAGGGTAGACGTTTTCTTCTCTGTCTACCCAGAAATCTACCAGAACAAGATTATTTATCTTCAGAGCTTTTTTTATGGCACCCTCGACCTCTTCCTTCTTTTTAACTCTTATACCAACTCCGCCATATGCTTCCGCTAACTTTACAAAATCAACGCAATTATAGATGCAGGTCTGGGAATATCTCTTTTTAAAGAAAAATTCCTGCCATTGCCTGACCATGCCCAGATATCCGTTATTGAGAAGCATTATTTTTATATTTATTTTATTTGTAACCGCTGTGGAAAGTTCCTGTGACACCATCTGGATGCTGCCGTCCCCGGCTATATCTATTACAGTTTTATCCGGCCTACCGATTTTTGCACCTATTGCCGCAGGAAGTCCAAACCCCATGGTACCCAGTCCTCCCGATGAAACCAGTGTTCTGGGCTGGGTGAATTTATAAAATTGTGCTGCCCACATTTGATTCTGACCCACTTCGGTGCAGATGATCGCATCGCCTCCAGTCAGTTCATATATTTTTTCTACGACATAAGCGGGTTTTACCTTGCTGGAATTCCTGTCGTATCTAAGCGGATAGGCTTTCTTTAAATGTTTGATCCTTGACAGCCACTCTTTCCTGTCCGGAATTCCTTTCTTTTCGATAAAGCTTTCGTACTCGTTTTTTAAATCAGTAAGAACGACTTTTGCATCTCCCACAATGGGAATCAATACTCTGACATTCTTCCCAATTTCTGCAGGATCTATATCTATATGAATTATATCGGCATTCGGTGCAAATTCAGATAATTTTCCAGTAACTCTATCATCGAATCTGACCCCTACTGCAATAATGAGATCTGCTTCAGTAAACGCAAGATTCGCATATTTGGTTCCATGCATTCCGGCCATGCTTAATGACAGCTGATCTGTTTCAGGAAAAGAGCCCATTCCCAGAAGCGAAGTGATAACCGGAATTCTTGAAACCTTTACGAATTTTCTTAAAATATCACTTGCTCCCGAAGAGATGATCCCTCCTCCGGCAAAAATTACTGGTTTTTTGCTTTCGGCTATTTTTTTTGCTGCCTGTTTGACCTGTTTGAGATTACCTTTGACCGTAGGTTTATATCCGGGAAGATTTACTTCTGCCTTAAAGTTTTCATCTATAAGGTCAGTCGTTACATCAAGCGGAATATCTATCAGAACCGGACCCGGTCTGCCGGTAGAGGCAACTTTAAAGGCTTCTTTTATTGCTTTTGGCAATTCCCTGACATCTTTTACAAGATAATCGTGCTTTATTATAGGTGCGACTATACCGGTTATATCCGCTTCCTGGAAAGCATCGGTACCTATCTGGGCTCTGCTTACCTGCCCGGTTATAGCCACCATGGGTATCGAATCCATATATGCATTTGCAATACCGGTCACAAGATTAGTTGCTCCCGGACCGGAAGTGGCAATACAAACCCCGGTTTTCCCAGTAACTCTGGCATATCCGTCTGCTGCGTGTGCTGCTCCCTGCTCATGTCTTACAAGTATATGCCTTATATCACTGTCAAATAAGGCATCGTATAATGGAATTACCTTACCCCCGGGATATCCGAATATTACCTCTACCCCCTCTTCCTTTAAACATTTTATTATCATTTGCGCACCGGTAATCTTAGCCAGAGTTATCTCACTCCCTATATTTGTAACAACTTTATAACACTAAAAATGTTTGGATAATTATATCATTATTTTATTCTTTTTTAAAAAATAAAACTCTTAAAATTTTTAAAATTATTTTAATACGGCTCCTTCTGCCGCTGAAGTAACCAGCCTTGCATATCTGGCAAGATAACCTTCTTTTATTTTGGGTTCCGGAGGATTCCAGTTTTTCATTCTTTCTTTGATCTCCTCATCACTGACAAGAAGATTTATCTTTCTTTCAGGTATATTTATTTCAATCAGGTCTTCTTCTCTTACTATGCAAATCGGACCTCCTGCCTGAGCTTCCGGTGATATATGACCAATAGAAGCTCCCCTTGTAGCGCCGGAAAATCTTCCATCCGTAATCAGAGCAACTTCTTTATCCAGTCCGATCCCTGCTATGGCTGATGTAGGAGCAAGCATTTCTCTCATTCCCGGTCCCCCTTTAGGACCTTCATATCTTATTACTACCACATCTCCGGAATTTATTTTTCCGTTCATTATGGCTTCAAGAGCTTCCTCTTCACTATCGAATACCCTGGCTTTTCCTTTATAATCGTACATCGAAGGATCCACTGCTGATTTTTTGACGACACACCCTTCCGGTGCAAGATTTCCCCGTAAAATTGCGATACCTCCGTCTTTTATATAAGGATCCGAAACCTCTCTTATGACCTCCTTATTTAAAATATCTGCTCCGGATATATTCTCTTTTACTTTTTTACCGCTCACGGTCTCAAGGTCGCCATTTATCAGGTTATTTTTTAGCAGCTCGTTCATGACCGCTTCTACTCCGCCGGCACCATATAAATCTTCCATATGATGTTTGCCGGCAGGGCTTATTTTACATAAATTAGGAGTCCTGCCGCTTATTTCATTTACAAGATCCAGGGTAAATTCTATTCCTGCTTCATTTGCAATCGCAGGCAGATGCAGAATAGTATTTGTCGAGCAGCCAAGTGCCATGTCTACTGAAAGCGCATTTTTTACTGCATCCATTGTTATGATATCTCTGGGTTTTATATTATTATTCACAAGGTCCATAATCCTGATCCCTGCAGTTTTTGCCAGCCTCAATCTTTTTGAATAATAAGCTGGAATGGTTCCGTTTCCCGGCAGTGCTATCCCTATTGCTTCCGAAAGACAGTTCATTGAATTAGCCGTGAACATTCCTGCACAACTCCCGCAGGTAGGGCAGGCTTCCTCTTCTATTGACCTTATATCCTCCTCCGTGTATTTTCCTTTTTTATATTTTCCAATAGCTTCATAACAGGTACTATAATCAATGCCTTCACCCTTGAATTTACCCGCCAGCATAGGTCCTCCGCTTATCAAAATGGCAGGAATATTGACCCTCAGTGCTGCCATTATCATCCCGGGAACAATTTTGTCGCAGGAAGATATTAGTACCAGACCATCAAAAGGATGTGCCATGGATACTGCTTCTATGCTGTCTGCTATTATCTCTCTTGTTGCCAGGGAATACTTCATTCCAATATGACTCATCGCTACCCCATCGCATACGCCTATTGTTGAGAATTCCTGGGGTGTGCCTCCGCCAATCCTTATTCCTGCTTTTACTGCTTCCGCGATGCTGTCAAGGTGCATATGCCCGGGAATTAATTCATTTGCCGAACTGGCGACTCCGATTATAGGTTTCTCTATTTCTTCATCGGTAAATCCTAAAGATTTAAAAATTGATCTATGAGGCAGCCTTTCGACTCCTTTTTTCATAATATCGCTTCTCAATTTTCCTCCTGTTCTCTGAAATTTATTTAATATATTTAAGTATATAACCAATAATCTTAAGATTTATAAATGATATTACAGGATTATTAGGTCAAGGTAAATTAATATCCTGTAATCAGGATATAATACCGACCAGAATCAGCAGACTTATTAGAACTAAAATAATACAAACAGAAAGAGAAGTAATTTTTACTTTATTACCATTATTTACGGACTTTTTTTCAAGTTTTTTAGTAAAAATATTTTTGTTTGTATTCATAATGATCACCGAAAATTTATTTGAAAAAATATGATAACATAGAAATATCGCTAAAACAATTAAAAATTACAGGGCTCGAACTTTCTTGCCCGAACCCTGCAAATTAAATTATTATATTTTTAAATAATTATTCTAAATCCAGATAACCTATTCTTCAGAGGAAGCTCCTGGTTCTATTATTTTAACCTCGGTTCCCTCCTTGAATTCGACATCTTCGCCCTTATTTATAGCTTCCTGCGCCTTTGACCTGTATTCTTGAGCCAGGAGGTGTTTTTGATTTAGATTCAGTACGCTATTGAAGTGTTCTATAGCTTCCGTATAATATTTTAATCTGTACATAACAATCCCCTGCTTGAACTCTTCGTCTACTACTCCCAGTTTATTGGTAACGCCATTTCTGCTCAACATCTCTTTTATATCATTGCTGGGTCTCAAGTAATTATTGGTCTCATCTGTAAGCATTGTAAGTATTCCCACAACCTGGCCATCAGAATTCAGAACAGGTCCCCCACTGTTTCCCGGTCTGGCATCTCCCTGAACCTGAAGAACTTCCGTACCGCTCAGCATCAGCCTTCCGCTTATATTACCGCTCGTTATGGTAGGATTCAATACGTTATCCTGACCTATATCGGAAGTCCACGGATATCCTATTATTGTAAGATTATCCTGTATCTCCACCATCGAAGAATCCCCGACTATTGTACCTGAAAGAGCCTTCCCGGTCTGCGGTTGAATTCTTAGAAGGGCAATATCTCTCTGGTCCCAGCCGCTGAAATCTATTACTTCCGCTCTGATAAAAGTTTCGTCATCGGCGGGATTGTCGGGTATTCCTGAACTTGCAGTATTAAACTGTACGTAAACCTCTCTGTCATATGAACCGCCTTCAAATCCCTCGACTCTTATGTTCTCGTATGCCCAGTTCCAATCAGCATCCAACCAGCTATCCAGCTGGCTGCCATAAGTTTCGGTCAAATAAGTGTATATCAGATCATATTTAAAATCCGACTCGCTGATCTCTACCATATGACCTGCGGTGACTATATGGCCTGTATCGGGATTCACGCAAAAACCTGTGCCAACAAAAGCTTCATAATAAGCATCGCTCCATACGTTATCGTAGGGATCAAGAACATAACCCCAATAATAAGCAGTTATAAAACAAACCGAAGGTTGAGTTAAAATTACCTGATCCTGAGAAGTCAGTTCATATGAGACACCTTTTTCCTCACAGCCCATACCTAAAATACTAACCACCAAGACAAGAATGAAAAATAATAGCAGCCATTTAAATTTTTTACCCATTGTCACCCTATCCTTGTTATTAAAACCTAAATTTTTATTATTGTTTATATAATATATTTAATTATATTTTCTTTTCTTTAGTTAGTCAATAAATATATTAAATTATTATTATATTTTTAATAATACTTATTATAAAAAAATTTTATAATAAAATATATAAATAAATATTTTTAAGTAATAATTTTATTAGTCATTTAAAATTCTTTTATAATATTCAAGGTACTTCGGTACTATCAATTTACTATCAAAAAGTTTAGCTCTTTTTCTGGCTTCAATACCCATTTCTGATCGGATCTCCTTGCTTTTAATTATTTTGACGACTGCTTCGCTCATGGAATCGATATCTCCGGGATCAAAAAGGTAACCTGACTTTCCGTTTTCGATTACCTCTTTTAATCCCCCTACATTTGTTCCAATAACTGGAACCTCGCAGCTTAGTGCTTCCAATGCAGAGAGTCCGAAACCCTCGCTCTTCGAAGGCAGCATATAAACATCACTGATATTGAGAAGCGGGATTATGTTTTCCTGTATACCAAGAAAAAGCACACTATTTTCCAAATTGAGTTTATACACAAGGTCTCTGATCCTGCATATATCGGGCCCATCGCCCACAAGAAGTAATTTACTTTTTACTACGCTGCTAACCTTCTGGAATACTTTTACAATATTTTCTATTCTCTTCACCGGTCTAAAATTGGAAATGTGGATAATCACTTTATCATCCGGGTCAACAAATTCCATATTTTCTCTGTTTTTTAAAGTCCTTTTATATTTTTCGGTATCCACAAAATTATAAATCACTTCCATTTCTTTATTTGTCTTGAAAATCTTTTTAGTCATTTCCTTCAGATAATTGGAGACACAGGTAACACCATCACTTTCATCTATACTGAATTTAGTAATACTATAAAAAGACTGCTGGTTTCCTACAAGTGTGATATCGGTTCCATGCAAAGTAGTTATAAACTTAATCCTATCCCCTATTATTTTCTTTGCCAGATAAGCCGAAGTCGCGTGAGGCATTGCGTAATGTACATGCAGAAGATCCAATTTTTCGGATTCTATGACTTCAGCCATTTTTGCACTCAATGAAAGACTGTAAGGAGGATACTTGAAAAGGGAGTATTCCATTGTTTCGACTTCATGAAAAAAAATATTCCTGTAGAATTTACTCAACCTGAATGGAAGACGATAGCTTATGAAATGTATATTATGTCCTCTTTTTGCCAGTTCGATGCCCAGTTCGGCAGCTACTGCTCCACTGCCTCCGTAAGTAGGATAACAGGTCATTCCTATGTTCATATAATCTTCTCGCTGTCTATTTAAGAGGTCACAGGTTTAAAAATACACCAGGCCTTGTATAGATATAAACCAGACTTATTTCTATACTTCTTATTTCAAGTACTTAAAAAATTCCAGAGGATCATCGATCCTTATACTGGATTCTATATAATATGGTTCTCCGTATTCTGCCCTTACTTTCAGCCCCGAGCATTGATGCCTGCTGTTTATTATATCGAAGAAATACTTGGAGGCTATATATGTGATTCCTTCTTTTGGAACATTACTGTAGAATTGGGATGCATAAGCAGCAACCGCACTGAATTTTTGTTTATAATACTGGCTTATATCGACTATGAAACTGGGCTTGAATTCGTAATGAAGCATATAACTGATCACTGCATACGGCCTGTGATTATCAAGTCCGGTCTCAAATTTCTTGAGTCCGGAAATAAAAATGGCATCTTTCAGCAGCTTATGGGAATTTTCATGATCCGGATGCCTGTCTCTCCAGAAAGGTATGAGCACAAGGTCCGGCCTGTACTTCCTTATGGAATTTATCACTTTCAACCTGCTTTCGGGATCGTTTATGATATTTCCGTCTTCAAGTTTTAGGTTTTCTCTGATATCCAGTCCCAGGATCTTGGATGCCTCTCCTGTTTCTTTTTCTCTTGTCTCAAGATTACCATTAGTTGAAAGTTCGGCTCTTGTAAGGTCTATTATCCCTGTGCTGTAACCCTTATCTTTTAATTTTAAAAGTAGCCCCCCGCAGCCCATTTCTGCGTCATCAGGATGAGGACTGAAAGCAATTACATTTATTTTAATTTCTTTCTCCATTTATCTTCTAAATAATTTCCAAAAATTTATGTGAAAAGTCCAGCGGCTTGACAGCAGAGCCTACATCATCCAAAAACTCAAATCCATATTTATTAAGATAACTGAATATATTTATCTCACGCTCCTGTAAATTACCGCCCGGAAATATATTTGCATAGATCTTCTTTATGCTACCTGCAACAAATTCATCCTGTTTTTTTAATTCGGAATATAGTTTTTTATCAAGGACCTTAATCTCTTTTTTTAGATTTCTTTTAATTCTATCAAAAGAATCCGAAATATTCATTTCAATATCTAAAAAAACTTTTTCCAATTTCGCAAGTCTTTCACTGATGTCTTTTTCCAGACCCAGCATCGATCCTTCCAGATCGATATCCATTTTCTTCCTAATTATTTTTTTAATTATTTCTTCTTCGTCCGATACCAGCATCTCATCGGTGATTTTTAACTTATTAAAAAGTTTCTTTATTTTCTTTTCGATAATAGTTGCAGAAAATCTTGGATATATTATTGGCATTTTTAAACCATAAAGATCATACACCGGTTTGATCTGGGAAAAATAACTTATTTCCCCCGGTCCACAGATCGAACTTAAAACCGGCAGTAGACTATCCTGAAATAAAGGCCTCAATACCACATTCAGACTGATGCCTGCCGGACTGCTTTCTATTAAATCCCAGAATTCCTTTTTATCATATATCTTACCTTCTATCTCAAATGAATCTTTATCATCCGGATATATTCTTTTCCTTATGCCGTCCTCACAATAGAAAAAATCGAGTATTTCCGTTATGGAATTTAACTGGCTGTGGTAGCCGCTCTCATTTAGTTTTTCACCTTTTGAATTTATGAGGAGATTTATCTTCTTATGATTACTTACATCAAATTTAAGCAGGTCCTGAGTTAATTTCTTTAAATCAATATCGGCAGGATCTATGATGACAAGACCGTGATCCGAAAACAGCTTGGTAACCAAACCTGAAAAAAAGGCAGTAATATTTATCCTGCTGCCGTCATTCGAACAATTTTTCATGATATCCGATAGACTGTTTTTTAAAAAATCAATGATCCCCGGTTTGAAACCAGTTGGGTAAAGAATGTCCTCCAGTCTTTCGATCACATTTTTAAATCTGTCTTCTGTAAGATTAATATCTGAATATCTTATCTTTCGATCAAAACCTGAAAGATCAAGTTTAATATTTGAAATCTCACCATTTATTATATTAAGATTATCGACCTGATCGGCACTGTCATCATCAGATGCGTTCCAGAAACACGGAATCACTGGCATTTCTAATTCTCTTTGAAGGAAATTGCTTAATTTCAATATGGTCAGAATCTTGAATATCATAAACAGAGGACCGGTCAAAAAACCGGGCTGCTGTCCACCTATTACTACTGTTGATTTTTTACTTTTAAGTTTATCTATATTTTCCAAGGTTTTTTGACTGCAGCCAATCTTTTTATTGTAATTTTCTAAGATACTGCAAATTTTTAGCCTCTTTTTTTCATCATAGTCCGCTTCGAGATCAAAGACTCTTTTTTTATAACTTTCTATATCTCTATAATCATATCCATAAAAATTACTGATTTTTTTAAAATCAAAAATATAGTCCATGAAAAGACTATTATAATAAAACTTCCTTGTTCTTATTTCTCTTGACTCGATCATTTATATATAAAGACTTATTAAATAAAAACTAATCTGTATAATATTTTATATAATATCGTATAATTATCCGGGCAACAAATAGTTATCATAAGAGATTTGAACTCGAATTTAACATTACATTTTAAAAAACCATTTAATGTCGGAGAAATATCTCATTCTGACGCTTCGGGCAGCAGCGGAGGAATCAATTGCCCAGGATACATAAAACTAACATCAAGAATAGATAAAAATATAATCAGCGATATAAAGTTTAAAGCATTTGGCTGTAATTATACCATTGCCGCAGCTAGTTATCTTACTAATCTCATCAAAAACAAGGATATTCTTCAGTCCACTTTTATAACCGGAAAAGAATTGGAAAAACACCTTGGAAAATTTCCGGCAGGCAAAAAATATGTACTTAATATAACTATAAATGCTCTTAACAACCTGATCAGCGATTATATTTCAAAATCTCATAACGGGAATATTTATGAAAAAAACATCAAAAGAGTCGTAGTGGCCATGAGTGGAGGAATCGACAGCTCCATGGCTGCCAGGTTTTTAAAAGACGATGGATGGGAAGTAATCGGTGTCACAATGAAATTGCTTCCCGATGATTTCGACCGGAAGAATAATACAAAGACCTGTTGTTCCCTTAAAGACATAGAAACAGCAAGAAAAGTATCTCTCAAACTCGATATCCCGCATATTGTAATAAATTTTGTCAGTCCATTTGAGAAAAAAATAATAAATCAGTTCTGTAAGGAATATCAAAAGGGATGTACTCCCAACCCCTGCGTGGAGTGTAATAAATACATCAAATTCGGAGCACTTTTAGAAAAAATAAAAACTCTTGGTGCAAGTTACCTTGCTACAGGTCATCACTGCAGAATCGAAAAATCATCTTACAGCGGACTATTTGAAGTTAAAAAAGGAGTTGATAAGAACAAAGACCAGAGTTATATATTATGGAAACTCAGCCAGGATCAGCTATCCTTGATCAAAACGCCAATCGGGATGTTCTCAAAAGACCATATAAAAAAAGAAGCAGAAAAGATTTTTCCTTTTTTAAAAAATAAAAGCGAGAGTCAGGACATTTGCTTTATACCTGAAAATAATTATCATTCATTTCTGGCATCAAGACTCCGGAAAATAGAAAAAGGGAATATTTTAAATACCAGGGGCGAGATCATTGGGACACATAAAGGATATCCTTTTTATACTGTAGGCCAAAGAAAAGGTCTGGGCATAAGTCATTCGAAACCTCTTTATGTAAAAGAGATAATACCTGAAAAAAATATTATTATAGCAGGTGAAGAACAAGATATTTTACAGGGATCCTTTAGAGTCAAAAATATCAATTTTATTGCCGGCAGTCCCCCTGGAAAAAATTTCAGGGCAATGGTTAAAATAAGATACAACTTTAAAGAGACCCCTGCTGAGATAAGAATCGAAGATAAAAAAACAGTCACTGTTATATTCGATACTCCTCAAAAAGCTGTCACGCCCGGGCAATCGGCAGTTTTTTATATCGATGATACCCTGATAGGAGGAGGTATAATCATAAAAACTTAAAAATCCTAGTCTTCTATCCCCCAGTATTCTTCTGCTTCTTCCTCCATCTTCGTGAGTCTGTCGTAGTAATCCGGAAATTCATTTAAATGGGCCAGTGCGATTTTTCCCGTCATCAATGGATCGTCATCAGAAACATTTGTATTGGGATCAACTTTTCCATGCTCCAATTCAACATCCATTCCTGCTCTGAATTGCTCTATGTCGAATTTGGACCAATCGATTCCAAGTTCCTCACCAATCTTCATTGCTTCTTCGGCAGTAAAATTCTTCTTTTCGTTCATATTCTATTCCTCCCTAATCTCTAAGTTTATAATGGATAAATCAAAATCCTTTTATAAATTATAAAATACCTGATTTTAATTTCAAGATTTTTAAAAATTCTTCAAAAATATCGAAATATCTATTGACATACGGAGTGCCATTTGCTATATTGAAAACACCCTTAAAGCAGGAGGTAACTTTCAGAAGTAGCTGAAATCTACAGACGAAAGAATGTAAAAAGTAAGTTACTTTCTAAAAAGAACCTAAGAAAAGTTTTAAGGGAGTGACCCCAAGATGTTGAGTAGCCTAAGGCGCGAGCTAAGGTAAAAGGTAACTTGGGGTTTCTTTTTTGCCTCAATTCAGATTTCGAATTGATTGAGCATACCGGATGTAAACCAAAGTAAATAATAATTATTTTTTTAATTTGACCCCTTCATAATTTGACACCTTCTTTATAATTTCTTTAAATTATGAAAATACTCTTGTTTCTTTTTAGATAAAGCATCGTCATTTACAAACTATAATTGCAAAAAAAACTTAAAATAAGTAAAATATTAAAAATTAAAATCTATAAAAGAGGGATTTATGGACAACCCCAGGTTCGCTTTCTTTGAAGGTAAAATAGTTCCTATAAAACAGGCCAAAGTAGATATAAGGACAAATGCGCTGCAGTATGGTACCGGAATTTTTGAAGGTATCAGATGTTACTGGAATGAAAAAAATAAATCAAATTATATTTTCAGAATGGAAGACCACTACAAAAGATTTATGTCTAATTCCAGAATAATGATGATAGATATAAAATATTCCATAAAAGAACTCTGTGACATAACTGTAGAACTGCTAAAAAAAGAAGAATATAATGAGGACTGTTACGTAAGGCCATTTGCTTATAACAGCGGATTAAATATAGGACCCAAATTAGTAGGAAATAAACAGGATCTTTTCATATATACCATACCGCTTGGAGAATATCTGGATATAAGCAAACCAATAAGTGTCTGCATTTCTTCATGGGATCGCATACCTGATAATTCCATACCTCCGCGTGCAAAAATATCCGGATCATATGTAAATGCAGCATTTCAAAAAACGGAAGCATTATTAAACGGTTATGATGAAGCACTCGTCCTGACAGCTAATAGTAAACATGTCAGTGAAGGAAGCGCCATGAATGTTTTTATGGTCAAGAACGGTAATTTGATAACTCCCCCGGTAACCGATGAAATATTAGAAGGAATCACCAGAGATACGGTAATAAAACTTGCCAAAGACAACGAAAATATAGATGTCATTGAAAGATCGATAGACAGAACAGAGCTTTACACGGCTAATGAATTATTTTTCTGTGGGACCGGTGCTCAGATTTCTCCAATAGGAAGTGTGGATAAACGTCCTGTTGGAAACGGTGAGATGGGTCCGATTACAAAAAAACTCCAGGAACTTTATTTCCGAGTGGTAAAAAATGAAATCAGCAAATACTCCGATTGGTGTAAGAAAGTTTGACAGGACATCAGTTATTTGGCATTTATTTGCTTTAATTCAATAAGTATCTCTTTTAATAGAGTCAGCTGGAGCCTTCTGAAATCAACATCGCTTGAGAGTTTTGCCCACTTTCTGGGATTTTCTTCAGGGATATATTTATCAAGTTCCGATAATATGTCTGCCATGTTCCACTTCCTTTCATAAATGGAGCGGACTACGGGAGTCGAACCCGCCTCTTGAGCTTGGGAAGCTCATGTACTACCGATATACTAAGCCCGCTTTACCAAATCAATACTTTTTAGAATAAATCCAATCTTATTTTTATTCTTCAACCTTAATTCCGCTATTTAACCTTGATCCCAGAGTAAATCATATTCCTATATGTTCCGGCTACTTGTCATTCTCTTCTGTTTCAATAATTCCCTCTTCTTCTGCCGGTGCTGCTTCAGCCGCTTTTTCTTTTATGTCTTTCTTCACCGGTTTTTTCCCTTTTTCTCCTGAAACAAGACCAACAATGGTAAGATTTGTTTTTATGACTTTAATACCCAGCTTACCGGATACTATACCGGCAGCTCCGCTTATTATTTCCTGCATCTTTTCGGGAATATTTGCATCATCGCTTAATTTGGAATTCATATCTATTATTATACCTGTTGGCTTTGGAATTATTTTTACCCTGACATCCTCTACCCCATCTATTTTTGCCACTTCGTTTTTAACCTGTCCTGCCACCGTTTCGAGTGTTACCATGGCATTTCCTGTTTTAGAACTGGATATATTGGCTGCTCTTGTTCTTTTTCTATAGAATTCCAAAATCAGAATAAATACACTGATTGCAAATACAGCCACTAAAGCAAGAAATGCAACAAATGCATTAATACTATTTTCAGGATTAAAAATTCGCAGTGCCAGATCTGACCATTCAAAATATTCTGCAAAGACATTTATCATAGATACGAGTGAGATAGCGATTATAAATACAAGCGTCAGTATGACCACTATTTTGTTAAATATATTCATTTGATACCTCCGTAATCCTTTATTTTTAAAAAACATTTAAAGATTATAATAGGCACTATAAAAAGTCAATAAATCGGGACCATACAGAAAATGGAACAGCCTTTAAAATTATTAAAACAATTATTTCAAAAAACAGTCCAATAAAATGTAGATTTTACAATGTTTTTCTGGATTGATTCATTAATCATCAGGTATAATGTCTGATGTTTATTATATTTAACTAACAGGATAAAAAACATGAAAACACTTATAGTTTTAAACCCTTCTTCTGCAAAAGGAAAAGCTCTGGGAATAAGAGAGCTTATCGAATCGGAATTCAAAAAACTTGAATTGGACTATCGTATCCATATTAGTAAAAGTTCACAGGACATTATGGATACTGTAAAAAGTAACCTAAAAAATGATTTCTCTAATTTTGTAGCCGTGGGGGGCGATGGCACCGTTCACTATATGGCAAATGCCCTGGCGGGAACCGATAAAAAGCTGGGTGTAATACCTACCGGTTCCGGAAATGATATCTCGACAAGCCTGGGTATTCCTTCCGATATTATAAAATGCTGCCAGATAATAAAAAAAGGTAAAACAAAAAGATTGGATCTTGGCCTAATAAATGATAAATACTATTACGTTTGCGTTGCAGGTTCCGGTTTTGATTCGCAGGTAAACGATCTTGCAAATAATACCCGCCTGCCCCTAAAGGGACCGATAAAATATACTTATGCAGTTTATAAAACCCTGATCACGTTTAAATCAAAGAGATTGTTTATAGATTATGATAGCAATCGGAGAGAGATTTACGGAATGATGATCGCTGCCGCTAATATGCCCATGTATGGAGGCGGTATGAAAATAACCCCTGCAGCCGATCCGCAGGACGGGCTATTTGATATATGTATAATAAAAAGAATGAGTAAATTACACTTTATAAAAATTTTCCCAAAAGTCTACGAGGGAAAACACGTCGGAGATATTCATGTCGAGATTTTCAAAACCAACAGTTGTTTGATTGACAGTGAATACCGGTTCAGTGTTTTTGCCGATGGAGAATATATCTGTAAATTACCAGCCAATTTCAAGATAGTGCCAAAAACATTGAATTTTATTGTCGGGAATTAATATCTTACCCATGCACCGTCTTTTACTACGAAGACTGTCGATAACGGGCTTATTCTATCGCCAATAGAATCGAATTCAATGTGTCCCACAATTCCGTCAAAAGAAATAGTTCTGAGTTCGTCTATATAATCTTGAGGTAAAATAGAGTTGGACTGTTTCATAGCCTCGATAATCACGAAAACAGAATCATAACTGTAAGGAGCATATGTTCCCGGTCCCTCAATACTGATATCCTGATCATCCAGCTGATTTAAATAATTATTAAAATCATACCAGAAACTTACTGCTTTAGGATCTTGAGAATAATCGGCCAGAGAAGGAGGTTCGGGAATCACTGCAATCAAACCCTCAAGGTACTGAGCATCTTCCAATACAAAAATGTTATCATCCATTCCCATTGTTTCTGTAATGAAGTTTGTCTCCAGACCAATTTCTCTTACCCTGGATATAAGAGTTGCCACCTCACTATAGGTTGCACAATAAAATATCGTATCAGGACCTTCTATCAATAAGTTCTCTGCAATAATTCCTGCATCCTCTTCATTTATTTTTATTGACATCGGCTGAAGAGTTTCAATGCCATTATCGGATAATACCTCCCTCAGGTAATCTACCAGTCCTATCGAATATTCCTCCTGGTTGTTTATAAGTATAATTTTCTGTGGATTGATTTCATTTATAATAAAATCCGCAATATTTTCTACTTTCTGTTCATTATTCATTACCATTCTGAAAAAAACATCTCCGGTCCCCGAGATCTCCGGATCCTGGGCGGACGGAGAAATTATAGGTATACCAAATTCATCGTAGACAGGTACGGAAGCTATAGTGGTTCCATCAAATGTCGATCCTATTACTCCGGCTACACCCTCGTCTACCATCTCCTGGGCAATCAGAAAAGCTTTTTCCGGATTGCCTTCATCGTCTTTGGTAACAATTTCAATTTCATAGTCGAATCCGCCTATTCTTACCGGAGATAATTTTGAAGCAGCAAGTTTTACACTGACCAGCTGATCTTCTCCGAAAGATCTATATTCACCGGAAAGAACTGATTGATTACCGATCTTGATCACTCTCTGTCCTGATTCGCATGCCTGAAGATTTATAAGTAAGAAAATCGATAAAAAAATGATTAAAATCAGAAAAGAAAATTTAAAAACAGGAGTTGAAAACATTCTTTTTGAATTCATTTATTCGCTCCAGAATATAAAAAATCAAAATTAAGATAAAAAATAATAGGAAGATTATATAGGATTATAGCAAAAAAAACCAAAATAATAATTATTTTTGGTAAAAGTATGCTAAAATTCAAAAAATAATACCTGTTAGTCAACCCGGAACATCTTTTTTTTGTATGAGTAAACCAATTTTTCAAATAAACAAAAGACTTAAAGAAACATATGACTACCTGTGCACATTTGATATACCTCAAAGAGTCGATTTTGGATTGATACTTGGGTCATTCCTTGAAAAATGTATAGAATTTTTACCCCTGCAAGATAAGATAACTCTTGAAATGGTCAATGTACCTCATATGCTTGTTCCAAAAATACCCGGACATGGCCGAACCATCGTTTGTGGGAAGCTGGAAAATAAAACTATTCTGATATTCTGCGGAAGACTTCACCTGTATGAAGGGTATGATATGAGAGAAGTGGTGTACCCTGTAAGTCTATTATCACATCTGTCAGCCGCTAATTTAATAGTCACCAATTCGGCAGGAGGAATAAATCCGGAATTTGCCGAAGACGATATAATGATCATAAAAGACCATATAAATCTAATGGCTGATAATCCTTTCTTTGGCAGTAAGTATGATACCCGGCATGATTATTTTATAGACATGAGCTGTCCTTATGATAAAAGACTAACGGATATAGCAATTAAATCAGAAAAAGATACCGGTTTAAGATTAAAGCAAGGTATATACGCAGGTGTAAAAGGACCGGTTCTTGAGACTAATGCCGAAATAAATGTTATGCGTAAACTGGGAATAGACGCAGTAGGAATGTCAACTGTTCCGGAGGTCATAATGGCAAATTTTCTAAAAATAAAGGTGCTGGGCCTATCACATATAAGAAACATGGCAGGACGTAAGCACTCTGCCTCCGGGAATGATATGAAATTCAGCCATTTTGAAGGTTATAAAAAAGAAATCTTCATAGGCGAAAAGATTGCTAAATTAATTGAAAATATTTTAAAAAAAGCATAAATTATAATAATTAGTAATCAATAAAGGAGGTAAAATGAGCAAAGTGGCAATAATTACCGATAGTACTTCTGACTTACCGGTGGAATTGGCTAAAGAATTGGACATAAAGATTATTCCGCTTACGGTAATCTTCGGGGAGGAAAGTTTTCTGGATGATGGAAAAGATATAACAATAAATGATTTTTATAAGAAAATCAGAACATCCGAAAAACTGCCCACTACAACCCAGCCCACCCCAAAAGACTTTATAGAAGCGTATACGGATATCCTTAAAAAAAGTGAAAGCATAATATCTATTCATATTTCCAAAAAGATGTCCGGTACCATAAATTCCGTAGAAATGGCAAAAAAAGATATGCCCGATAGGGATATAGAATTAATTGATTCCGGGTATGTTAGTATGGCTCTGGGTTTTTTAGTATTAAAGGCGGCTCAGATGGCAAAGGAAGGCAAATCAAAAGAAGAGATTTTAAAAAGTATATATGATCTAAAGCCAAAGATTAAAGTATTATTTGTACCCAGCACGCTGGAATATTTAAAAAAGGGCGGGAGAATAGGAAAGGCAAAAGGTCTTATCGCCTCACTTCTGGAAATAAAACCAATACTTACTATTCATGACGGTGAGGTATCTCAATTTAAAACTGCAAGAAGATGGAACCAGGCCAAAACAGAATTAATAAATTCCATGAAAACTATGGTAAAAAATCCTCAAAACCTCATAGTATCGGTAGGAGATTCCGACGCAAAAGAAGATGCGGCCGAAATATATGAAAAGATAAAAGAGACGTTCAACCCAAAAAAAATATTCAGGGTGGATATTGGTGCCGTAGTTGGAACACATCTGGGACCAGGGGGTTTATGCATAATTTTCTATGAAGAATAACAATAGACAAACACAAACCGGTTTCTATAAAAAAGAACTTAGAAAAATAATTCAAAATAGAAGAGATAGCATGCAGATCCGGTATAGAAAGAAAATAAGCAAAATAATAGCAGCTAAATTTCTTGATACGGTTAATTATAAAAATTCAGGTAATATTTTAATTTACTATCCCTTCAGAAGCGAAATTGATACAACCATAGTCATAAAAAAAGCTCTGAAGGATGGTAAAAATATCATACTTCCACAGGTCAGTGATCAGCAATTAGAACTCTTTTATGTAAATGATCCGAAAAAGCAGCTAAAAAAAGGGGCTTACGGGATCCTGGAACCCAATACTGTCTTATGCAGAAAAGCAAAAATCTCCGATATAGATCTGGCTATTGTCCCGGGGGTAGGTTTTGATAAAAACCTTAACCGTCTGGGATATGGCGGCGGCTTTTATGACAAACTTCTCCTGCGTATTCCGAAGGGAGTAAAAAAAATAGCATTATGTTTTGATATACAGGTAATCGACAGTATCCCTGTATCAAAAGATGATATCAAAGTCGATCTTTTGATAACTGATACCGGAATTTATCATCCTTGAAATATTTTTATGTTGTATAGATTATAGACTCCGGTAAGATGAAAAGAATAATAATAACCGTGTAACAGAAGACAAAATAAAAATAAATGAATGATCACAATAATGCCGGTATTGCAATTCTTATTCCGGCCTATAATGAAGAGAAGTATATTGGAGCGGTAATCAAAGGTTGTCTTGGGTATAACCTTGATATAATCGTAGTCGATGATGGTTCAACCGACAATACCATTAAGATTATAGAATCAATAAAAACTCCGGAAAATATTAAAATAATACCAATCAAACATATTATAAATAAAGGAAAGGGACAGTCGCTTAAAACAGGTTTCAATCATATTATCAAGGACAATTATTCGGGGGTTATAACCATCGATGCTGACGGACAGCATGATACCCGTGAAATAAAGAATTTCCTGGAAGTTATAGAAAAAGAAAAACCGGATTTGATAATCGGAAACCGGCTTGATAATACTAAAAATATGCCCTTTATAAGATTGGCCACAAATGTCTTTACTTCCTGGATCATTTCCAATATTGCAGATAGGAAAATCAGTGATGTCCAGTCCGGGTTCAGATACATAAGCACGAGAGTTTTAAAAAATATCAAACTGGAAACCAGGAACTTCGATACCGAACCGGAAATTGTGATCAAGGCCAGCTGGCTGGGATATAATATCAAAAATATACCTATCACAACTATATATCATAAAGACTTCGTCAGTTATGTGAATCCCGTTACCGATACCATTAAATTCTTCAAACTGGTATTCAACAGTCTTAAATGGAAGAGCAAATTTAATAAGAAATCGCAGACAATCCTTTAAAAAATCTGATATAACTCATAAAAAACTGCAGAAACAAGCATTGCGAATATGATGACCATGGAAGAAATCGGAATAGCTTTATTCTTGAATTTATTTCTATTTATGTATTCACCCGTGGTCATAGCCATGACCCGGTAAAACATTTCAATGGAAAAAAGTATTATTACTTCTCCCGGGATAGAAGTCCCGTGTCTTATGGTTCCTGAAAACAGAAAAATAATGGTAAAAACACCGGTGACAAAGCTTAAAGGAAGAGCAGCCTTCAAGTAACCCAGACCAAAATATCCTAAAGTGGATAAAAGATTTCCCAGAAAAATAGCCACCAATATATAATTGAAGGACATGCCTTCCCGGTATTCACGTATTCCAAAAACACCCTGCAGTATTTTGAATTTATCCGTTATGAACACACTGGCATTCTTGAAAAAATAAAAAAATATAAAACCCAGAGCGGCTCCCGCAAGTAAAACGAGCAGGCATTTTAAAAAGATTGAAAAATACTGTTTTAACATTCTAAAGGATTTTCTTCTTTTATTATCTCTATCATTATGCCGCTTATTTTTCTATCGAAGTCCTTATCGGCACATCTTTCCAGCTCTTTTATGGCTTTTTTCTGTGTCAACGCTTTTTTATAAGGCCTGTTGGAGGTCATTGCATCGTAAGCATCCGCTACTGTAAGTATTTTGGCAAAAAGAGGGATTTTATCTCCCTTTATCCCGTATGGATACCCGCCGCCATCAATTTTTTCATGATGATGCAGTATTGCTTTTGCCGAATTTTTTAAAAATACGATTTCTTTTACTATTTCATATCCTACTTCGGGATGCTTCTTCATCTCTACCCAATTAGCATCATCATACTTCCCCGGTTTGTTTAGGATGCTTAAATCTATCTGCACCTTACCTATATCGTGTAAATTCGCAAGATTTGTCAATATGTCGACATCGTATTCGTTGAGCCTTAACTTCCTGGCAATCTTTTCGGTATATTCGGCTACCCTTATAGAGTGCCCTGCAGTATATGGATCTTTTGCATCTATTATCTTCACAATCTGCATAATGCTGTTTATTAGAGCCTTTCTTTCTTTGATTCTAAGCATATAAGCATATTGTGCAATTATTAATGGAAGAGACGTAAATATTACTGTTGGTGGCCCGTATAATTTATAGAGAAAAGATATAAAAATTGCCATTACGGCTAAAAAAAATATAAATGGGATTAACCATGCATAATTATAGATCCATATATTAATAAAATTTTTATTTTCACTTAAAGAGATAGCAATTGCTGTGAGTATTGTGTTTACAAGAAAGCCAATATATGCAGCTAAAAATAAAAAACTAATATTTGCAGGATTAAAAAAACTTATAGCAGTCCTATTGAATGTGCTTTCAAATATAATACTTGCAACACCCATTAATAAAAAATATTGTCCAGTATTAAATAGATGTTTATAGTAAGGAACTTTTTTGACAAATTCTTTTATGTTAAAAATTGAAAATGCAGTCACTAAAATAGCCGTAGATGGACCAAAAAGTATTAGACTGGCAAGAGAAATTGCAGGATTTACTGAAACGCTACCAGTTCGCGGAAGTGATGCCGATAGATTATCAGCCGTAAATGCCAGCAATCCGAACAGCACCACTCCAACTAATGATATATCCCTATATCTAAAAAGAATATAAGTAAATATAGATAGCCCTGCTAAAAATATAAAAAAAACGTATATATTTAAAACAAAGCTACTTTTCTTTTCTGTCAAAATTACTTGCTCCTATATTTTAGCTAAAATATAGAGCATTATACCAGAAAAAAAGAATTGTTATAATATTAATTTTGCCGCCAGATTACCATCTAACTTGACCAGCTATTCCAATAAGGGAAGCCAGTGCTATCAAAATTCTTACTAATTTTTTCATTATTTTCACCTCCTTAAAGAAAAATAAACCAACATTTACTAAATTTTACTTCTATACCAGTTCTTAAAAACTTCGATATAATTTTTTATTTCCTGGTTGAATATCAATAGAACTATAATAATTATCAAAATTACAATTACTGCTACCGCTACCTTCTCCCATACGGTAAATCTGGATTTATTTTCCTCGTTACCAACCATCACATTATAAATTTATATTGATTGCCTGGTCCTGCTTTCTATAAAATCATCCAGGCTGCTTGCAGGGATCCTCCAGGAACTTCTGCCTTCCCTTACCTTGAATCCTTTGAGCCTTCCTGTTTTAAGTAAATTCCAAATATTGTCTACCGATAATTTCAAGATTCTTGCAACCTGCTCGGCTGTATATAACACCGGTTCCCTGTAGTCCGGTTTTGCTTCCTCTGCGCCTATGAATTCTTTTAAAAACGCCTCAAGGTCATCTTCTTTTATTCTTATGGCTTTACCCATCCTTATAGCCGGCAGCTTCTTGAGCATAACCACTCTTATCACCTCTGCTTCGCTTATACCAACCAATTCCGATACTTCTTTTATGGTGTATAATTTTTTTTCTTCATCCATTATTAAAAGATGACTTTCTTTAGATCAGGCATACCTGTCTGCAAATCAAGAATATTGAAAGAATTTCTGCCGCTGGCTATAATCCTTCTTTTATCTTCGGGTATAAAAGATATCCGGTCATATACTGAAATACCCGAGACATCTCTCCATTCATCTATATATGTCATTTCATTCCGGTTGATCTTATTGAAAATGATCCCTTTTTTCTGTCCGGGTGGAAGAAATTTTTGAAAATTGATTACACGTGAAATCAGTTTTATATCAGGAGATAGGACCAGGATCGAGGTGGTTGAAAGATTCAGCATCTCCAGCGAAATATTGTCATATCGGAAAGGAACATCGGCTATTATTATGTCATATTTGTTCCTGGCAGAATAAATTATACTATCCAGCATATCTATATTGAATTTATCGCTCTGATATATAGACAATGGCGGCTGAAGGATATCTATCTTATCATTACCTGCCAGACTTATAATGGATTTATCAAAACAATCTTTCCCCTGGGTGATCTTTTCGATAAACACACTTAAATTCGGTGATAAATTCAAATCAAGATTAATAGCGAGATCCGATGGGCCCTCACAAAAATTCAAATCTATGATCAGTATTTTCCCTCTGACAATATCTTTCAAATACCAGGCGAAATTAAAGACTATGCTGGTTTTCCCGACTCCACCCTGAACGGAGTAGAAAGAAATCACCTGCTGCGGTATGAATCTATAACTATCTTTGTCTTTTGAATCCAATTTAGGATTCAAATTGTCTACGATCTCCAGTATCCTCTTCAGATCATCTATCTTCTCTATACTTCCGGTAAAAATATTTCCGGATAGAAGACCCTTCTTTTCCTTCGAATCGGTAATAATAAGCTCACTGCTGGTATTATTATTTATATAATCTGAAATTTCCTTATAATTCTTTAATTTTGCCGATAATACAATATATTTTGGCATATATTCTTCCAAATAATGCTTGATATAATTTGTATTGTTTAAAACCAATATATCGTGATTTTGCAGTTTTATCCGGGGTATATTTTTGGTGAGCTCTTTATTTTCTGTTATTATAAGGATTATTTCCATTTTTTTGGAACGCTGCGAAATTTATAATAAAAAAATTATAAAATATTTATAGATTAATAATAGAACTATAATATTCATTTGTCAACGGTTTTTTTGGCTAATGCACTGTTTGATACTGTTATTCTCTGCTGGAACTTTAAAAGATATGGAATTTTAAATTATTGTGGGGTTATATCGGATTATTATAGTTAATTTAGTTATATGATAAGAATGGGTAGGTTTTTTCTAGTTAAAATATACTTAAATGAGTCTTAATTTGAAAGGAGTTTTACAGCTAATTTTAAATCTTTATCCGATTTTACGCTGATTTCTTTATAAATCGATTTTTCACCGGCAATTATTTTTATATTTTTTTTGGGTACGCCAATCTTACCGGAAATAAAATTTATCAGTTCTTTATTTGCTTTCCCCTTCTCGGGTACAGCAGCAAGTTTTATTTTTATCCTGTCTCCGTAAATACCATTAATGCGGGTCAAAGCGGAATTAGGTTTTATAAGCAATTTTATTGTTTCAGTCTTCATCGGTTTTAAAGAAATCATTGATTATATCCGGATTGGCTATATCTATTTTCTTTTTCACTCTCTTTGGTTTATATTCATAATCAATTTCTTCAGTCTCTTCGGATTCATAAATAATAGATTTCTTCTTTTTTCCCCCACCGGCTTCTTCCTCCTTTTCTTCTTCTTCTTTCTCCTCTTCACCAACTTTTTCTTGTTCTTCTTCTATTTCTTTTTCCTCCTCTACTTTTGAATTTTCTTTTCCTTCTTTCTCTTTGATACCTTCAAGTATATTTAATTCTTTTTCGGTAGGATATTCTGTTTTTTTACTTTCTTTATTATTCTTATCTTCATCAGTTCTATCAATATCAAACTCCTCATCTTTAATCTCAGAAATATCAAAATATTTTCCTTCTGCTACCTTTGAAGTACTTTTTTTGAGATCATCTGCCAGCTTTTCAATCTTACCTTTAAAGTCTTCATACTTCAGGCTCAGTTCCTTTATATCCCTTTCCAGTTCTGCTTTTCTGGTCAATAAATCCTTATATGCTTTTTCCTGCTCGGCTACTTTGGTTCTTATCAACTCCTCGGCTTCAAGTTCTGCCTTCTGTTTTATATCTTCTGCAATCTTATGAGCAGATACAAGTGCCTCCTGGATAACTCTTTTCATCTCACTTGATTCTTTGTTCCCCTCGTATTTTAGTTTTTCTATATTTTCCTGAAGCTCTTTTTGAGATCTTTGTAATTTATCGAACTCTACCGTAAGAATGTCCAAAAATTTATCGACCTCTTCAGGTTTGTATCCTTTAAATACAACATGAAATTCTTTTTTCTGGATATTCTCCGCATTTATATTCATTATTTCCTCCCCATACTCTTTTATCCGTATTATCTATATTTTATATAAAACCGCAAAAACACTGCAGCTTTTTAATCAAGCAGATTCTGCAATTCATTTGCTCTCTTTTTTGCACCTTCTACGGCTTCATAAACTATTTTATCAAGTTTATTTTTTTCAAATTCTTTAAGGGCTCTTTCGGTGGTGCCGCCCGGAGATGCAATTTTTTTGATTAAATCGTCAAGCTCCATTCCGGATTTATCAATGACAGTTCCTGCGCCATTCATTGTTCCAATGACTAATTTTTTTGATATTTCCGGATCCAGCCCATTTTTTATTCCGGATTTTATCAGATATTTACAGAAAAGAAAAAAATAGGCCGGTCCACTCCCATTTAAAGCAGCCGCCAGGTTCTGGTATTTATCATCGATTATTACATAATCTCCTGTACTCTTTATTAATTTCTCGGTAAAAGATAAATCCTCATCTCTTGTAAATCTGCCCTTGCTTATGGCTGACATACCCTTTTTAAACAAAGCAGGATAGTTGGGCATTACCCTTATAACTGAAGCATTTGAATCCAATGTCTTTTCTATATAATCTGTAGATATGCCGGCTGCAATGCTTATAATTGAATTTATCTTATTGTCGAAACAGGTCTTGATCTCCTTTAGTACTGTTTTTATATCTTTTGGTTTTACAGATAAAAGAACATATCTGCATTTTTTTATAACATCCGAAATTCCTCCGGCCTGATTCACCCTATAATTGGTTTCAATATATTCTCTACGGCAATCATCAATGTCATAAGACACAATTTCATCGTTGTTTAAAAAACCTGAATCCAGTATTCCTCCAAGTATTGCTTCACCCATATTTCCGCAGCCTATTATTCCGAGTTTATAACTGCACAAATAAATACCTTCTTTTCCTAAAAGTGATCATAAAAACCCTCTTCCCGCAGCAGTTCCTTTTCTTCGGAACTGACTTCTACATTAAAGGGGGTGATTAAAAAAACTTTTTCTGCTACCTTTTTAATATTCCCTTCCAGAGCATAAGTAAGCCCGCTGCAAAAATCGATCACTCTTTTACCTAATTCCTGATCAGCTTTCTGCAGGTTGATTATCACGGGAATATCATTCTTGAAATTATCAGCAATTACTTGTATCTCCTCGAATTCTTTGGGTTCTGCAACAAAAACCCTCGACTTGACTCCATCTCTTCCTGAACCAATCAATGAGATTTTTCTGGGTGGCCTTGAACCAAAAATATGACCCCTCCTTGGACTCTCTTTTTCATTAACAGAGTCTATTTTACCACTTTTATCCCTCAATGTTCTGACTTTTACTTTTTCTGTTTCCCTGCCTTCCATCTCGTCCAGATCTATTTCATCTTCATCGGATATGCCAAAAAAAGAAAGAGTCTTCTTAAAAAATCTGCTCATTTGCCCTCCTCTGTATGATTAAATGTTTATTTAAAAATGATAGAACCGATCCTTATCATAGTGGCACCTTCTTCGATCGCTAACCTGTAATCATTGCTCATTCCCATAGATAGTTCCCGTAGCATAATATTTTTAAAATCTTTATTCGACTTATCTCTGAGAGTCTTAAGTCTTTTAAAGATATCCCTCAGGTATTCGAAATCATCAGTCAGAGGTGCGACAGTCATCAATCCCGCTATCTCTATATTTCTGAAATTCAATGATTTTTCAATAAAACCATGCAGGTCGGCCTGATTTATACCAAATTTAGACTGTTCTCCCGAAATATTGACCTCTATTAATAATTTTTGAACTTTATCTAGTTTTCTGGCTTCATCATTCACTTTACTTAAAGTATTTATATCATCTATCGAATGTATGAATTCTACCAGAGGAACTACTATTTTTATTTTCCTGCTCTGGAGATGTCCAATAAAATGCCATACCGGACCTCCTTTAATCACATTATATTTTTCCTCCAGCTGGTCAGCCCTATTTTCGCCAAAATTTCTGATACCAAGATCATAGACCGATTTTACCTGCCCGGCAGAAGCATATTTCACAGCAGCTATGATTGTTATATCCCTGCTTTCTCTGCCGATTTTTTTACAGGTTAGCTCTATTTCTTCTTTTAGATTATCGATATTTCTTCTTAATCTATCAGGCTCTTTAATTGAATCAATACTATTTTCCATATTCAAATAACTATGATTACTTGATAATCGCTATTCCCGCCTGTCTTCCGGTTGCTTTGTTTCTCCGATATGAAAAAAAATCCTCGTTACAATGGGTACACTTCCCACAATCAAAAATATTTTCTTCATATATCCCTGATTTTTCCAACTGAATATGATTTAGTTTAACGAGGTCCAAATAAATATCATTGTTTTTCTTTGTAAAAAAACTCCCCGAACCAAATTTATCCGTAAAACTTTTTAACACACTACTGTCGATTTTATAACAGCATTTTCTTATACTGGGACCAAAAGCAACAAAGATATCTCTGCTTTTACTTCCGAAATTTTCCTTCATATATGAAATTACTTTTGCCGCCAATCCCTGTAAAGTTCCTTTCCACCCGGCATGAACGGCAGCAATCACTTTTTTGTTTGTATCTGCCATCAGTATTAGATTACAGTCCGCTCCCATCACCATAATCGGGATATCCTTCAAATCCGTAATCAGACAATCAGCTTCCTTCATGATTTTGTCCGATTCAAGATTCATATTTTTATCGATGTTCAATATATTTGTTCCGTGGACCTGTTTTACCGAATATATTTTTCTCATTTTTTTCAGTTCCAGTTTCTTTAAGATCATTTCCCTGTTCTTCCTGACATTTTCCTCATTCCCGCCGGCATAATAATCGAGATTAAAAGAATTAACTCCGTCGCTACCCGGTCCGCTGTTTCTTGTTGTAAAGCATAAAATTATTCCATGATTATTTTTTAAATAGTTTGATAAATATACTGGAAGGTTATGTGCCGATATATTTTCCATTCCTGTCATTTCAAACTTTCCGATCATTTGAGACTAGAACTATTTTTTATTTTTTCTCAAGAAAGTAGGTATATCAAGATAGTCGTCATCTTCCAAAGACTTGAAGTCATCTTCCGAAACTTTTTTGAAATCTTCTTTTTTACTTTTTCCGGACAGTATCTCTTTTTCAAATTCAAATAATTTTTTCTCTACTTCTTTTTTCCTCTTCTGACCCTCATCCAATTTTACTTTTTGAGCTTTTCGTGATTCAAATCCGGTGGCAATAATAGTGACCTTTACATTATCATTCATACTCTCATCGATTACCGCACCAAAGATAATATTAGCGTTTGGGCTGGAAGCATTTCTTATGATTTCCGCTGCCTGGTTGACCTCAAAAAGTTTTAAATCGGGCCCACCGGATATATTGAGAAGGATCCCGTTTGCTCCTTCTATTGAACTCTCGATCAAAGGACTGTTGATTGCATTCTGGGCAGCTTTGATAGCCCTGCTTTCACCGGATGCCATTCCATCCCCGAGTATTGCATTTCCCGCATTTTTGATAATCGATTTTACATCTGCGAAGTCCAGATTTATAAGCCCGGGCAGAGTTATCAAATCGGTGACCCCTCTTACACCTGCTCTCAGTACGTTATCTGCCAATCTAAACGCATTGAGAAGTGTTGTGTTATCATCGGAAATTTCGAGCAGCCTGTCATTTGGTATGATTATCAGAGTATCGACTTTATCTTTCAAATTGTCGACTCCCTCTTCAGCCTGACACATTCTTTTCCTGCCCTCAAAGGTGAATGGTTTTGTCACAACCGCGACCGTCAGACACCCTGCCTCTCTGGCAGCTGCTGCAATAATAGGAGCCGCACCGGTTCCCGTCCCACCGCCTTCGCCTACGGTCAAAAATATCATATCTGCATCTTTCACAACTTCTTTAATGGATTCTATAGATTTTTCAGCAGCTACTCTTCCTATTTCAGGGTTAGATCCTGCACCCAGTCCGCTTTCGCCTATCAGCACTTTCCTGTCGGCACTTGACATCATAAGTGCCTGGGCATCAGTATTTATTGCCACAAACTCGCATCCGCTCAAATTATCTTCCATCATCCTGTTTATGGCATTGCTGCCGCCTCCTCCTACCCCTATCACTCTTATGACTGCATAATAGCTTTTATCAAAATCCATGCTCACTGCTATCACCTACTTTCATTTTTTAAAATTTTTAAAATAAAATCTCTAAACCTGTTTAAAAAAGTATATTGTTCTTTTTTTTCTCCTATTTGATCCAGACTTCGATAATTCTTCATCTGGTAAGCATATTTTAGCAGGCCCACTCCTGTAGAATAGATAGGATCGCTTATGACTTCCGCAGGTCCTTCAGTATCACAGGGGATTCCCAATCTCACCGGTAAATTAAAAACAGCATTTGCGAGCGGGGCTATTCCCTTAAGCATGGAGGTCCCGCCCGTTATAACCAGCCCGCAGGGGACCTCGTGCATGAAGCTATAACCTTCAACCTTTTCTTTAACAAGACCCAGCAATTCCTTAACCCTGCAATTCACTATATTATACAATCTTATGTTTAAGGTTGTTTTATTACTATCTATCTTGATGTCACCTATATTTACTTTATTTAATGTATCATAGAAATTATAGTCAACATTGGCAAATTTCTTTTTGATTTCTTCTGCTTTTGGAAGTGTTATATTAAGACCGATGGAAATATCATTTGTTATCAAATCTCCTCCCACGGGCAGACAATATGTAAATACCATCTTCTTATCCTTATAAATCGCAACATCGGTCGTCCCCCCTCCTATATCAAGAAGTATCACTCCGCTTTCCTTTTCTTCCGGGGTAAGTACAGCTTCGCTTGAGGCCAGTGCTTCTATTATTATATCCTCGACTTCGACTTTAGCAGCCCTTACGCTATTTACAACATTATTTATAAGAGAAACAGTTCCATAAATAGCCAGCAGTTCAACAGATAATTTGTTTGCCGATAAACCTATCGGATCTACAATACCCTTTTCTTCGTCAATAACAAATTGTTTGATAAGAGTGTGTATGATCTCATATTGAGGAGACAAATTCACTTTATTTGCCGAAGAAATAAGTCTGTCTACATCTGCTTTTCTTATTATACTATTAGGAGAATTGATTTTTATGTCGGACCAGTTGCTTATGAAAGAAATGTGTTTGCCCGTCACTCCTATATAGGCACTATCGACAAATACCTTGGTGGTCCTTTCTGCCATTTCTATCGAATGAAGTATCGACTTTGTGGCTTCGTTGATATCCACAATAAGACCCTTCTTTATGCCATTGGAACCGGAAATCCCATAACCTTTTATCTTAAGTATATTGTTTTTTTCTACCTTTCCGATTAAAGTTGTGATTTTAGTAGTTCCTATATCGATACCTGCAATATATTCTTCATTTGCCGACAATTGAACCTCCGCAATCTTATCTTATCACAGGACTTTCCGGGCTTCTTAAATCTATTACGGTATAATCTGTTTCATCTTCCAATATCTGTTTCAATATTTCGATTTTTTTAACCGTATCGCTGCCGTCACCGAAAATGATTTCTTTTCCATCTTTAGTCTCGAATACTATGTCTCCTGAAATATTGTCTTCAAGCCTTGCTTCGTTTATTATAGATTTCATTTCACTGTCGAAAGCTTTATAAATATCTATACAGCTCAAAGCATTCTTTTTTGCAATTTTTTCACCTATACTTACATTATAACTGACTGCATTTTTTATCAGAAGCAAATCTTTGTAATTATTCAGATTTTTTTTATCGATCTTATCCAGGATCACACCTTCGCCATCCATAAGGAAATTATCATCCTTGTACACTATTATAAGTTCAGGTTTTCTTTCGACCAATTTTACTACGACTCTATCAGGAAAAATCTTACTGAGTTCAACTTCTTTTACCCAGGTCAACCCTCCCGTTATTGCATCTTCGACCGCTTTTTTATTGATTTCAAATATATTGGCCCCTATTACTTCTGGTATCAGATCCAGTATTTCTTCATTCTTATAATGTGTATTATCTTCGACATCTATATTCTTTACTTTGAAATATTCGCTGTTGTAGAAATAATTCAATCCCCAGACTGCCGATGCAAAGAACATGACAATAAGCAGTAATTTAATAAAGCTCCAGATTCTTCTCCGGAGAATTTTTCTTCTTCTGGCTAGTACAATATTTTCACTATTGTTAATTTTATCACCTGAGATTATACTTTCAAACTTGCCGAATCCAATATTATCTCTACTAACAGATCGAAATCAATCCCGACAGCTCCGGCCGCCTTGGGAACCAGACTTGTAGCTGTCATACCGGGCATGGTGTTTAATTCGAAAGCATAGGCATCGTTTTGGCAATCCAGTATGAAGTCCACCCTTGATATTCCGCTGCATTCCAGTACTTTATGGCACTTTACCGCTGTTTCCGATATATGCCGGGATAATTCACTACACAGCTCTGCAGGGACTATATACTCTGTCATTCCCTTTGTGTACTTTGCCTCATAATCATAGAAACCGCTCCTGGGTTTTATTTCAATTATCGGAAGAGCAACCGGATCTTTCCCTATTACACTTACTGTCAATTCCCGGCCACTTATATATTTTTCAATTAAAATATTATTATCATATTTTGACGCATCTTCGATAGCATGTTTCAATTGTTCGTCACTGTCCACAATATTGACTCCTATAGTTGAACCTTCACAATTCGGTTTGACTATTACCGGATAAGAAAGTTTTTCACTAATAAATAAACCTGTTCCCGCCGGATTTTTTTTACTATCGATATCCAGGGTAACGTACTGGGGAGTGAGTACATTTTCACATTTTAAAATCTTCTTTGTTAATATTTTATTGATTGCAATGGCGCTTCCAAGCACACCCGAACCGGTATATGGAATTTTCATAATCTCCATTAGCCCCTGGATAGTACCGTCTTCTCCATATCTTCCATGAAGAGCCAGAAATGCCAGATTGATTTTTTTTAAATCATTTAAAAAATCATTTTTTAAATCTATGAAGATAGCATCATATCCCGATTTCAGCAGTGACCTGTAAATATTCTCTCCGGTCAAAAGTGATATTTCTCTTTCAGAGGAAATACCACCAGCAATCACTCCGATTCTTAATGATTTTTTCTTTTTTCTGATCTTGAGATCCTTAAATTTTTCTAATAAATCCGACATACTAAAATCCGACTAACCTCACTTCATATTCCAATTTTATCCCAAACTTTTCCATAACCATATTCTTTACTATTTTGGAGAGGACGAATATATCTTTTGAGGTGGCATTATCAAAGTTTTCGATATAATTGGCATGCTTGCCCGATATCCTGGATCCGCCATAAATGAAACCTTTTAAACCGCAAGCTTCTATCAATTCTCCTGTTGCCCTGGAATCGTGAATGGGATTTTTAAAAAAACAGCCGGCACTTCTTGTATTGACCGGCTGGGTTGATTTTTTATTTTTAATCTTCTCTTTTATTTTTTTAAAAATATTGCTCTTATCGGATATTTTTGTTTTTAAAACTACGCCCGTAAGTACCACTAGATCCGGAATATAGAAATACCTGTAGTCAAAATCTCCCTTTTTCAAAACATCAGTTTCTTCTATGACATTTCCGTTTTTATTTGAGATATAGTTTATGCTCTCTATAAAATCACAAATCCCCGCATTTTTGCTCCCGCTGTTACCCATTACACCGCCGCCTACGGTACCGGGAATACCGGAAAATTCCGAAAAATCATACCCTCTATCCGCTGCGTTGTTAACGAATTTCGAAAGTTTATAAGCTGACCCGGCGATGATTTTATCTTCATCTTCAAATTCAAGATAATCAAAATCATTGCCCGGTTTTATGATCACAATATCGTTATATCCATCGTTAAATAAAATATTTGTACCATCCCCTACTACTATAAACTTAATTTGTTTTTTTATACAGGTATCTATAATTTTTATTAAATCTTTTATTTTGTCTGCCTTAAAATAACACAGAGCTTTCCCACCGGTCCTGATGGAAGTCAAAGAGGATGTATCAACATCGAAAAGAACATCATTAAATAAAGTATCCTTTATTTCCCTCTTGATTTCTTCTCTGGTCGTAACTTCCCCCTTCATTTCAATACTCCAAACTTAAGGTTTCAATATCTCATCTGTGACCCTGGTAATATCTCCTGCTCCCATCAACAGAATCATATCATTTTGCTTCATATTGATCTCAAGATATTCTGTTACATCCCCCAGTTTTGGAATATAGATTATTTTATTCTTAAAACCATTATCTATCAGGGTGTCGACTAAAGATTTACCTGTAATACCAGGTATTGGCTGTTCTCCCGAACCATATACGTCAGTAACTATAAGGATATCGCCTGCATCAAAACAACCATTGAATTTATCTTTTAAATTAGCCAGTCTGGAATATCTATGCGGCTGGAAGACTACGATTATTCTTTTATTTTTTTCCTGAATGGCAGCTTCCAGAGTTGCTTTTACTTCGGAAGGGTGATGCGCGTAATCATCGAAGATGATGGCACCTTTCTTTTCTCCCCTTTTTTCAAATCTCCTTTTTACACCCGTAAAATATTTCAATATATCGGAAGCCTTTTCCATGTCGAGGTCCATACCATAACATACGGCAAATGCTGCCAGACTATTCCTAATGTTATGGAGACCAGGTACATTCAGCTTTATTTTTATTCTCCCCGGTTTTTTGTCTTTATCGCGGATAACAAGGGTGTAAGATGAAGTAAGATCAGAAAATTTTATATTTTCGGCACAAATATGATTTTCAGGGTCAATCCCATAATATATAATTTTTTTATCATCAGATTTAAAGAAATCCCTGAGATATTCTTCATCACCGTTAAGAATTACCATCCCTCCGGACTTGGTATTGGTTATGAATTTCAAAAAGCTTTGTTTTATTTCTTCGATATTTTTATAGAAATCAAAATGATCACCTTCTATATTGGTGACCACGCTTAAAAAAGGTCTGTATTTCAAGAATGACCCATCGCTTTCGCATGCTTCTGCTACTACGTATTCACCCTTGCCGTGTCTTGCATTTGACCCCAGCTCATTTAGCTCTCCCCCTACCATTATAATGGGATCCATACCCAATCCACTTAATATCAGGGAAATCATAGAAGTCGTAGTAGTTTTACCATGAGTTCCGGAAATCGCAATACCTTTTTTACCGTTTAGGATCCATGCCAGTACATCAGATCGGGCAAGCAGTGGAATTTTTTTATCCGCAGCAGCTCGCATCTCCACATTATCTTCAGGTATCGCTGTAGAATAAATCACTATATCGGCACCCTCGATATTTTTTTGGTTGTGACCAATAAAAATTTTAATACCTTCATTTTTTAAAGCACTGGTATAGCGGGATTCTTTCATATCCGAACCCGATACCTCAAACTCCATACCGTGCAGTACATGAGCTATTGCGCTCATCCCTGCTCCGCCTATCCCGATAAGAAAGCACTTTTTACTCTTTTTTAAGACATCGTAATTATTTTCCAACTTTAGTTCTCCATCAGTTTTGAAGTGATAATCTTTGCACTATTTATTTGCCTATCTTTTATTTCCATATCTTTCATACCCTTATATTTTTTCAGGTCATCCTTCATAAGTGATTCTATAACTCCAGCCATTTTTCCGCTATCAAGATCCCTATCCTCAATCAGGACAGCTTTTCCTTTTTTTACCAGAAAATCTGCATTGTAAAATTGATGATTGGCCACTGCATCAGGATAAGGAATAAGTATCGAAGGTATGTTGTACTCGATTATTTCGGATATAGTATTTGCTCCCGCTCTGGAAATTATTAGATCTGAAATTCTATATATTTCCTGCATTTCGTGTATATATGGAAAAATATTTAAAATCAATTTTTCTTTGGATTTAAAAGACTTCTTTTTACTACTGACAAGTTTATCATAGAAACGACTGCCGCAAATAAGTAAGATTTGGATTTCATGATTATTTTTAAAATAATCGTATAAATCCATAATTGTACTATTTATTTTTTCGGCACCCAGACTTCCGCCGAATGCAACCACAGTGAATCTACCTGCTTCCAGGCCCCATTTTTTAAATTCCGGCTTAATATTTCTTGATTGTGTTATTGTTTTTCTTAATGGATTTCCGGTAAAGACTACCCTGTTTTTTTTAACTTTTAAATATTTTATTGTATCCTCAAAGCTAATAAAAACAAATTTAGCGAATCTCGAAAAAAAATTATTCAGCCTTCCGGGGATATAATTTTGCTCATGAAGGGCTATTTTTTTAAAATTAAAAATGCCTGCTGTAAGAACAGGAGCACAAATATAACCACCCATACCCAGTATTATATCAGGTTTAAACTTCAGTACTATCTTAAATGATTGAAAAAAACCCAGGGTAAACCAGTATAAAAATTTCATAATATTTAAAAATTTTCTAAATATATTTCCACTCAGAATCAAACCGCTGGATTTTATGTTTTTATAATTTATATTAAACCCGGGTATTAATTCTCTTCCCAATCCTTTATCGGACCCTATAAAAAAAAGCTCACATAAAGGATAATTTTCCTTGATATATTCTATTATAGCCAGGGCCGGATACAGATGTCCTCCGGTTCCTCCGCCGCATATTAATATTTTTTTTCTCATTGACTCCATATTTTAGATCATTCTATTTTAAGTATCCGGATAATTCAGGGTTCTTTGGAGGTAACGCATTTTGTCTGGATATATTTAAAAGCATACCCGCTGCTATCATGCTGACAAGAAGTGATGACCCGCCAAAACTGATAAAAGGCAATGTCAGACCGGTTATGGGAAGTAATCCGATGACCACGGAAATATTGATTATTGCAGGAATTATTATCATACTTGTAAGACCGACCGCCATTACTCTGCCAAAATAATCTCTGGCTTTTATACAGACCCTGATTCCAAAAATCAGGAAGAGGATAAATAAAATAACTACAAGAATAGTGCCCAATAGTCCCAATTCCTCACCGATAATTGCAAAGATAAAATCCGTATGTGCTTCCGGAAGATAAGAGTATTTTTGTATACTGTTACCGAGACCTACCCCTGTCAAATTTCCTGAACCCAGAGCGATCAAAGACTGGGAGATTTGAAAATTAACCTCTCCTATCTCACCCTTTCCATTTAATAGCCCTATTATCCTGCTGATAAAGGCTAAAAGCCTTTCTCTCTGATAATCCTCCGAAAATAAATATCCTACCGTTACAATAAACCCTATAAATCCAAGCCCAAATAAATGTTTAAGTCTCACCCCTCCAACAAATAAAACTATAAACATTATTAATCCTATTACTACCATCGAACCCAGATCGGGTTCAAGGAATATCAGGACAGCAACCACACATAATGCTAAAAACGATGGAAAAAGAATATTCTTGATATGTTTATTATCTTTATATCTTCGGTCAAGATTATCACAAAACAGAACGATCAGAGCTAATTTCACAAATTCGGAAGGCTGAATACTAAAAAACCAGAAATCCAGCCATCTTCTGTAACCATTTATCTCGATTCCAAAACCTGGTATAAAGACCAGTGCAAGTAACGCAATCGATATAAGGATCAGATAATTAGAAAATTTTCTATAATAACGGTAGTTTATTCTTGAGGCTAAGAGGAAAAAAACAAAAGATATTGCCCACCATATTACCTGTCTTCTTATAAACCAATAAGGATCGTTAAAGTATCTCTCGCCTATTGAGATAGAAGAACTTGATATCATGATGAGTCCGATTATTGATAGTATCAGAGTCAAAATAAACAGAAAATAATACTCTATATCGACTTTTAAAAAACTATATCTTCGAATATTGATTCTCTTTTCCATAACACTTCACTTTTCGGAAAATATCAAATTTTTAAACCTGTTCCCTCTATCTTTATAATCTTTAAACATATCCATACTTGCACATGCCGGAGAAAGCATTAAGACTTCTCTCGGGCCGGCAACTTCAAACCCCTTTTTTACGGCTGCCTCAAGTGTATCGCATTTATATACATTATAATCACAGGTGCTCTTCATAACCTCTTTATAGATGCTGGAAGAAGTTTCTCCTATCAGGATCAGGTTCTTCACTTTTTTATTCAAAACCGGTATTAATTCCGAGAAATCCATGTCTTTGTCCTTACCGCCCATAATCAATGTGATTTCTTTCCCAAAGTCATTAATAGCTACAATAGTCGCATCCGGATTGGTTGATTTGGAATCATTGAAACATCTTAAACCTCTTATATAACCCAGATATTCCAGTCTATGGTCAAGTGGTTTAAAACTGTTAATCGTTTTTTCCATGCTTTTTTTGTCTATTCCTATCAAGACTGCTGCTGCAACAGAGGCCATGATATTTGAAATATTATGTTTGCCTTTCAAAAGAATATTTTTTATATTGATCTCGCCATTGCTTTTTTCTATCCTGTAATAAATACGGTTATTTTCATAAAAAAGATTCATGCCCTCTTTTGTTTGCAGTCCAAATTTAATTATTTCCGGTAATTGGTTCCGGCTTTTTGAAATAGTCCTGATTTTTTCGTTTATATTCCGGTCATCTGCATTGACGATCGACCAGTCATTCTTATTCTGGTTTGCCAGCAATTTTAATTTCAAATCAACATAGTTTTCGAACGTTTCATGCCTGTCTATGTGATCGCTTGTAATATTTAAAATCACACTGATGTGCGGTTTGAAATCATAAATCCATTCCAGTTGAAAACTGCTGACTTCAATGACTCTGATTAAATCCCTCTGATAATGCTTATATTCATTTCCTGTATCTATGGTGTCTATCAATGGCAATCCGACATTTCCGCATACTGCGCAATTTTTCCCGGAGTCATCGAGAATTTTCCCTATCAGATTCACTACCGTCGTTTTCCCATTGGTACCGGTCACGGCTATAGTCCTATCTTTATCCTCAACACCTAATAGTCTCCATGCCAGTTCCAACTCACTCCAGATAGGAATTTTATATTTTGAAGCCAGTCTTATTATTGGAATACTTTCAGGAACACCGGGACTGATTATCACCAGATCCGTTTTTCTCAATATCTCTTTTCCTTCTGATATATTTTTACCCAGTATTATTTTCAGATTGCCGCGATCCGAATACCGGTATCCATCGAATGCATCCCCCACATTCAATGCCGGGTTGCTATCGATTCCGGTTATGGTTGCACATATATCAAGCAATTTTTTTATTACCGAAATTCCTGTCTTACCTAGACCGATCACCAGCAAATTTTTATTTTTAACAGTATCGAATCTATATGCCATTTTTTTAGTCTATGAATTTTAAATAATAAATAAAAAATCCCACTCCGCCAAACAAAGCGCTTACCAGCCAGAATCTTATTATAATCTTGATTTCCGGCCATCCCAGGAGTTCAAAATGATGGTGTATAGGAGCCATTTTAAAAACTCTTCTTTTGAAGATTTTAAACCATATAATCTGGATTATTACAGACAAAGTCTCGATGACAAAAATCCCTCCGATAACAATAAGCAAAAGTTCCTGCTTCAGGATTATTGCAACTGCCGCTATCAGCCCCCCTACTCCGAAAGATCCGGTATCCCCCATGAAAATTTCTGCAGGTGCCGTATTCCACCATAAAAAACCTATGCAGGCTGCAAGCGTCCCTCCACTTACTACCGCTATATCTATTCCATAAGAAACATCCAGTATGGACCACTCCAGAAATGCAATCAGGCAAAATATGGCCAGCACAATGGAAGAAGTTCCTGCAGCAAGACCGTCAAGTCCGTCGGTAAGATTAACCGCATTTGTGGTGCTTATAATGATAAGCACCACAATAACATAATACCAGTTTCCAAGTTCAAGTTTTATATTGGTAAAAGGTATTCCTATATAAGTGCTGGCATGCAGTATATATATTGAAAACAAGACAAAATATACACATACTATGGCAAGAAGAGATATCTTTACCCACCATCTTAAACCAAGAGATCTCTGTTTTTTTAGCGCCATATAATCATCAATAAATCCTATCAAGCTGCATAACAGCAGTATGGAGATGGCAAATATCCCCTCGATACTGTAGACTTCATGCCTGTAATATTTTATGAGCGTCACTATGGCAAATGCGGCCAGGGAAGATAAAACAAATATTACTCCGCCCATGGTGGGTGTTCCCATTTTAGTAGTATGAGATTTGGGACCGTCTACACGGATACTTTCACCGATTTTTTTATTCTTTTGAAATTTTATGAATAGAGGTGTTATCAGAAGTGAAACTATGCCTCCTATTATAATAGATAAAAATATCCAGGTCATATGTCAGTTCCAATCTATATTAAATTGATAATATCTTCCATCTTATTTGCTCTCGAACCTTTTACGAGTATCAAATCCCCGGTTCCAGCCAGATCATTGATTTTTACACTCAGTTCTTCTTTGTTTGAGAAATAAAAACATGAACTATCATTCTTGCTAAAACTACTTTTTCCCCTGAACCCTTCATATATTTTCCGGGCAAGAGTACCAACAGCAATGAGTACATCCACTTTTTTACCGGAGAGGTACTCCCCGATTTCCTGATGAAGCCTGTTTGAACTTCTGCCCAGTTCCAGCATATCACCCAATAAGGCCACGCTTCTCACATTTTTCTTTTTTGAAATTAAAACCAATGAGTCGATGGCACCTTTGACCGAGAGAGGATTTGCATTATAGCAATCATCTAAGATCATCCTGTCTTTTCTCTTTAAAATTTCCATTCTGGAGCCTTCTATAACAGCACCTTCGATCCCTTCTTTTATCGCCTTACTGCTTATGCCTGAATACAGACTTATGGCCGCTGCGCAGCACGCATTATATATATTATGATATCCGGAAATATTCAAACTTATATTTATGATCTTTTTATCATTTTTGAAAAAGTCAAAAGTAAATCTTCCAAGATCATCCATTTTTTCTTCTACGAAATTAAATGAGATATTACTATTTCTCCCAAATTTTTCAACTCTGCAATTGACACTTTTTTCTATAAAATTACCGTATCCGTCATCATTATTCAAAAACAATGTTCCATTGTTTTTATAAAGGATTTCGGCCACTTCAGCTTTTGCCATTGCTATTTCCCGCAGGTCTTTAAAAAAAGCCATATGTGACTGACCTACGACAGTAATGGCCCCCAGGTTCAAATTGCATATATCGGAAAGTATTTTTATCTGGCCTTTCCCTCTCATGCCTAATTCCGCAATAAAAAAATCGGTATTTTTACCAATTTCAAGGATCGATTTTGATACTCCTATTTCTGTATTATAGTTCCTGGGAGTAAAAACGACTCTGTGTTCTCTTCCTAGAATATTTGCCAGAAAATCTTTAGTGGTTGTCTTACCTGCACTTCCTGTAATTCCTATAACCACTGGCTTGAATTTTCGTATGTAATTATATGCGATACTTTTTAAGAAATCCAAAATACTCCCCGACTGCAGGATTACCAGATTCTTAAAATCTCCATTTCCAGCCTTTTTCTTCCACGACTCTATTTTTACCCTGTATGCTTTTTCAAATACAAAACCGCAGGCACCCTTATCCAGAGCTGATTCAATAAATTCGTGTCCATTATAATTTTCGCCTGTAAGCGGTACAAAGAAATTGCCTTTTTTTATAGTTCGTGAATCAGTCGATATATTAACAATATATTTTTCGATATCTCCTGAAACTATCTCACTATTTGTCCATGAAATAATATCATTGATTTTTATTTTTTCTTTCATTTTTCTTAAACAGCCATTCCTTTGCTACATCACGATCGTTGAAAGGTATCCTGTGATCCTTGAATTCCTGATAATCTTCATGACCCTTACCCGCAATGATAATCACATCATCTATATCCGCCCTTTCAAGAGCCATAAAAATTGCTTTCTTCCTATCAGCTTCTTTCATATATTCTTTACAGTCGGACCCGGTCAGACCTTCCTCTATCATGCGTATTATGGAATCAGGTTCTTCGGTCCTTGGATTGTCGGATGTCAATATCGTGAAATCTGCATATTTTCCCGAGATTGAACCCATGATCTTTCTTTTTTTTCTATCACGATCTCCCCCGCATCCAAAAACCGTTATTATTTTCCCTCCGGGTTTCAAAATTTGTTTTATTGTCGTAAGTACTTTCTCCAGACCATCCGGTGTATGTGCATAATCTACTATCACCGTAAACTTCTTATCGGAATCCAGCCTCTCGAATCTACCCCGTACCCCATGCAAGGATTTTATACCTTCCTGAATCGACTTATCATCAATACCCATATCGAGGCATACACTGACAGCAGCCAGAATATTATAGATATTGAAGTATCCGCATAATGGAGACGATATACCCAGTACTTTGCCATCCGGAGTATTTATATTCATCTCGATACCTGAAATAGAACTTTTTATATTACCTGCCCAGATGCTTTCTCTATCAGGCCTGAGCGAATAAGATATTTTTTTCAAGTCTGTTGATTGGAATATTTCCTTGCCATAACTGTCATCTATGTTTATTATGGCTTTCTTCCCTCCATATAGTTTTCTATATTCTTTTAGAAACAACTTCTTCTTTACATTAAAATACTCTGCCATATTTTTATGATAATCCAGATGATCCTGGGAAAGATTGGTAAATACAAAATAATCGAATTCAAGATAATCGATCCTGTGCAGATCTATAGAATGAGAGGAAATTTCCATACAGGCAGCTTCTATTTTCTCCTTCCTGCTTTTATCAAAAAAATCATTTAGATCCGGAGATTCCGGAGTTGTGCGCTCAAAAAATATCTTTTTTCCATCCAGAAAAGATTCGACTGTGGTAATAAGTGAAGTCTTCAGACTCGCCTTATTTAAAATAGAATTTATCAAATAACACGTGGTTGTTTTCCCATTGGTTCCCGTAATTCCGATCAATTTAAATGAACTACTTGGATTTCCATAAAAATTCCTGCATAAAATCGGCAATACTCCTCTTGTACTGCCTACCATGACCCAGGTCATGGACAGGGGTATACTCACTTTTTTCTGAACAATCGATGCTACCGCTCCATTAGAAGCAGCTTCTTTAATATAATCATGTCCATCGTGTTTAAAACCGTCTACAGCCACAAAAAGGCTATCCTTTATTTTATTTTTTGAATTTATGGAAAGATTCTTTATTTCGATATCAGTATTTCCATAAATTTCCTTATAATCTATTCCCTTTAGTAATTTATCTAGTATCATTTTTATTTATTATTATGAGAATTTAAGTCTCCTTAAAGAAAATTCCATTATATCCCTGAAAGCAGGAGCTGCTACAGTTCCTCCCCAGATAGTATTCTCTTCGCCCTGCGGTTCATCTACCACTACGATTATGGCGACTTCCGGGTCCTCATAAGGAGCAAACCCTATAAAAGAAGTTATCTGTCTTCCCTCACTGTAACCGACTCCGTTTATATTGGCTTTTTCAGCTGTACCCGTTTTCCCGCAGACTTTTATACCCTCTATCTGCGCCTTTGTCCCGGTCCCTTCTTCTACTGCGGAAAGCATCATCTCCTTAAGCGCATCAGCCGTCTCCGGACTTATAATTTTGTTCCCTTCTTCGGTACTTATATTATTATCTTCATCATTTTCCAATAATTTTATTTCCTTTACAATAGTGGGAGTGACAAGATAGCCCCCGTTTGCAACAGCGCAGACAGCCCTCAGTAACTGGAGAGGGGTTACCGAAATACTCTGTCCTATAGCCAGCGCTCCTATAGTCGATGCGGGCCATGTCTTATAATCATAAAAGAGTCCTTTTTCTTCTCCGGGCAATTCTATCCCTGTAAGTTCGCCAAATCCAAATTCTTTTATACTTTCCCAGAAGATTCTTTCCCCCATGCTTAAAGCAACGGTAACAGCACCGACATTCCAGGAGTTCTTTATTATTTCTCCGGTATCACAGGTGATATTATAGGTCCTGAATATCTCCTTGATTATTCTATCACCGACTCTGATAGAAGGAGCCAGGTTGAAAGATTGGTATCTTCCGACTGTATTATTTTCAATTGCCGAAGCAACGTTAATTATTTTAAAAGTAGATCCCGGTTCATATGTAAAAGATATACCCTGTATTTTAAACAATTCAGGATCAGATTCTTCGTAATTATTTAAATCGAACCCGGGATAGGATGCTATCGAATAGATCTCACCATTTTTAGGATTCATCACTATGGCAATCGCCCGCAGTGCATTATACTGCGAGACAAGTTCTTCCAGTTTTTCCTGAACGATATATTGAATCTGAGAATCGATTGTAAGAACAACATCTTTGCCATCGATAGGTTCTGTGGGGACATTATTTTCTTCCGGAATTATATTGCCAAAAACATCTTTTTCCGCAACCACTTTGACATCAATTCCCCTTAAAATATTTTCATACTGCAATTCAATTCCGGATAAACCATTATTGTCTATTCCGGTGAATCCTATAACTGAAGCAGCAATATCGTTTAAGGGATAATACCTCATAGACTCATCTTGAATATAGATGCCCGGAAGATTGTATTCTATGATTCCTTCTGCCTTTTCCGTTGAGACTTTTCTTTGTATATACACAAATCCCAGATCCTGGTTGTCCAGTTTTTCCTTTATATCATCCTGATTCAGCTCTAATATTTCTGCCAAAATCTTTGATTCGTATTCAGAATCAATAACCAATTTTGGATTCGCGTATATTGTCTTTTCATTTAAACTTGTTGCCAGTTCGACTCCGTTTCTATCAAGAATCTTACCCCTTTTCGAACTGAGTATAAATTCGCCTATGTGCTGATACTCGGCATAACTTTTAAATTCCGATGCATTCAAGAATTGTACATAAACCAGTCTGTAGATTATCGATATAAAGGCCATTAAAAACAAAATAAACAGGAAATATATTCTTCTCCTGTTTACCTTGATATTATTATTATTTCTAAGCATTTTTTAATCTAACATAATAATTAGGGAATAAAAAATGTCAATACGCTTTCCGAAACTACCAGCACTATATCCTGGATGTAATAAATAGCTCCAAGAAAACCATCATAGTTTTTGGCTATAGTATCGGTATTTGCAGATATATAATCATATATTTTTTCATTATTTTCTAATCCGCTATTCGAAATCTCGACAACTTTTAAGTTATCCGTCATATTCATGGCAAGATCATTTTTGGCAACTTCGATAACTCTCGAGGGAGACTTCAATTCCGATATCTTTAGCAGTAAACGGTCACTCCTTTCTTTTTCCAGAGAAATCATTTCATTGATTTCATATATATTTTTTTGATAATTTATACTCTGTATTTTAAGCCCGATATTCAGGAGTACTCCAAGGCAGGCAAAGATAATAACTACAACGAATATATAGAAGAGACCACTATTACTATATACAACATTTTCCTTTTCCCTTCCGCCATCCGGATCCTTTACCAGATATAAGAGAGGATAAGACCTTCTTTTATAAATATCCGGTTTTTCTGCCAATCTTAAGTTCATTTTATAAACTCATCAATCCTTTTAATAAATACTATCCTGACTTACAGCTTTTCCAGAACCCTTAACCTTGCACTCTTTGAACGGGAATTCCGGCTGATTTCTTCAGGATCTGGCTTTATTGCCTTTTTGGTAACAATCCTGGCTCTTTTACTGCAGCCGCACTTACATACCGGAAAATTAGGAGGACAGGTACATTTACCTTCATATTGTAAGAATTTACTCTTTACCATTCTATCCTCCAGAGAATGGTATGAAATTATTGCCATTCGTCCGCCGCTTTTTAATACTTCAAAGCCATCTTCGATTGCTTTCTTTAAATTATCCAGTTCCCTGTTTACTTCCATACGGATTGCCTGGAATATCCTTTTTGCCGGGTGACCTTTCCTCTGGTATCTGAATTTTAAAGGTATCGAGTTCTTGATTATTTCCACCAGTTCCTTCGTAGTCTTTATATCACCGGTCTCTCTATCTTTGACAATATTTTTGGCAATTGACGCTGACCATCTCTCCTCCCCATATTTCCGGAATATCTCTATTAATTTTTCTTGAGGATAATCATTCACTACATCAAATGCACTTAAACTTATGTCATTTCCATATCTCATATCTAATTTCTCATCTTTCAGATAGCTAAACCCTCTTTCTGATTTATCAATCATAAAAGAGGATAATCCCAGATCCAATAACAACCCATCAACATTCCCGATACTTAATTTCTTTAAAATTTCTTTTATATTCGCAAAGTTATCATTTAATAAAACTACGTTTTTGGAAAACTTATCCAGTTTAATGGCGGCGGTGCTTATAGTCTGGCTATGAAGATCGACTCCAATTACTCTGCCTGTGGGGGCAATGGCTTTAATTATTTCTATAGTATGACCAGCACCGCCAAGCGTTCCGTCAAAAATGATATCTCCCTGCTTTAAGTTTAAATAATATAGAACCTCCTTTAAAAGAACCGGTACATGAACCTCTTCTAAACTCATTTTGGACTCTCTTAAAGTTCTAGTTTTTCAAATACATCTGTGTTTTTCTTATATTTAGATTCTGCATTTCCATAGTATTCCTGCCAATTTTCCTTATTCCATATCTCAGCTCGATTAGAAACACCTACCATAACAATATCTTTCTCAAGCCCGGCATATTCTATTAGATTCTGAGGTATTCTGATTCTCCCCTGCTGATCGATAGTCTCTTTACTAGCAGAACTAAAAAACCATCTTTTAAATCTCTGTACGTCGCCCTCGGCAACTTTGTTTTCAATTATTTTTTCATCTATTTTTTCCCATTTTTCCATAGAATATAGACACAGGCATTTCAAACCATATCCCTTTGATATCATCAGCCCCTTCACTAATTCTTCTCTGAATATTGAAGGAACGAAAATCCTTCCTTTATTATCTATTGTCCTATGGTACGTTCCCGAAAACACTCTTTTTGCTCCATCTTTATTTAATTAATAGGGATTTGTATCCCTTTCCCTCCACTATTCCCCACACTACAACAATAAAATACCACAATAATTTTAATTTGTAAACTATTATGTATAAAAAAATATAGAGGTAATTATGATTATTTGATTTATTATTTAATTAACAGTAATATAGAAACTATATATAGCTAATTATTATATGCTTTGCTGAAACTATACACTATATGTAGCCGTTGAAGATTCTTAATATATGCAGTTTTTTTATGGCCAATGGCCAATAAAAAGTCAAAAATAGGACCTATAGAAGAAGCCTTAACTATCCTTATCCAGATCCAGTTCTTTCGTAACCAGTTTACCGTCCTCGGATCTGGTCAGTTCCTCTATTTTTCCTTCGGCTTCATTTAATTTTTTAAGACAATTAGAAGAAAGTTTTATGCCCAATTCAAACTTTTCCATTGATTCTTCCAGTGATATATTTTCATCTTCCAGTTCTTTGACAATTTCTTCTAATTTTTTAATGGACTCTTCAAAACTCATTTTATCAATTTTCATTATTGGAACCTAACTCCAGTTTTTGATATATTTTATCAAATATTTTTGCGTTTAGTATCCCATCTCTTAAGATTATTCTGATCTTTTGATCGATATTTACCTCATTTATGCTTCTTATGCTTTTATCCTCTTCAGCTTTGTATATTATAGCAAAGCCACGATCTATTACGGCAACAGGATTTTTCTCCTTAAGGTTCTCGAGTATCAGTCTTAGTTTGCCCTTACTGAGATTGAGATAGTTCTTTACTGCCGAAATCATTCTGGCATCTATGTTCCTGGTTGTCATTTTATACATATAGATCTTTTTAAATATATTTTTCTTATCCATCAGCTGTCTGCAAGTGGAAATCTTTTCCTGTCTCATCCGGATAATCTCCTTCATGTTCCCGATCAACTTATCGTGGAACTCGGAAACTGGCTGGTTGAACCTATTTAAAAGAGTCTCGGGTTTTATGAAGATCCTCTTTCTGATAATAAAATTTGTCTCTTTTTTTAGTATTGCTATTTTTGAGTCAATGAGATGGGCCATTCTTTTATTGAGACCCTTAATTTTTCCCACTGCTTCCATTTTACTTAATATGACTAACTGTCCGGCAACAGAAGGTGTAGCAGCACGTATGTCCGACACAAAATCAGAGATGGTATAATCCGTTTCATGGCCAATCGCCGAGATCAAAGGGATGGGACAATCAAAGATCTTTTTTGCCAGTTTTTCGGTATTGAATGCCCATAGATCTTCAAGAGAACCCCCTCCCCTTGCAAGTATTATCACATCCACACCATATTGACACAAGTCGTCTATTGCTTCACAAATTTCATCGCTTGAAGTCGAACCCTGAACATTGACATCTCTTATAATAAGATGGAAATTTTCGAACCTGTGCTTTAAAACCTGGATTATATCTCTTATCACAGCACCTCCGATTGAGGTTGCCACGCCTATCTTTGCCGGAAGAATGGGTATGTCTTTTTTGTAAATTTTGTCAAAATATCCTTTTTTCTCTAATTTTTCTTTCAGCTGTTCAAATGCTAAAATCAGGGAACCTTTACCGACCGGTCTGGCATCAAGGGCTATTACCTGATACTCTCCCCTTTTTTCAAAAACGGAAATATAGCCATTTATTAAAATGTGCAGTCCTTCTTCTATATCAAAAACTAAATTTTTATTGTTACTCTGAAACATAACCACCTTGATCTTTGATCGCTCGTCTTTTAAATCAAAGTACATATGTTTCTTATCGTGGAAATAAAAATTACTCACTTCACCTTCTACCCATATAAGAGAGTAATCTTTTTCAAGGCTTTTTCTTATTTCCAGATTAAGTTCGCTGACTGTGTAGATTTTTGATTTTAAGGTGATACTGTCTTTCATTGCTTACTGAAGGGTCCAGTATATAATCATTATCTGGGTTCTGCTCTCTTCCAGGCCCTTGATCAAGACATTTACAACCTTATCTTTTTCATTGCTGTAGTAGGTAAATTTAGAAGTGGGAATATCTTCATCTTCTGAAGTCAAAAATTCTTCCTCTATCTCACCAGAACTTTCCTCGAATATAAGACCTCTGCTCCAGATCGACTGAACTTTCTTATCCTTATAATATTGCTCGACTTCTTGAAAATTCTCCGATACTTCCGACAATATATAAGCCAGATTCTCATCGCTTTCAACCGTATTTGCTTCTTTTATTATGGAATCCAGATAGTAAAAACTATTGAATACATCTATAAAGCCCTCGTCCTCCAGAAGGTCATTTAACTTTTCCTCCGATATTTCTTCGGAGTCATTGCTTGTTTCTTCCGTTCCGGTCTCTTCCATTATTCCATTTTCCTGATCACTGCTGAGATTAAAACAGGAACTGGAGACTGTGGTTATTAGGAAAATAAAGGCGATTATAAAAATAACATTTATTCTTTTCATTCTCATAATTCTCTAACCCAGCAAAATATACTCAATAAAAATTTTTATCATTATATAAGCACAAAATACGATTTCCAGGGCAACCATTATAAAATTCAAAGTATTGTCAAAACTATGATTTATTTCCTTAAAATACTTCAATGGTTTACTGACAAATTTTTTAATCCCTGGTAAAAATTTTATCATAGAATAAAGAGTATAACCAATAAGTATTGCACTTCCAAGAGTGATTATAAAATCATTGAAAAGATAATTACTATAAATAAAATAACCTATCTCTATTAAATTTAAAAACACGATTAGGGCCAGAGCCGATACCAGCGAAAAAGACCTGGCTGATCTATCTTTTTCTGCTTCCGGCACATGGTTTCCAAGATCCTGAATTTTTTTCTGTACAATATACCCGCTATTAGTTTTTATCATAAATCTCAGGCTGGAAATATACAAGAATATTAAAGTTATAGATAAAATTAATAATAGAAACATTAATAATTATTATTTGAAATTATTGATATTTTGTTCTAATTATACCAAGAATAATTGAGATTTAGTTATTTTTTTTTGCTGCAGCACTGATTTCGCCTTTACCCGAAGATTTTTCTTCAGTCTTTTTGGTTTCTTTCTCTTTACTTTTTGCAGTACTGCTGCCAATGAGATTTTTTGAACTTGATTTATAATCTGTTTTATAGAATCCGGATCCTTTAAAAATTATTCCCACAGGCGAAAATAATCTACTTGTATTTGAATTACAGTAAATACATTTTACAATATCGTCACATCCGACTTTCTGGAGCTTATCGAAAACTTTTCCGCATTTATCGCATTTATAACTGTAAATTGGCATATATTTATTTCCTCCGAAACAAAATTATTTTGAAAATATATATCAATTGAGGATTTTAGTCAAATATTTTAAAGTAACTTATGGTCAATACTTCAAATAACTTTTATAATATCTGAAACTATTATATTTTATTTTTATGCTCATATGACAAAAAGAAATATAATTATATTGATTGCATGCACCGGTCTTATAATAATAGTCGTAATAACTACAATGCAGGAAAAACCGGATATCGAAAATATTTACCTGGGTCTGGACAGAGATTCCGATCTCGAAAAGTCAGGACCTGATAATGATTATTTCTTTAGCAGCCATGATCCGGATATTTATCTTATAATAGAAGTAAAACACCTCGGTCCCGAAGATGAAATAAAAGTGGAATGGTTAAAAATCGAAGATGATTCTTATGATGTAATTCAAAAAAATATTATAAATCCGGAGAAAAAAGGTTCGGGAAAAATAATAATCTCACTGATTAAGCATGATAGTGTTTATTCTGCCGGAAACTATATTGTCGAAACTTATTTAAATGGGGATAAAAAAATTACTGAAGAGTTTTACATACAGAACAGGACCTAATTCTCTTTGGAATACTCGGATCCCACTTTACTGAATTCACTTTTTACTCTCTGAAATACCAGTTCCACTATTTCATGTACCACGTTATCAAGATTATAGTTTTCGATTATTCTGATGTTTTTTTCTTTTGCCAGTTTTTCTATGTAATCCTGTATTATCATGATTTTATCAAGATGTTTTATGTATCTGTCCATAGGCCTTGAGCCCTGTGTTTCAAAAGTCCTCTTCGTAAAGTGCTCTTTATGAATTTCTTTATCCGGTACCGATATGACTATCTGCTGGATTATTGCCCTGGATAAATAACTTGCAAGATCCAGATAACCCGGTACCACATGTGCGCCTTCTATAATGATATCTGATTTTTCTTCGATATTTCTTTTTATTATCGCTTCTATACCAACGCTGACTGCAAGCACCTGTTCCCTGAAACCCAAAATGACAGGCTCTACTCCGGAAGGAGGGAGCGTCAAATTCTTGTATGCATTATAAGAAGATCCCCTCAAGGGTCTTATCAGCTTTTCGGAAACGGAAGCTCTCATGACCTCTCTTATAGCATCGGTAGAAGCTACCCTTGTTATATTCAGTCTGTTTGCAAGTATAGTCGCTATAGTCGATTTTCCCACTCCGGTCGATCCTCCAATTAGTATTACTATTGGCTTTTCGAGTTTACCGACGGATTGCCACAGTAAATATCTTTCGGCATATTCCAGATTGACTTTATCTTTTATGAACCTGAACGCAAGTGATCTTAATTCTTCAAGAGACACCGAATAGATTTTATTCTTTAGAAAATAATCCTGGATCTCAAGTGCGGTTTTATGAGCGGTCAGGATATCCAGACCTGTCACCGAGATAGAAGAAGCAAGTATTCCTTTTGAAAAAGGCAATCCGCCTTTTTTATCGGAAATTACTATTACCTTTGAATCTGTCCCACCTTCACTTTTCAAATTCATACCAATTTTTCTCCCCCCGGGTATATCTTTTTTAATTCTGCTTCCAGCACTCCCTTGCTACCCTTTATAACAGGCACATTATTTATATAGACTATTTCTTTCTCATGCTTAAAAGCATAATCCGTCAAAACATCCACAGAAGCTGCTTTTAATTCTGTCACTATTGTGTCATAATCATTCGATTTTTCCAGGTCCTTTCTAAGAGCAGCTCTATTTCCCAGATTAAAACTGATTTTTTTTATGCTGCAGTCAAAATTATTTTCCATATAATTTTTAATCAGAGGTTCAATAATCTCATTTGAAGTCATAGCCATAAAAATCCTTTTACCGCTTATATCCGATAAAGGCTGCGGCCTGAAGATAGTCTTTATGACGCTGACTTTCGGATTTATTTTTTTTATTTCTCTTTCAACAGAAACTATTTTGTCCCGGCTTGCCAGCGGTTCTTCGCACATCGTGAGGATTATAAGATCCGCAGATAATATTCGATAAATTCCCATATATCCGACCAAAGCTTCCCAGTCCTGGTAAGCACCTATGACACAAATGACTGCATCCGTTTCGACATCAGGAATAGAAGCACCGCTTCCTTCTACAATTATTAGTTCAGGATCCAGTCTCTCTGCAATTTTTATGCCCTCTTTAATATTTGACATAAAAACCTTACCGCCGAAACCTCCACCGCATCTTCTGCACCCGATTGTAGTGATCTTACTTGTAAGAGCGTCTTCTAAATAATCCGAACTCGCATGCATCCCTTTATTG